>ERZ808246.34-NODE-34-length-116570-cov-4.054791_pt1 | contig 116570 bp, 107 predicted proteins | sample MGYA00521083_ERZ808246 | MGnify/ENA primary metagenome ERZ808246 (study PRJEB31516, sample SAMN03275577) | gut metagenome | biome: mammalia-associated habitat; material: feces | host: Papio cynocephalus | place: Kenya | collected 2012-07-07 ... | reverse complement strand
CCTTAAAAAATTGTGCCATTTTTAAATTTTTGTGTCAACTGTTTTGGGGTGGTTTTTTAAAATATTTTTGGTTTTGTCAAACTTTGTTAAAACTTTGGGGCTTTGTATGTGAATTTTTTGGCTTTTTGAGATTTAAAACTTTGAAACTTTGTGGCTTTGGGTGGTGCTTTGGTGTTTTTGAGTTTAGGGTTTGCGGTTTTGGACTTGTAAATTTTTTTGAGTAACTGCTGAGCAGGTTGATTGCGAAGTTTTGGCAATTTTTGCTAAACCACCTAATTTGATTAAATATGTTTTATGGTGTTTATATTAAATTTGTTTTAATTTTAAAAGGAATTGGAATAATTGGGCAATTTTAGATAAATAATGTAATTGAGCAATGAGCAAATTGGGATGATTAAAATAATTGAGATAATTAAGTTAAAAAAAGCCCGCCGTCTGACACGCGCAAGGTGCGTGGCAGGTGGCGGGCAATATCTACAAGCCTTTGCATACAAAATTACAGTGACTGCTCTCGCTCTGCTTTAGCGTTAACCTTTTGACAGGTTTTTTTTAAAATATTGTAATAATAGCATTGTTCCCCACCAAGCAAATCAAAGGTGGTAACTTTTGCGCTGTTTGGCAACGCGCACTGATATATTTTGTTGCTGTCAATAACAAATCGTGCCATTAGTTTGTTTTGTGGTGTGCAATAAATGCCTTTAAGCACTCCGCTTTTTTTAATGCCACAACCACTAATTCTAATATATTTGCCAATATTATCAAGCAAAAGTTCCGGAACTCCAGTTTGATACATCAAATCAAAATTGCATGGTTTTTGCGAAAGTTTGTTTGTGCTGTTAAACATGCCATATGCAACCGAGTTTGCCTTATACAGAGTTTTTTGACTAACAGCATCCTTAACTTCTATAACATAAAATTCGTTAAAAGATAGTTTGTCTAATTTGCCAAGCGAAAGGTCAATTGACTTTTTTGTGCCCATAACATCAAGCACAAAGCCCTCACCCAAAAACTTTGATGATTTTTTGCTTATTGTGCCAATAACATTGTTAACTTCTCCAAACTCGTTACAAACACTTACTTGCAATGGCGTTTTGACCTGCTTTGCAATTTCCAAATTTTTTAGTTGTTTATAATCTTTTATATTATCCATAATTTTACCTATATTTATATACTATCATTTGGCAAAAAAAATGTCAATATTCAAATTAAGCAAAATCACATAAGATTCTACAAAACTTTTGCCAAAACAATTTTAATTTTGTTTGACTTAAAATAATAATAAAAATATAATAAAAGTAAAGTGAGGTGAATAAGTATGAAAAATTATGTGGAAATTACTGATGTTGTTGCAAGACAAATTTTAGATAGCAGGGGCAACCCAACCGTAGAGGTAGAGGTTGTTGTAGAAAACGAAACCACCGGCCGTGCATCTGTGCCAAGTGGTGCATCTACTGGTTTTTTTGAGGCCGTTGAGCTTAGAGATGGAGACAAAAATGTTTATATGGGCAAGTCTGTTGCAAAGGCAGTTAAAAACATAAACACTCACATAAAAAAGTTGGTTGTTGGTATGAATGCTTTAAATCAAGCCGAAATTGACAAAGCAATGATAGACCTTGATGGCACACCAAACAAAGCAAACCTTGGGGCAAATGCAATTTTGGGCGTTTCGCTTGCAGTTGCAAAAGCCGCATCTAACTACCTTGGCATACCATTTTACAACTATGTTGGTGGTTGCAATGCCAAAACTTTGCCGGTGCCAATGATGAATATTTTAAACGGTGGAAAGCACGCTGATAACTCAGTTAATGTGCAAGAGTTTATGATTATGCCAATTGGCGCCCCTACTTTTAGCGAAGGGCTTAGAATGTGCTCGGAAGTATTCCACACACTAAAAAATGTGTTAAAAGCCAAAGGATACAGCACGGCAGTTGGCGATGAGGGTGGTTTTGCACCAAACCTAAAAAATGACGAAGAAGCCTTAAAATATATTGTAGAGGCCGTTAAAACTGCCGGCTACGAGCCAAAAAAAGATTTTGTAATTGCCATAGACCCAGCGTCTACCGAAATGTATGACGAAGCAAAAAAAATTGGCCACGAAGGCAACTATTTGTTTTGGAAAACCGGCGAAGAATTTACCCCAGAGCAAATGATTGAGTATTGGGAAAAAATGTGTATAAAATATCCAATAATATCACTAGAAGATGCACTTGCCGAAGAAGATTGGGCAGGCTGGCAAAAGCTTACACAAAGGCTTGGTGAAAAAATTCAGCTTGTTGGTGATGACCTTTTTGTAACAAACACAAAGCGACTTAAAAAGGGAATTTCTTTGGGCGTTGCAAATTCTATTTTGATAAAACTTAACCAAATTGGAACTTTAACCGAAACTTTGGATGCCGTGCAAATGGCAAACCGAGCTGGCTACACCGCTGTTATATCTCACCGTAGTGGAGAAACCGAGGATACCACAATTGCCGACCTTGCCGTTGCATTAAATGCAGGGCAAATAAAAACTGGTGCACCTTCTAGAACCGACCGAGTTGCAAAATATAATCAACTTTTGCGCATAGAGGAAGAACTTGACTCTAGCGCAAAATATCTTGGCAAAGATGCGTTTTTTAACCTTGTCAAATAAATTTTTGAAAAAAATTATGTCTTTAAAAATTAAAAGCCAAAATAAAAATATCGCAAAAATCACAAAAAAAGCTTAAAAATATTGCAAAAAAGTGCAAATTTTAAGCAAAAACCACAAATTTTGAGGCAAATTGAAATTATGGAACGATGCAAATGGTGCAATTTAAATAACCCGTTGTATGTAAAATATCACGATACCGAATGGGGCAAACCAAATTTTGATGATAAATATTTGTATCAAATGCTTTTGCTTGAAAGCTTTCAGGCAGGGCTGTCGTGGGAATGTGTGTTAAACAAGCGTGAAAGTTTTAGACTTGCCTATGATAACTTTGATGTAAACAAAATTGCTTTGTATGATGTCCAAAAAATTGATGAGTTGCTAACAAATAAAAACATAATTAGAAACAAACTAAAAATTATGGCCAGCATAAAAAATGCAAAAATTTTTAAACAAATACAGCAACAATTTGGCAGTTTTTATAACTACCTGCTTTGCTTTACAAAACACAAAATTTTAGCCGAGCAAAACAAAGTTACAAACAACCTATCAAACCAAATTTCGGCCGACCTATCAAGGCGAGGAATGAAGTTTGTTGGCTCTACAACAATCTACTCGTTTTTGCAAGCAACTGGTTTTATAAACTCGCACGAAAAAAATTGTTTTTTGTATAATGAAATGCAATAAAAAAATCAACCGTAAAAGGTTGATTTTTTACTTTCCCGCACCACTTTTAGTGATTATTGGAGCAAGTGATGAGAATCGAACTCACGCCAAAAGCTTGGGAAGCTTCTATTCTACCATTAAACTACACTTGCACAAAGATATTATACAACAAATTTTGTTATTTTAAAACTGTTTATAACATCTTTTTTTGTTTTTTTGCAACTTTTTGCTTTTTTCAGGCCAAACTTTGCTGGCCATCCTGCAACACTTTGCCCTGTCAAAATTGTATTTTACCTATTTTTTTACTGTGCTACCAAACCCGCCAACCCTTGTGGTTGTTATTTCGGGCTCGTTATCTACCGTTAAATATTTTACAAACATACCTTGTGCAATTTTATCGCCTGCTTTAACAACATATGGTGCATCGCTAAAATTATATAACCTTATGCCAAGGTTTCCATCATTTGACTGATTACCATAATAATCGCAATCAATAACGCCCAAAGTGTTTGCAAGCATAATTCCATACTTGCCCATTCCACTTGTAACGCACAAAAGCAAAACTTCATCGGCATTAAATTGCGCCTTTACATTTGTCCAAATCATTTCCATTTTTTTTGGCTCTATTACAATATCAATTGGCGAATAAATATCGTAGCCTGCACTATTTTTTGTTGCCCTTTGTGGCAATTTTTGTGGTGCAACCCCATACTTTATAAACTCTTTTTTTACAACTTCAAACTTTCTCATATGTCCTATCACCTTGTGCTTATTATATCAAATTTTAATAAAAATCTCAACCAAAAGCAAAATTTTTATGGTTTTAATTTTTTTTGTTATAAAACCAACATTTTTTTTGTTTTTTTATTGCATATATCCCAAAAAATTGCAATTATTTTGCGCTACTTTTTTTGTCTAAAAACGCAAAAGTTTGGCAAAAGTTTAACACAATTTGCAAAAAAAATATACATTACTTTCATAGGAGATTTTTATGTGTGGAATTATTGGATATGTAGGGAATAACAACGCCATCAATTTTTTAAACTATGGGTTAAAGGCACTTGAATATCGAGGATATGATAGTGCCGGCGTTGCGTTTTTTAGGGATAAAAAATTGTGCGTAATAAAGAAGGCTGGCACTGTTGACAATTTGTTTAAATATGTAAACAAAACATCAAATATTGGCATTGGGCACACAAGGTGGGCAACGCACGGCAAGGCAACCGATGTTAACAGCCACCCACACCAAAGCCAAAACAAAAAAGTGTGTGTTGTGCACAATGGAATTATTGAAAACTACCAAAAATTAAAGTCTACTTTTTTGAGTGATTACTCATTTGTTACGCAAACAGACACCGAAGTTATTAGCAATTTGATAGAAAGGCTTTATTTGCAAAGCGGTAACAAATTAAGCGCCATAAACAAGGCAATAAAAATGCTTAAAGGCAGTTTTGCGCTGGGAATTTTGTTTGATGATGATTGCGAAAAAATTTATTTTGCAAAACACATAAGCCCACTTTTAATTGGAATTGATAAAAATCAAAATTTTATTTCTAGCGATATTTTGGGCTTTGGCAAATTTGCGAAACAATATGTGGATATTGGCGATATGCAATATGGCTACATCACAAAATCCGAGTGCAAAATTTTTGATGCTGAAAGCAAAACCATAGCGCCAAAATTTTACGGTGTGCCACAAAGCACTTTTGATGTGCAAAAAAATGGATACTCGCACTTTATGATAAAAGAAATTAACGAAATACCCCAAGTGATTGACCAAACAAGCAAGCTGTATTTAAAAGACGACTCACCCTTAAACAAAATTGGTGCAAACTTTTTTAAGAAAATAAACAGGGTTAAACTTGTTGCTTGTGGAACAAGTTATCACGCCTCGCTTGTTGGCGAAAAATTACTGCGGGAAATTGGTTTAGATGCCAACGCCGAAATTGCAAGCGAGTTTATTTATTCTAATCAAGTTTGGAGAAAAAACACCTTGTGCATTTTTATTAGCCAAAGTGGAGAAACTGCCGACACGCTAACTGCTGTTAAACTTGCAAAAAAGCATCACGCAAAAACACTGGCAATAACTAATGTGTGCTCCAGCACAATAACCAAAATGTGCAATGCTGTTTTACCTCTTAAATGTGGCGCTGAAATTGCCGTTGCAAGCACAAAAGCCTACAATGCACAAATTTGCGTGCTTATGATTTTGGCAAGTTATGTAAAAGATATTTTTGCGAAACAAAAACAATCAACAAATAAAAAATGTGCAAAAAACAGCAAAAAAACAGCAAAAAATGTGCAAAAAACCATAAATTTGATGCAAAATTTAGCAAAAACATTAAACATAGGCTTTTATCAAAATCAAGTAGACGGCCTTATAAAAGAAGTTATTACTGCAAAAAATATTATTATGCTGGGCAAAGATTTTGACTATGTTTTGGCCATGGAGTCGGCACTTAAACTAAAAGAGATTTCGTATTTAAACTGCACGGCCTATGCCAGTGGCGAACTTAAACATGGCACAATATCACTAATTGATAATAGCGCCCTTGTGTTTGCTTTTGCCACGCAAAAAAAGTTGCTAGATAAAACACTAAACATAATAAGCCAAGTTAAATCTAGGGGCGGAAAAGTTGTTTTGATAACGCAATTTGATAGCGCAAATTTTGGCGATTTGGCTGATTACAAAATTACATTGCCTAAAAAAAGCCAAAGTTTATATCCAATTTTTGCAGTTGTGCCAATGCAACTTCTTGCCTACAAAACCTCGGTGTTTTTGGGATACAACCCTGATAAACCTCGAAACCTTGCAAAATCGGTAACCGTAGAATAGCCCATTGACAAACACCCACTTTTGTTGTAAAATACACATTGTAATGAGGTGTTTTAATGGAACAAAAAAGTTTTTCTATTTTAGATGGAATTTCCGGAAAAGAATATGTTATTGATTGCATAAAAGCCGATGAAGAATTATCAAAGCATTTGCATGCTTTAGGGCTTACAAGTGGACAAAAAATTTTTATAGAAAGTAAGGCAAAAGGCGGGTTATCAATAAAAGTTAATGATACAAAACTTGCACTTAACGCAGACCTATGTAATTACATTTTTGTGTTTGGCGAAAAAAGAGAAAATTTGAATAGTATTTACCCGATAAATAGTATTGATGATAACCATTTTGTTATTGTAACTTACAGCAAAAAAACAAGTTATGTTACAAAAAAACAAGAGTATCCAAAAAATATTACACAAAAAGATAAACAAACTATTGTGGACTGCGCCAACTATTGCAACAAATATGCATTTTTTGAGGCGAACTCATACTTTCACTACAAACTTGCAAAACGCAAAATTGATAAATTGATAAATAAATATAAAAAGCTAGAAAATAAAAATAAAGTAATTTACATGTAAAATTTAAAAACATAGACAAAAATTAAATGCAAAAAAACAATAAATACCATTGTTAAATATTTTTACAATTAAGCATCAAGATTTTTGCCTTAACAAAAAATGTTTTAGAAAGTTCTAAAACATTTTTTTATTTTTGCCAAAGTTTTTGGCACTATTTTTCTAACACATCAAATGACTTAACTACACCTAAATATTTTTTATTTAAACTTTTTGCAACGCCCTGCGCGTATTCTTGGCTTGCACAATCTGGCGAAAGCACACCAATAATTTCGGGATTTTTTAGCACAACCTCGTTGTAAGAATCATCTTCGCAACAACTAATTAAATAATTTGGAGTGGTTGTTTCTACACCAAACGAATAAAGCTCGTGCAACTTGCCATCTACAATCTCTCTTTCGTGAATATTTACATCATCAAATTTTATTTTTTCGTAATATGGGTTTTGTTTTTCTATATATTCTTCACTAAAGATATCACAAGCATCAGCAACCTCTAGCTTGTTTACATCAAACTTATACACAAGCAACGCACAATATGCCCTAGCAGTATACAAGTATATTGAGTGTGCATTTTTATTGCTGATTAGTGATGCTGACTGATAGCATCTTTCTTTGCCAAAGTTTTGAATTTGCTCTTCTATGCTTCGCAATCGCCACGATTTTGGGAATACCGCTTTTACAATTATTTTGTAAGGCTTTTTGCCAGAAAAATCATAATTTTGAACATCTGTAATTTCTTGCGTCCACATTTGTTTTGTTGTTTTTGAAATTATTTTTTCCAGCAAAATAAATTTGTTTGCAATATTTTTTATACTTGGATAAAATTTATCCGAAAGCCCAATTGCCGTATTATCATCATCAAAAATAAATGCACTTCTATTCAAATTATATGTACATCGCATAAAAACTGATGTCCAGTTTGGTTTATAAGTAAGCTGTAAATTTTTATATTCATCTGCATCAAAAATTAACTTTAAATATTGCCAAAAATAACCTTTAATCAAATCTCTATAATCTTGAATTGGAGTTGAGCTTAAAAGGTTAAACGCGGTGCTTTCGGTTTCGCTTGCAGATATCCAATTAACCGATGTCATAAACCTGAATGCATACTTTGCAATATTGATGGCACTATTATTTCGTGCACCGTTTTGAATATCGGTTGCCCACATTTTTGGCAATTTTCGCAAGACTTTGTTACTTTGTTCCATATAAAACATAATAATCTATTTTGCCAAAAATGTCAATATACAAAATTTTTGCTTTGTTGCAGGTTTTGCATTATCTATGTTGCCAAAAATTTAATAAGGCACTTTACCCGATTTTATTTTGCAAAAGCACTACAAATTTCGATTTTTTTAAAATAAAACGCAAAATTTTTAACAAAAAAAATCAGCCACTGGCTGATTTTTGATTGTGCTGGCAAGTTTGCCAGTAAATTTTTACAAACTTTTTAAAACCTCTTGAACATCTCTCATATCACATTTTCCAGCAAAATTTTGCTTAAAATGTTTCATAACACTGCCAATACTTTTATCGGCCAAATTTTCAATTTCGGCTTTAATTTCTTGCTTTGTCATCATTTTTGGCAAATAAACCGAAATTGCATTTTTTTGAGCTTCAATCTCTTTTATACTATCTGCGCGATTAGCTTTTTTGTAAATTTCAAGTTCTTCGTCAAGTTCTTTTATTGATTTTTGAATAAGTTGAACCATATCGGCATCGCCTATTTGTTTGCCTTGAGCCTTTAACTCTATGCCAGCTAGCATATATTTGTTCATAAGCATACTAAATGCAGTTCGGCTAGCATCATCGTGATTTTTTAAAGCCTGCATATTTGCTTTTTTAATTTCGTCAATAATCATAAAATCTCCTTTTGGCCCGTTTTTGCTTTTGCCATTTGATATAGCATTTTGCTTTTGGACCGTTAACTTTTTGCAATTTTGCTTGCAAATTGGTTATCTTTTGCCATTTTTTTGCATTTTTTGTGGTTTTTTGTGTTTTTTGTCACAATTTTTGGCTTCCAAATTTTTTGTTTGGTTTATCCAAAAATTTTTATTGCCTTGTTTTTGCCGTTTAAAAACAAAACTAATCAGCTATTTTTTTGTTAACATAGTTTACAATATCTTCTATTTTAACAAGGTCTTGCTTCATTGTATCTCGGTCTCTAATTGTAACCATTCCGGTTTCTAGTGTATCAAAATCTATTGTTACACAAAGAGGGGTCCCAATTTCATCTTGCCTGCGATAGCGTTTGCCAATACTGCCAGCCTCGTCATATGTGCACGAAAAATGTTTTATCAAATTAGAATATACTTCGTCTGCCTTTTCGCTTAACTTTTTTGATAGTGGCAAAACAGCAACTTTGTATGGCGCAAGGGCTGGTTTTAGTTTAAGCACAACTCGTGTATCGCCACCCTCAAGTTCTTCTTCGTTGTATGCATCACACAAAACAGTTAAAAACATACGGTCTACGCCAAGTGATGGCTCAATAACATATGGCACATACTTTTTGTTTGTTACTGGGTCTAAATAGTCTAGTGCTTGTTTAGACTCGTTTGCATGCTGTGTTAAATCATAATCAGTCCTATCGGCAACGCCCCAAAGTTCGCCCCAACCAAACGGAAATTTGTATTCAAAATCGGTTGTAGCTTTAGAGTAAAAGCAAAGCTCTTCTTTGCTGTGGTCACGCAATCTAATATTTTCTTCTTTTATTCCCATATAAAGTAGCCAATTTTTGCAGTAACTGCGCCAATAGTTAAACCACTCCATATCTGTGCCTGGCTCGCAGAAAAATTCTAGCTCCATTTGTTCAAATTCTCGTTGCCTAAAAATAAAGTTGCCTGGGGTAATTTCGTTTCTAAACGATTTTCCAATTTGGCCAACACCCATTGGCATTTTGCTTCGGGTTGTTCGCAAAATGTTTTTAAAATTTACAAAAATGCCTTGCGCTGTCTCTGGTCTTAAGTAAACTGCGTTGGTGCTATCTTCGGTTACTCCAATAAATGTTTTAAACATAAGGTTAAACTTGCGAATTGGTGTCCAATCGCACTTGCCACAAATTGGGCAAGGCACTTTGTTTTGAGCAATAAAATCTTCCATTTTTTTGTTGTCAGTTTCCCAGCCAGCAATGTTTATATCCAAATTTTTAGATGTAATATAATTTTCTATCAAATCATCTGCCCTGTGCCTAGACTTGCACGATTTGCAATCCATAAGTGGGTCCGAAAAGCCACCAAGATGCCCTGATGCCTTCCACACCCTTGGATTCATCAAAATCGCACTATCTAGCCCAACATTGTATTTGCACTCGGTAACAAACTTTTGCCACCAAGCCTTTTTTATGTTATTTTTAAGCTCTACACCAAGTGGGCCGTAATCCCAACTGTTTGCAAGGCCATCGTAAATTTCACTGCCTGGAAAAACAAAGCCCCTAGACTTGCACAAATTTACTATTTTATCCAAACTTTTTAACTCTTCCATAATTTATCCTTCCTATCTACTTATTATACACCATTTTTTTGCTTTTTGCACATATAATTAAAGTGTTTGTGCAACATTTTGCTATGACACCGAAAAAAGCGATTTACATTCTCGTTTAAATTTATCCAAAATGCCTTCGTGCGCAAAACTAAAAAATTGCTCCGAACTATCAACTATAATATGGTCATAAAGTTCTATGCCAGCAAGGGCAAAACCCATATAAAGCCGTTTGGTTGTTTCAATATCCTCAACACTGGCAAGGCAATCGCCGGTTGGGTGATTGTGCAACATAACAACCTTTACTGCATTAACTTTTGTTGCAACGGCAACAAGCTCTTTTACATTTAGCGATACTTGTGTGTTGCCACCTGCGCCAAGTGAGCGATTGCAAATAACCCTGTTGCTGTTATCTAGGCAAATTAAGTAAAACTCCTCTTTTGGCAAATGAAAAATGCATTGACCCATATAGTTAAAAATATCTTGCGGACAAGCAATTGTTGCCTTTGGTTTTAACTTGCTAATTTTGTAATTTCTAAAAATAAATGGAATTGAATGCAAAAAGTAAGCAATTGTTGGAGTTATTCCCTTTATTGTTACAAGGTCGTCCATCTCGGCATCAAAAACACCAGCTAAAGTTCCAAAAGTATTAACCAATGTGTGAGCCAGCTCGTTTGTATCTCGGCGTTTTATAACAAGCGTCAAAATATACTCAAGCACCTGATAGTCATCTACCTCGGTAAAGCTGTTGCGAATAAGCCTTTCTCTTAGCCTATCTCTATGGCCCTCGTGCAGATTTACAATTTTACTAAAACCTTCCTCTTCATCTCTAAACTTCATAACGCTAACTCTAAAAAAACTATTACAATAATTATATATAATATTGCCACAAAAGGCAAACACTTTGCTTTTTTGTTGCAATGTTTATTCCAAAAATCTTGCAAAATTTGCACTAATTAGCCCGCAAAACACAAAAAACAAAATAGCCTGGCAAAAAAAAAGTGCAAACAACAGCAAAAAAAGGTGCCGTAAAAACTTTTAACAAACCAGCAAATAAAATTAGGTTAAGTTCAAAAGTTTGCAGACACAATGCAACAAGTTTGCCACTATAATTGACAATTTTTTTAAATTTGATATAATAAACAAAGGAGATTTTTATGAAAATTAAAATTACAGCCGACTCTACTGCCGACCTATCTAAAGAACTTTGTGAAAAATATAATATAGATTTAATACCACTTTGTGTAAGTTTGGGCGACCAAATTTTTGATGATGGTGTAACAATTCAACCTGATATGATTTATGACTTTGTTACAAAAACAAAACAATTGCCAAAAACAAGTGCCGTTAACACCGAGCGATACAGGGATAGATTTATCAAAATTTTTAACGATGGATATGATGCAATTATTCACTTTAACATTTCAAGCGAAATGAGTGTAAGCTACAACAACGCAAAAGCACTAACTGCCGAAATGCCAAACCTTTTTGTTATAGATAGCCAAACACTATCTTCGGCAACCGGTTTGCAAGCAATTTATGCCAGCGAACTTGCACAAAGCGGAAAATACACTGCACAACAAATTGTAGAAATGGTAGAAAAGCGAAAGCCGTTTGCACAAGCAAGTTTTATTTTGGATAAACTTGAATATTTGTATCGTGGCGGGAGATGCAGTATGCTTAAACTTTTGGGCGCAAACCTATTGCACATAAAGCCAAGCATAGAAGTTCACAATGGTAAAATGGGCATTGGCAAAAAATATATTGGCAAATTGGATAAATGTGTTTTAAAATATGTTGCCGATATGCTAAACAATTACAAAACCCCAGATACAACTCGAATTTTTATTACTCACAGCAAAATTGACCCACAAATTGTAGAAAGTGTAAAGCAATACATTTTAAACAACACACAGTTTAAAGAAATTTTGGTAACCACTGCCGGTTGCACTATAACAAGCCACTGTGGCTCTAACTGCATTGGAATTTTGTTTTACACCGATGGCGAAAACACAATTAAAGTTTAACAAAAAAGAGGCAATCGCCCCTTTTTTTATATATTTTTAATATTTTAAATATTTTAATGCATTCAAATTATATTTTTATAAAAGTAATCTACGCTGTTTATAATGGTTTGATGCTTTACACAAACTGCAAAACATTGCAAAATGTATAACACAATAGGCTAAAAACATCATTGTCTTTTTTTATTTTGTGCATTTTACTGTTTTTTAAAAATTATGTTTTTAAAATTTTTGCTAAATTACTTTAAAAACTCACTGGCAAGTTTTAGCCTGTTTATAACCTCATCTTTGCCAAGCAATGTGCAAATTTGGAATAAATCTGGTGTGTTTGCTTTTGTTGTTATTGCAACACGCAAAATAGATGCTACATCGCCATAATGTCCAACATATGCTGATGGATTTGCCTTAAAAGCCTTCATATCATCAGCAAAGCCAAACTCGGTGCCAAGTGCTTTAACTTTTGCAAACCATGCACTGTTATCGGTCTCTTGAGTATATTGCAAAATATATTTATCAACAACTCTTTTTATTGTTGCTTTGTCAAATTTATCCAAATTAAAGGCGTAGTCTTGCAATGATTTTGGCGCAAACAGTTCTTTAAAAAAGTATCCAAAAGCCGTTTTTGTTTCATTCCACTTTGCAATATCTTTTCTTGGTTTGTTAGTGCCACGCTCGATAGAAAATACTTTTAGCGCATAATCTTTGTTGTTTTGCAAAATTTTTGCAAAGTCTACATCATATTGTTTTGCCCACTCCAAACAAAGATTGTAAACTTTTTGCGCATCAAATTTTGATATTACATTTTTGCTTACGTCGTTAAGTTTTGGCAAGTCAAAAAGCGCACCACTTTTGCTCATTTTGTCGGTTGTTACAACAAAATCATCTATGCTTGCGTTTGGATTGTTTTTTCTCCACTCTTCAAAATTGCTGTTTGCAACTGTTAGCAAATATTCTCTAACACTATCTACTGGATAGCCTTCTTCCAAATAAAATGCAACATTTGCCTCTGGGTCTTTTCGCTTTGAAATTTTGCGCTTGCTATTGCCGTCCATTTTTTGCATTGGTGCAACATGGGCATACTTGATTGGTTCAAAGTCCAAAGCATTAAATATTTGCAAATGCTCGGCAATACTTGGGATATATTCATCACCCCTAATAACAAGGTTTACACGCATAAAGTGGTCATCGCACGCATGGGCAAAATTGTATGGAGGCAAAAAGTCTCGCTTTAAAATAACAACATCGTTAAAGTTATCACTCAATTTTAATGTGCCACGAATTGCATCTTGCACAACAATTTTGTGGTCGGCAGTGCTTTCGCACTTTAACCTTATGGCAAATTTTTTGCCGGCTTTTAGGTTTGCCTCAACCTCTTCTAGCGTAAGATTTCGGCAATGTGCATACGAGCCGTAGTAACCAATAAGTTCTTTGTTTGCCTCTTGAATAGCCTTATCCCTTTGCGCTGTTTCGTCATCACAAAAACATGGGTAGGCCTTACCAATAGAAACAAGATATTTGGCCATAGCCATATAAATATCCTTTCGCTTGCTTTGTGTGTATGTGCCATAATTGCCGTAGTCGTTGCCATTTACATCAACGCCCTCGTCAAAATGAACATTGTAGCGGTTAAGCCCCTCTATAATAAGCCTAACGCCATCGGTAACCTTTCGGTTTTGGTCAGTATCCTCAATACGCAAAATAAATACGCCATCACTTTTTTTTGCAAAGTTATCGGCAACAAGGCAAGTAAAAACACTGCCTATGTGCAAAAAGCCTGTTGGGCTTGGCGCAAAACGAGTAACTATTGCACCGGGTTTTAAATTGCGCTGTGGATAGCGCTTTTCTAAATCTTCTTTTGTTAATGTTACATTTGGAAATAACATATCTGCTAATTTTTTGTAATCCATAAATTCCTCTTTATTGCTGATGTGATAAGTATATCACAAACTATAAAAATTTCTAAACACTTTTTTAATATTTTTTGTTTTGGCTTTAAACAGCACTTAAAACAAAAAGCAAATGCTAAACATTTGCCCTTTGTATTATCAAATTGTTATGAGTTGGAAGTTATAAAGTTTATTGCCGAGATTAAAAAGTTTTGATAGTTAATTACTTCGGCATCTACCATTTTTGTGTAATTTACATATTGATATGTTGGGCTGTCAGCCGGAACATCTGCGCCTTTGTGCGATTGTTTGTAAGAGTTTATTTGGCTAACTGCTGTTTGATAGTTTTTGATTGCTGTTTTTAGGGTTGCAAGCTTTTGCACTGCAACGGTGTAATAAAACAACACATCGCTTGATTTAGATGGCTCCGACAAATTGTCTAATAAGCCTGGTATGGTTTTGTAATTTTCAAAAGTTTCATCATAGGTTTCGCAAAGCGATAAGTTTAGTGAATCATCTTTATCTTTTGTTGCCAAAACTTTGTGCGCAAAACGGTTATCTATGTTTTGATTTAGCACCATATGTTTTTGATAATAGTATTCGCCCAAATAAAGCAAGTAGCTTGCGCCAACAATTTTGTATGCACCAGAAGGCATTTCGTCTGGGGAAGTAATATCACTGGTTATTTTGACAATATGGTTTGTAAACATATCTTCCCACGCCACATTTAATTGATAATAACTATCAATAAGTTTTTGATAATCTAGCAAGTAATCATTTAGGCAACTTAACATCCAATTTTGGTCGCTGTTTTCTTCGCCCTGATTAGAATATTGAGACTCAAAAGCCTCTTTTGTTTTTAAAATTTGAGACAAAGTCCCACTTAAATCTTCCACCTTTTGATAAACTGTGGTTCGATTTTGTTGAGGAACTTCTTCGTAAGTTGCATTCCAGTTATATTGCTTATAAAAGTAACTTACGCCGTCCAAAATAGTTTGATATTCTGCGCCAGTAGCCAAAACATTGTAAAGTGAAAGTGATGCACCATCTGAAGTTTGAGTTGTAATTTTGCTATACAAATCGGCATTATATGCAGTTTGAGAGTGCAAGTCAACATCACCACTAGCATTAAAAATTTTTGTTTTTGTGCTGTTTGGATAAGCACCATATTTTGTTGTGTAACTGTTATATTTTTCGTTTATTTGTGCAAGAGTCGCTGTGCTTGCCTTTGTGCAACCACACAAAAGCAAAACTGCACAAAGCATAATTACAAGTGCAAAACTGCTATATTTTTTAATCTGCTTCATACTGCCCTCCTTAATATGCACTTTGGCAAATATATTCGTAAAGTATTTTAAAATATTGACCCATCAATTGTGTTTTTTGGTCGCTAACCATTGTGTTTATTTGGCCTGTTTTACCAGCATCGTTATAGCCATAAAATTTGGTTAATTCGACTGCATCTAAAAGATGATAATTTGTGGCAAACTTTAATTCTTTATCGCCATTAACATTGTTTGTTTGCCTGTTGTTAAATTTTTTGATAACCGAGTTAAAACTACTGTCTTCACCAGATCTTAAAATAAGTTCAATACTCGAATCATCATAGTGGCCTTTTATTCCGTTTGTAAATGCAACAAAACAATAATCTTTTGCCATTTCTAGTTGTGCCTCGTAAACATTACCAGTACAATCAGTTTGATAGTTTATTTTGTAAACATATTGTTTTAGCAAATTGTCTAGGTTAAAAAACATTTCTGTTTGCTTTATGTATGATAAAGTTGTGTTTCTGACCCTTTTTGCAACCTCTTCGGTTTTGCTTGCGACTTGTGGATTTTTGGCTTGATTTAAAAGTTCTATTGTGTTATCCATTTTTTTTGATAAATCTGAAATATCTTGCAAAATTTGTTTTTGCATCAAATCATCGGTTGTATTTTCAAAACCAGTTAAGTTAACATAATAGTTATAATACTCAACCAACACACCATTTATTGTTTTGCAATTATTTATAATTGCATAGGCAACCCTGTTATCCCCAACCTTTTCCAAAAGACCATCGGTAGATTGCTCTGTCTTTTGTTGCAAGTTGTTTTGCAATGCGCAATTTGCAATTAGATTGTTGCTATTTTTTTTGTCGGTTATAGACTTAATTAAAAAGAATGCCCCAACAACAATCAAAACAACAACCAAAATGCGTAGCGCAAATTTAAAAATTCGTTTGCTTGTCATAAAAAACCTCGTTGATTATATTTTAATATAATTACTGCCGTTTGTCAATATCAAAAAAATGTGCAACAAAAAAAGCACAGCCATAGCTGTGCCTTACTAAAACCATGCCAAAACAAATTTGTTTAGTGTTACAAAAATGGCCAGCAAAAGCATATACACTCCAAACCAAACAAATCGGGCTTTTTTTATAACCTTTAACATAAGTTTTATGGCCAAATATCCAAAAATTGCACTTGCCACAAACCCCAAAATTAAGCACCAAACCGAAACACCTAACCCGGCCCCACCCAAATCAAAAAGTTCAAAAACCAAACTGCCAAGTATTGCCGGAATACTCATCAAAAAACTAAACTCGGCACTTTGATTGCGCCTAACGCCTTGCACCATTGCACTTGCTATTGTGCTTCCACTTCGGCTTATCCCAGGCAAAATTGCAAAGCCCTGAAACACACCCATAACAATTGCATTGCCATATGATAGCGATTTGTATTGATAGTTGTGCTTGCAGGCGTAATCGGTTATAAACATAATTATTGCTGTAACAAAAAATCCCACAAAAAGCAAACTACCATTAAACGAATTTTTAAAAAAGTCCTTAAAAATCAATGCAATTATTATTGTTGGAATTGTGGCAAAAACAAGTTTTTGAGCCTTTTGGCCAAATGGGTGCTTTATAATTTCTAGCACACTTTTTTTGTAAACCACAACAACCGCAACCAGCGTGCCCAAGTGCACAACCACATCAAAAAGCAAACAATTGTTGTTTACCTTAAAAATTTGCTGAAACAGCACCAAATGTCCACTTGACGAAACTGGCAAAAACTCGGTTAGCCCCTGAATTATTCCAAGCAATATTGCAACCCAAATTGTCATAAGCCCCCTATCGCACAAAATTGTTTAAAATCTACTCACTACAGCCATTATTTTTTTGATGTTTTGCACTATGTTGCTTTTGCTAATTTTTTAGCAAAATAAATTTTTTGCGCACTTCCGCATTAAGTGCAACAATTTTTGTGATATTGTAATTTATGCCACATTTTGTAGAAATATGGCAAAAGGCACAAAAAAAGGAGCAATTTGCTCCTTTTGTTTTAACAATTTTAGCTTAATTTTAATAACTTTTGGCTTTGAGTTATTCTTTTACAATTTTGTAATATTTTTCGCCTTCAACTTCGGTTTCTACTGCTTTGTAACCCTCGGCAACCAACATATCGTGTGGGTTATCTACCCTGCCTGCTGGATCAAAGTTTTTAAACAAACCGCCTGTAATAGAAACAGTTGCTGTTCCGTTTTCTGCATATTCGTTATAAATATTTATAGTTTGACCATATTCGGTTTCAACCTTATTATCATTAAGTTGCTTTATAGAAAATTTTCCACCCTTTATCTCAGCGCTTCCAACAAAGCAATATACAGACGCAACATTCCCAATAAACTCACCATTTTCAATAACAAGTTTGCCACCGGCAACATCAACTGCATAGCAATCATCTTTTTTGGCATCAATTTTTCCATTGCCAGTAATGGTTAAAACCCCATTTTTTGCAACTTCAATAATAGACCATTTTTGAGGTTCTTCCTTATCAAACCAAATATCTTTTGTGTTATAAAGTGTGTGGCCATTTAAGTCTAATGTCATTTCTCTTGTTACAACTAACATATCCTCAACATCAATATCGGCACCTAACTTAACAACATTGCTTGTGCCAGATAATGCCGAAACAAGCTCGTCATAAGTAGATACTACCTGTGTTGTTGCCCCACAAGCACTAAGCACAAGTGCAAATGGAATGATAAACACAACCGCCAATGTAAGTGCCAAAATTGTTTTTAGATTTTTTTTCACATTTCCCTCCAACTAGGTGCACAGCACCAATAAATTTGCGTGTGGCATTTTGCAAATGTTTTGACTTATTGTTTTAATTTTTAGGCACAATTTTTAAATTGATTGCACTTTAAATTTATCCAAAAGCAAAACTTGATTTATGCCTGCTTTCTTATATTTTATTTGTAGCAAAAAAAATTGTCAACTAATTTTTTATGTTTTTTGCCAAAAATTGCACACCTAGACAAATTGCTTAACAATACTACAAAATTCGACAAATTTCGTGCAAGTTTAAAAACCTTTTTTGCTGTTAAAAATTATAATATGGCCAACACGCAAAACAATATTTGTTATGATGCCCACAAAAAAAATGTGCAACAACCAAATAAAAAAATAAATTGCCTCACTCACTTGACATACGGGCTTTAGATTTGTTATAATTTAGATGCTGTGTAAATGCCATGCAAATTTTTGTGGGTATTAGTAACCATTATTTGTGGGCAAAGCGTAATTTAATATTTTGGAGAGTTACCCAAGAGGTTAAGGGGGCACCCTGCTAAGGTGTTAGATCGGGAAACCGGTGCAAGAGTTCAAATCTCTTACTCTCCGCCATTATCACATAATCCGAACATTTACTTTACTAAAGACTTTATTATTTTGGATTATGTATTTAAGTAAAGAAAAAGACAAGGTTTTAACGCCTTGCCTTTTTTGTTGTTTCATATCCACAATACTTTAGTAGTGCTTCTTTCTCTGACTTGGTTAAGTTTAGTCTTTGAATGTAACTCTTGACTTTATTTTCGCCAACGGCGTTTTTGTAGCCTAGATAGCCCATAACAAGATATTTTTCTGCTGCAGTTAAGTTTTGTTTAGCAACAAAGGCTTGCACCTTCTTCTTTTTTGAGCCGGCCACTGTTTTGCCGTTTTTATCTTTATCGGATTCAATCGCTCTTGCTTGTTGAATAATCAACACAAGTTCCTCAATAGGTATAGCTGTATAGAATAGTCTATCTTTTTCGCTTACCACATCTTCGCCGGTTAAATCTTCCATAGCTAAATCATAATAGTAGTCATATATAGCATTTATTGATTTTGCTTGTATTTCAGCACTAACTTTTTTATACTGGCTGGAATTTACCAAAGTTTTAATAACTTTGTTTGCGTCTTGATAAACTTCTCTAAATCTTGCCCTTTGAGAATTTGTTAGAGCAATTTTCTCTCCGTTTATAGTAATAGTCTTACCTACAGTTCGAGGGAATACATTGTAACCTTGAGTATATAATTCTTTAAGAGTATCTCTCAAAGCTTTATCTTTTACCGGGATTTTTTCTTCCGTTAAGAAGCTGTCTAAAATAGTGTCAGCCAAATTGTCGTCGCCGTCTTCGATAGCCTTTGTTAATTCTTTCATATAGCTACTTGTAGTGCCGTCATAGAAGAATTTTTCGTATTTGTATACGCCTTCTGGAGAAAATTTTTCAATTATACCTTTACAGTATGTTTCCAGATTGCGAAGCGGAATACCGGTCATTTGTGTTATACCTAAAAGAACTTTACGAAGTTTACCGTTTATTTCTGCTTGGTCGTAAGCCTTTCCAGAAGCCAGCAAGTCAACAACATTATACATTTCCTTTAACGCTTGTCCTATATTTGTTAGTCCACTTGTTGCAAAGTTTGTAACATCGTATCCTTGCAAATAAGAATAAACATCTTTTACAAAAGGCAACATACCGATATAGTTTTCTGCAAAATCTTGAATTATTGACTGAACTTTATCTTCGTCATCGTCGCCATTTCCTTTTAGCCAACGGAACGCTTGAGCAATTAAAGTTAATATAATTGTATCAACAACTACCGTAGATATAGCGTGTGCAGCTTCTACTTTAGCCGTCTTTAATAATTCTTTTGCTTCTGCTATTGATTGAGCGTCTGTAGCTTGTTTAAGTTGTAATTTTGCCACTCTTATTTTATCAACAGCACTTGTTAAAAGCGAAAATTGCTGTAAAGGCTCTGACATAAACATTGTGCTTAATTGTAAGAAAGAGTTTTGTTCTCTCAAAATTTCTGGCCTATAAAGAGCTGTATAGTTAGCTTGCGTTTTAATAACTGCTTCTTCTGTAAGTTTAGCTGCAGCTTTATAGTGTTCTTCGCTATAATTTTCATAGCTAGGATTGTTTTTGGTTTGCTCAATACAAGCGTTCCAAACAGCACCACAGACAAACTCGTCTATTTTGCCGATAGGAGCAGTTGTTAAGTCCGTCCACATATCAATTTTACCAAGAACGCCTTTAGCTTCTTTAAGAAGTCCAACATCAACAGTGCTTCCTTCGTTAAATCTTTCCCAAAGCATAGGAGCATAAGTAGTTAATTTATCAAAATCTGTCTTTCTAGCGATTGCCATAGCAAAGCCCTTCATAAGATTTCTATATTTTACCCCAACACCAGCAGCTGCTGGAAGAGATACAAACTGACTTGCTAAAACTTTAAGATTTAATCCTAAAGCTGCTCTAGCTCCCCAACCTCGTAGCTTGCTTACAAGCTTATCCACGCCACTACGCTCTTTTATATTGCCTTGCAAGTCTGATAATAGTTTGCCAACATACTTCTCAAAGGAAGAGTCGACTTTCGCTATTTCAGTGCGTAATTTAGTGCCGTCTGCTAATTTTTTATTAAAAATTCTATTAAAGGATTTCACTGGAACTGCAAGTCCATAATAAGCAGACATTTGACTAGCGTGCCTATTTACAATATCGAGTATGTTTTCGACAACAATTTTGTTTTTAGAGTTAGGTTTAACATCTTTATTAAACGAAGGCGAATAAACAGAGAATAAGTCGTTAAAATTCATTGTTTCGTTACCAAGTTGTTTATAAATCTGGTCGTCAGCTACACGAATAGGAATATAATTCTCCTCGCCAACATTTGAAACGCCGAACAACGCCATATCTGTCTCATACTTTGCGTTTCTTGCAATTTCGTCAAAAAACTGCCTTGTCAAGTCTATGTATTGTCTATCAACATCTGTCAACTGGTTTTCGATTTTTGTAATTGTTTCTCGAGTAATTGTAAAGTCTTCGCCTTTCTGTAAGGCACTTCTAAACTCGTGTTTAGCCGCATAGTTTTCGTTGCTAATTCTTACAACACCGGAGTCGTGAGCCTCGTTAGAAAATAAGTGATATTCAGCTTGCTTTCTCAAAGATAACATATACAAGCTAATCATTTGGCCTTTTGATAATTTAACACCGTCAATTTCGATAGTTTGGTTTCGCCATTGATTCATAACCTTTTTATTTTCTTTGAAGAATTTTTCATAGTGCTGGTATATTTGTTTTCTTAATAAAGCCTTTTTATCATTTCCAGCTTGAAGCTCCCTAAAGACTTTTGTCATTATTCCGTCTTTTTTATACGAGCTTAATCTTTCAAAACGCCATACCGGAGCTTGAAGCCAACGAGAAAATTTAGATAAAGCACCTAAAAATCCTTCGTCTTTTACTTTTACAGCTTTGCGAGTTTCTTCTATAGCTTTTGTTGCAAGTTCTGTGTCGCTTTGATTTCTTCCTTCAAAGAACACTCTGTCATAATTTTTAACATTATGAATAAAGTTCCTTAATATAACATCAAGATTCTTTAATTCTGTAGTTGTCAATTCGCCACGATTTCTTGCAATATCTTCAATAAGCTTTGCAGTTGGATTTGCTATTCCGTCAGCTTCATTTGCTATCAATTCATATAACTTTTTGCCGTCTATATCTTGAGAATAAGTGTTCATTATTTCACGAACATTGTTAGCAAGGTTTCCACGCCAAGTTTTGATTTTTTTCAACAAATTGATAAATTTGGTAACTTCTGGAGCAAGTTCAACATCTGCAGATTTATATTTTTCAAGTGCCTTGACTCTATCAACAGTTTCAAACAAATTATTTATTGCTTTATTTCTTTCTTTTGCGTCTCTCAACTGCTCTGTAAGTGAAGCAATTTTTCTTTGATATTTTTCAATAGTTTTAGAAAATTTAGTCTTATTCCCATACTTATCGAACGCAAGAAGAACATCTCTAGCAATATCTTGCTTTAACTTCTTTAGCTCTTCGGCACTTGCAAGGTCTTTCATATATTGAGTAGATTGTTTTTTTAGAGCTGACTTAGCATTGTTATATAAGTTCATTATTGCAAAGAACTGGTCTGCATCGTTCCATATATCTTCACTGATTGAATAACCTTGCGACCTTAATTCAGCAACCACATCTCCAATATTAAGGCCTTTATTTCCATTTCGACCGTTCCACTCTCTAAAAATTACAGCTGCACCTTTGGTATCGTATTTGTATTTGATTTCGCCTTTAATCCCGGTTAAATCAATATTCTTTTTATACTGACTTATATCTTTAACTGTTTTTAGAGCGTCTTCATAAACGCCATTGTCTGTTTCGTAGATATTTTCAGCAACAGCATTTTCGATTAGGAAGTTAGCAACATCTAAAGCTATTTTGCTTCGATAGCCTTCGTCTTTAGAGTTTAGTGCAATCCAAAGCTTGTCGACTATTTCGGATTTTTTAGCACCTTTTAAGCTTGTAAATATATAATTGTCTGTGTGTGCGTCTGCTAAAATATCATTTATAGCTTGTTCAGCTTCAGTTTTGTTATAAACCTTCATACGAGAAGCTTTTGCAGATTCTTTTTTGATTTGTCCTTTAGATAGAACAAATTTAATGTCGTCTGGTAGATTTTTAATCAAAGAGCTTCTTGTTGATGTTTGTTCGTCATACAACTCAACTTTTATGCCTTTATCTGTAAAGTATTTTATAATTTCTGGATTTGTGTCAACTGGAGCTACAACTTCGGCAACTTCGTCAAATTCTACAACCCTTTGAGGCTTTGCTTCAAAATAGTTTGTTGGATAGTCTTTGAGGGTGTTAAAGAACTCTTTAATTTCTTCAATTAACTGTTGCGAAGGCTCTGCTTGATTGTAGTCCTTGAAAACATATTTTATAGCATAATCCGACCTAGAACTTGCAGCCATATCGTGAAGCATATCGGCAGCTATTGAATAGTCGTCGTGAATTTTACTGCACAATGCGTCAAAAATATTGCTTGAAGCCTCTTTGAATTTTTGCATTTGCTCTTCCGGAAGAATTTTATCCTTGTATGCTTTTATCTCTTGCAAAGAATCAAATTGTTTTGAGAGCAAACTTCTGATATTTCCAACTCCATAGTTATAACCTTCAGAGTCTTGAACAGTTCCAGTCATATAGTCAAGCAAGCTTTCAAGAGTCAATTCTTCGTGTAGTTGGTTAAAGCTTCTTTGGTTTCCATATCTGTCGTAAAAATCTCTATTATTTCTAAAATAAGAGCCTTCGTCGTATTTCTTTAGAAAATCATAAACATAAGTATTTATTGATTTTTCTTTGCCTTTTGTAAGATTGTTTATTTTGTCTATGGTTGAGCGTTCGTCAATAACTTTTGTGCCTTTTAGCTCTAAATATTTTTTTGCGTTGTAAATATAGCTGTCAACTTTATTAAAATACAAGTTGTCTTTAATAGTTTCAGCTCTATTTCTGTATGATTTTTTAATAGCTTCAAAAGAGCCTTCTTCAGCCATTTTAAGATATTCTTGTTTTAGAACTTCTGCAACATCTGGCAAAATTGTTTCGTTTACATAGTCAAAGTCAACTTCTTGCTCATTTGTTATAACTTTAGAATATTTTTCTATGAGCATTTCATAAACTGCTCTATCGAGACTGTCAACTTCATAAAGTTTATAAACTGGCTCAAATTCTATCCCAGAATCTTCTAAATATTGCAATTTAACATAGTCTTGACGACTAAAATAGTCAACGGTGTTCGCTAAAGAAGTGTTTTCAAGATACTGCTCAAGGGAAGAAGCAGACTCTATTCTTTGCAACTTCTTCATAGCTGGCTCAAATTTTTTATAAATTGCCTTGCTTGTATTTTCATCAAATTTTGTAACAACTTTAGGAAAACGCTTTGAATAAACATCTGAAGCAAATACTTTGTTTTCACTATTCTGTGGATTTATTGTATCGCTTTTGAAAATTAAGCTTATATCTCCAAAATTGTCGTGGCCTATTGAGTCTTTTGTGATTGCAATAGAAGGCACAACAAGGCCTCCAAGCTCAATAGATTTTAATAGTTTGCTTTCTGATAAGTTGTGAACTACAACAAGGTCTTTAATGTCTTTGTTTTTATTTATTACATAACGAATATCGTCGCTAATTGTTGGATTATAGCTTGAAGTTTCTTTAATTTGGTTGGAATGAAAAGCAACAAAAGTGTCAAAATCTTGTTTTACACCGTCATAACCCCACCCCTCGATAACATCACAAGCAGTTTTGTAATAACCATATCTTTTATAAACGGCGTTCGCCAAATCAGCAAACGAATATCCACCGTCAACTCTTATTCCGTTTTGTTTGGCTAATTCTATTTGCTCTGGAGGAATATGGTCTATTACATCTGCTATATAATCTCGAGACATATTGGTTAAATCCAAATAGCCCGTAATGTTGAGATATGCTTCTATTATTTTGCCTTTATTTCCTCTGACTGTTGAATAACTTTCTGCAGTCTTTTTGCTTTTAGTAAAATATAAGCCACCTTCTATAATAGAAGTTAAGCTTTTAGAGTTATCAAATACTGAAAAATCTGCGTCAGTTCCGTGATAAACAACAAGAAGGTTTCCGTCTTTATCTCTTACTTTAGAATTCTTAAAGTAATTTGTTTGCTGTGGAGAAAGAGGAGAGCCTTCGCTATCCTTCTGTATGCCTTGAGTATATTTTAAGTCTCCAGATTTTATTTGTTTTGACTCGGCTTTAGAATTAAACGATTGATACATCTCGTCAATAGCAGCATTGACAGCGTCAACATCTGTAAAAGTCGCTTCGATTCTTTTTGAAACAATGTCTGCAACTATTTCTTCGTAAATTTTTTCGACATTTTCGCCATAAACTTCACTATAAGTTTCAGCATATACTTCGCAAAGTTCGCTCCAGTCGTGAATATCTATGTTGTTGGTTATTGCGTCAGCAACCTTTTCGTATAACTCTGGCTTTACAGACTTGATATGGTGGACGCCTTCGTGTTCGCTTGCTTCTATAATTTCAGCTTCAGAAAGAGTAGAATCCGAACGCAAATACATAGTATTGTTTTTACTATCCATAAAACCGTCAAAGTTTGTCGCTTCTGATATATCAACATTTGGAGGCAACGCACTTCCGTCGTAAAATTCAAGATTTACATCAATCTCGTTTTTAACTTTTTTTGCAAGGTCTGTTTCAAATTTACTCCAGTCTTTATGGTCTATTTGGTTGATTTTGACTGTTCTGACTGTTTTCTCTTCTGTAGGAAGTATTCGTTTAACTTCTCTTTTGTTTTTGCTGTCTTTTCCTTGTCCGGATTCTCTTGACCTTTCTTGAACTCTTGTATCTTGCTTGCTGGAATCCTTACTTTTAATCCATTTTTCGCTGTTGTCTGAATGTAGACTTCTTCGTTCTGTGTCATTTTTAGAATCTCCTTTTTCTTTATTATACACATCTCTAACTTTACTGTCAAATTGCACGCCGAAAGACGCTTCAAGTGCTTTATTGTAAAGCTTTTCAGCCTTGCTCAAAAATTTAGCAACTTCGATTTGTTCTGCTGTGCCAGCAGAAAGTTTAGAAGCTTTATTTTTTATCCAGTTTGCAAGTTTTTTTACAAGACTAGGCTCTTGTGCTGCAAGCTTTGTTATTTGCTCTTGATTTGTAAAAATATTTTCGCTAGTAAATCTTGCAACAATTTCTTGAATAGTGCTTAATGAAGCAACATCTTGAATTTTACCTATTGCTTCTCTGGATAGTTTTTTCTCGCCTTTTTTAACTGCGTCATTTACGAGCTTTTCAGTATAAGCATTAACTGTTTTTTCGTAAAGTTCGTTTACATCGCCATACTTCTGTTTGAGAGTTTCATTGTCTGCTATTTCTTTAAGTATAAATTGAGCATATTTGTTATAAGCTTTTGTTCCCTCAAGTGAGTGTGTCATTTCATATTCTACCATAACTTGTGGAGCATTTGCTTTTGTGCTGACATACAAAGTGCCGTCAACATAAGCACTATTAACAGCTTTACCATTTGAATCCACGCCAAGATTTTCGTTTGTAAAAACTAGGTTGGAACGAATTTGTCCTTTGTTAAGTGCATTAAAGCTACGCTTTGCTTCAATTTGTGTGGCAGTTAAGGCCGTATTTGTTGGAGCATATAAAAGAGAAGACTCTTTTCCTTTTAACGCTGGAGAATAAGCCTCTTTATTATAAGTTGCAACCGTCTTTTTAGCGTTGTTTTGAGTTGTTGTGTTAGTTTGTTCAACAATACTGCCGTCTGCGTCAAATACGCCATTTAAGCCGTATCTGTCTAACATATTCAAAAGCTTTTCTCTTGCTTGTGGTTTTGTTGATTTTAATTCAGTGCTTATGTTTTCATAAATTTGGTTTCTTATGTTTGTAATTTTCTCGTCTTGACTAAAATCGTTTTTAGCCCACAAGTTTTCTTCTTTTTTAGAAAGCCCTTCGAGTTCGTTTATATTTTCTTGAATGTTTGTGGCGTGTTTATGTATTCTTCCTAGAGTTTCTCCATAAACAATAGAAGTTGCAGCACCAACTAAAGCAGATTGTCCTATATCTTTTAAGTGTTCTGTTGTTAAGAAGTCTTCAAAAAATCCTTTATCTTTGTAAATATTTCTCAATAATGGATTTACTAATTCAGATACAGCTTCTTCTGCACCTTCTTCCAAAGCTTCTTTTGCAACTCTTTTCCAGCCAGATTTAGCAACATTTTTACCTAAATCGTCTAAATAACCTTTACCAAACACATTTTGCTTGCCGCCACCGAACATCATTTCAGTTCCTACTTCAACAAGTCCACTTGCGACACCATAACCCAAACCACCCCAATAAGAAGCTCCGTCGTTATAAGCTTCTTCTGTTGAGTTACCAGCTGCACTTACTCCAAGTGTGGCCAAAGAAGCAGCTTGAGAAACAGCTGCCGAAGCACCAGCACCACCAGTTAAAACAGTTACGGCCACAGCCGGCAACATTTGTCCTACGCCACTAGCAACTTGCTCAAGCGTTTGTCCTAACCAGCCGTCATTTGTGTATGAGTATTTTGTTAATTCTTGTAAAGGTTGTCCTATGTTTGTGCCGACAAAGTCATAAGCAATATGGTCTTGAACGGATTTTTGGAAGTCGGAGCTGAAGATTCCTCCAACAGCTCCAACTATTCCAGCACCTAAATCATATATACCCTCGAGGCCTTTCAATGCTCCAGTAACAACATTTGAAACAAGGTCTCCAACAGTAGAAAATGCACGCACGAAAAAGCTTGCATTTTCTCTATCTTTTGCCTCTTGTCTTTGTTTTAATTCGGCGATTGTTTGAGCTTTTCTTATTTCAAGATTTTGTTCTTCAACAGCCTTGACATAGTTATTATAAGCATATCTATAGTTTCTTGAATTTTTCAAGTCATTTGCTCTTTGTTTTCTCTCTTCTACTGAAGAATATCTTGCCATAAATTTTCTCCTTTATATTAACCGAAGTTTGTTTTGAATAATGCTTTCAAGTCTGAAGCTGTTTTTCCACCCCAGTTCCAAGCCCAGAATTTACTTCTGTCTTGAATAGTCCACAATCTACCAGTGTTTGAAGCGATATACAATTCGCCGTCATACAATACGCAGTCGCCTTCTCGTATATCATTTCTGCCAGATGTTTGTCGCATATATTCGTAGATTTCTTGAAGTTGGTCGTTTGTCCCAGCAAATTCTTTACCAACTTCAACTTTATACTTATTGCCATTATAAGTAATATCGTAGTTATTTGCGTGGTCGTTGTTATTTGAGCCATAAGTGATGTTTAAGTGGTTATCTGTAGGGCTTGAAATTGTTACGCCACTCTTGCTTGTATATCTGTTGTGGCCGGAAGAAGTATCAACCTTAAGCTTTGTTTCTGTTGTTTTATTGCCATTTTGGTCTGTAGTTGTTTCTGTAACAGTTCCGTCGCCATTGTCTTTTGTGGTTGTTTTAGTTCCGTCGCCATTGTCTCTTGTAGTAGGTTTATTGCTTTCAATATCAGAATCTGCTTGTTGTTGGTCTGGATTATTTTTATAGAAGTTAATTTGTTGTTCTACCAAAAGTTGTTGTTCTGGACTTAATTTATCCTTCATAGATTGATAGAACGATTCCAGTTCTTCTGTGGTGTTAAATGAGCCACTTTCAATAGTAGCCATAACTTCACTATAAGCAGAATCTTGAGCAGATTTTTTCTTGTTATACTCGTCTTGCTCTCTTTGATAAGCTTGTTCCTCTTCATATTTCTTTTTGTTGTATTCGTCTTGTTGACGGTCATAAGCTTTTTGCTCGTCTTCACGCTCATATTTTTGATATTTATCAAGAATATTTTGCTCGTTGCTTGCTGCTTCAGAATCAATGTTTGTTTTGTTATTGAAATAATTGTTAAGCAAGTTTGTTTTTTCAGTGTTTGCGTTTGCTTCAATACTTCCAAGATTGTTCATATATTGAGAATCTGCTTGTAAGCCCACTGATTCAGAAACACCAAGATTGTTTAATCCGTTGTTTTTGTTTTGCAAGTTGAGATATTTAGACATTTTGTCTCTTAAAATACTTGCTTCTTGACGCTGTCTTGCAGTTGACTCGTCAACAGATTGCATAGCAGAGTTGTGTTGCTTTTCCAAATTTTGCTTTTGAATATACGCTTGATAAAGGTTGTTTCCGGTTTCATAATCTTTGTCAGACATTCCTTCGGTTTTATTAAAACTTCCTTCTGTATAATCCTTGCCAAATTGCTCTTTATACCAATTCAAAAATCTGTCGTCGCTTCCAGATGTGTTTTGTTGTGTAGGCACACTAGAGTCAGCAGCTGGAGCTTCTGTTACTTGTTGCTCTGGAGCGATATTTTTATTTTCTGGAGCAATATTGCTCTCTGGAGTAACATTTGGACTTGGTATGGTTTGAGTTGTCTTTGCTTGACTATTTAGCAGTTTACTATCTGTTGCTGTTGCAGCAGTTGTAGCGTCTGTATTTTTTGTTGTAGTGCTGTTCTTACTTCTACCAAACCATTTATTAAAAAGCGAGCTAGCACTAGATAGTTTTTCTTTCCATTTATCCCAAATTGACATCGTCTTTTCCTCCTATAGATTCCATTTGTTGTTTTGCTTCTTCTGGTGTAGCTAGTCCTTTATCACACTTGAAGCGTTGGATATAATTTATTTGTTTTACTGTTCGCTTTCTTAAATCTTCGGAAGCAAAATAGTAAGACTGCACCCATTTAATCGAGCCAAACAATAAGAATAATGCGACTTGAATTAAAGCAGATATAAAATAAGCCCAACCAAAGATAAAACTAGGCACAAAGTAAGCGAATATAATACCCATAATAGCTTTGCTTATCAAGTCAGAGCGAGCCTCTTTCTTTTGATATTGTCTTCTATCCATACCAAAATTATGAGGGTCTTCAGTCCTAACTGTTGTAGCTGTAATTGCGTCGGTAGATAGAGGAGTTATCTTAACTCTTATAGCCTTTAGATAGGCCTTATGTTTAGCGTCTTGACGCCTATTAAAAGCTTTATTCTTTTTCTTTTCAACTTTATATTTTTCAAAGTATTTTTCTTTGAATTGTTTTGCGTTTAATGTTTCAATAACATTTCCTTTGTCATCTTTTCTGATGTAGACAAGTTCTTCGTGAGGGAAGCTTAATTCTTTTGCAACTCCTTCAGAATCGAAACAATCGTCATATTTCAAACCCTCTCTGTTTAGAATTTGTTGTCTCATTTTCTTTAGAGCTTTAACATTTTCTTTGTCGCACCATTCGTCCATTTCGTTAATTTTACAATCAATTTCAGCAACGCATTTGGCGTGGAGTTGGTTTGTCTTCATAACTTCGTCTTTTCTATCGCCAGACAAAAGACCTTGCATTGAGAAAAGCCTACAAATCAAATAGCTGACAAAAAATATAACTGCACCTTGTCCGATAATTTCAATTATCGTCTTGCCAGAAGTTTCAATTTTAACTAATCCATAAGCTATATACGCCAAACACGCAAAAGCAATAATGAAATAGAGAAAATTGTTCTTTATAAAGGTCTTAAACTTATTCTTTTCCACTATGCACGCCCTCCTCCGATATATTCGTCAAACAATGTTTTGACTTCTTGTTTAACCTTGTCTGTTGTTGCGTCGGCTGTTTTATTTACAAGTATTGCTTCTTTTGTTGCCTTAATAGGCTTTTGGAATATACATAAATCCAACACTTCGCCAACAAGACAAAGGCCAGAAAGCCAAACAATATCTTGAATCAATGGATATAAGAAGTAACACAAAACACATAAAACTGCGTATGTAACAACTCTTTTAGGCATTTTAAGTTTGCCTATAACTTTTAGTAGGAATAATACTATTGCTATAACTAATCCTACACTAATTTTTATGGTGTCGCTTGGTGTTTTTGCGTAATTACTCCAGTTTGCAAACACAAAAATCAATAATGGAGCAACAGAAACAACAAAGCTTCCTATCTCTAAAAAGATTAACCTAGTTTTAAGATTCGCTTTCTTCTTCATTTTCGCCTACCTTCGCAATCTCTTCAGCAAATCCATTTTCTACGAGTTCACTGGTATTGCAAAAACCAATTTTAACCATTTTACTTGTGTTTTCAGCTGTTTTCTTAACACTTGCAAGCTCTTCTTTAAGATAAGCAACATCTTCTTCAAGCTTTTTATTTTTCTTCTTTAGATAAGCGTTTTCAGAGTTGCTTGCTTTAAGCTCTGCAGTTGCAGCTTTGATTTTTCCCAAGCTAACCATAATTGCTAGAAGTGCAGTCAAAATACTTGAGATATTTGCTGTTATGTAAGGCATAATCTTCTCTCTAAAGTAATTTGCTTCTTCAGTCTCCTCATTAAGTGGAGTCTCTTCTTTAGTAGCCACAACTTCAGCTGCAGCAACAGTGCAATAGGAAACATCTTTTTTGGGAACAACCGTAAAACATAATGCTCCAAACATTAAAACCAACACGCTGGCCAACAAAAATTTTTTCATAATTCTTTTGCTCCTTTAATTTTTATTTTTTTATAGAACTCAACCTTCCTTTTGATTGAAACTTCTACCAAGTTTTTACAACCTTTCACATAATCTAGGCATATCTTAATAGGCTTGTCCGATTCTTCAATCCTTATTGCGATTAAATTCGGACAATTTGCGAAGGCTCTTTCGCCGATTCGTGTAACATCTTCTTCGATTGTTATATAATCCAAGCTCGCATTACCGGCAAATTGCAAGTCTTTGACATCTTCTTTAATACGCATTAAACACCTTCTTTCGATTTCATTTCTGCATATTCTCTCATTGTCATTTGCTTTTCGAGATACTTCCAGAGAGATTTTGTTGTTCCGTCTTCCTCTGTTACAACATATCTTTCAATGTTTTTGCGAAGATAAACTGTATCAACATTGATTTCTAGCTCTTCTGGTCGGTCTGTTTGACTTCCGATAACTTCTTTGTAGTCTTGCATTTTTTAATCTCCTTTTTGATATATTTTTCAACTTGTGAAAGACTGTTTTGTCTTAAACGATAACTTGAGCAGTGCTTAAGTATACCGTTATACGAAGCAAACGCTCCAAGATTTCTACTTGTGAGGTCTTGCCTGTTTTCTGCTCGTCGCTTTATAATGCGAGTCGCCTTCTTCATACGCTTTTTTGTTCCTTTTCTCAAAAGCGTAAAGTCGTAAAAACTTCTATATCCAACATAGTCGATTCCTCTAGTGTCTGTAGGAAAGACTTGATAATTGTGTTTCAATTCCAGCCCTAACGGCTTGATATATTCTGCTATATCTTGTCGTAGTTGGTGGAGTTCTGTTTTGGTTGGAGCAAGAATAATCATATCGTCCATATATCTCAAATAGTATTTGACTCGCTTGACTTCTTTGAGCCAGTGGTCTAATCCGGTCAAGAAGAAGTTTCCAAAATATTGAGAAGTATAGTTTCCAATAGGTATCCCTTGAGGGTATGAGTCAATAATCTCGTCTAACAACCATAGCGTATCGTTGCATTTGATATATTTTCTCAACATCTTTTTTAAGACATCTTTATCAATATTGTTAAAGTATTTTTTAACATCTAGTTTTAGGCAATACTTTGTGCCTTCTTTATCTTTCATAAACTTGTGTAACTTATATAGTGCTTTATGCGAGCCTTTGCCCGGTATTGCTGCGTAAGTATCTTGAATAAACAACCTTTTGAATATTGGCTCAATATATATCATTAAAGCCCAGTGAACTATTCTGTCTGGATAATAAGGAAGGTCTACAACATTTCTGTTTTTTCCTCGCTCTCTTAATATAAAAGAGCGATATTTTGATGTTTTATAAGTTTTGTTTAGTAAACTTTCCCTTATTTCTTGCAAATATTTTTCTGGATTCTCGTCAACCATTTTGACGAGCTTCTTTTTTGCTTTGCCTTTCCTTGAATTTTTATAGGCAAGTCGCAAGTTTTCCATAGAACAGATTTTTTCAAAAAGATTTCCGATTCTTTTCAAGTTTATGCTCCTTTTTCTGTGTGTAAATTGCTCTCAAGCTTTCGTTTTCACTACTCACACGATTTATGTTTTACTTATATTTTGCCAAGAGGCAGGGCAACTCACATTTTCTTAATTTTTTATACACACTTAAGGCGAGACGGCCACCGATATTCGAATTGGTATTACTAGCAGAATTGTTGAAATTCAAGTTGAACGCACCGGCATTGGTAGTATTACTACGATTACCACCGAAATTCAAAACATAACCGGAGTTGAAGTTGGCGTCTATTGTGTGTTGCCCAAATTATTAACTTAAATGTTTAGCTAAGCACTTAATTCTTGAATAGTTAGCCACAGAAGGCGAGACGGCCACCGATATACGAAGTGGCATAACCAGCAGAATTGCCGAAACTCAAGTAGAACGCACCGGCACTGGCAGTACTACCACGAGCACCACCGAAATACAAAACATAACCGGAGTAGAAGTAGGCGTAATCACTATAATAAGTGCTAGACGAGCCAGAAACATCTGTAGGAGTAAACCCTCCCAAATTACTTCCAAGAATAGCTTTTGTATACCCAGATTTACTACTTAACCCAGTATCTCCAGCTTCAATATAATTTGTTCCACTTCCGTTATAAGCCATATCTGAGCTTGTAACATCTGCTATTGTTAATTTTGTTCCATTTGTATATGTTCCGTCTATCCAAGTTCTTCTACTGCCGTAAAAGTCTTCAATACCTAAAAACTTTAATTGTGCGTTAGCTGTTGCTGAAGCACAATAATTCATACCTTTTTTATCAAGGCCGCCACCAGTTGAGAAGCTACCGCTATTACACCAGCCGTAGCCAAGAGCAGCTTGTGAGTTAAGGTTTTTGAATTGAATAACAAATAAAGTTTCAAGTAATACAAGTAAGTGCCAATAAAATTGTTCATATCCAGCACCTTGATTCTGACAATAAGTTCTCCAAGTGTTCATTGATACACTTCCAGTAGCACTCACGCCACTAACCGACCTTGCTTTTGTTCCGTCGTAATATGCTTGATAAGCACCGATATAGACTTTATTTTTTTCAACACCTTTATAGGTGTGAGCTAAACAGCAGAAGCCGTCTTGTGCAGTGTCAGATATTTGGATATATTGATAATTTTCGTCTTTGTGTAATTTGTAGTAAATTTTTGGTATCTCAATCATAACATCGCCGTCTGCACCAGTAATAACTGCGTCGTTTCCGTTAATATCTTTTGTATAGTCGTTAGGATTTAGATATTTAACAACTACACCGTCTTTGAATAAACAAGGCCTAATTTGATTAAACGGAAATTTGTCTTGCCAACTTCCCCACACAAAAGCGTCATTTGTAAAGTCCATATAGGATTTTTCAAAACCAACTGCGTCGTCTGTATAAGTTACTGCAGTCTCTGGATTGCTGTTAGCAAGGTCAATTTTTACGCCATAAGTAACACTTGAGATAGTGTAGTGCATATAGACATAATTTGCTTCATTTGCAGAAGCTTCAACCGTCTGCGTATCCGGAGTGATTAAACTATCAATATCGGCCACACTCACTGTGTATGTTCCCGGATTAAGCTCTTTATAAAATCTTCCGTTTGCGTCAGATGTTCCAGTGTAAACTTTGCTTGAATCGCTTGTGTCTGTAATTGTAATGCTCGCTCCATTTACTGCTGTTCCTCCCGGCTTTGTTACGCTGACAACTATAGATGTTTTATTAAGTGAAGGCTGGTCGCTTGCAGAGCCTTCAAAAGTTCCAGTAACACCAAGAATTGCAATTCCTTTTTTGATATAGGCAGCTTGAATATTTGAATCAATAGAGCTGTCTACGCCGGTAACTGTAACTTTGCTAAAGCCGTCTTTGCCAGAATCTGGCAAATATTCTTGTGTGGTTACTGAAGGATTGATTGTTTTTGTTTGAAAAGTTGCTGTTTTCTTAATTAGTTTAGGGTGTATAATCATATCTTTTCCTCCTTATCCTAACGCCACAATGTTGATTGTTATATCTGAATCTGGAGTTGTTGAACAAACAAAGGTTAATTGCCCATTTGCTTGAGCCGACACTCTTACTTCTGATTGTGAAGTTTCTGTGTAGCTAGATTCGTCTGGCGAATACATAATTGTATTTGAAGCCTTAACAATTCCAACGCTTTTTGTGCAAGATGTTCCACCAGCCCAATCTGCAACCGATATTGTTACACTTGCTGTAGTTTTTGTTACATTTTCAAGTGCCGTATTTTTCGCTGTAGTAAAACTGGCTGTAGTATTGTCTAACACTGTCTTGTTTGAGTGAGAGTGCTTATTAGTAATAGCAGATGTAATATCCTCATTTGTTTGAGTGTAGGTATCTAGCAAGTCTTTATTGCTGTGAGAGTGCTTTGCTGCATAGGCGTCATTTATTTTTGCTTTGAAGGTATCACTTATTGAGATAACTCCGTCTTCGGACATTGAAATTGTTTGACCGTCTGCTGTGTAAGTAGCAACTAAGTCTGACACATCGACGCTTATAAAGCTTCCGTTTGCCAACTTCAAATAGATAACTCCGTTTTTATAGTAGCTTCCACTTGAAGCAAGTAATAACTCTAACGGTAAATCAGCTTCTGCAGAACTTAAAACATTTGAATTTTGGTCTTTAAGAATAATCGTAAGAACGCCGGTGGCAGCCACATACGCAACGCTTAATGTTGCACCATAAGCAGTTGGGATTTTTTCATTTAAGATTTTAGCTTGCTTTGCAGATACTGGTTTGCCTGCGTCTGTGCTTGTCAAATTGTCGACGATGTCTTTTGTGTTAATTTTTTCATTAAGAGCTGCTTGTTGCAATTTTGATATAGGCTTATCTTCGTCTGATGTATTATCGACTTTGTCTAAGCCAACTTGGCTTTTAGTAACAGCGTGTGGATTTTCTGTATTTTGCTCGTGAACTGTTAAATTTGACTGAACTGCAGAAATAGCAGTTTGCTGTGCTGTAGATACTGGCTTATCCATATCTGAAGTATTATCAACATTTCCTAACCCAACTTGAGTTTTAGTTACTTCGTGTGGATTGTTTTTATTTCCAGTATGGGAATCTACAGAAGTGTCTTTTGAATAAATATCGTCGTTGGCTTCTTCAACAATACGATTCATTTCTGACACAAGAGACGCTGTTGCGTCGTCAATAAACTGATAAAATGCTTTTTTAATATCTGCAGCCTTAAAACCTTGCTCTGAAGGATTGTCCGGAAGTCTGTAAGCAGTTTTTCTTAAAATAGCATTTATTGTTTCGCTTGATATTTTGTTTATCATACTATTTAACTCCTCTGTTTAATTTATTGATTTTGTAAACAACTGTAAGATTGTTAATTATGCAGTTTGTATCGTTATCCGACTTAAACTTAAACATAATATAGTTAAAGTCTCTAACAAGAACTTTCTTCGTGTAACTATTTGCAAAGGCAGACTCGAAAGAGAAGTTGTTAAAATCTAAATCGTCAAAGCTAAATGTTCTCATTCCACGAGCTTGATGTATTTTATCAACATTTTTTGTTTCGTAGCCAAATTGCAAATATCCGTTTGTTGAAGGGTCTGTCGAGATAGTCATAGACAAAAGCGTTTTGCTATATTGATTCGTTCCTAAATCTAATACTGGCGAATACCACTCTGCCACAACATTACGCCTTAATATAACGCTTGCAAGTATGTTTGAAGGCACAGTATTGTTATACCTAATAAGTTTTATCGGATTGCTTCCAGTAAGGTATTTTACCTTGAACATTGTTGTAGATAATTCTGCTATAAACAACTCTTTGCCACTTATAGACCTTGAAAGCCTAAATCCAGTTGTTGTTATGGTTGCATAGTTTCCGTCCGGTTTTTTGAGTTTGAAGGTGCAGTTTTCCAAATCCATATCCGAAATAACATATTTTGTATTTACCGCTAATCCAGAACTTCCGACATTGTCTGCATAAACTTCCATACCGTTATAGAAGAAGCCAACATCGTCTGCTGCAAGTGTGATTTTATTTTCTGCAACTCCACGCATATACGGAATATCGTCTGAATTGTCTATGTTGTTTAAGACAATTTCATATAGGCCACTGGTTAAAAATTTTATTCTGTCGTTATCTTTTAACTCAACGCCAAAATTGCCATAAGTGAAGCCGTTGTTTACTATACTCAAAGATAGCTGTCCGGCAGTTGTGTTGTAATAACTTCTATCTGTAAAATCATTATCAAACACACATATTTGACCGGTTGTTGTTCCAAAATATAGCTTATCGTCCATAACAGCCCAAACTCTAGCTGGTATGTTCTCCCAAAACCACCACTCATAGTTATAAGTGTCTCCCATATCGCCTTCGTTTGTAGAAGTGAATCTTGCATCGGCAACATAGCACACATTATCAACCGACAAGAAGTATCTGTTTTTATAAACAACTCCAACAGCTTCTGATAAATTGTCGTGTTGTTTAAGCTTTTCATTGATATATCTGCTACGCTCTTTTGCGTATCTTTCTTGAGTTGATACATTGTCGCCCAAGATAATGCCAAAGACACCGTTAGGAGAAAGAATAAGAACATCTCCAGATAAATTTGCTCCAGCAAAACGGCTTTTTACGCCTTCGCCTATACTACCAGCTGTAGTAGGAAAGACGGTTGTTGACTTAATAAGATTACCGGAAGAATCGTAATAGTCATTGTCTTTGCCAGTTCTAAAATAAACTGTTGCTTCTTGAGAATTGTCTTCCTTAAAAATCGCCAAAGTGCTGTCTGATAACCTTGCATAAGCTTTAATAGGATAAGCAGAACTTCCTAAAATTGCGTAGCTTATATCACTAAAATAAGTAAAATCGTCGACTTCAGAATAAAAGTCATATTCCGGATAATCTTCGTTACCAGATAAGAATAATCTGTTTGAACTTCCGTTTGTTCCAAACAGCGTTCCAAACTCACATTTTCTTATTCTGTCGACATATTTATCGTTTGTATGTTGGAAGGTTACAAAAATATTATCTCTATCGGCTATCTGTGGCTTTGTATTTATTGAAAAGGTTATTTGCCCAGTTTCAAAATTTATGTTACCGACATTTGTGTCGCCTTCATAAAGAATAGTTTTATCTGTTCCAGAGTTTGTGATTGTTTTTTCTATAGGCGTTGTTCCTTCGAGTGTCTCAAGACGAATTGCAACCGTTGAATTTGCGTCTATTTCGCCGGAATCAAGTGTGTAGGTCTTATTGACTGCGTCAACGCCTAAAAGCTGATTGATACGCTTATTTGTTAGCAAATTTATATCGTCTAGTGTTGCTCTATTTGTATCGTCTGTTGCTGCGTCATTGTCTATAGATATTGTTGTTGTAGGTATGTAAGTATCTTCGTTATTGAATACCCTACGCAACTCGTAAGATGTTCCATTGTTCCAAGTTCCATAAACTAAAAAATCGCCACAACCAATAATATAAAGTCTTCCTTTTGAAATAAAACACTGGCTTCTTTGGTCTTTAATGTAAGAAGATACAACAGCTGCTTCAGTATAAGTCGAAGAGTTTGTTATATCGGTTACAGAGTATTCCTTTGTTGAAGTGTTATAGTTAAGAATAAAGAACTTTTTACCGGCGTGAACGATTGTTTTTTTAACATTTCCGTTTTGATAATTAAAGATACCATTTATTTTTAAGTCATTACCTTGTGAGTCTTTTATTCTAATAAGCTCATTCCAGCCATTACGCTTCCTATTGACGCCGTATTCACTTATAAAGTTCTTCATATCTGTTGCTCGGTTGGTTGCAACTCTCAATGGAGAACTAGAAAAATCTACGCCCTTAAAGTCGCCAAGTTGTAAAGTTAATCTCTCTTTAAGAGAAACATCTGTTGATACTCTAATTCCCATTTATTCCTCCGTTTGCGAGAACACAGTTTTTACACTTGTTTGTCGCCTTTTAATTCCGTTGTCTATAGCTTCGATAGACGCTTCAAATAAATTTCGTGCGTCTGCAGCTTCTGCTGGCTCGTCTTCTCTGAATAAATCGCCTTTGATAAAATAAGGTATAAGGCAAGCAATTTTGTCTGGAAGAGCAATTTCTTCGTCGTCTGCTGTTCCAGTTGTTACTCTTTTTAGTCTAGGAGCATAAATCAATGTATAGTCTTCGTCTACTTCCGGTAAGACAATAATTGATTCTGTTTCCATAACATACTCGCAATTTCCATTGTAACTATTCACTGTTTCGTGAATAATACGGTCGACTTTGTCAAAATCTTCGACAACTTCGTTAAGGTCAAATCTTATTCGTCCGTTAGATACAGTTCCTTTATCTTTTTCAAGAACAGTCTTTTTTAATGGAACAACATTTGCGTCTTCAAGCCTAGAAAAGCAACGATTGATTGCTCCCGGCATAGAGTTTATATATTCGTAGTTTTCGTCTGTTTTAAGGTCTTGCAAGCTATCTACATCAATGCTTCCGGTGTAGTCAGCAAACATAATCTTAAGTGCTTCAATTTTTACTTCTCCAAGCTTCATAGTTTTGTCTCCTTAAGTTTTATAATAATGGCGGATTGGGCAAGATTCGAACTTGCGACACACTAGCGTCTCTCGACGATTCCTCTAAGCCAACTGAGTTACCAATCCAAATAAGTGGACTATGCCGGACTTACACCGGAGACGGTTGCTATACCATTCCTCTCTTATTTCATAGTCCATAAAAGCGTAGCGTCTCATAACCGTTACGCTTTTTATAATTAACTAAGGCAATTTTACAACTGCTACTTTAATGTCGGCACTTTCGCCGGCCAAAATAACTTTGCCCTTATTGTCGCCAGATACATTTTTGAATCTGCCGCTTTCAATATTGATAAATATTGTTTTGCCAGCTGCAATACTTACAACCTTGTCAACAACGCCTTGAATACCGTTGCCCTTTTTGATAGTAAGCTTTTTAGCTGCTGAAGAGTTTGCGTTTTGAGCGATAATCAAATATTTATCGTCTCTTTCTCTGTGTTCATAGTAAGCACCAGCTGTTGCGTCTACTGCTGTAGTAAGAGCGTCAGTTGCCACTTCTGCTGAAGGCACATTAACTTCGTCCAGTTCAACTGGAGTGATTTTCACAATAGCCATAATTGTTTCTCCTTATAAATTTAGATTTTAGTTATCTTAGTAATTAACATTGATAACAACCATTTCTTTTGGTCTTACGATTTTAGCGTCAAACAAAATGAAGCCTTTTACTGCGTCTGCAAAGCCTTTTTCTGGGCGATAAGCTTCTGTATGTGTAAGAGCCTTAACATAAGCAATAGCTCTTTGTGTTCTTACCATAATCAAGCTGTTGCCAGATTTGTCTGTTGCAACATTGTTTGAAGATTTGATAAGCATTTTGTGATACATACCGATTGCACCATTTTTAAGGTTATCGCTGTTGTTTGTGTTCTTATCTGTGTAAGCTTCAACAAACAAGTCTTCAAAGTCTGCGTCAACTGTAGCGACAATTTTGGTGTTTTGTTTAACATCATTTTTTGTCAAGTATTTTCTAGCGTCTCTCAATGCTTTAAGAACATTGATTTCGCCAGTGCCAGCTGTGCCAGCTACGCATTTTGGAGCTGTAGCGTAAAGTTTAACAGCTTCTTCCTTATTTGCCATACCAGCAATATAGGTATCAACTTCGTTAGCAAGGCCTTCTGAAGTCTCCGCTTGTAGAGCTTCCATAACGCCGCCAACTGCTTGTGCTTTGTCAATATCTCCAACTTTGTAATTGAAGTATCTAATTTGATTGATTTGCATAATGATTGAAGTGTCTTCGATTTCTTCTGCGTCGTCAATGTTTTTGTTTTTGTCTTTGTATGCAATAGACTTGATTGTAGGTTTGCCTACGCCGAGAATTTTGACTGATTCGCCTTTTTCTTTGACTTTGCCTTCAAATTTACGGTTACAGTCTTCAGCGAACACACAAAGTCTTTCAAGCTCTCTGTCAATAGCTTCATTCCAGACAGTAGGTATGAAATTTTGATATGCCATAATTATTTCTCCTTATAAAATTGAATTTGATTTTAAGCCCACTTCGACATACTTTTTCGTATCTTGTCGTAGTTTTTATGGACTTCTTCTTGAGACATTTGTTTAACTTGTTCTCTTGTAAAGAACTCGTTGTCGTCCGATTCGGAACTGGTTAAAGAGCCGGGCGTGGCTTTCGCATTTGCTACTTGTCTCGCTTGCTTGTCGCTTTGCTCTTGTTTCACTCTGCTTACTAATTCTCGATAATTGTCGTAAATCTCAGACATATGCTTTTTGCCGACAAGATTTTCTGCATAAGCTCTAAAAGCGTTATCTTTACCAAGTTCTTCAAGATTAACTTCTGGGTGTTTGGTTTTGAAATCTCTATAATCATTCTCAAACCATTCTTCTTGTTCCTCTTGCTTCTTCTTAGATTCAGCTTCTGCTTGTGCTTCGGCTTTAAGCTTGTCCTTTGAATACTGCGAATAATCGGCTAAAGGGTCTCCACCTTGCTTTTTTATCTCTTTCATAGTGAGATATTCTTCGACATCTAAGTCGTCCACTATAGGCTTGTTGGTGTATGGATTTACGCCGTCTACAGCTTCCTTGATAGCGTCGTATCTCGCTCTCTTGAGTTCTTGCTGGCGTTCCGCTTCTCTTCTTCGGCGAGCGTTTTCGGAATTGTCTTGAGTTGTTGTCTTTTGAGACTTGTCTTCTTCAACCTTTTTGGCCGATGTCTCTTCCGGTTTTTTGGTATCTGTAAACTCAACATCATTGACATTCTCATTGTTAGCGTCAGAGTCTTCGCTAACTCCATTGTTTAATACTTCGTCGTCTTTGACTTCTGTATCAACTTTGGTTGTTTCCTCTGATAAATTTTTGTTATCTTCCATAACATTTCTCCTCTGATTTTTCCGCTTTTCAGCTGCGTAAAATTTATAATTACAAGCCTAGCTTGGAATTACCTTGACTTTGTGTGTTCTCTTTGATAATCCGAACACTTTGGATTTCGACAAATAAAAGTTACACTTTTTTTATCTGCTTTTTTAACTGACATCTCTGTCTTACATTTGTTACAAATCACTTTAAGCCTCCATTGTATAGGGCAGAAGCAAATTCTGTGGCGTCTTCTTGAGCTTCATTTCTTTGTTTTGCAAGCTCTTCGAGTGCCATATTGCTTTGTTCTATCTTTGCTTTTGATTCTGTATATAGCGTTGCAAGGATTGACCTTAACTGGTTATTTTCCTTAATAACACTAACAACTTTATCGACAACTTCTTTTTGTTGCTGGATAATAACTGCGTCTTCCTTAATCTGCTCTTGTTGTTCTTGACTTTGTTGCATTAACTGTTGAATTTGAGCTTCCAACTGTTTAATTTGTGTTTGCTCTTCTTCTTCAATCGCTTTCAAAATCTCTGATTTATTATTTAGAGCGTTCTTTGGATATGCTTTGATATAAGTCTTCTTATCAATCATTTGCTTTGATAGTAAGTTATCTAGCATATTTATATCGCCGGCAGCACTTGACTTCGTTCCGGCAGTCGCTTCAACAACAAGCGAAAAGTCAACCGAAGCATATTCTGTTCCATTGAAACGGTCTGGAATATTAACTTCTTTTTCTTCAAGTTGGCCTTCTTCGTTTTGAACTTTTTGCGTCTCTGAATAAGTAAAGTCTTTATCTTCATAAAACAATTTCATAAATTGTTCTAGAACTTTACCTTGCTTCTCTTTAACACGCCAGAAACGGTCTCGAAGATTCTCAATAGGTTGTTGTGCTTGAGATTGAAGTTGTGCGATAGCTGCACCAGACATATTTGCCGATATAGCTTCGCCGGTCATAACTTCTGTTGAGCCAGTAACAACCCTTGTTAAGTCTGTGATAGTATTTGTAATTTGAATAGGTGTGTTATTTGCTGCAGAGCCTTCAAGCTTTCTGATACCATTTCCGGTCTTTGAGTAGTCTGTAAGAGTTTGTCCCGGCTCATTTGTAATCTCTTGGCCTCTTAAAGCGTCTTCAGAAACTATGTATTTGCTCCACGCATTGTTTTGAGCTGCAAGCAAAGTCATAGCAAGGTTAAAGTTTATTGCCTTCTGATTAGGAATAAGTCCTTCAACTTCGCCTAGACCGTAAATTGAGTCTTCTCTAGGCTCATAATTGCCAACGACAATAGGATAGAGCGTTGCTTTGCCTTGTGGTAGAGGCTTTGTTTCCTTGCTGTCTGGAAGGCTATTGTTTGGAGCGTCTAGTCCTAAACTCTTTTTAGCAGCTTCAATATCTGGAGATATAGGGAACGGCTTATTTATAATTGCGTTCTTTGTTGCCCTTTCGCAGAAGACTTCGCCGTTCTTTCTAAAATACCTAGTTACAACGGTTACAAGATTTGAACTGTCTTGCTCTTTAACATTCACATCTTCGTCGTTTGTATCAGATTGAATAGCGTCAGCGTCTTCGTCCTTATCCATTTTTGCCTTGATAGATTCGACTTCTTCACGAGTAACGATAAGAATCCATTTCTGCTTCTGCTCGTCAACCTCTTTTGGATTAGCAAAACCGACATTAAGAATATTGATAAGCTCAACTCTTACGCCACCTTGCATTTTGCCAACCTTGCCTTTAGCTTCACTATCCCAGTAATAATGGTAGAAGTATGAGCCTTTAACAGCTCCTTCGTGAACTGCTTTTGCGTCATACTCAGCTTGTCTCATTTCCTTTTGGATATAATCTGCAAAGTTAGTGAATCTATCAGAGTTTACATTCTCGTCTTCAGCTTTATAAATAAGCTTTACAACACTGGATAAGATTGCACTTTCTTTGTTTCTACATATCATTTTGACGATATTTATAACTGGTCGTGGTAGAGACTTTGTTCTCTCTGTAGCTTTAGGCCATTGTCTGCCTTCGTAAAAATCAACATAAGTCGGAATATTCTTTCTTAAACCGATTTTTTCTTGATATTCTTTACATTTCTGCCACATCTCCCATAGATTAGTGGTCTCACACGAAAGGTCTTTGTCTTTTTCTTCCATTATTTATCCTCCTTTGCTCCGTTCAACCACTCGTCCATAATTGATTTTGCTTCCTTATCGTCAGAAGCACCAAAAGTCTCGTGTATATATTTCTTGCCAAGAGAAGCGTCGTATTTCTTGTTACGCTCTGCTTGTTCTTTGTTTGTTTTCTTTAGAGCTTCAACAGCTTGCTTAAGCGATTTAATTTCCTTTGCTTGAGCTTCAAGCGTCTTTCTTATTTGCTCTAGTTCCTTGCGTGATATAAACATTTCCGCCTCCTTGCTACCAGTCCATAAAAGTATTTTCTGTTTTTGTTTCCATATGGAAGTTTTCTTGAATAAAGCTAGGCTCTTCGGTCTTAACTTCAATCCAAGAAGAAGTTTGTTGACTTGATATAAAATGAGCGATTGCAAGTGCCATAACCAAGTCGTCGTGGAAGCCTTCCATAGCTTCAGCTCGTCCTTTGTCATTCTTAACAAAAGTAAGCATTTCCTTAAGAGTTGCAGCGTCCTCTTCGATTGTTACATCTTCTCGAATAAGCGTAACTAAGTCAGACAGAATAACTGGCCTAGTTTTTGAGTTAGTCTCAAAGCCAAAACGCTTTACAACCTTCTTTGAGATATTGTCCAACTGTTCTCTTACATACAAGTTAGAATATTTCAGCTTTTCTGCCAGATATTTAGTTGGCTGTAAGCTGTAGTTGACTTCTATACCGATTAAAGCCTCGTTGTAATATTTACCTAAACAATAAAGCTGTTCTGCATAGATGTCGTCGTCCATAGACTGTTTGTGTAGCGTTGCCGCCGTCTTTCTGGTTAGGTTATTGATTACCTTCGCTGTGTAGAAGTCAATGCCTAGTCCAGATGTGTCTCCGCCTATGGTATACGGTGCATTATGAGTAACAACACCGTCTTTATATCTTTTTTGTGGCTCTTCGTGTATTCGGATATATCCGTGTGAGTCGTCTTGCCACTCTATATCCTTTAATGTGATAAACTCTGCAACTTCTTCGCCTTCAGAGTTCTTGATTATTTCGTGTTCTTTTCTGTATTTGAAATAACCGGTTTTTATGGCTTGCAAGTCCTTTACTCGCTCGTATTGATTTGCAACCTTGTCTTTATCAAACACGCACTCTCCAGAGCTTAAAAACGCTTCTTGAGCTGAGATAGGATACTCTTGTCGAATCTTCTCTTTGTCTATGTAAGAATCATACTTCTTTGCATACCAAGTAAGCTGCTCCTTTGTAAGACCTTTCTCTTTAAGTAGTTGTAAGCGTTCTTGCAGCCACTTATCGTCAGCGTTCTTTTCCAGATACTCGTATTCGGTTGACTTATATTCGTCAGTTCGCCACCATTCGTAAAATAGATTGACGCAACTTCCGTTATCCCAAAGCTCTTTAGCCTCGTTGTAGCCGTTTGCTGTTGACTCGTAAACTATAAAGCAGTCTTGAGTAGCAGCTTCGCCGATAGAGCTTTGTAAGTCGCCAAGCGACACTTGAAAGAAGGCAACTTCTGAATAGTGAATAAAGTTAAGTGTTTTTGAACGGCCAACATCTTTTGTAGCTGTTGCTATACGCCACGAGCTGTTTAGCTTATCGAAGAATAATTCATTCTTTGAGTTAAACTTTTCGTGTGGCTTCAATACATCTGGTAGCCGACTATAAACAACTCTCGCTTTATCGTTGAATATAGACTTTGTGTTCTCGTCTACATTCGCCAAAGTGAATCCGGAGAAGTTCTTGCACACTATCGCATTACAAAGTTGTATTGCTGTAATAACTGTCGTGAAGCCTTGCTGTCTTCCTTTTAGAATAAAGTAAGGTTTCTTTCGTCCGTATTTCTCTGTCTGTGCTATAAAGTCTCGTTGCACTTCGTTTAAGAAGAAGGGAACAGTTTTCTTTTTCTTGTCTACAACTGTCAAAACTGCCTCTATCAGCAAATAAGGCCTTGCTTGAACTTCTGCCATAAGCTCTGGACTCTGAAGAATCCACCTAGCTGCGTCTTTTACATATGCTTCGTCTTGATTAGGTCTCTTGCCGTCCAGATATTCTTGCCATATCTTTTTACGCTTGTTGATAATGTCTGCTATCGTCAACATTTTTAATAATCCTCAAAACCTTTGAGAATCTGCTCTTCACGAGATGTTGCTTCGCCGTTTGCAAGTGCTTGCTTATCGTATAAGGTTGCCAGTGCTACTGTAAGCTTTCCTATATCTTCAACCTTAATCGAAGCTAGCTGCCTTGCAAGTGCTTTCTTTCTCTCTGTAGATAGCTCTGTGTTCGGTAGGCTCATTATCTCTTTTTCTAAAGCGTCGAGCTTGTCTTCGCTCTCTAAAGCTCTTTTAAGTCGTCTTGACAAAATCTGTGTTCCGGCGTCAATAATTACCCAAGCGTCGTTTATAAAGCCTTCTTTCTTTTTCTGGCGAAGTTTGGCTATATTATCTTCGCCATTTGCTTCGGCTTGTTTATCAAACTGTATTTTCCAAGTCTTAACAGTTGAACGAGGAAGCCCTAGCTCTTTAGCTACATAAGAGACGCTATTATTGACCGTAAGCATAGCAATAGCTTTCTCTTTGATGTCGTCATTATATTTTTGACCTTTCATAACGCCTCCTTTTGATTTATTTGTTGTCTTGTGGCTTTTTGTTATCTTCTTCAAATAGCTTTTTTACGCCTTTTATTATCTCCGGCTTAATTTCTTTGATAATATCGGCCAAAAGTATTGAGCCATTAGATACGCCTTTGCCGATTCCTTTACAAATATCTTCGTCGGCAGTGATGTTTACTTCTGCCTCTATACCAAAAACTTTTTTCATAATAAAAACTCCATTACTTTTCTTCAGTATATAGTTTAGAATAAAAAAAGTGGTGTTTGGTGGTGTTTATAAAAAGAACGCCTTTTACGAGCGTTCTTCTATAATATTTTTTATTTCAATTATGCCTTTATTAAGCCTTCCTCGAAGGCCGTCAAAGGAGTAGAACATCTCTTCAGCTGTTCGTGTAATTGTTTTGCCTTGTAGATAAAACTTCATTATAGCCATTCGAGTTGTTTCGTCTTCTATTTCGTTTATAACCCCTACATAGAATTTTTCAAGCTCTTGTAGTCGCTTTATGTTAAATTCCACCTTTAGAGCATTAAGGATTTCTTCCGTCCTTATAATATCCTTTTGGATACTCTGTGATTGCTTTTGTGATTTTAGCCAATCTAACCTTTTTTGATATTGAGCTTGCGAATCTAAATAAGTATTTATCGCTTTTTGTTGCTGTTTAATAAATCGAAGCTCTTTCTTTATTTGGTTGATTGACTTATTCACTCGGCTTGTCGTCCTCCTTCTTTGGAGTTACCATTTGACAGACAAATTCCAGAGTTCTGCTTGTAGCAACCGTTTTGTCGCCTTTAGATAGAGTAAAGTAGCAGAAAATTTTGTTTTCGCTTGTAGGCATATGCCAATTAAGCTGTAAACCTTTAGCTTTAATATCCGCTTGTAGCCTTTCTCTAGCTTCGTTACCTTTCTTTGTTTTCTTATCGCAGTCTTCTGTATTGAATCCAGACTGTTTTAAGAATAAGTAGGCAAGCATATCAATAGCTTGAGCCATTTGTGGTGTCAACATATCGTGTGTGTCGACTTCTTGATTTTTGACTTTATCTTGTTTCATTGTCTTTTCTCCTTCTAAATATTACTTCGTAGCTGTTGCTTATCGGATTAAAAGCTTCGCTTGTGAGAACATATCCTTTTAATTCAAGATTATTCTTTATTTCAGACAGTTGTTCTTTTACATTGTTTATATCTCCGTAAAGATTTTTTTTAACATACTCTGGAAGGTCTTCTTGTTTTGTATTGTTTTTTGGTATAGCGATTCCAGCATTTGCCCACATAACAACTTCTTGAAGTTTTGTTTGTGCAAGAGATTGCTCTCTGCCGTTAGGAACAAGCTCGTTAATTAGAAAGGATAATTCTTTTGCTTTGTTTCTTAATTTTTCAAATTTTGGTAACATATCAGCAGAAGGTGCGTGATATGTAAAATTGTTTTCAATTTCAACTTCTGTCATTTTATTTCTCCTTGTTTTTGTTTTTTTGTTTTTTCTTTTGCCATATAGACTCAATTAAGGAACTTAATATCAAAATTAAAAGGAAAGAACTGCTCGCAGCAGATAATGTCATACCGTAAAGAAAGATTAAGTCGTCCTCCATTATAATTACTGCCTTCAAAAAAGCAGCTACTAGCCAAAAGACGCCCACGAGCGTCATAACTAACAATACCGTTATAAAAATTTTTTCTGCAAGTGTTTTCATATTTTCTCCTTAAACTCTTTAGATTTAGGACAAGTCGCCCAGTGTGGTATGTGTCCTATGATTGTTTTGCCAGACTCTGTAACGACCGTAGTCTTTTCAGAATTGCAAGGCATTATTTTGTTGTTTTCTGTTTTAATCCAGATAATATCTGCATTACAACCTTTACATTTACTCATTTTGCCTCCGTTTCTTGAAGATATTTTACAATCTTAAAGTCTTTGAATTTTGTTTTATATTGAGGGAAGCGTTCTTTGTATAGTTTTGCAATCTTATGTCTGGCTATTTGAGCTTCGCCATAGCTTGTAAATATACAATCCCTTTTTGCGCCCCAATCATAAACGACAATGTTGTCGTATTCTATAGAATACAAACTCTTTCTCACTGTTTACCTCCCAAAATTAAATTAAGTTTTCCTTTAGAGCTTGCCATTGATAGTAGGGTTTCTGATAAGCAATCCTCATACAATCGCTTTTGAGCAAGCGTATTATATTTGTATTTTCGATATTCTTTGCGAGCCATTTTCGCTTTGAAATACTCATTTGTCTGCTCTTGCAACTCTTCCAGACTTATTCCGGCCTTTTTAGCAGCTTCTTTTATTGTCATACGCCGCCTCCAGATTCTTAACTACAGCTGCCGTAAGAGTTTTTAAGCAGTCGTTTATTTTTATTCTTGCTTTTACTAGCTTTAGCTCGACTTCTGAAATATCTCTGCTTGACTTTATTTTTGTATTTGCCGGGTCTTCTAACAAGACGCCAAAATCATTTATTGCATTTGTAAGCTCTTCAACTTCTTTTTCTACGCTGTCAATTATTTGTTCCATTATTCCTCCTATCTTCTTGGATTTTGTTAAGTAAAACAAAAACCGTTTTCCTATTAAGAACTTTTAGATTTTTCTCAATAGTTGCTTTTATTGATTTTTTTGTTATTGAGCCTTTTATATTGTGTTTTGACATACATTTAGCAGTATCGTGGTCTGAAAACCTTATCGTTTTCTCCGCTCCATTAGCATTTTTTAACACTAGATACACACTTGTTGTCGTTTTGCTTGGTTTAATTTCATAATCAATCGAAGGGAAGCTATTTTTCATAACTTCCGTTATTTGATTGCTGACAATGTTTTGAACTTCTGCTTGTGCTGCAGATGTTGTTTTTGTTGGCTTAATTAACTTCATAAGCTTTTCAATTTGATTAGTTGTTCTTTTCATATCTGCTTCAATATGAGCAATTTTTTTGTTAATGTCTGCCAACTGTTTTCCAGAACAATATTTCTTTTCTTCAATAGTCTTTTTATGTTTTGCAAGAGACTCTTCTAATACTTCTTTGTGATGTAATAAACCTTCGAGCCTTGCGTTTGTTATGTTAGAAACCTCATTTTCGGATAGCTGAGTTTTACTTTCTTCTGAGGACTTTTTTCTTAAGATAAATTTTTCAATTTTGTTTTGATATTTGAAAATTAGAAAAATATCAAACACGCACACATTTATCAAAACAAACCAGTCTGTTATTTTTAATTGAGACCAATCTATAAATCCACTCCCTAAGAAGCATATTGTCGCTATTCCAACCGTTCTGAAAATTGCCGCTACCAGTGCAAAATACCAATAACGCATTTTTGTCATTCCGGCCACCATACATAAAGCGTCGTCTGGAAAGACTGGAAATAAAAACATTAAAGGTAATAACATTTTAGATTTTACATCAAGTAAGTTTTGAGCTTTTTCTAAGCTGTCTTTGCCAACAATTTTAGCTGCCGTTTTTTCTCCTAAAGTGTTCCCAATCCAGAACATAAGAGAAGAAGCTAAAAACACAGAAACGGTGCTTATGATAAAACCTTTTAATGCACCAAACATAATTATTGATACAGCAATAAAGGTTGCAGATGTTCCCGGTATAAAGCAAAGCAACACAGAGCAGATAATAAATAAAACCATAAATACAATCCAACCCCAAGCTCCACACTTCGCTACTAACTCTCTGATTCCTTCTATACTCGTTATACCGAGTGCTTTAAGCGTAAAGAAAATCCCAACACTTAAAGCAACTACTAATAATACAACGAGAAGGATTTTAATCCATTTCTTCATAGACTAGCCCACCAAGATAACAGTTCCTTCGTTAATTTCATCTGCAAGCTGTTCCGAAAAGAACTCAGCAATATTTCTTTTTGCAGCTAACTCCCAAGCTCCGCCGTCTGCTTCAAACAACGCAAACCTGCCACCTTCTTTTACTCTGAATAAAAATTCGCTTGTTGGTTGTGCAACTTCATTAAAAGTCCTAAATGGAGATAATTTGTTTATAGGAGCTGCTTTGACAACATTGTTTAAGGTTGCACCTTGTTGTGCAGTAATTTTTTGAGTAATACCGTCGTCTTCTGTTTCAACAGTATTGCTATTAGTGATTTTTTTAAGAACTGTAAGCAAGTTTGCAGTATCTTCATTTTGAACAAATTGTGAACGAAGTGCAATAATAAAGTCTTCATAGCTATATTCTCTGCCAAAATTAAACCTACAGTCCGAACAGTGTGCCACATAAGGCATTTCTCTGTCCTTATGGCTATCCATTGAAGTAAAAACTGAAACTCTGGTTGCAGATTCAATATTTATGTAAAGTGGAAGATTAAATTTTGTTTTTTCTTGTTTTATCATTGAGACTATTGAGCTTAAATCGTTAAAGCAAAGCTTTTCTGCCATATCTGTATGCCTTATAAGCCTTAGGTCTTTATTTGAATAAGTTTCTCCTTGAATTTCAACAAGATTGATACTGTCGTCAATAATTTTTTTAATATCGTTTACTATTGTGTTTTCCATATTAAATATTCTCCTCTTCTCTGATTTCTTTTAATTGAACATATTTTTGTTCGTGAACTTCGCCAAACAAGTCTGGTTGTCCGTCTGGTATCCCAGTTAATTCATATCCAGCTATTAGACCATTGGAAGATTGAACTACCATTTGTGTTTGAACGGCACTTGTTGGACTTATTTTTTTCTTTACAACAGTTTTTAAGCTTACAGCTTGTCTGTTGTTGATTGGTGTAATAGATATTTCTATTGTTAGTTTTCTTGGCTTTTCGTCAGTGTTTGGATTTTTAATATTTTCCATAACTTTGGTTAGCTCGTAATTTATTCTTTCTGTCATAGCTCCATTTGCGAAGTCTAAGACGCTATTTACTTGTTTCATTATTTCCCTCCGTATAGCAAAGCTTTGATGTTTGCTAGTTTTTTGTTAATTTTCTTTAATTGTGATTTCTTTATCAATAAAGCTTGTCTTGCTTTAAGAATCCAGACTTCGCCTTTTGGCTCAACTTCTTCGCCGCCTTTTTGTCGACATTCGAGTTCTTTGTTTGTCATAAGTTGAAGTTTGATACTTTTTATATCGTTTTCGAGCTTGTCTTTTTTAGATTCAAGTTCCAGCTCTTCGTCGTGTAGCATTTCGTCGTTAGTGAGTTTTTCTTCAAGGTCTTGCTCTTGAAGTTGTCTTTCTAGTTCTTCAGACATTTTTCAATTCTCCTTTATTACTTTGATTTGCGAAGATGTTATCTTCAATGTTTTGTATATCGCATATCCTTTGTCCTTTTCTTCAAAGCTGACAGCAGATATATCGTAAAATGCTATAAGGTCTCCCTCTTTAACATTAAGCTCTTCCCAGACAATTACATCTGCGTATAGGTAGCCTTCTTTTTGCTTCTCATATAACGATATAATCGTGAAAGGGCGTTCATTTTGTTTGCTCTTAAATACTTTGACAACCTTGTATGTATACTGTTTTTGTTTTGTGGATTTTATAAACACCTTAAATACCCAGCTTTTTAGCAATATCGCTTTTTTCTTTCAGTGCTTTATCTCTAAAATTGTCTCCCTCGAGTTTAATAACTCTTGTTGACATTTCGTTGATTCTTTCAATTATTGCTGCGTCCAGAGAAAATGATTCTGCTAGTTCTTGTATAGAATAGTTGGAGCTAAAGATTGTTGGCCTTCCGTTGTTGTATCTTGCGTTTAATACTTCCAACAACACCTTTTCTGCAAACTTTGCAGCACCAGCATTGTTTTCTCTTCCTAAAAATTCTTTTCCTAAATCGTCTATAAACACAAACGCTTTGCTTGCAAGCATTGTTACAAGTCGTGCTTGACTCATAGCCATATCGTCATTGTAGCTACTTTGGATTTCGGCAAGCATTTTCGGAACTGAAGTATATAAGCAACTATATCCTTGAGCAACAAGCTCGTTACACAGACACGCAAGAAGATATGATTTGCCAGAAGAGTTGTTTCCGTAAACATATAAGCCTATGTTTTGATTGAAACATTCTTTTGAGTTTTTGGCGTAGTTTATACATTTTTTGTAAGCTTCTTTATTGTGTTCTGTAATAGTTGCAATTCCAAATCTTGCGTCCAGATATTTTTTGCCAAGTTCGGAACATTTTTGTCCTTCTCTGAAGCGTTGAAGATTTTTTGCTCTCGTCTCTGCTTCTTGTTGTTTTTTATATTCCTCTTCTTGACATTTACATTTAGAATAAACAATCTTAATTCCGTCTTCCACTTCAAAAGTAAAATATCTTTTTGTTTTACATTTCTTACACATAGGAAGTCCGTTTTCGTCTGCATATTCGTCTTCTTTTAGCTTATAATCTTTCAAAAAAGCTGAAGGGAATAATTTTTCAATATCAATTTTCATAACTATTCCTCACGCCTATATTTAGAAGCGTCCGCCACCTTAGTTGATTTATTTTCGTTTTTGTGGCGTTGCTCCCAAGTTCTAACGCAAGCTTTCCAGTCTTTCATTGGTTGGTTTCCAACCTTCCAGCCTTTAGATTCGTAAAAATCCATAAATTGTTGAGCTGAAATACCGTTCTTGCGTTCCTCGCAATAGGCAGCAATTTCTTCAAGTGTTGGTTTTACAAATCTTTTAACAGAAGAGGTGGCGACTTGTTCGCCTTTATCTTCTATACTTTCCTTAACTATACTATTCTTACCTATACTATACTGTGGTGTCATTTGGTTGTCGCTTGGTATACCATTGGTTGTCTTTTTGGTATAAGAGCAATTACCTTTTAATTGTAACTGGCTTTTTTCTTCTTGATAAACAGTAGGTTTATATCTATCACTTCTGATTAAGTTATTCATTCTCCAGTGTTTAATAACGATAACTCCGGTTTCAAAAGGAATAATAAACGATTTAGCTATCAAGAGCTTTAAGTCGTCTTCACTAGCTCCAGTCAATCTCATAATTGACTTGTATTTATCAACAAATCCGTCGTCGTCTGCGTCCAGATTCAAGTCGTAATATAATAACCTTGTTGAACGAGGCATATCCAAAAATGCGTCGCTTCTGGTTATTTGTTTATTAAACATTCTGCGTTCTGCCATTTTTTCTCCTTATTAGAAGGGAAGGTTATCGTCGTCAACCGGTGTTAGTTTCGGCTCTTCTCCTTCGCCAGATTTTTTAGAGCTTAAAAACTCTACTTCGTTAGCCATAATTTCAGTAACATATCTTTTTGTGCCGTCTTGTGCGTCATAGTTTCTCGTTTGGATTTCTCCAACTACAGAAACTTTGTTGCCTTTCTTACAATATTTCGCAAGGTTTTCAGCAAGTCCACGCCACGCCACGCAATTATGGAAGTCTGAGACTCTTTCTCCGTCTGCATTTGCAAACCTTCTTTGTGTTGCAACTGTAAATCGTGCAACGCTTACGCCAGAAGAAGTGGTTGTCAATTCAACATCTTTTGTTAAATTTCCTATAATAAACGCTTTATTCATTATCGCCACCTTCTTTAGTAAGTTTTGCAATTATTGAGCCTAGAGCGTCTTTAATTTCTTCTTTTTTAAGAGATTGAACTAAATTGCTCAACCCTTCAATCGTCATAAGTCTTGTAATTTTATTACAATGAACTGCAGTAATTTGTCCGGTAGCCATTACTTCGTCGTTTGATTCAGTAATATCGTTGTAAACACCCAAAATAATATTTGTTTGTTTATTAAGCAGCTCTTTGCCAGAAATATTATCTTTGATAATAAAAGTAAATGCTTTTTTGTGAAGCTCTTTTTCTTCCTCACTATTTACTTTAATTGTGCTTTTTTCTTCATAGATTTTTGTTTTTTCCATAATTACCTCTTATAAATTAAATTTTCTTTTCCCCAGTTTGGATATTTTGATTTTAGATAAGCTTCGATTTTTTCTCCGATTTCTTTTTGTTCTTCTGCTGTTCCAAAATCAAATTTATAATGACACTTGCACTCTGAGAAGTTAGTGCAAAGTGTTACAATATTTTCTTCAATGCCAAGTCCACCTTTGCTTCTCGGTATAAAGTGAGCGTTAGGCATAGCTATTCGACTATGACAAATAATACATCTATGGCCGTCTCGCTCCCAGACAGCTTCTTTGACTTTTTGAGGAATATCGCAAGCCTTACTCCTTTTACTTTTCATATTTCCTCCTAAAATGTTCTATTTCGCTGTCGTTGATACCTTCTTCGTCCAATCGCAAGAGTGTTCGAGTGATAAGGTCATACATTTGTTTTGTGTCGTATTTTGAAGAGCCTATAAAACACTGAAAAACTGACATTTCTTTGCTTTCTCCGTTTTTATCTTCGATAATTCGAGTGCCTTTTTCTCTTATAGCTCGAAAGCTTTTTCTTAAAGACTCTTCAATTTCCTTTGGCGCTAAAATAAACTCACTTTCAACATTTGCCTCTTCGAGCATTGTGCAATACATTTCTTCAACATTTGTCTTGTCTTTGCTTCCGGACACGCCTTCAGCAAGTTTTGTAAGAAGAAACCAAAGTGCTGCGTTTTGCTCAATACTGCGTTTAGACTTGTATGGCTTCATATCAACTTCGAGCAACTTTTCAATTTTGTTTTTTTCTGCTTTTTGTTCTTCAAAAGCCAGATTAACTCCCATTTTGTCTGTGCCTTTCACAACAAAACTAACAACATAATCGCCATCCTCATTTATGTATTTTGAGGCTCTGCTTGCAACAAATTTACTATTCATTTGAGCCATTATCCAAAGCAGATGTCAATTCGTCGTATTGCTCGTCTGATAGGGAGTTGATTGCGATTGTTTTTTTGTATTTTTTCTTAACCCATTCTTTTACTTGTTCCATTGTGAATCCGTTACTTTTTGCAAGTTTTTCAACCCTTTTGTATTTAGATTCTGTTTCTGGAGTAGTAGCTTGAGTTGTTTTTTGATTGTCGTTTTTATTTTGAGATTTATCTTCAGTGTGTGCGTCCGGGTCTTCGTCATCAGTAGGCACTCCAAGAGATTTAAGTAAAACATATCTTTCAGAGTAGGTTAATCCAGAGCCAAAAGCTTTTGATATGTCTCCTTGCTCGCCATAATATTGCCATTCAACTCTTTGTCTTTCTTCTGGATTTTCAGCATTTATCCATTCGTAGATTATTTTTCCAATTACAATAAAGTCTGTCTTTTGGCCGCTTTTTGTGGTGTAATTAAAAATTTCGTGGTGTTGATGTTCTGTAGATACTGGTAGAAGCAAAAGCTGCAATTCTTCCATTTTGTCTTTTATAGCTGACAATATTTGTGTTCCAGATATGTATTTGTAAGAGCCAGAGCCTTCTGTTTTTGCGTCTTTTTGAAAAGTTTTAACAACTTTTTTTACTTCATTTATCTTTTGATAAAGATTCAATGTTTCTTTAACTGTTTTCTTTTCTGCTGTTTTTACAGCTGTTTCTTTCTCTGCCATAAATTCCTCCTAATTCCAACTTAATTCTTTTTTGCAGTAGTAAACACTTAAGCAAGCCTTAAACATTTTGAAATACTTTTTAATGGTAGCCTTGTTAATTTCTTCGTGCTTAAACGGCTCGTCTTCATTTCTGCCAATATTAAGAATCATAATTTGGTCTACCTTGTATTTGTTTTCAGTTAAAAGTTCTGCATAAGAACTAACTTGCAAGAAGTGTTCGTTATAAATTCCTTTTCCAGACTTAAAGTCAACAAGAGTGTATTTGCCGTCTAACTTGCAATAAAAGTCAAGAGTTCCACCATATTTGTATTTCTCGCTAACAAAACCTTTTTCGTTGAAGATAGGTTCTATTTTGTGGCTTTTCTCCCATTCGAGATATTTGTTGAATCCGATTGTTGCCATTTCAACATCAAATTGAGAATAATCGTCATAGTCTTCAATAGGATTGCCAGTGATATGTGATTCCACCATAGCGTGAATAAGTGTTCCAATTTTTGCAGCTTTGTCTGTGTATTTTGTTGAGTCAATGCCTTGAAGTCCTAGTTGATTTGCCCACCTTACAAGTGCCGGTTTATTTAATACGCCACAAACTGTAGTGCTACCCGGAACAAGAGTGCCGTCGGCAAGATAATATCTTGTGTGCGCCTTTGTTTTCTTTTTTAATTTGTCTGCCATTATTTATTACCTCCAAGTCCTAAAATTGCCTTTGCGTTTTCTTTTCGTTGTTCAGCTGATTGTTTGTTGTCTTCAGCTTGCAACTCATTTAATTGCTTTGATAATTCTTCAATCTTTTGAGTGTAATAATCTTCCATTCTAAAAGCTTGATTTAATTTTTCTGTTACTCTTCTAATAAGCTCTGTTTCTCCAGAAGCGTCATTTATAAGTGATTTTAATGCAGCAATACCAAGTATTCTGTCTGCAACTGTATCTTTATAAAGCTCTTTTGTTTGAGCTATTTCTTTTTGTAATTTTTCAATATTTGTCATTTTATTTCTCCTTTATTGACATTGTTTTTGTTTTGATTTATAATAATGGTGCGATAAGTTTATTTCGTGGCCGTTTTCGTGTTGCTTTTCGGAACGGTCTTTTTTATTTTTTTAACTAACTCCACATAACAAGCTAAAACCCACTGAGTCTTATCTTTATAGCCTAAACGCTGTAAATTTTGACTTGCAAGTATCTTTCTGGCTTCGTTTGGAAGTCTGACGCACAAATTGTAGAAGTCAAAGTCATTCGTTGATTTTGGCTCTTTTTTATGCTTATTTTGATAAAAGACTTCGTCGTCTTCGTAAATATCCGAAACTTCACAATCAAGTGCGTTGCAGATGTTCTGCATTTGTTTCGGTATCGGTAGGCATTTATAATTGACAAACTTACTTATCATTGGCTCGTCTGTGCCTATCTCTATCGCTAAATCCTTAGCTTTTTTGTTCTTTTTTTCCAGAATCTCTTTTAGCTTCAAGACGCTTAACCTCCTTTTTTAGATTTTCTTCTTCCTTTTGGAAGGCTTTGAGGTTTGTTTCGTCTTTGTAAAATTTCGCAATCGCTTCTCCAAGAGAAAGACCAAACAATCTCTTTTCTGAAGGTGTGAGATTCAAGTCGCTTATTTTAGCTTCTAAATCTAACATTTGTCCTCCTTGTTTCTTTTACGAAACTTTTGTTGCAAAAAAAATAGCAACAATTTTATCTTCTCCGATAATCTTTCCGATTGTTTGAATTTCAGTCAAGTTCCACTCACTAACGCCATTTATCTTTTTGCTAAGTGTTGACTTAGTAATATTAAGATTTTTGGCGACAGATTCATATGTAAGACCTTTCAACACAAGTTCAGATTTTAGAAGATTCTTATCAAACATTGTTACTACACCTCCTTTTATTAAACTGTCGTAGAGTTTCTTTTACGAAACTTTACACTTGAATTATACAAAACAAAAGTAGCGTTGTCAACTATTTTACGAAACTTTTTTTAATTTTTTTATAAAATTGTTGCGATTATGATACTTTTATGTTATACTTGCCTTGTAAATAAAGGAGATACCTATGGAAATAAACGAAAGAATTAAAGAGTTAAGACTGCAAAATAAGCTCACACTGGAAGAAGTTGCAAATATCGTTGGCGTTACTAAAGCGACTGTTCAAAGGTGGGAAAGTGGCCTTATTGCAAATATGCGAAGAGATAAGATTGCTTCATTAGCAAAAGCACTACACACTTCTCCGGGCTATATACTAGGAATTGAAAACTCAAACTATGGCGTTAATAATGGTATTATAGGAAACAATAATAATAACAATAATATAATATCGAAAGAGAAACTTTCTCCTATTGACGAAGCAATTTTGACAATCTGTAAGAGCCTTCCAGAAAAACAAAAAGGCGAAGTTCTTGCTTATGCTACAAACTTGTTGAGCAAATCGAAGGAGGTGGAATAATGTTATATGGTATAGCAGCAATAGTTGGTATTGTTTTGTTGGCTATTATGTTTGGTTTAATGTATTTTTATGAAAGAGTCTTAATCCCCTCTGTTTGTTTTATAACTGCAGTTTTGTTTATTTTCTTTTCTATTGCTTCTGAGGCATATTTTATGCTTATTATCCCGGTATTTTGTGTTATATATGGAGTGATTTATATAAAAAGCAATCCAATAAGAAAAAAGGATAAAAGAAAATGAAAAAAGCTGTAATTTATGCAAGGTATAGTTCTGACAGTCAAACCGAGCAATCTATCGAAGGGCAATTAAGAGTTGTTAATCAATTCGCTTCAAGCAACGATTATATTATTGTAGATACTTATATAGATAGAGCCACGACCGGAACTAACACAAACCGTCCGGGATTTCAGAAAATGATAGCAGATAGTGCTAGAAGAGACTTTGATTATGTTCTTGTGTATAAGCTTGACCGTTTTGCTCGTAATAGATTTGATAGTGCTTTCAATAAAAAAGTTCTAAAGAAAAACGGCGTAAAGGTCGTCTCTGCAACAGAAAACATTTCTGATAGCCCAGAAGGAATAATTCTTGAGTCTATGCTTGAAGGTATGGCCGAATATTATTCAGCTGAACTTTCTCAAAAAGTTAAACGAGGACAATTTGAATCTTTAGAAAAAGGAACATTTTTAGGTGGAACTATGTTGTATGGATATAAAGTAAATAATAAAATTATTGAAATAAACGAAGAGCAAGCTTATATCGTCCGTAAAATTTTTACGGCATACGCTAACGGAAAGACCGCCCTACAGATAGCTGATATGCTTAAAAATGATAATATTCTAAACAATCAAGGTCGTTTGTTTTGTGCTAACTCAATTATGAATTTATTAAAAAATAAAAAATATACTGGCCTTCTTGAATATGGAGATTATATTAAAGAAAACTATTATCCTAGAATAATAGACGACAACACATTTGAGATTGTAGCCAAACGAATTGAAGATAATAAACGCTCTCCAGCCAGAATGAAGGCATACTGTTTATATAGATTAAGTGGGAAACTTTACTGTGGCCATTGTAAATCTTTAATGACTGGAGAATCTGGAACAAGCAGACAAGGCAAAATACATCATTATTATAAATGCTTCGGCAAAAAGAAACATAATGGTTGTGATAAAAAATCTGTCAAAAAGGAAGAGTTGGAAAATCTAGTTGTTGCCTTAGTCCTTCAACATATATTAGCAGAAGACAAAATTTTAGACACTATCGAAGGTGTAACATCTGCTTACAACGAATCAGTTAAACAAAGCACGGAGTTGTCAATCTTAAAACAAGAACAAGCTCAAAATGAAAAATATATAAATAATATCCTATCAGCAATAAAAAATGGTATCTTTTCAGAGACCACACAAAAAGAGCTTATTAAGCTTGAATCCAGACAAACGGAACTTAAAGAAGCCATACTTGTTCAAGAAGCTTTACAACAAAATAAATTATCTAAAGAACAAGTCTTGTTCTTCTTCAAACAATTTATACAAGAAGAATTAAGCGACGAAGAAGCTAAAACATCTATTATTGATGCTTTGGTTTATAAGGTTATTTTATATGACGACAAAATTAGAATTATCCTTAAAAATAAGGATAATATAACTAAAGACGGAAGTTTAGAAGAACTGGAGAAAATGTGTTCAAATTTGGCACAACACTCTCCGCCATTAGGGAACAATCCGAACTTTTTAGTTTAGATTGCTCTTTTTTATTGCTTTCAAACAGAATTTCACTATCAATGTCTGGTTGCTCTTTGAGTTTGAGTTGTTTAGATTTATCGCCATTTGTGTTGAAATAAATCTCGCAATATTTGTCATATAAAACAACTTTATTGATAAACATATCAACAAGTCGCTGGCAAGCAAGTTGGTCTGTTAGGTCAACATCTTTAAAAGAGCATAAGAACAAATAAATAACGTTTTTATCAAGTGGCTTAATAACAAGCATTTCTCGGCTTGTTATTTTTTCTTGTAAGTCTTTATTTGCTATTTCAAGTTCTTTCATTCTTTCGTTTGTTGTATCGTTAAAAATTCCGTTTTCTATTGCACGAACAAAATTTGCAAGTTTTTTGTTGTTTTCTTGCAATTGTTTGCTCAAACTTTCCAAAACTTTATCTTTTTCAATGCTTTTGTTGTATGTATCAGCAAGACAAATTGAAAGTTCATTTAAATCTGTTTGATTTAAAAATTCTTTTGTGGCTTGCAAAACTATATTTTCAATATATTCTTGTGAGATAGATTTTTTATCGCAAAGGTCTTTATTCTTTTTCTTTGTAAAGCATTTGTAGTAGTTGTATATTTTACCCATTTTACCTTTGCCACTATCTCCAGTCATTAAACCACCACATTTGCCACAAATGAGTTTACCACTTAAAAGATAATTAACTTCAGTCTTAAAGTGTGCAGAAGTGTGTTTTGCGACTTTTAAACGAGCATTAACTTCATCAAACACTTCTTCACTTACTATTGCAGGAAAAATATTTGTATAGCAAGTGTCATCAGCATAAACACAACCTTTATAGTTTAAATTTCGTAAAACTCTTGAAACCATATTTATTGTCCAAGGTTTGCCATAAGAGTTTTTAATTCCTTTTTCGGCAAGTAAGACAACAATATCTTTAATCCGCTTGCCACTGTAATATTGATTAAACATATATTCACGAACAATATTTGCTTGTTCTTCATTTATGCTAACTTTCTTATCTTTTACATTGTAGCCATAAGGTGTTGGACCACCAGTAAACAAGCCCTTTATTCTACTTTCTTTTAAACCACGTTTAACTTTTTGCGAAAGTTCGGCAGAATAGTATTGGTTCATACCTTCAAGCAAACTTTCAAGTATTATGCCTTCGGGAGTGTCAGGAATATTTTCCATTGCAGAAATAACCTTAACACCATTTTGTTTTAAAGTGTGCTTATGCAAGGTTGATTGGTATTTATCTCTTGAAAATCTGTCAAATTTATATACAAGAACATACTCCCACTTTTTGTTGAAACTGTCTTTAATCATTCGTTGAAAGTCTGGACGATTGTCATTTGTTCCAGTCATAGCCCTGTCGATATATTCAGCAACAATTTCATATCCATTCTTTTCAGCAAATTCTTTGCAAACTCTTAATTGCCCGTCGATACTTTGCTCGGTCTGACTATCACTAGAATATCTTGCATATATAATAGCTTTTTTCATAATAAAATTACTCCTTATTTATGATAATTTTCAATAATTTTGCATATACATCTATATTTTCTAAAACCACAATAGCGATTCTTTCTCTAACTCTAGTTATACCTTGAAATAATAATTTATCATATAAATAATCTGGATTAGGATGAGAATATGTTTTTAGTATATTATTTTCATAATAAAAATTTTGGTCTATATACATTAATACATTATCAAATTCTTGTCCAATAACTTTATGTGTATTAGAATTAGCTAATATTTTCATATGGTCTAATTTATCCATATTAAATATTGATGGTGTATAGTTTATAAAGTAATAGTTTTTATCTTTCAAATATCTAATAATTGTTTTACATTCATCAATATTATTAGCATAAAACAAATCTACATTTTTGAAATTGATATTTGGATTTCTTTTACCCAAGTCAAGCATTCTTACAATAAATGCAGCCAGTTCTTTATTTGTTCTTATTTTTTTAGTTAGTTCGAAAGATTGTAAATTAGATAAACCGGTAATAAGTCCAGGTATATTGCGATTCCGTTCTGCTTTTGATAAAACTTGATTGTTATCTAATGAAAAAATTAATTTTCTATTTAAATGACTAAGTTTTTCAAATAAGTTTTTATAAATCCTATGACTCTCATCAATTAGAATATAATTATACTGTGATAAATCATATTCTTTTGCTGCCTTTGCTGATATAATGTCAATATTTGATTTTTCTGATATCTGGATATGGCCATTACACAAAATCCCCGCATGTATAATACATACTTTGCCATATTGAGTTAATTCTTTTGCTAAATCATATAAAAGTAGTGTTTTTCCTGTCCCTGCAATTCCCTTAATTTGAAAATTATTATAATTAGGATTCCTTATCAATTCCTTAATTTTTAACTTGATTTCATTTTGATGGTTTGTGAGGAAATAATTATTATTTAAAAATTTTTGTGGCGAATTTAGTGGAGACACTAAAAACATTGAAGCCTTAAACAATTCATCAATATTAACTTCATAATCATTGGTAAAATGTTTTAAAATCCCAATAACTTCTCTAATTTCTATTTCTTGTAAATTGTTATTATTGTAAATTAAAAATTTATTATCTTCTGTAATGTAAGTTAAAGATATAATCTTTTTTTCTAAGTGTGATAAATAATATCTATTTTTTTCTAATTGATTTATTATTTCTTCTTCTGCAATCATCACATCCTTTATTTCAATATTTAATATAAATTGTTCATTGAATTTTAATAAATCAAATTCTTCACTTATTTGAGGAATAGCATATGAATAATAAAACTTATCAAAAATTTCCAAGTCATTTGCATTGCAAAAAAGCAAGTCTACCATGTTTTTTAAGTCATTTTTTTCATGCTCTCTAATTATTGCATTCTCATTTTTTGATGACATGACCTTTTCGGCATCAATGTATAAATCCAAACCAAAATCAGACATTCTAGTTAACAAAAATAAATTAATAGGTTTCATATTTTCTCCTCATAAAATCAAAGTAGGCATCGCAATCATGTAAGCAAGAACGTAAAAAGAATTGTAGTTCAATGTTAATCACTAAGCCCTCATTTTGAAAAACTTTTCGCTTTGAAAATTGCATTTTGAGTTCACACTTATCCTGTACACTTAAAATTACAATACAATTATAACGTCAAATCAATAAAATTGCAATAATTTATTCGCAATCTCAAATATCTTGTTGCAAAAATGGTATAAATATAGTAAACTTATATCATAAAATTGTTAGAGGTTATTACTATGAGCATTTCATACAAAAAACTTTGGAAACTACTAATTGATAAAGATATGACAAAAACTCAATTAAGAGAAAAAGCAGATATAGCCACATCCACACTTGCAAAATTAAGTAAAGATGAACAAGTAAGTATGGATGTTCTTTTACGCATTTGCAAAACTCTTGATTGTGATATCGCGGATATTATGGAATTAACAAAGGAGTCAAAAAATGTGTAAAGGGATTGCTAAACCATTTTTGAAATGGGCTGGCGGTAAAGGACAACTTATAAATACATTTGATGAAATGTTCCCAACAGGGCTAAAAGAAAGTAAAATAAAAAAATATATTGAACCTTTCGTTGGTGGTGGCGCAGTCCTTTTCCATGTTTTACAAAATTACGACATTGAAAAAGCCTACGTTAATGACATAAATAAAGAACTTATAAATTGTTATCGATGTATAAAAGCAGATGTAAATGAGGTTATAAAGCAACTGGAAGTTCTTGAAAAAGAATATTTATCTTGTGATGATAGAGCAAAATATTTTTATAACGTTAGGGACAGATATAACTCAATTCATTTGAATGGTCATTACGATTTTGAAAAGTGTGCCGATTTCATATTCTTAAACCACACTTGTTTTAATGGACTTTATAGAGTTAACAAAAGTGGCAAATTTAATGTACCGCATGGCAAATATAAAAACCCATTGATTTGTGATAAAGACAATTTATTGCTTTGCTCAAAATTGTTGCAAAAAGTTGAGATTAGTTTTGGTAGCTACGAACAAGTTTTAATCAATGCGGATAAAAACACTTTCGTTTATTTTGACCCACCTTATCGCCCACTTGTCGAAAATAATTCATTTGTAAGTTATGATAAATCTGGGTTTGACGATAACGACCAAATTAAACTTGCTAAAAATTTTAAGGATTTAGATAAAAAAGACTGTTTGCTTATGCTTTCAAATTCTGACCCTAAAAACACAAATGAAAATGATAACTTTTTTGATGACCTATATAATGGTTTTGCAATTGAAAGAGTTTATGCAAAACGAATGATAAATTGCCAAGCAAGTAAACGTGGAGATATAACTGAAATTGTTGTAATGAATTACAAAAGGAGAAAATAATGAGTAATATTATTGAATTAAATGAAACAGAATTAAAAGAAAGTGTTGAAAAATTATATAATTCTTTTGATAATGGGTATGAATTTGAAGAATTTTTAAAATTTTTTTTGGAGAAACTTGGACTAGATGAAGTAACTGTAACTCAAAGATCTAGAGATGGTGGAATTGATTTGACTTGTGTAAAATCCGGTCTTAATGGTTTGTCTAATTTGGATGAAGTCAGATATTATGTTCAAGCAAAACGCTACAAGCCATCATCAACCATTTCAATAAAAGATTTAAGAGAATTAAGAGGTATAATGCCTTTAAATTATAAAGGAATCTTTGTAACAACAGCAAAATTCCCATCAGGAGCAAAGGAATTTGCAGAAGAAGATAAGTCAAGACAAATAATTCTTATAGATGGAAAATCGCTTATACAACAATGTATTTCGATCGGACTAGGATTTAATTTAAAACCTGTTTTTGATGCAAAAACATTGGAAAATTTAACATTAAAAAGCAATTCCATTATTCAAACCCCACAAAATATTCAAAGCAATATGAATAAAACAAAATTAATTTTAAATAAAAAAATAACTTTGAATGACATTCGTGCAAGGATATTAAGATTGCCCACCGAGATAGAAAAAGAAATTCCGTCAGACGTTGCATCTTTACAAATTCTTATAAATGGAAAGAAATACAAATTAAATATTAATTCAGACAGATCTTATTTGGGATGTGTAACTCAATTATATAAAAGCGAAGGTCTTATTAAAGAAAATAATATATTGACACCAAAAATTGCCACATGGTATTATTCTTCACCTGATAATATTGCTATAGAGATAAAAGGAGTAAATGATTAATGAAAAGAAATTTTAAAGAATGGTTCAATACTTTTACTGATAGCATTGCGACTTATGAATATTATACAGATTTTAATACAGTCTATAAAAACATAGATAAAATAAAAGTCGAATTAAATATAATGAATTCACTTGTAGGGTCTAAAAATATTGAAAAAGATTTTGACAACTTATTCAAAAGGTATCCAGAAATTAGAAAATGTTTGCCACTTTTAATTGCTGTTAGAGAAAAAGAAATTAAAGTTGTTAATGATGGCGAAAAATTAAGATACAACTTTACAAATATTGATGATGTTGAACTTTTAAAAAAGTTTATGAGAAAAACTGGTTTGTTTGACTTAATATCAAATCACTTGGTAAACAATCTTGTAGATTATGCTACTGGGGTTGAAGTTGGTCTTGGCTCTAATGGAAGAAAAAATCGTGGCGGACATCTTATGGAAGATGTTTTACAAGGTTTTATTGAAAAAGAAGGGTTTATTTTAAACCAAACTTATTTTAAAGAAATGTATTTGAAAGATATTGAAAACAAATGGAACATTAATTTATCTTCTTTATCCAATCTTGGCAAAGTTGCAAAAAGATTTGATTATGTTGTAAAAACTAATAATTGTATTTATGCTTTTGAAACAAACTTTTACTCTAGTTCAGGTTCAAAACTTAATGAAACTGCAAGAAGTTATAAAATGATTGCAGAAGAAAGCAAACATATTAAAGGATTTGCTTTTGTTTGGGTTACTGATGGTTTAGGTTGGGTTGATGCTAGAAACAACCTTGAAGAAACTTTTGATGTAATGGACAACCTTTATAATATTAAAGATTTATCTAACGGCAAGTTGAAGGAAATTTTAAAATAGATGGAAGAAAAATTTGAATTGGAAACCAACACTGTTTGGTCGTTCCCTAATCGTGGTAAATGGGCAACCCATGATGCAAAGTATCGAGGAAACTTTTCTCCTTATGTTGCTAAAAATATTATTTTGAGATATTCAAAGCCAAACGATTTGGTCCTTGACCAATTTGTTGGTGGTGGTACTACTCTTATTGAATGTAAATTAAACAATCGTAATGCAATTGGTGTTGATATTAATCCAAAGGCTGTTGAGATTACAAAAAGTAAACTTGATTTTGATTGTGAATTTAATAATGAAATAAAAGTCGAACTTGGTAATGCTTGTGATTTGAAAAATATTCAAAATGAAAGTGTTGACTTAATTTGCACCCACCCACCCTATGCAGATATAATAAAATATAGTGAAGACATTGATGAAGATTTATCTCATTTAAAATATAAAGACTTTCTTGTGGCGATTGAAAAGGTCGCTAGCGAGTGTTATAGAGTTTTGAAGAAAGATAAATTTTGTGCAATTGTTATGAGGGATACTCGCAAAAACGGAATGGTTCAACCACTTGGTTTTGAAGTTATGCAAAGATTTATAAATGCAGGATTCAAACAAAAAGAAATTATCATAAAAGAACAACACAACTGCAAAGCGACAGGCTTTTGGAAAACAAATAGTGAAAAATATAACTTTTTGCTATTAGCACATGAGTATATATTTATTTTTAAAAAATAAAGGAGTTGATTAAATGAAAGATAAAGAAGTTGCTGGATATGTCCAGGCTGATAAAAAAGCTCGCAAGTTATGGGGACAATCAAAACAAACAGATAAATGAGAAGAAAAGATTAAAACTGCAAAATAAGGCAAAAACTTTCTATGCTGAAAAAGAAGCATATGCTATGCGTTTACAAAATCCACAAACAAATATAAAACAAACTGAGGTTAAAGTTGAAAATTCTTTTAACAATAATCTCAACAAACAAAAGTCCACAAAAGTAAGTGCTAGAGCTAAATTTAGTTGGTTTGGTAAGAAAAAATAGCTTGAAAAATATCGAGCAGGATAAGGAAATTGGCTCAAAATCGATTTTTGAACCCCAAAAAGTCCCATTTTATCGGGCTTTCCGGCGACTCACACCCAAAATATAAAAGATTCGATTTTGAGTCTATTTCCCCAAAGCTTAAACCAAGTGTGAAACCCACTTGTTTTTTTATTAAAAATATAGTATTTTTTTGCTTGTTTATGCTATAATGAATTTGGACTTCAAAATTGGAGTCTGGATTGAAATTGGTATCACTGCTAACAAGTTTTTATATGAAAATATAAAAACTTATGACTGATACCAAAACAAAATGTTTTGTTGGTTGTGAAGATATCAAAGAGAACACGGCCAAATTTAATTTTGAAGATAATACTTTAAAGTTAGGTAAAGCAAGTATGTCAAATCAGCAACTTAAACGAATAAGTTTAATGTTTGCAACCGACTTAAAAAACTTTGCCGAAACCTTTGGCAACTCTCAAAATCTTACTGCAAAAGAAGTTTATTCTCACTTGCAAAACAATCAATAGAACTAAAAGGAAGAAGTTTAAACTTCTTCCTTTTTCATGTCTAAATCATACTGCTTTATTAATGAGTTAACTCTATATTCACAGGATTTATCATTTGGATATTTTCGTTTTATTCCATTCAAAAGGTTTAATAAATCATTTTTTAAATCTGGAATATACTCCTTTATTATCTGACAAACCAAATGGTTTATACCCCAAAATTCGTCATTAATATCACCATCTATTTTTTGTAAGAAGAAGTTGTTTTCTTTTAGATTACATTTAATATACTCTTTAGACTCGTCATCTAAATTACTATATTTGTTAGTTATTTCATACAACCCTGATTTCAATTCTTTTAAATCATTTAACACCAATTTAGATGTAAGGCTATATTTTATTTGATTATTGCAAAACTCTTTATATTCTTTGATAATATTAATAAAAGTTTCATTTTGTTCACCAAAGCTATCTAATCTAAAGTTGAGTTTGTTTAATTTTTTAAATAATTCTTCTTTGTCTATGAAAGATAAATCCACATAATCCGCATAACAATACCAATCTCTAATGAGCTGATTTATTGTCGAGTGATTGTAATTTAAATCATCTGGAATTGATAATATAAGTTCGTATTGTTTTTTTATAATATTTACCTTATTTGCATCCGAACAAAAAAAACAAGATTTTAAGATATTTCCATCTTTTGGATTAAATATTTCATCTAATAAAGAATAATCTTCATTTAAATATATATCATTAATTGCTTCAACTAAATTAAAATCATCTCTTAAAGATTTGTCATAAGAAGTAATAATGTTACCAAAAGATTTTTCACAGTATTTTAAATAATCACTTTCTTTGCATTTATCACTATATATTATGGAATACTTATTAGTCATCAATTCATTAACGCAGTATATACATATTTTCATAATTTGTTCAAATTTATTACAATTATAAGAATTAGATTTTATATAATCTTGGATTTGAAGGAATAAAGAATTGGCTTTTATTGCCATTCTTATATTTTTATTAAATTCTATCATTAATTTGTCCGAAATAAGGTTTATGTTCTCAGCAAAAATAGTTCTTATAACGTCTTCAGGTGTTTCCGTTATTTTATAAATTCTATCAAAGATTTTTTCTTTGTAGAAACCTAGAATATCATCACTTAAATTGATTTTAGAAATAAATTTTTCTGTTGTAACTTTATCATTTTCGAGTTTTTCTATTTCATATTTTTTATTTTTCTTCCCATATTTAGTGTCTAAATCAGCCAAAACAACAACTTTAAATCCTTGATTAATTAAATTATTTATAAATCCCAGTAACTCTTCTGCAGTAATTTTATCGCTTTTTCGTTCAAAATCATCAAGTATAATCAAGTAGGGAATATTTTTTTTAGATTTTAATTTTTCACAAAGTTTTAAATTTTCATCATCAATGTTTAAATTTATCCCGCAAGAGAATCCAACACCTATATTTATCAATTTAGCAACATTAGTAATAGTATTCAAAACTTTTTTTGCTGGGTGTATTAACTGATACAACTCGGTATTTACTTCATCAATAGAATTTTTTCCGAAAAGTGAAGAATAAGCAATCTTCAATTTTTTATCTTTAACATCTTGAGCTTTTGATTTTATATACTCCTTAATCTCGTATGTTTTTCCTATTCCCCAAGGTCCACTAATCAAGATTGCAGTTTCATTGCTTGTAATTAATCTATTAATAACGTTTTTTATGTTTTTTGCTTCCATATCTTTCTCCTAAAGTTATTATACCAAACTATATCTCATAATTCAATAATTTATCGACAACCTAATCCACTTATCACCAACATAGACTTTAAAGTTAGAATTGGATAGCATTGGCTCCGCCAACCCCAAAAAAGTCCGAAAGTTCGGGCTTTTTTTGCGCTTTGGATGGGGTTAGCGTGGCAAAAAGTTTGTACGTTTGCACCGGGCAAAACAGCCACGCACAAAAGTCCCAAAAATTAGTTAGCAACACATCAAACCAAAAAAATTAAAACAAAAAAGGGCAACCGCCCCTTTTTATCTACCCTCATTTAATTCATCTGCTTTGTTTTTGCCACTAAACAAACTTTTGATTTTTTCAAATTTACGCTTTTTGATATCTTTTTTTAATGACTTGAATGATCGTTCATTTTTTATTGCAACACATGCATTGCAAGTGTTAAGTTCTAGCCAACTTATAATATAGCAATCGCCATACGAGTCGTTTCTGAAAGCCTTTTCGGTTTGCATCAAATTTTCGCACTTAAAGTTAACCAAGTAATCAACAAAGCTATCTTGTTCTTCGGCGCTTAAACCATTTAGTGTGTTTTTGGCAACATCTTGACAAATTTTTGACAACTTTGCTCTTGCATCCATCGCCATATACTCATCGTTAGATTGCAACTGCCTTGCAAGCCCGTTTACACCATCATTTTGCCTTGCACTATCCACAGTTTTCATCATTTTGTTATAGATTTTTTCTAACTCCATAATATTCACCAAAATTATACCCCCCCCCCCCGGCATGCACCAGAGAGTATTATTTATTTTTATTTTACATTAACGATAGTTATATGTCAATACCTATTTTTTATTTTTTTTATATTTTTTTATAAAAAAGTTTTGCACAATGCAAAACTTTAATTTTTTTTATTTGCCAAAGCGCAAATTTTTGGCAGTTTTTTTGTCGCAAATTTTTGCCAACACTTTTGTTAGTGAATATCTTCTGGCTTAACCTCTATGTAAGTTGGCTTATCATCATCATTTTTGTCTTGTTTATCAGCATTGGTCTGGGTTTCGCCCTGTGCACTTGTGTTTTGACTGTTGCCACTTTGTGATGCTGGCTTTGCTTGTGCCTGCACATTGGTTTCGGTTTCGCCAATCAAATGTCTATAAAACTCTACTTCTGAAAGCTGCATATATGGCGCAATCCAAATAAACAAAATTCCTAAAGTTAACATTCCAAGTATCATCCAACCAATAAAGCTAAACCTTAGGCAAAACAACTGCCATTTGTGGCCATTCATAAGCTCCATACTCTTTTTTCTGGCATCGGTTGGCGACATTGTTGGGTTATCTTGCAAAATGTAAAAGCTCATACTATAGGATAACTCTGCAATAACACCCGGTACTATAAAAAGTAAACTCCAAAGTGCAATAAAAATAGAATTTACAACTTCCAAAACAAACGCATTTACAAAATTAGAAAATCCGTTAAACATACTTTGGACTTCTACCTTTTGACCCCTTGCCTTTGCCAAAAAGCAAAAAGCAAGCCCAAGTGCAATTGGCCCAGCAAGAAGTATCACTCCAACACCTGTAACCGAAACTGCCGAAAGTATTAGCCCTGCAATAAGTGTAATTATTGCCAAAGTGCCCCAATCTCCACTTAACTTTTTCCACGCCAAATTTCTATAATCTTTCGCGTTCATAAAACCTCCAAAATGTTTTTGCAAAAACATCAAAAAACTAACATCAAAATTGTTGCACAATGTAAACAAAATGTCAAATATTATGTGGCAATTATTTTGCAAATTAGCCCTCAAAAAATACTTATATGCACAAAAAAAAGCACACTGTGGTGCTTTTTGTTACTTTGCCTGTTTTTCTAGTTGCGATTTTAAGGCCTCGTTTTCGGCTTTTAGGCTTTGGTTTTCAGCCTTTAGTGCCTCATACTCGGCCAAAGTTATGCTAACCATTTTTGTTTTAGAGCCTACTTCGGTTTGACTAGACTTCTTTTTTGCGCCAATAACTGATGATGCAATTAAAAGGCCTGCGCATACAATTGCCAAAACAATAAATATTTCTAGCATACCTTTTATGCTAAACAAATCTACCCCACCAATCAACACGCAAGCCATTGTGGCAAAAAGCCCAAATGCTGTGTATGTTGGTATTTGCATTGCAAGCAACGATTTGCCAAGCTTTGAATAAATTGAAATGATAACAATAAATGTTATGCTACAAACCGAAACAATGCCGGTTATGCGATTAAACACGCTTTCGGTTACAAGCAAGTTTGTGCAAAACACAACAAGTGCCAAAACAACCGATAGCCCAAGTAGTGATATACCAACAAGGCCAAGTGTTTTTTTGCGGTTAATAACGCCAAGCTCGCTAATTGCAATGCCTGATGATACACTTATTGTTGCAAATATAAGCAACAGCCTTAGTGGCACACCTTGAAAAATTTGAACCCCAAAAACCGCCAAAATTAGCATAATGCATGCAACGGCAAGTGTTGATAACGATGTTATCATCAATACTTTTTTTGCTTTTTCCATATCTATCTCCTTATTTTTAGATTATCATATATTTTACAAATTTACAAATATTTTTTTGTATATTATGTAAATAGCAAAAATATAGTAAGATTCCATATTAAAGTAGCCCTAGTATTTTTGCAAAATTTTTGATTATACCAGCCATACATTTTAAAGCCCCTGCACTACAAACAAAAAAGAGTGCACACTAAGCACACCCTTTTTGCTGGCGTATGGAAGGGGGAAAGAAAAAAAACCACACGCCAAAAAACAAACTGATAATATATAGTTTTTGAAAAAAATTTTATTTTATGCAAACTTTGTGTTTGCTATATTTAAATTTGGAAATTCGCCAAAATTAGTCAATAGCAATTTTGTGAGACTCAATCTCTTTTGGTTTGTTTTTTGGAACAACCAAGCTTAATACTCCATTTTCGTATTTAGCCTTGATATCTTCCTCTTTAATTTTATCGCCTACATAGTAACTACGACTGGCGCTATAAAATCTTTCTTTTCTAACAAATCTTTTTTCTGGCTTTTTATCGGCATTGCTTTCGCCCTCTGATGTTTTTTCGCCATTTGCACAAGTTTCATCTTTGCACTTTTCGGTGTGTTTTTGAGCTGATACATTTAAGTATCCATTTTTAAGGGTAACATCAATCTCGTCTTTTTTAAATCCTGGCAAATCAATATCAAACTCAAAAGCATCATCGCTTTCTTTTACATCAGTTCTCATATTCATAGCCCTTTTGTCAAAAACAACTGGTCTAAAAAGCTCGTCAAACAAATCTCCAAGTTCCATTTCTGTTTCTTTATTAATCATATCTCTCATAATAATTCTCCTTTTGTCAACGACTGTCAAATATCGCATATAATTTGCTAGCACTCTTTATCGTTGACTGCTAACATTATAGCATATATTTTGATAATGTCAACAATTTTATGCCATTTTTTAAAAAATTTTTTATTTTTTTATTTTGGCCAGTTTTTAAGGCAAAAAGTTAAAAACAAAAAACCCAAAGCTGTTTGCTTTGAGTTATTACGCTTTTAGATTGTGATTTGCAAATTAGTGTTACATTTCAAGTTCGGCATCTTGTTGCTTTGTGCTTTTTGAAGTAATATCTTTTACATCTCTTTTAATTTCTTGTTCGGCTTGTTTTGTTAAATTTTGTTTTTCTTTGTTTAATTTGCCCTGAAGCAAAAGTAAATTAACATCGGTCAATCTATCTTCGGCCTTTATTTCGCCAAGAGCTTTGTATTTATCGATTGTCCAAAATAGGCGTGCTGATTGCTCGCTGTAATCAAAAAGTGGTGCTACTTCTCGATTTTTATAATACAACTCATATGAGTTTTTGCCCTTAAAGTTTGTTGTTGCGCGTTGCTCTAACCTAGCAACTTCGCCCGAAAGCGTGCAGGCAACTTTGTTAAATTGGCTATCATTAACTTCACCATTGCAAAACTCCTTTATCATATTTTTTGTTTGCTTGCAGGCGATTATGGCAATATTTAAACTACCATCATCCTCCTTTAACAAAACCAACTTTTTGCTGTTAAACTTTATTGCCCAATCGTTGTTGGCGTTGCGTTTGATATCCTTTTTGTTTGCAAGCTTTTTAAAAAAATTTTTTAACTTCATACTTTACCTCTATGTTTAGTCTATCACACCTTGGGGTTTAAGTCAATATGCGTTTTTAACTTTTACCGTTTTAATGGCATAAAAAATAGGTGCATCATTTGCACCTACGTTTTCTCAAACTTCCCAACAAACATAGTTATATGCCTGCTTCGCTAGGCATATAGCCCCAAAACATAAAAGATAGGTGCATCAGTTGCACCTACGTTTTCTCAAACTTCCCAACAAACATAGTTATATGCCTGCTTCGCTAGGCATATAGCCCCAAAACATAAAAGATAGGTGCATCAGTTGCACCTATCTTATTGGTTGCGGGAGTGGGATTCGAACCTCACGACCTTTGGGTTATGAGCCCAACGAGCTGCCAGCTGCTCCATCCCGCGACATAAGCATATTAAGTTTTGCTTAACGCTAACAAAATTTATTGTAGCACTAAATGTGCTTTTTGTCAACACCTATTTTATATTTATTTTTGGCACTGCAAATTGTGGCTTTGGATAATTTGTTTGCAAACATATTTTTGCCTAGTTTTGCAAACTCTGTTTGTAATTTTTTTGCTTTTGATGTTGCAAGTTTTGTGGCTTAAAAACAATCCAAAAATCTTTTGTGCGTTGCTGTTTTTATGCTTTGTTGTTTGCATAAATATTATATTCAGTTTTTTGCAAAATATAACCACCTTTTTTAATCTTTTTAGTTTGTTTTGCAAAATGTTTTAATATAAAATTTATTGTGGCTCATCGCCAAACAATCAACTACAAAATAAAATGCAAAATTAAAGTCTAAAAAAATTAAATTTTTTGCAATTAGGCAGTGTTGCGTGTAACTATAAAAGCACAAATTCAAATATTGTTGAACATTGCAAAAATCATACTGTCAAAAATGGCCTGCTATGCATTATATATAATTATTATATAGTTTAATTAAATATATTATACAATATTGTTATTGTTATTGTTATTGTTAAATTCGCCACAAAAAAATAATTTTAAAATATTTGATTTTATTATTGACAAAATGTGCGGTTTTATATTATAATAAATCAGCGTGTGGCGGTGTAGCTTAGTTGGTTATAGCGTTCGGCTCATACCCGGAAGGTCGGTGGTTCGAGCCCACCCACCGCTACCATTTATATTTGGTCCCATCGTCAAGCGGTTAAGACACCACCCTTTCAAGGTGGTTTCAGCGGTTCGAATCCGCTTGGGACTACCAGCAATCTGCATTTTGTTGCAGATTTTTTTTGTTAATTTTTGACTGCTCGGCATTTTAATAATAAAACAATTGTTTTTTTAAAACGCTTTTTTGCCTTGTCTTGCAACTAATTACGCTAAACAATTCAATTTATGTTGCCAGCAAGTCGCTTTTTGCAAAATAAATTTTTTAATTTTTTTGTTGCGTTATCTTTTTAAAAACAAACCCGTTTGTATTTTATCCACAAAGCAAATTTTAAAAACATATTGCTATAAATTGTTTGTTAAAACAACATTGTTTTTATCAAATAGGATTAAATGGCTAGACATTATATAAAATTTTTTTTGACATTTTTAGACAAAATTTAAAAAATAGTTGTATTCTAAAAAAATTGTGTGTATAATATGTATATACAAATAAAGGAGATGTTAAATATGGCAAAAAGTCACAAAGATTACTTTGGATTGAGCTGGGTTATAAGCTTAATACTTGCTATTATCCCAGTTACATCTTGGGTATGTGGTTTTATTACAAGATTTGCAGAAGGCAAAATCGTTGCTGGTTTAATCAGACTTATATTTGGTTTCACAATCGTTTGGATTTTGGACCTTGTATTTATGATTACACATCACAGCATTTGCAGATTGCTTAATGTATAACAAAAGGCACCCATTGTGGTGCTTTTTTGTTGCAAAAATTTTTTGTGCGTGGCACAGGTTTTTTGCCACAGCGTTTTTCTGCCTGTCCTACTTACCATCAGCACAAATTGCACTTGCCGTTTTGCAATGTTATGGGCCTGCAAAAACTTGAATATTGACTTTTTTATGCAATGTGATATAATACACAACGTAGGAGAAATTTATGAGTATTTTGGAAGATATAAAAATTAGTAGAGGAATAAAAAAGTTAAGAAGGCAACGAAGGGAAGCAAAAGAGCAAAAATATGCTGACGAAAAAAGGTATTCTGAACTTGAGTGTGCACTTAAATATAGAAAAACCGAGTTGGTTAGCATAGATGCTGATATTAAAGATGTTAAAACAAAAATTAGAGATGTTATAGATTTTGCACTTGATAACGAATATGCAAATATAGAAAGCTATGCCCTAACCGACTATATGAACGAGCTTATTGATTTACGCAACAAAAAACAAAATGTTAAAAAAGAAATTGAAGATATAAAGCGCGAGATGTATAAGTTAGAGGATTCTCTAGGCTTGCCATCTACCGACCCAACAAAAAGCGCCTCAAAAAGTGCAGAAAATGAAATGGTTATGTAGGCCTTATCAAAACAGTTTTGAAGGCAACAACACTTAATGTTTTAATTTGTTTTAGTGCACAAACAAAACAAAAAATTTGTGCCAAAACGCAAAAAAGGAGTGATACATTTATTGTATCACTCCTTTTTTGTTACATATTTTAATTTTTGTTTTTAATTTTTTGCAATTTGTGCATTTCCCTTTGTTGGCACGCAACTGCAAACCTAACCTGTTTTGTTTGCCAAAAAATTTACTGAATTACAAACTTTAATTTTGTTTTGGCTGATGTTTGATTAAAAACTAACCGGCAAAAACAAGTTAAATAGTAGCCCTACAAACGAGCCTATCAAAAACAAGCCAAGCGTAATAAGAAAATTTTGTTTTATGTTTTTGTTGTTTTTAAACAGAACCAAAAGTCCAACGCCAGCACTTGCACAAAGTCCACCAAGGCAGGCTGAAAACGAAATTATGCCACTGGTGTAAAGTTCTACCAACACAACACTGCCAGCGCAATTTGGGATAAGCCCCACAAGTGCACAAAGTATTGGCAAATACCAAGCCGATGCACTAACAACATTTTTAAGGGCCTCTTCGCCACCAATAAGTTGCAAAACAGCAGTAATTAGCAGGTTAGCAATCAAAATATAGGCAAAAATTTCTAGTGTGTGCTTTGTCCCCTGCCAAACAATCTCCCAAAAAATCTTTTTCTTTTTTTGCGAAGTTTCGGGTTCTAACTCGTGCTCGTGGTGCAAATGGTCGTGCTGGCAAGTATCACAAGTTTTAGTTTCTTGATTACAAGCCTCGCATGCAACTTGCTTTGGATTATCCTCTTCTGCCAAAATTTGCTTTTCGGTATGACTATGGCTATGCTCGTGATTAAAATGTGGCGAGTGTTCCAAATTATCTATCTTTAGTGCTTGGTTTTTAAAAATCAGGTCTAACGAATATCCAATTATAATTGCAAGCAACAATTTGCACGCAATAAGCACTGCCACCGAGCCTATGTGATTTGGCTTGGAAACCAAAATTGCAAAAGCCTCATCACTTGTTGCAATAAACACCGAAAACAGTGTTCCAATGGTTATCATTTTTCGGCTAAACAAATCGGCCATAACTGCCGAAAATCCACATTGAGGTATAACGCCAAGGCCAGCGCCCCAAAGTGGGCCATATTTTTTTGATGAAGCAACAAGCTTCTCAAACTTAACTTCGCCTTTGTGTTCCATAAACTCTATAAGCAAATAAACAACAAACAAAATAGGCAAAGTCCTTAACGAATCTAACAACGCTTCAAGCAAAGCACTCCACATAAAAAAACTCCTTTAAACTTGTTATGTAATAGCATTTTATTGGCAATTTGTCAATATTTAGTGGCGCAGTAGCGCAAAATTTATTGCAGTTTTGCTAATATCTTTCTAGCCAAAAACACGCTTGTTTGGTATCCAACATTGTTTGGCAAAATGTAACCATCAAACGCGCAAACTGCCATCTTTGAGCTTTGGGCACAAAAAGGCACCACAATTTGTGATGCCCGTATTAACCATTTTGTTTTTATTTTTAGCAATTTGCTTTTGCTTGAAATTGCCAGCACTTTTTAAATTTGTAGGTTTTTGCTTTGGCTGTGCCTTGCACTTAACCCACTTGCTTTGCAATTTAATATTGCTTTTTTTGTTTGCCTGCATATATAACAGTCATCAAACCCATCAAAACAAGAATTAAACTTGTTGCTGGCAAAATAACATCAACCACAACACCTGTGCTTGGAGTTGTTGGCTTTGGCTTTTGATAAAGTGATAACGACTGCCCAGCCGAAGCACTATCAACCGAAGAGCAAATTTCGCCATTTGCAGTTTTGTAGGCAAAAGGCAAATCTATAGAAACATCACTTGCAATTTGATTTGGCAAAACAATGCTAGAAAATGCGGTATTACCACTAAACATATTTTCTACATTAGTGCCATTTGCAATAACAAATTTGCTGTTGCTTCCGCCCAAAACCAAAGTTCCCAGCTTTTTTACTGGAGTTTTATCTTGGTCATCTGGTTCTTCTTCTGGTGCATACATTTCTTCAATTTCCTTATCGGTATAAAGTTTAGTTATGTTCAAATCATCCGCTCCACTAACTTCTTGAAGCAGTGCCTCTTGAATTTCTGCTTCGGTGTAAAGTGAGCCGTCTTCTTTTGGCTCTGCACCTATAAGCGATGGGTCGGTTGTTAATGCGTGCACGACTTCTTCGTATGAATATCCCATCATTACCATTGTTATATCGTTATATGTAACAGGTATTTCAATTCCAATTGCATTGCACTCAATAACAAGCATTTCTTTTGTCAGCTTATCATCACTATCGCTTTGGGCGTTGTTAAATGCTTCTAATACCTCGTCAACCGATGTGTATAGCGAGCCATCGGCCTTTTTAAGCTCTGGAATATAGTTAGGAACAATTGTTGTGTTTATTGTATCAAGCAGTTGTTCATCCCGACTTGTGTATTTGCCGCTGCCGGCAGGTTTATCTGCAATTGAAGCTGTTATGCTAAACATATTGCTCATATCAGTAACATATTGTGTATCTATTTTTGATAGGTTTACATCTTTAAGGTTTGGGCAATTTGCAAACATATAACTTAAGTCGCTTGGGGTTACACCATCAAACAAGTTGCCAAAATCAACTTCTTCTAAAAGCGAACAATTTTCAAACATATGCGACATATTTACTTTTCGCGTTTTGCTATTATAGTAATCTATTAACTCTTGTTCGGTGCAAACAGGCAATGCAGTATAAAACTCTCCACCAGCAGGATAAAGGTCAGTTTTTATCTTATTTAAAACTTCTTGCTTTGAATATGTTTGGCCATCAGCTTTATTTGAAAAGCTGTATTCTTTTGGGTCAGCATTTACAGCATCAACAAAATTATCGGTAGTCATATCATAGGTTGCCTCAATATATTCGTCATATGTTATTGGGCAATTTATATAGCCCAATAACAAACTATCTAACAAAAATTTTGAGTTTGTGGTTTTTTGAGAATCATCCGTTATTTTGCTGTTGTAAGCCTCTACAAAGCTATTGAGTGTATATTTTGTGCCGTTGTTTAAAGCGTTGTATTTTTCCTCTTTAACAACAATATTGTTGATGGCATAATTTAAATATTCATCTCTAGAACTATATTTTGCACCAGTTGGTTGCAAACCTTTTATATTTTTTATGGTGATTTTTTTGCAAGGTAGGTCCGAAAACATATAACTATAGTTATCAACATCTAAATTTTTTTCAATATCACTTATTTGCCCAATCCACTGTTGATTTTTTATTGCAAAATTTGGCAAATTAAAATCAAAGCCGTCAACAATAAGTTCATCAAATTGCAATGGCTTTAACCCAGTTGTTCCTATCGCCGCATCTTTACCTGTTACCCAATTATACTTTGCCTCGGAATATGTACCATCACCGTGAAATGTGCCATCTGGGTAAGGGCAGGTCATAGGTTCGCCACAAACTTCGCAGTTGTATGTGTCCGAACTATCTTTTTCTATTCCAACACCATAGTTTTTACAATCTGCATTTTGGCATTCGTGAATGTATGTTGTTTTTCCGCCAAGTGGATATAGTCGGGCCATTCCAGAAAATGTATACATATTGTTTAAATATAATGCCCTACTTCCATCAAAACCAGTTGCATTGCGTTCATAAGTAAACCATTGACTAAAACTAAGCAAATTTGGAGCATGTGGACTATCATTTGATGATGTGCTATCATAATAACTTGGCATATACACAACATCCGCCCCACCTTGACCATTTTTATACAGCACCACGTCTTTTGGCATACTATTACTGCCATAATCTGACCAATCATAAGTTTCGGCATCGGTTGCATAATATTTTGTAGGATCGTTTGTAAAAATTATTCGGTTGATTGTTAGGCCGGCGTTAAAGGCTTTTCTAATTTCCAACCCACAGCCACTCAAAACAATTGATACAAAACAAATAACCGATAATGTTAACAAACAAAGCAGTTTTGTTGCACTGCAATGTTTTGCTTTTGTTTTTTCCATAAATTTCTCCTTTTGTTTTGCTTGAATTTTTTAGTTTTTGCACTTTTATGTGCTCTTAATTAATTTTTGTTAATGCCTTTTTTATCTAAAGCAAAATAGTGTTGCAATTAAAATGCTTAAACATTCTCTTAAATTAACAATGCAACAGCAATTAAATTTAGTTTATCACTTACCCCCCCCGTCAAGCAATTTAAAAAGATTGTAGAAATTTGTCGAAATTATTGTTTTTTACCTGCACTTATAAACTATTTTAAATGTTGTTGTTTATTTTTTTATTTTGTAATTTTGCATACTTTTTTCTTTTTACACAATAAAATTTTGCGGAAATATCAAATAAATTTTTTTTGCAAATAGTTGTTTGTTGTTTGCTAGTTTATAAATTTAATTTTTTCTTCATTTGCACCGCAAATTTTCAACTCTAAAATATCCGCTTTATATCCTTTTAGCGTTACTACATATATAGTTAGTTTTTGCAACTTGCTAAATTTTATGTAAAACCATTTCTTTTTTATTTATGACTATATAGTTTTTGCTGTGGTGCAGTAATAGCTAAGGCAAGGCAATCGCCTAAAAAACAATCGGCTTTGGGCTTTTTGCAGGCCAAGATTTTTAACTAAATGCTTTTTTGCTTGCAAGTAAGGGCAGTTGGTGATAAAATAAATGCTATCAGGAGAATTTATGGAAAGAACTTACATTGCAAACTTAAAACCCGACCAAGAACAAAAAATGCAGGGTTTTATTGATAAGATTAGAGAAACAAAAAGTATGATTTTTATTGTGCTTAAAGATACAACCGGAAAAATTCAGGTTACAATAGAAAGAGCAAGCCAGCCACAAATTGCCGAGGCTGTTACCGGCAAGCTTGTTGGCAGTGTGCTTACTGTTGTTGGAACACCAAAGTTAAGCCAATATGTTAAAATGGGCGGAAAAGAAGTTTTGCCAAGCAGTATTGTTGTAGAAAGCAGTGCCGAGGCCTTGCCTATAAACGAAGAGGCAAACATAGACCAAAGGCTTGCATATAGATGGATTGATTTGAGAGATGAACAAAAATCACTAATCTTTAAAATTGAAACATTTGTAGAAAAAACAATGCGTGATTATATGATTTCGCAAAACTTTATAGAAATTCACACACCAAAAATTTCTGCACAATCTAGCGAGGGCGGAAGCGAACTATTTTCTCTAGATTACTTTGGCCAAAAAGCCTACCTAACCCAAAGCCCACAGTTTTACAAACAAATGGCTATGGCAAGTGGATTTGAAAGAGTTTTTGAATTTGGCGATTGCTTTAGAGCCGAGCAAAGTTTTACATCTAGACACGCAACCGAGTTTTTGAGCTTTGATGTTGAAATGAGTTACATAAACAGCCACCACGATGTTATGGATATGGAAGAAAATATTTTAACCTACGCCCTAACCCAAGTTGCAAAACAATACGGCCAACAAATAAAGCAAGTGTTTGATGTTGATGTTAAAGTTCCTACATCAAAATTTCCACGAATATCTTACGCTGATGCTTTGGGAATTTTAAAAACCGAATACAACTATGTTGGGGCAAAAAATGATTTTGATACCGAAAGTGAGCGACTAATTTGTGACTATGCACTAAAAAAGTTTGATAGCGAATTTGTGTTTATAACCGATTATCCTTTTAGCCAACGCGCTTTTTACAGTATGAAAAGTGAAAATGGCCTTTGCAAAAGTTATGACTTGCTTTGGAAAGACCAAGAAATTACAAGTGGTGCACAGCGAGAGCATCGTGCAAAACAGCTTGAACAAAATATTGCCGAAAAGGGCATAAGCGTTGCAAATATGGCAAACTATATTTCATTTTTTAAATATGGTTGTCCACCACATGGTGGTTTTGCGATTGGTATGGCAAGGCTTATTGCAAAGCTTTTAGGCTTGCCAAATATTAAAGAAAGCACCTTTATATTCCGTGGCCCTCACAACATTTTGCCTTAAAAAATTCAGCCTAAATGGCTGTTTTTTTATGATTTTTTGCAAAAAAAGTCGTTTTTTTGTAGTTTTTGTTGAATTTTTTAAAATTCGTGCTATAATGTAGTTACATTCTAAAGACAAATTGTGGAGGTTTTTAATGATTACAGTTTCAACACTAGCAATGGCAATATGCGTTTTTGCAGTTTACATAATGACACCAATAGGATTTACAATTTTTGCTAAAGGTAAAAATGCAAACAAAATTAACAAAATTGCCTCTGTTGTTGGAATCGCATCGTTTTGTGCCTTGCTTGCCTTATTTACTTTACCAAGAGTTATTATGAATAGTCAGCAAATCTCACTATTTTTTGAAACCACTGGAAAATGGTTTAGCAAAGACTTCACAACAACTTTTGATGGTGGCAATGTATTTCACACTGTGTTAAACACATTGATGCTTAGCCCGCTTGGAGTAATGTCAGTTCAGCACAGCAAAGCGTGTGGAAAAAAGCACAGCCTTACGCGTGGTATAATTTTAGGTCTTATCACCGGAACAGCAATCGAAACTTTACAATGGGCATTACCAATTGCAAGAACCCCTGATATTTATGATATTTTGTTAAATACAGCTGGCGCATCGTTAGGCGCAACTGGAATGGTTTGCGTAGAAGCAATAAAAACAAAATTGTTCCCAACTCCACAGGCCGAAAAGCAAGAGGCATTAACCTCTCACTTAGTTAAAAACAAACAACAAAAATTGCAAAATCGCAAAAATCTTTGTGATAGTTTAACCAAATCAGCACAAAACGCAAAAGCAAATGTAACAATAAAAAATCACACAAAAGTTAGCAAACCATTGTTTGTTGCAGATGACAAGCAAATATTTTATCCAGAAAAGCAAAAAAACAAAAATGTAGATATAAATACTCAACTAAAAAACTTAATTGCTCCGCTTACCAGCAACGATGTCAACATGCATAACAACAATCATCCATCTGTTTTGGGTGGCTAAAAACTTTTATAAAAAGTGCTTTACTGCACTTTTTTTGTTGTCTACTTTTCGCAATAAGTGCAGTGCAACCTATAGGTGTAATATTACACAGCCAAATTTGCCAATATAATATATTTATTTTTTAATTACGGATATATTTTTTGTGCCACAAATAACAATTTTAAATGCACAAGGCACATTAAAAACCAAAAAAAATAATGAAGCAAAACAGACCAAAATACAAAAATTAAACACAAAAAAGCCCACATTTCTGTGGGCATAACTATGGCAGGCGAAGTAGGACTCGAACCCACGACCAACGGTTTTGGAGACCGCGACTCTACCAACTGAGCTATTCGCCTAAACATAGTTATTATATCAAATATATTTATCAATGTCAAATTTAAGTTTTTAATTTTTGCTAAATTTGGCAATTTGTTCGTTTAAAAACTTATCGCCATCAAAATAATCTAACCCCATTGCCGATTTTACCTGCAAAAGTGTTTGGTTTGCAATTTTGCTTGCCTTTTGAGTGCCTTGCTTTAAAATTTGAAATATTTGTGGAATTTGAGTTTTTAGTGCATTGCGTCTTTCTCTAATTGGCGCCAAAGTTTCTTGCAAAACATCATTTAAAAACTTTTTTACAGTGCCATCGCCAATACCACCCTTGCTGTAAGCCGTTTCTAACTGCAAAAGATTGCTAAACTGTGGATAATATTTTTTAAAATGCTCGTCAGTACAAAAAGCCCGCAAATAAGTAAATAGCACACTTCCCTCAACTTTGCCTGGGTTCTCAAGCCTTCTTGGCTCGGTTTTTATGCTGTTAACTTTCTTTTTTATTTCGGCAGGCTCATCGCTTAAATAAATGCAATTGCCCAGCGACTTGCTCATTTTTGCGCCACCATCAGTCCCCGGCAAGCGAGAACTTTCGGCATTGCGAGCCTTGTATGATTTGCACTCTACAAGGCAATTTGTGTTGTAGGTGCGATTAAACGCCCTAACAATTTCTCGGGTTTGTTCCAGCATAGGTTCTTGATCCTCGCCTACAGGTATCAAGTTTGCCTTAAATGCAGTTATATCCGATGCCTGACTAATTGGATAGCACGCAAAGCCAGTAGGTATGCCAGCCTCGTCAAAGCCCCTAAAAGTAATTTCACTTTTTACGGTTGGGTTGCGAAGCAATCTTGGTAACGACACAAGATTCATATAATACATTGTAAGTTCGGCAAGGGCTGGCACACCACTTTGCACATAAAATGTAATTTTGTTTGGGTCCAATCCAACAGCCAAGTAGTCAAGCATAACCTCCAAAATATTATCTCTAACTTTTTGTGGATTGCCGGCATTATCGGTTAATGCTTGCGTATCGGCAATCATAACAAAAAACTCATCATAGTTGCCCTCGTTTTGAAGTTTAACACGCTCTCTAAGCGACCCAACATAATGCCCAATGTGAAGTTTTCCGGTTGGCCTATCTCCAGTTAAAATAACATTTTTCATAATTTCTCCATAAATTTTTTTGCTAAGAATAACAAATAATTGTGTAAAATATAATATATCTTTTTTTAAATAAAGTCAATTTTTTGTGCATAATTTAGTATCCACATAATCGTGCCTAAAAAATTTTTCCAAAGACTTTGGCTCTTTTGAGTTATTACAAAAATAAAAATTTGGCAAAAATTTGCAAAATTTGACAAAAAAACAGCAAAAAATAGCAAAATTTGTCGTTTTTTATTAAATTTTTGCCACAAAAAAACGATGCCACAAAACGCATCGTTCTTTTTGCTGTAACTTGCACACAAAACACTAATTGATATGATAAGTGGTTTTAGTTGTTAGAGCCAGTTTTAATTTCTGCCTTAACAGTTATTCTCCAACTTTTAATGGCTTCTATCAATTTTTCTCTATCTTCAGCAGTCATATCGTTTATTTTTTTAATTTGTGCATCAACTTCGGCTTTTGCAGTTTCTTTCATCTTTTTTAGTTGCTCTTTAACTTGTGCTTTATATTCGGCATATTGTTTTTTTGCTTCGTCTACCAATTGTTGAATTTTTCCATCTAGTTGTGTTTCTAGTTTATCCAAAGATTCTTGAGCCTTATCCAAAGATTTTTCAAAATCGTCCAAAAGTTTTGTTGAACTTTCAATTTCTAATTTTATTGAAGCAATTGTTTTTTCATCTTTTGTTACATTTAGTTCTGCATTTAAATCTTTAATATTTTCTTTTGCTTTTGTAACTGCATCTTTTGCATTTTTTACAGTATCTTTTGCAGTTTGAATTGTGCTGATTAAAGTTTTATCTAGTTTTTCGGCAATGCTGTTAAGTGCTTCGGCTGAAATTCCTTCAAGTTTTTGGCTTTGAGTTCTTATCATTTCCAAAACTTCGGCTTCGGTTTTATCAGCAAAATCTTTTGCATCCATGCTTAAATTTTTGATTGATGTTTGATATTTTTCAACCAAATCTGTTGCGTCAGCGCCAATGGTAACCTCGGCATAGCCATAAATGCCATATTCATCAAACTTGCCATCGACTGATGCCTCTAGATTTGTTTTTAGTGCCTTATTTTGACTTTCGCTACCACCAACAACACTTATTGTTATTCGGTTTGTGCCGGCCTTTGAGCTTGCATCGGCATTGATTGTAATTGCACCATTGTATTGGGTTTGAATTGCAACATCGGTAAACGCCTTTGCAACATCGTTTATATCCATTCCAACAACATCAAGGTCAGAATAGATAACATCGGCATCGCTGTTTAGATAATTTACGCTAACAACTTTGTTATTTTTGTTAACAACAAATTGTGCACTTGGGTTTAGGTCCATCTCTACAACTGCAGTGCCCTTATCCTTATCTGCACCACAGCCGGCAAGACCCAACCCTGATACTGCCATAACTCCCGCCATAGCCATGGCCATCCATGTCTTTTTTTTCATACTACTCTCCTTTTTGTGATTGAATTTTGCAAACTTTGTTTGCCCAATCACTTGTTAATATAATTATAATATTTATGATATTTTGTGTCAAATATATTTTTGTAAAAATCATTATACAAAATTGTGTATTTTGTCGTGTAAACAAAACTTTTGCAACAACACAAAATTGCGGTTTTTAAAAAATTTGCGATATTTTTTGCGTTTTTTAATAAAAAATGGGCATTTTTTTGATAATTTTGGTTAGTTTTTGGTTTAATTATAGTTTTTTAACTTTTGGTGCCACATTTAAAAAAATGCTTTTACAAACATAATTGATGCTTAACAACAAAAGGTCTTTAAGCCAATTTAAGTTTGACAACAAAAAGACATAATAGTATACTTTTTGTGTAAGAGAGCATAAAAATTATATACAATTTGATTGCTGAATTTTAAGGAGATTTTATGAAACGAAGCGAGATTGATAAAAATTTAAAATGGCGAGTAGAGGATATTTATGCCACATTTAAAGACTTTGAAGCAGATTTTGAAAGTGCACAGCTAATTGCAAAAAATATGCCAAATTTTAAAAATAAATTAAAAAATAAAGATATTTTGCTACAATATTATCAATTTTTTGATAAATTTAATCAAAAACTAGATAAGTTATTTCACTATGTTTTGCTTAACCGAGATGTTGATACCAAAAGCACAAAATTTATTGAGGCATACGAAAAACTATCAAATTTTAGTGTAACTTTAAGTGAAAAATTAGCTTATGTTTCGCCAGAATTATCAAAATTGCCGGATGAGTATCTTGACGAAGTTTTAAAAGATGATAGATTTGCAAACTACAAATATGCAATAGAAAACATAAGACTATCGCGAAAGTATGTTTTAAGTGAGCCACAAGAAACAGCCCTTATAACAGCTGAAAAATATAGTGCCGGATTTAGCGAAATTTATGATGCTCTTACTTCTAGCGATTTTGCTTTTGAACCGGTTAAAATAGATGGCCAAAACCAAGTGCTAACCGAGGGCACGTATGGCAAATTTATCACAAATCCAAGCAATGATGTTAGGGCTCAAGCATACAACAACCTTTACAAAACATACACCCAATTTTCGCAAACAATAGCAACTAATTACATTTATTTTATAAAAATGTGCACTTCCGCCCAAAAATTGCGAAAAATTCCTGATTTTTTTACTGGAAAGTTTGAAATCACAAAAATATCAAAACAGCTTTATAGCACCTTGATAAAAAATGTTGACAAAAACTTGGCTTTGGAACAAGAATATTTTAAATTGCTAAAACAAAAATTAAATTTAAACGATTTTGGTTTTAAAGATGTTTACCTATCTATTGCAGGTGCGCTGGATAAAAAATACACCATTCCAATGCAAGAACAAATTGTTGTGGATGCGCTTGCGCCTTTGGGCAAAGAGTATCAAAGTTTGTTAAAAAAAGCATATACATCGGGCTGGATTGATTTTTGCCCGCACCAAAACAAAACAAGTGGTGGCTATATGGCAGGCGTTTACGGTGTTCACCCATACATTTTACTTAACAATAACGATAATTTTAACAGCTTAACCACTTTGGCGCACGAGTTGGGGCACGCAATGCACACATATTTTTCTTGCAATGCGCAACCATATTCTATGCACGACTATCCAATTTTTATTGCAGAAATTGCAAGCACTGTTAATGAAATTTTACTTAACAAATATTTAACAAACACTGCCAAAACAGATGAAGAAAAACTATTTTATATGGGGCATTATTTAAACAACTTTAAATCGACAGTTTTTAGGCAAACAATGTTTTCGGAATTTGAAGATTTTGCTTTTAAAACCATTGAAAATGGCGGAGTTTTAAGCAAACAGGCCCTTGATGATAAATACAAAGAACTTTTAACCAAACATTTTGAGAAAATTGTGCCGATAGATGACAATATTATACACGAATGGACAAGAATACCACATTTTTACACACCATACTATGTATTTCAATACGCAACAAGTTTTGTAAGCGCCGTTTACATTGCAAACTCTATTTTGCAAAACAAAAACAATATGCGAGAAAACTATTTTAAAATGCTTTCGTTGGGTGGCAATGGATACCCAACCGAAATTTTGGCAAATACAGGTGTCGATTTGCTGAACGATAACACATACCAATATGCTTTTGATGATATGAAAAAAACTTTGGCCGAAGCAAAATTGTTGCTAGATAAACTGGAAAAATCAAAAAACAACAACTAGTTAGCCATATATGATAACGGCAAGTAAATAATTTTTGTGTTATAATATTAGTTGTTTTATGTTGCAATATTAACTATTTCGCAACAGTTAATATACATTATGGTTAGCTTTGGTTAATGCTTTGCGACTATCTATATTAAAAAATTTGGGCTTTAATAATTTAGTTATTAAATAATAACTAAATTATATTAAAATTAACTTCATAAGCGCAGTAAAAATAAGCAGATAGATTTTAAATATTATGATTAGTAAAAGTTATCCACATTTTTGCTGTATTGTGGATAACTAACATATAAATATTCAATTTTTACTTAATTTGGGCGTTTAACTTGAAATATTGGGTAGTTATCCACAATTGAATATGCCAAAATTTTATTGTTTGTTTTGGATAAGTGAGAATTGAATAGGTAGCATTTTGATAATTAAACAGGCTTTGATTGATGAGGAATACCAAGTAAATATATCAAAAAAACAAAGGGAATTTAGATAAACACTGCAAACAATAAAAAGATAATTATAGGCACAAAAAAAAACAAGACGATGATATAAATCAACGCCTTGTTTTTATTTTACTTTAGTTTTTCCAACAATTCGCTTATTCTATCCAAATCAGCACTGCTATAGTAGTCAATGTAAATTCTACCACGCATATCATTGCCCAATACACTAACTTTTGTGCCCAAAACTCGTTTCATAGTTTCAATCAAATCACGCAATTCTACCGATTGATTTTCTACAGTGTTGCCGGCTTTGCTTCCATGGACAGCCTTTTCCAAGTCTCTAACGGTAAGTTTTTTATCACAAACTTGTTTTGCAAGCTTAATTTGAGCTTTTTTATCGGTAACAGCGACCAAGCTTCGTGCGTGACCAGCTGATAGTTTGCCTTGCTCAATCATTTCTATAACTTCAGGCTCTAGATTAAGCAATCTAATGGTGTTTGCAACAACTGGACGAGACTTTCCAAGCCTATCAGCAACTTTTTCTTGTGTCCAACCAAAATCATCCATAAGCTTTTTCATGGCACGAGCACATTCCATAGGATTTAAATCTTCACGTTGCAAATTTTCAAGCAAACTTACTTCGGCAATCTCGCTTTTGGTATAATTTTTAATAATTGCAGGTATTGTGGTTAAACCAGCAAGCTTTGATGCACGATATCTACGCTCTCCGGCAATAATCATATATCTTTCGCCCATTTTAACAACAATAATAGGTTGTATAACACCATGAACCTTAATGCTATCCGACAATTCCTTTAACGCTTTGTCATCAAAATTTTTACGAGGCTGATTGATATTAACATCAATATCACTTAATGGCAATTGAACAACAACATCATTTGTCAAATCGCCGTCCAAATCTGCAGGCATTTTAACAACTTCTGCCTTAACAGCATTGGCATTGCCACCAACTTGTTGAGATACATCATCTCCATAAACTCCAAATAGACTATCAAGTCCTCTTCCTAAACCTTTTTTCATAAAATCTCCCTATATCTTTTGTGTTCTTAATAATTTTAACTTTTTGCTACAGCAATTTGCAATTGTTTCACGTGAAACAAATACTTTTGCACAAATAATGCACAGTAGGACATTGTAAACAAGCATTTTATATTAGCAAGTGTATGTTTTACCTACAACAATGCGACTAAAATTAGTTTTCAGCATTTCTTTCAAGTAATTCAACAGCCAAATCGTGATATGCAACGCCACCCTTACTCTTTGGGTCGTAGTCGCATATAGGCATTCCATAGCTTGGGGCTTCGGCAAGCCTAATATTATTTGGTATTACAGTGTTAAACACCTTTTTGCCAAAAAACTTTCTAATCTCATCACTAACTTGCCCAACCAAGTTACTGCGATTATCCTTCATTGTTAAAACAACTCCCTCAACATCAATTTGTGGGTTAAGATGTTTTTTGACAAGCTTAATCGTATTCATAAGCTGTGTCAAGCCTTCCAATGCAAAAAAATGGCACTGAATAGGTATCAAAACGGAATCGCAAGCAGTTAAAGCATTGACTGTAATAAGCCCAAGTGATGGTGGACAATCAATGTTAATAAAGTCATAGCTATTTTTTACACGATTTAATATATTTTTTATTACACGTTCTCTATTATCCATCGAAACAAGTTCAATTTCAGCACCCGCCAAGTTAATTTCGCTTGGCAAAATATCAAGGCCATCAATTGATGTTTTGCGAATAACTTCTTCTATGTAATTTTCGCCAATGATAACATTATAAATACTTTTTATATCATCGGTTTTATCTAAGCCAACCGCACTTGTGGCATTACCTTGCGGGTCAAGGTCGATAAGCAACACTTTTTTTCCCATCTTTGCGAGGTAAGCACTTACATTTACGCAAGTGGTAGTTTTACCAACGCCACCTTTTTGGTTAGCATAAGCAATAATTTTACCCATATTTACTCCTTCATTTTAATTATATCACAACCCAACAACAAAAGCAAAGAGTTTTATTATTTTTTATTCAATAAAAGCAAAAATCAATTGTTTCACGTGAAACAGTAAGACCGGCAAAAACAATGCGCAATTATGTTGTTGCCCATAAAGTAATAAATGATATTGGTTGCCTTGCAAAGCACGAGTAGCAATATTATGCCAACTAAACCTTCTATAAGCTTAAAATGCTGTAAATTTAATAAATATAAATACATTCAATTTTATATGTATATATAAAAACTATTGTTTCACGTGAAACAATAGTTTAATTTTAATATGTGCTAATAATAAAATTACTTAATAGGCCTTAATTTTGGTTTATTTAGCCCTCTTGGGTATGTATTGCTTGTTGGTTTAATCTTATTTATAACAATTAAATTTCGTGTTGCATCTTGCAGATTATATGATAGTGTATCTTTATAACCCCCACCAAGGACCGAAATACACTTTTTAGCCTCCAAAAGTTCAGTTCCGGCATCTATACTCTTATATGCGACAAAACTTCCGCCAATTTTAACATATGGCAAACAGTATTCGGTCAATGTTGTCAAATTAGCAACAGCCCTAGCAACCACATAATCAAATAAATTTAAGTAATTATTTTTAAATTCGACATCTTCTGCACGATGATGCAATGCTTTTATGCCCCGCAAATTTAGTTTTGCTATCAAATTATCCAAAAAAACAATTCTTTTGTTTAAACTATCAACCAAAGTAACATTTAAATCAGGCCTAATAATCTTTAAAACCACTCCAGGAAAGCCCGCGCCCGTGCCAATATCGCACAGTGAAGCATCTTTTTTATAAATATGAGAGCCAAGAACACAATCCGCAAAGTGCTTAACATAAACATCAGCTTTTTCGGTTATTGCAGTTAAGTTAACATTTTGATTATAATCTATCAAATAGTTATAGTATAACTCAAATTGGGCTAGCATAGTCTCTGTGGGCTCAATATTTTCTTTTTTAAGTGCATCTAAAAGCACTTTAACATAATTTTCCATAACATTATTATAATAGCCCAAAATGGTCATTTTGTCAAACAATACACAAGCAATATGCTATAATTAAAAAGCGAGTAATAATACAAACAGCTATCAAGCAATAACATAAGCGAAAAACGGCATATCAAGCAATAAAACAAGCAAAATAGGCGACAAAATATATAATTGCAATCGAGAACGGTAACAAAATAAGCAGCAAAATGTATAATTCTAATTGCAATTAACAACAAAATAAGCAACAACATATAGATGCATAAACCAAAAGCAACAAACAAGCTAAATTACAAAAAAAATAAGCAAATAATGCATCTAAAGTATTAACAAAGTAGGTATAAAGCAACAAACGCAAATAAACCAAAGCCATAAATACCTGCTAAGACGCAAATACCAGTAAATTAGTTCTAATTAACGTCTGCGATTAAAATAAGTCCGGTTATTAAAGCCCAAAATCGCCATTTTAACGGCAATTGACTGAATAATTACTAGAAGATTACGATATTATACTTAAACCTATTATAAACCGGATTTTAGCCTTAAATATATCATGCAAACATAAATTAAGGATAATTATAGGCCAAGCAAAGCATTTTCATAAAAACAAATTATAATTTATTGCATCGCATTATTTATTACAATAACAGCCCAACTAATTGTTTCACGTGAAACATAATCCTATAAATTATGTTTTAATTGTTCGGCGAACATTGATTTGCAATTGTTTGGTGCATGATTGTTTGATGCACGATAGCTGTTATTCACTTAAATTGTTTCATGTAAAACAATTATCATACCTCGAGTACAATGCTAATTAGTTAAATAAACTGACCATAGGCTTAAAAACCAGCTACATACATAACAAACCAACTATACACTCAGCAGGTCAACTGCACACTTAACAGACCAACTATTAGTTTAATAAACTGGCTATAACCTAATAAAATAACTATTTGTTTAATAAATCAACCATATGCTTAATAGATAGGAATGCAGTACTTAACTGCAAATAAGTAAACTGGTTTTCATTGTGAAATGTTTCACGTGAAACATTTATTGTATCTAAAATAGAATAATTATAGTCTTAACAAGCAAATATAGTATGCAGTTACAAGAAAGTATATTAAATTGTTTTATAGTATGCAGTTACAAGAAAGTATATTAAATTGTTTTATCGTTGTTTCACGTGAAACATTTACTCAGTTAAAATAAACAATTTGCCATTAATGCAAACATTGAATCACAAAAGTTAACTCTACAGGTTAAATAATACAATTTATAACAAAGAGCCGGCAATAATGTGGCGACAGACACTTTCGATGTCAAAGTTTAATTGCTTGTTAAACCATCAAGCTAAATGGAATGCCAGTACTATTGTAAATCACTCAGCTTACTTATTGTGATTATATTCACTGACCGTAGGAATGTCCAATTTCCCTATTACGGGCTTACTATTAATACACCCTACTACTGCATTCATAGCAAACAACACGCATCAGCATTAAAAAGCCTATATTTGCGTCAAAAAGCATACATTCGCATCAAAAAAAACGCATCCACATTAAAAAACACATCTGTATCAAAAAAACATATTTATAGCAAAAAACACATATTGGCATCAAAAAAAAGCACATTTTTGTGTGCTTTTTTGTGGTTTTATATATCATTGTCAATAGAATTATGTTTCACGTGAAACAAACTTGAGTGGTTTTATATTATGCAAATAACAAAACAGTCAATTTATGCAAATTATTGCAAGCCATAATAAAGGTGTTGCAGTGCACAACTACTTGCATTATTTATTTGCACTAATAAATCAAATTACCTGTTTCACGCCAACACAAGACTAATTATTAAATTCACCATTATCGGTGTCATTAACAGCAATCGCGTCATCAGCAATATTTGCATCATTACCAGCATCAACATTACTAGCTTCGCCATCTAACATTTGGTCAATTTTTGGCTCTTCGGTTACATTTTCGCCGTTCGCAGTTCTCTCTTCTTCCTCATCCTCTACAGCCTTGTCTTCGTTTTTAGGTGTAATTGCCATAGAAACAATTTTTTCGTCTTGAGCAACTTTCATAACTCTAACGCCCAGTGCATCACGGTTAAATTCACTTATTTCATCGCCTGGAACACGAATAATAGTGCCTTTGTTACTAATTAAAATAACATCATCATTGTTTGATATTTCTCTTAATCCAACCAACAAGCCAGTTCTATCGTCAAAAGTGCCTGCTTTAACACCCTTTCCAGCCCTAATTTGAAGCCTGTAGTTGTCCAAATCGCTTCGCTTACCGTAACCATTTTCGGTTATAGTTAAAATCTTATAAATTGTTTCACGTGAAACATTTTCGCTGTCGCTAGCATCAGTATCTCCGGTGTATTGCTCGTTTTTAGCTTCTTGTTGTGAGCTTTGCGCTGTATCATCAACAATAACAGTATCGCCATCATTAGTTTGCTGAACTTTTTGAGTTTGTTTAAGACAAATCATACTAACCATATAGTCATCACTGCCCAAATCCATACATTTAACGCCTTGCGTATCACGTCCCATAGGTCTAACATCACTCTCGGCAAAATGAATACATTTTCCGTTGTGCGTTGCAACCAAAATCTCATCACTTCCGTTAGTATGTTCTACAGAAATTAACTCATCGCCTTCTACAAGCTTAATTGCAATCTTTCCAACTTTTCTAATACTTTCAAACTCTTTTAAGTCAGTCTTTTTAATAAGGCCATTCTTGGTAGCCATCATTAAATAACCAATTCCGTTTTGCTTTAGTGGTATTAGCGCAGTAACTTTTTCGCCTGTGCTTAATTGCAATAAGTTGATTATAGCTCTACCTTTTGCCTGTCGAGAAGCTTCAGGTATTTCGTAGCCTTTCATAGAATATACCTTACCCATATTGGTAAAGAATAGCAAAGTATCGTGAGTGCTTGTTACAAAAATCTTTTCTACAAAGTCCTCTTCTTTTGTTGTAAGACCTGTTACACCAAGGCCCGCCCTATGTTGAGCTCTATATTCAGCAACAGGCAAGCGCTTAATATATCCACAATGTGTTAAGCTAATAACCACATCTTCTTTTGCAATTAAATCAGCAATATCAATATCGCTATAATCAAAGCTTATCTCGGTTTTTCGTGGTTCGCCATAGTTGATGCTTATTTCTGCAAGCTCGGTTTTAATAATTTGCCAAACTCGTGGCTCGTGCGCCAAAATATCTTTGTAATCTTCAATTTGCACATGCAATGTTGCAAGGTCGTTTTTAATTTTTTCAACTTCCAAACCAGTAAGTCGTTGCAAGCGCATATCAAGTATAGCGCCTGCTTGAATTTCGTCAAGCACAAATTGACTTGTTAACTTTGCGATTGCGTCAGTTCTATCAGCGCTAGCTTTAATTGTTTTAATTACTTCATCAATATTTGTTAGCGCTATAATTAAGCCTTCTAAAATATGCGCTTTTTCTTGCGCTTTTTCCAAATCAAATTTTGTTCTGCGCGTAATAACTTCTTTTTGAAATTGTAAATAGTAATATAAAATTTGTTTTAAGTTAAGTATTTTTGGCTCGCCATTAACAAGTGCCAACATAATAATACCATTTGAAATTTGAAGTTCGGTGTGTTTATACAAAAAGTTTAAAATAACTTGTGGATTGTAATCTTTTTTGATGTCAATAACAATTTTAATTCCGTTTCGGTTACTCAAATCAACAAGTTTTGCAATTCCATCAAGCCTTTTATCTTTAACAAGGTTTGCAATATCAGTTACAAGTTTTGCTTTGTTAACTTGATATGGAAGTTCGGTAATTGTAATGGTGGATTTTCCATTATCTTCCTCTTCTATGGTAGCTTTGCCCCTAACAATAACACCGCCTCTGCCAGTTGCGTAGGCGTTTCGTATAGCCGTGCCACCCATAATTATGCCATGAGTTGGATAATCTGGTGCTGGGATGTATTGCATAAGCCCATCAATATCAATGTCTGGGTTATCAATCATAGCAATACAGCCGTTTATAACCTCTTTTAAGTTGTGTGGAGGTATATATGTTGCCATACCAACCGCAATGCCATCACTGCCGTTTACAAGCAAATTAGGGAATCTAGAAGGTAACACAACAGGTTCTTTAAATTCGCCATCATAATTTGGAACAAAATCTACAGTTTCTTTATCAATATCTCTAAGCATTTCGTTGCTTATTTTTGATAGTCTAGCCTCGGTGTATCGACTTGCTGCCGCACCATCACCATCAATACTACCAAAATTTCCGTGCCCCTGAACAAGTGGAGCATTTATCGAAAAGTCTTGTGCAAGTCTAACCATCGCATCATAAATACTGCTATCACCGTGCGGATGGAATTTACCCATAACATCACCAACCGTTCTGGCTGATTTTTTAAATGGTTTATCATAGGTTGCGCCCATTTCGCCCATTCCATAAATAATACGCCTATGAACCGGTTTTAAACCGTCCCTAACGTCCGGAATAGCTCTGCTAACATTAACCGCCATTGCATAAGCAATAAAGTTTGTTTTCATTTGGTCGTTTAAATCAACATCAACAACTTTGCTGTTTGCAAGTATTTTGGTTAGTTCCTCACTATAATCTTCTTTTTTCATTTTTTCTCCTATTTTTTGCAAAAATCACAATTTTTTAGCACTTTTTTGCCATTTTTTGCCAATTTTAACCCAATTTTTTGTTTTTTTTGAACAATTTTACTGCCAACTTTATTTGTGGCCTAAAATCTTTAAATTTGGGCTTTTAACACAAATTTTGTTGTTATCAAACTTTTTTAACATCACACTCAAATCAACGTTATGCTGTTTTATTTTGCAATTTATTATAGTTATTATTTTATAATTTTTTGTTACATTCTATTTTTTTGTTTTTCAGGTTGTTTCCAAATAGTTATTATTTTATAACCATTTCTTTTTTTGCTTTAAATTTTATATATTCAGTTTTAGCTTTGTTGCAACCAGCATCATTTTGTAGGTTTTGCAGTCAAAAGTAAAACCTTGCAAGTAAAATTTGTTACAAATTAAGCTCAGTTAAAACTACAAACAATTTGTTAAACATCTAAATCTTTAACCAAAGTTGCATTTTCTTCAATAAACTTTCGTCTAACATCTGGGTTATCGCCCATAAGATCGTTAAATGTTTTATCTGCCTCAATAGCATCACTCATATTAACTTTTAAAAGTATTCGCCTTTCTGGGTCCATAGTGGTTTCCCAAAGTTGGCCAGCGTCCATTTCGCCAAGTCCTTTGTATCGTTGTTGGCCAGTTATTCGCTTTGTGTTTGTTGCCAAAAATTTGTTTAAAGAGTCATCATCATAAAAATAATGCTCTTCGCTACCACAATTTATTTTGTAAAGGGGAGGTTGTGCAACATAAACGTGCCCTTCGCTAATCAATTTTGGCATAAATCTAAAAATAAATGTCAAAAGCAAAATTCTTATGTGCGAACCGTCAACATCGGCATCGGTCATACAAATAATTTTGTCATATCGCAATTTTTCGCTGTTGTAGTCATCTTGAATTCCACATCCAAAGGCAGTAATCATTGCTTTAATTTCTTCACTGCTAAGAGCCCTTGCAAGCCTTGCTTTTTCTACATTCAAAATTTTGCCTCGTAGTGGAAGTATTGCCTGAAATCTTGGGTCTCGGCCATTTTTTGCACTTCCGCCGGCGCTATCTCCCTCAACTAGATATATTTCACAAAAAGCAGGGTTTTGTTCGCTACAATCGGTCAATTTGCCCGGCAAAGTGGTAGTCTCTAGCGCACCTTTTCGCCTTGCAAGCTCTCTTGCGTTGCGGGCAGCATCTCGTGCCCTTTGGGCAGTTATAGACCTTAAAATAATTTCTTTGGCATCTTTTGGGTTTTCTTCCAAATAAGTTCCAAAGCCGTCTTGCATTGCGCTTTCCACAACGCTTTTCATACTGCTGTTGCCAAGTTTTGTTTTTGTTTGTCCCTCAAATTGTGGCTCGGTTAGCTTTACCGATATAACTGCTGTTAAGCCCTCTCTAACATCATCACCCGAAAGTTTTTCTTCGGCCTTTAAAAGCTTTTCTTTGTGGCCATAATCGTTAATAATTTTGGTCAATGCGTTTTTAAAGCCAACAAGATGTGTTCCACCTTCTTCGGTGTTTATGTTGTTAGCGTAGCTGTAAATAACTTCGTTGTATGTGTCGTTATACTGCAACGCAATTTCCACCTCATGCTTATCGGCGACCTTGTTTATATAAATAGGCTTTTCAAAAAGCACTTGTTTGCCACGGTTTAAATAATCAACATATTCTTTAATTCCGCCGTCAAAATGGAATGTATCTTCCTTTTTTTCTTCGCCACGCTCATCGGTTAGGCTTATGGTTATCCCTTTGTTTAAAAAGGCAATTTCTCTAAATCGATTTTTTATCAAATCGTAGTTAAAAGTTACGGTTTCAAAAATTTCAGCATCCGGCTTAAATGTAATTGTTGTTCCGTGGTTTTGGGCACTTCCAACAACTTTTAACGATTCTTGCGGAATGCCTCGTTTGTATAACTGACTAAAATGACTGCCGTTTTGATAAACCTCAACAGTAAGCCACTCGCTAAGAGCATTAACACACGATAGACCAACTCCGTGCAAACCACCGCTAATGTGGTATCCTTCGCCACCAAATTTGCCACCAGCATGCAATTTTGTTAAACAAATTTCAACGGCACTTTTGTTTTCGGGTTGATGAATTCCGGTAGGTATTCCTCGGCCGTTATCCTCAACTTTGCAACTTCCATCTTTTTGCAAAAAAACCTTTATGGTATCACAATATCCAGCAAGCGACTCATCAATACTATTATCAACAATTTCGGTTATTAGGTGGTGCAAACCTCGCTCGTCTGTGCTACCAATATACATACCTGGTCGTTTTCTTACAGGTTCAAGCCCCTCCAAAACCTGAATATCACTGGCTTCGTAATGAGATGATTTTTCAAAATTTTTAAAATCAGCCTCAGTTTCTTCTTTTTTTATTTCTTCTGCCATAAAAACTCCTATCCTATATATTATATATATTAACTATATTATATCATATATGAGTAATAAGTTAAAGCGTTTTGCAAAACTTTTAAGGCGTATTTTTTATTTTTACGGCAATTTTTTAAGTTTTGTGGGTAATTTTCAGCAAAACCGTTATATATGCCTACAATTTGGCAATTTTAGCCTTATAACAATACCCAATAGGCAAAGCAAAGTTAAAAACAATGTTTGAAATTTTTTTGTAACACACCAACAAAAAATTAAAAAATTTGCAAATGAGGTAAAACAAGTGGCAACAAAACCACATTAAACAAAAATTATTAAGGCAATGTTTACGTCAAAAAATTTGCAAAAAACCGAGCAAAAAAACTAGTTAAAAAAATAAATAGGGCAGAGTAAAAAAAACAAAAAATAGGGCAATCACCCTATTTTTAAAAACAATAATTTCTAACAATTGCAAACGCAAGGTAGCCTAAATACATTGCAAGCAAAAGTCCGCCTTCCCATCTGTCAATTTTGCTTTTAGTGTAACACATACCCAAAAATATTGCGGTTGTTGCAAAAAGTATCAATGTATCGGTTAAAATTACGGCCGAAATTGGTATTGCTCCAAAAAGACCAACTGCACCCAAAATTAAAATAATGTTTACAATGTTAGAGCCAACAACATTGCCAAGTGATAGCCCCATATCGCCTTTTTTTGCTGCAACAACCGATGTCGCAAGTTCTGGCAAACTTGTGCCCATTGCAACTACAGTAAGGCCAACCAAAGCCTCACTCATACCAGCCTTTATTGCCAAAAATTTTGCAGTTGATGTTACACATTCACCACCAAACACAACAGCACCAAGTCCAAGCACCAAACAAAGTGCAATTTGCCAACCTTTTAGTTGCTTTTCGGTTTTTTGTACCTCTGGCTGTGGTGGGCAAGTACTGTTTGATGTTTGCTCAAAATTTACTTGACCATTTGATTTTTTTGCAAACACAATTTGCATTGTTGTGTAAAATATAAAAATAATCAAAAATACAATACATTCACTGCGAGATAAAAAGTCTGCATTAGCACCGTTTATAATTTTATCGGCCGAAAACAGCAAAAGTAGGGTGGTTACAAGCATCAACAGTGGCAAGTCAAATTTTTTGCTTTGCCTTTCTATAGGTATTGGCCTTATAAGTGCCACAACACCCAAAATAAGTAACATATTCATCAAATTGCTACCAACAATATTGCCTGCAGATAAATCCATATTTCCACCAATTGCACTTATCAAACTTACCGAAAACTCCGGCAAACTTGTGCCTATCGCAACAATGGTCAAACCTATTATTATTGATGGAATTTTAAGCCTTTTTGCGACTGCACTTGCGCCAGTAACAAAAAAATCTGCACCAAAAATTAGCAGTGCCATACCAATTATCAAAAACAAAATATTTAAAAATATTTCCATAATTAAAGCCCTTTTTTGTGTTTTTTACTATTTTTTATGTTTTTTCGCAATTATTTTGACAAATTTTTAAAATTATTCGTTTAATTGTTTTACAAATTTTTTAATTTTTTTGTCCATCATATCGTCAATTTTTTGTTTGCCAAAAATATATTCCATTTGCTCCAAACAAAGTTTAACATCGGCAAGTTCTTCATATAAATTTTCTATCACACCTTCTTTTTTTTGTGCAACAAAATCTCTTGCCCTTTTAAACTTGTTTATTGCAACAATAAGCTCGGCCATTTCTTCTTCCATTTGGTTAAGTTGAGCATCTTCACCCCATTTTTCTACTGCCTGCTTATATAATTTGTCTCGTTCACTTCGTTCCATATTTTCCTCCAAATTAAATTTGCTTTCCGCCTTGTATTTTTATTATGTTTGCGTGCTGAAACATAAATGGGTCGTATTGCGTTGTGGTTATAACCGTTTGCATTTTGCTTGCGTAGTTTAAAAGCCTTTGCTGTCTATCTTGGTCAAGTTCACTCAACACATCATCAAGCAAAAGCACTGGATACTCGCCAACTTCTTCTTTAAAAATTTCAAGTTCTGCAAGTTTTAGCGATAATGCAACAGTTCGTTGTTGCCCTTGCGAGCCAAAAGTTCTAATATCCACACAATCAACCACAAGTTTAATATCATCTCTATGTGGCCCAATATTTGTGTACCCAAGCCTAAGGTCTTTATCTCGACACGCCTTTAAACCATCTAACAATTTTTGTTTAATTTCTTCTTCGCTTTCGCCAACAATTCCGGCATATTCTAGCGATAAGTCTTCATTTCCGCCAGTAAGGTAGCTGTGTGCTTTTTTTGCAATTTGTTTAAGTTTGTTTAAAAAATTTATTCGTTCAAGCACAATTTTGCACCCAACATCAGCAAGTTGGGTATCCCAAATTGGCAAAGTTTGTTCCACAAGTTTTGGATTAGAGTAATTTTTTAGCAATTTGTTACGCTGTTCCAAAATTTTATTGTATTTTGTTAAATTGTAAAAATAACTTTTGCTAAGTTGCGAAATATCGGTATCCATAAATTTTCGCCTATCTTGAGGGGCATCTTTAACAAGTTTAAGCTCATCTGGCGAAAAAAACACAACGTTAAGTGTGCCCAACAAATCGCCAATTTTTAGCAAATTTACACCATTAACTCTAACAATTTTTTTGGTTTGCCTGCTAAATAAAGCCTCTATGGTTTTTCTGCCACTCTTTTTTTCTAAAGTAACACAAAAACTGGCTTTATCTTTACTCCAATTTATAAGGTCAACATCTTTTGTTGTTTTGGGACTTTTGCCAATTGCCGAATAGTAAATTGCCTCTAGCATATTTGTTTTGCCTTGGCCATTTTTTCCAACAACCAAATTTATTGCAGGCTGTAACTTTATTTTTTGCTCGGTGTAATTTCTAAAGTTATTTAATCTAATCTCGCTAACAAACACAATTTTTTCTCCACATATATTTTATCAAAATTACAAAATTATGTAAATTGTTTTTTAACCGCATTGACACTTGACTTTTAAAAATTATTTTATTAAAATTATGTTATGCAAAATTTAAAAGAAAATTGGAATCAAGTTTTGGATACTGTTGGCAGTGAGGTTACAACTGTAACCTTTGATTTGTATATAAAAACACTCGAGCCACTTGCAATAAAAGATAACTGCCTTGTTATTTTAGCAAACAGCGAAACAGCAAAAAAAAGGTGTATGGAACTTTGCTCGTCCGAGCTTAAACTTGCCATTGCCGATAATTTTGATGTGGATAGTTTTAAAATTATTGGGCCAGAAGAGCAAGATGATTTTTCGCCAGCCGAAGTGCCAGAAACTGCGACCTTGCAACCGGTAAAAAAAGATACTTCTATAAAGTTTAACCCAAAATACACATTTGATAGTTTTGTTGTTGGAAAAAGCAACGATTATGTTTATGCTGCTTGCCGAGCAGTTGCCGAAAACCCAGGCACAAAGTTTAACCCACTTTTTATTTATGGTGGTGTTGGTCTTGGCAAAACACATCTTATGCACGCAATTGGCAATTATCTAAAACAAAACTCGCCAGAGCTTAATGTTATTTATGTTACTTGCGAAAAATTTACAAACGATTATATCGATAGCATTCGTGGCAAAGATAAGTCAATATCATCGTTTAGAGAGCGATACCGAAATGTTGATGTTTTGATGATTGACGATGTGCAATTTATAAGCAATAAAACCGAAACGCAAGAAGAGTTTTTTCACACATTTAATGATTTATATCAAAACAACAAGCAAATTGTTATTGCAAGTGATAGGCCACCAAAAGAAATTGCAACCCTTAGCGATAGGCTCGTAAGCCGTCTTGCAAACGGGCTTATTCAAGATATTCAAAGCCCAGATTTTGAAACCCGTGTTGCCATTTTAAAGCGCAAGGCAGCCGAAGAAAATTATAATATAGACGAAGAAGTCTTTAGTTATCTTGCCGAAAAAATTGACACAAATATTAGAGAGCTTGAGGGGTATTTGGCAAAAGTTCATTTTTATGCTGGAATACACTGCAAGCACTTTGCATCGCTAGAAGATGCCGAGGCTGCGCTTAAAGATGTTACAACCGAAAAAGAGGCCATAACAGCCGATGATGTTATAAATGCAGTTTGCAAATATTACAATGTAAACAAAGCCGATATAACCAGCAAAAAGCGAAACAAAGAGGTTGTAGACCCAAGGCAAGTTGCAATTTATCTTATCACCGAGCTTATCCCAGACCTTCCACTAACATCTATTGGTAAAAGTTTTGGAGATAGAGACCACACGACAATTATGCACGCAAGGGATAAAATTGCAGGCGAAATTAAAACGAATGTGCGCACAAAAACAGCTATTGTTGATATAAAAGATATGATACTAAAAAAATAATTAAATTTTGTTTAACAAAAGCAAGCAAAATTTACAAAAAAAACAGTGCAAATTTGTTATATTAAAAAAATTAGAGATTTTGTCTCTAATTTTTTGTTTTTATATTTTTATTTTTTTTTACACCTTATTTGCTTTAAAATTATTTATTAAAAGGTGCTTAATTTTGTTTTAACCTTAAAAGGTAATTTTAAATTTGTTTTGCAAATTTTTATTTTTTGTTTTTTAACACAAATTTTTTTGTCTTTTTAAAATTATTTTTCAAACATATCAAGACTAAAACTTGGCGTTACGCAAAATTGTTTACCACTTAAATAATTTAGTGGGGCAGGCAAAGATAAAAATTTTATCTCACTTGCGCAAAGTTGTTGCTTTTTTGTGTGATACTTTTTATTTTGTTGCTTGTCGCCATATTTTTCATCGCCAAGCACAAAAATTCCGTGGCTTGCAAGTTGAGCCCTTATTTGATGCATACGGCCAGTTTGCAAATTTATGCCAAGCAAACTTAACCCGTTTTTTTGACTTATAACGCTGTAACTTAATTTTGCAATTTTAGCATTTTTGTCGTTTTTTTGGCAAATTTGTGCTAAATTTGGCGTTTTTTTAATATAATCTACAAAATTTTGACCATTTTTGCAAATTTTTCCAGTTGCAATTGCAGTGTAAATTTTTTGCAAATTGTGATTTTTAAAAACATCAAACATCACACTTTTTGCAGTTTTGTTTTTTGCAAGCACAACAAGTCCTTCGGTGTTTTTATCTAGCCTGTGGCACGCCTCAAAGCCTGTAAGTTCCTCTAAACTTGGGCTATCTAAATATGTTTTATCTTTGGTTGTAACTTCCACGCCACAAGGCTTGTTTACAATTAAAATATTGTTATCTTGATACACAACCTGCAACTGCTTTTGTTTTTTTTCGCTTAAATAAACTATAATTTCATCCCCGCAAAAAGCCTCTACATTTTGTGTTATTTTTTTGCCATTTAGCCTAATATCCTTTTTTCGCAATGCTGTTTGCAAAATTGAAAAATTTAGGGTAGGGCGTGTTTTTATAATTGCATCAAACACTTTTTGGGTGCTATCGCAAACAAATTGTAATTTTTCCATCAGTCTAAATTCTCTTTATTATTGTTTTTGTTGTTTTTTCCAATTTTTAACTTGGCCAAATTTGGCATATATCTAATTGCAAGGTAAAACAATACCGCAAAAATTATAATGCCACCAACCCACGCAATCCAGCCCCAAATGGTAGATTTTGTGTAAGTTAAATATATTGTTAGTGGCTCGCTTAAATATCCATCAACAATTTGATACACATTTACAATATAAATTCCATCGCTATCAAAGGTGTATTCATCGCCCTTTAAAAGTTCGCTTCCGTTTATGCTAAACGCAAGTTGTGCATCGTCTTGACCAAAAAATTTTATTGTGGTTGGAGTTGTTAGTTTGTGCTGAATTGCATCTAATTGCTTATCGCCCTGATACATTTTTACAGTTGGTGCTTGTGGGCAAATATAAACCTCGCTTATTGGCTTTTGAAGCTCGTTTTTTGCCTCGCCATCAACAAACTTTACCGTAAAATATCCAATATCAAAAGTGTAATTTTGACCAGCTGTTAGGGTAGCCAAAAGTTGTTGCTCAACAAAAGTTTCGGGTGTGGTGTTTTGTTTTTGCAACTTCCAAATTTGCACACTTTCTATGCCGTCAACTCCAAAAAAGTAAATTGTTTTTGGGGTAGAGTAAGTGCTTTTGCTTTTTATGCCTTGAAATCCATAGCTTATGTTTGGGTTTTGCGTGCTTGGGTTATCAATCAAATTGTGAGATAGCAAAACCTTAACTGCCAAATTTTTTGGCAAAGTTAACCTGCTTGCCACAATTAAGTTTAGTGTGGCATCAACGGTTGCGTTTTCGCCCGAAATTTCACTTAAATTGCAAATGCTAATAATATTGCCACTAATGTTTAAATTTTGAATATTTGCGTAACAATCAACACTTAAATTTTGATAACTAAAACTAGATAACTTGTTGTTTGATAAGTCTAGGTTTTTTAGATTTGTGCACCCCAAAAGTTCGGCATCAACAGAAGTTAAATTGTTGCCAGATAAATTTATATCTTTAAAACTAGATAGGTCAAAAATGCTCAAATTTTTTATGCTATCCAAATTTTTGTTTGATAAGTTTAAAGTGGTAACCGGAAAATCTTTAAATGTATCGGTATACAAATATTTATCAACCGGCAACATATCTTCGGTTTTGTTTGCGTTATAAAACTTTGCAAGTGCATTCCAAAGTGATATTGAAATTGTTTGCCCATCGTTTTCTATTGCTTGCTGTGTAGATTCGTCTGCAAAAACAGTTTGCAAATTTGCCGTTTGCACACAACTTGTGCTTAATTTTTGTGCACCAAAAATACCACAAAAAACAGCAAAAATTGCAACAAACATAGCCATAAATTTTTTTGATTTATTTTTCATAATTTTAGTATAACACAAAAAAATATTTTTTTAAACAAAAATATAATTATTTTACTTTTTAGATTTTGCCGTGCCAAAAACTTTCGCCACACAAAAAACAGTGCAAAACTAACACCACAAAAAAATGCAAAAATCAGGGGCAAAAAAGCCCCTAAAAAACAGCAAACAACAAGGGCAAAAACATAACAAAAAAAAGCAAAAAAAAGCATTACAAAAAGTTTCACAAAAAATTTGTGTGCAAAAAGCATAAAACAAATTATCAAAAAACAACAAACAAAAAGCAAAACACTGCAAAAAAGCATAAAAGCATAAAAAAATTGTCAAAAGCAATGTTTTGTCGCTTTTTGACAACTTTTTTGTATTATTTTAAATTTTACCCGTTTTTTTGCAAATTGGTTTTTAAATTTTGTTTTTTATTTAGCTTTTTATCTGTTTTTTTTGCGTTTTGTTTAAATTTCGAACTACTTTGGGCTTTATTTGCGTTTTCCCAAAATTTTAAGCCGTTTTTGGCTTTGTTTGCGTTATAAATTTTATATGCTTGGTTTTGGGTTTGATGGTGTTTGATTAAACGATACCAAAACATTGGTTGTTGTGTTTGTTGTGGTTGTGGTTATATCAATAACAATTTTTTTAGAAAAAGTCATTTTTTCGGTTACGGCATAACTTATCAAATTTCCATCTCTATCTATTATTGATGATATTTCCAAAAAGCTAAAGTTAGGGAAGGTAGTTCCGCCAGCCTCTTGAATTTCGGTTGCGTAGTTTTTTACAACGCTGTTTGGGTCGCCAACCGAAACAGTTGCCTCGTAATATGCTATCTTGCCGTTTTTATCTCTAACAAACGAAAATTTTTGGCTAAATAGGCTAGAGGCTTTGTCTAGTTCGTAAAAAGGTTTTTTTGTTATTTTGCTGTTGCAAATAGAAAAGTTGCCCGAAAAATCTGCCACACACTTTCCATTTTCAATTCTAATATTGCTACCTTTTCGGTTGTATTTTTGAGTGCCTGTGTAAATTGTTTCTACTGCTTCGGTTTGTCCAAAATTTGTTTTTGTCTCTTTTCTAACAACTCGGTTTAGCACTGTGCCGTCTTGATATTTGTAATCATTGCTGTTTATAAGTATCTCTACATTTTGTCCGGCGGCAACGGCAGTTGTTACCATTTTAGAATCCATTTCAAACATCTCGTAATTTGCAAGTTTGTTAAACGCATCAAGGGTTGCGTCTTTTGCATTTTTATATTTTGGGGCTTCCATATCCTTGCCTTCGCTTTGTCCGTTGTTTGGGGTTAGGTTTGCAAGCATAACATACTTTTGATATGCCCTTAACTCATCTCTCATTCGGTTATATTCATCTTGCTGGCTATCTAACATTGCACTGCGCTTTCCACAGCAAATACAAAATGTCATTAAAAAAATTGCCAAAAAAATTGCAATTATCTTATCCAAATTGTTTGCATTAAACACAAATTTATCAACTTTTCTTACAACAAGTTCTCTTTTGTTATTATTTTCTTCCATATTTTTATTGTAACAAAATTATTTGTTAAAGTCAATATTGCATTCAATTTTGCAGTTTTTATAAGATTTTTGCAATTTTTTATATTATTATTTAGTTTTTGTCAATTTTTGCATCAATATTTTAAGTTTGTCGAAATTATCTGCTTTTTTAAGTTAGTTTATTTGTCTTATTGGTGATACCAAATACAAATAGTTACCTTCGTCTTCACTTGGAACAATAAAGCAAGGGTTAACTTGGCCGTTTAACTTTAGTGTAACATAGTCGCTTGCAATGTTTCGCAAACAATCCATAAAGTATCCTATGTTAAACGCAATTGTCAAATCTTCTCCGGTTAATGATGTTGTTATGTTTTCGGTAACAGTGCCAGCTTCACTTTTTGCAGTTACGGTTACAAGGTTGCCTGCAAAAATAAATTTAACACTGTTGTCGCCACCAACGTGAGACAAAATGCTTGCTCTATCCAAAGCATTTAAAAGTTGGGTTTTAGATACTGTAATTGTACTTGCAAAAGATGACGGAATAATTTGTTTGTAATTTATAAAGTCATCTTTGTTGCCCAAACATCTTGTTACAATTTTTGTGCCACCAACCATAATCATCATATAGTTGCGTTCTATCAAAACTCTAATATTTTCTTCACTGCCATCTAAAAGCTTGCTCATTTCGCTTAAACTTCGGGCTGGCACAATAATGCTACTTTCGGCCGAACTTGCAATAATAGGTTTTTTTGCAATTGCAAGTCTAAAGCCATCCAGTGCAACACTGGTTAAAGTTTTTCCGTCTTGCTCCAACAAACAGCCTTTAAGCACTGGTCTTGTATCATCAGTTGCAACCGAAAATATTGTTCTATCAATAATATCTTTAAGGTCTTGCTGTTTGATTTCAAAAAACTGTGCATTTTTAATTTGTTGAATGTTAGGAAATTCGTTTGCACTTTGGCACTGAATAAATAGCTCACTATCAGTATATTTTATTTTTAGTTGATTGTGCTCGTCCAAAACAAGTTGAATTTGCTCGTTGTTTAACTTTCTAACAAACTCTGCAAAAAGTTTGCCCGGAACAACAATTTCACCTGCAAGCTTAACATCAGCTGGAATCTTTTTTTCTATGGCAAGTTCGCCATCTGTTGCAGTTAAGGTTAAATACTCATCATCGGCCTTTAACTTTATGCCCTCTAAAATTGGGTTTGTTGTTTTTGTGCTTGTAGCCTTTATAACTGTCATAACGGCATTAGATAATTCTAATCCTTCGCAATATACTCTCATAAAATTCTCCTATAAATTTACTATATATATTATATCATTATAAAGTATTATAATCAATAACTTTGTTGCAAATTTTTAAAATTTGCGTTTTGATTTTGGGTGACGAAATTAAAAACTTGCAAGTGGCAAACTTACAAAAAAGCACGCACCTGCAAAATTTGGTTTTGGGTGTGATTTCTTTTTGCTATTGGTATTTAGCAAAATGTATTGACAAAAATTTAATAATTTAGCGTATCACACTAGACAAGGCCTGCACTGCAAAAGCGACTTGTTATCCACACAAAAAAGCGCAATTTTGTGGGTATGTGCATAACTTGCCTGTAGTTATCCACCAAGTTGTCCACCTAAAAATCGACTTTTATCGGCAAACACATCTAGATTTTACTAGCCAAAACTTTTAGGTTGCCACAGCTATGCACTTGTTAACAGCCCTTATTATTAAGAATATTATTTAATAATAAAAAAATAAAGTATCAAAGGCGAGGCGCATCAACTTTTTTGTTGTGCTGTTTGACAAATATTTTTTAATTATTTATAATTTATTTAGTAGAGGGTTTTTTATATGTATAATATGTTAAACATATCATCACTTGCAATAGGGATAATTTCACTGTGTGTTATTGTGGCTATTTTGGTTGCTTACTTTTTTGTTTACTTAAAAAAGGGGCTTACTCACACACTTATTAGCCTTGGTATTTTTGTGGTATCTTTGGTTGGTGCAATATTTTTGTCAAAGCCAATAGTCGCACTATTTGACGGCTGGTTTGGGTTTTCACAAATATTTTTTGAAATGTTTATGATTCAGTTTGGAAAGATAGAAAGTTTAAACACAGTTGTTACTGCGGTAAATTATAGCTCGGCTGTTCAAAATTTTAAAGAAGCCGATGTTGGAATATCATCTACAATAAAATCATTTTTAATTAGGATATTTGATGGCCACAACGCACCATCAAACCCAACAACATTAAGTGCAATTGCATCTGGGGCATTTAGCTACCTTATTGCACTGTTTGTTGTGGCTGGAGCTTTGTTTGCAGTGCTTTATGCACTTTTATCTGTGCTGGTAAAATTTATCAAAAAAAAGGCAAATTTACGCCCTCAAAAAAAACTTGGCGTGGTTGCCGGCTGTGTGGGACTTGTTAGAGGCATTGTTGTTACAATAATTGCACTTGTAACATTATCTACATTTCCAATTTTGGGCATTTCGGCCGATTATCTAGATGGCGGGTTTGAAACCACAAAAGTCCTTTGCCTAGCATATAGTGGAATTGTTTCGGCAGAGCAAAACGCTTATTTTAGTGCACTAGATTTTCAATCTAGAAATTTGTCGCTTAGCGAGGATATGGGCAACATAAACTATGGTACTTACAAAAATAGTGATAGTGAAGATTTTGATATATCTGTAACAATCACAACCCCACTAACATTTACTGAAACTGTTGTAAACAAAGCACAAAGCACATCGTCTTTAATAACATACAGTTACATTTATGCACACGGCAGGTTGTTTGCGTTTAAAGATAGCAAGTTGCAGTTTATGATAAAATACGATAGCATAAACGCAAAAATGCATTACACAAAAACAATAGATGGCAAGCATATTAGCACAACACTGGCAAAGTAAAATATCAAAATTTGCAAAATATGGTGCACAAAAGCACAATTGTTTAAGCAATTTAAGTTTTTATGCTTGACAAAACAATTTTAATTTTATATACTTATTTTGCTTTATTAGGCAAACAAATTTATTTGTTTACTTTACAATAGAAAAGGAGCAGTTATGAAAAGGACATATCAACCAAAAAAAAGACATAGAATAAAAGTTCATGGTTTTAGACAAAGAATGGCTACACAAAAGGGTAGACAAGTTCTCTCTCGTCGTCGCCGTCGTGGTCGCAAAGTATTAACCGTAAAACATAAGTAAAACAAAGTGCCAACAAAATGGCACTTTAATTTTATATATTTTATTTTGCTTTTTTGCATTTAGTTTTGTAAATTAGCCACAAAAAAATAAGATATACAAAAACAGGCAAAAATAATGAAAAAAGAAAATAGGTTAAAAAAAAGAAAGCAATTTAATTGGACTTTTAAAAACGGCACATCTTTGCACTCAAAAAATTTAGTTCTTGTTTACACAAACAGCAGGGCAAGTGATTTTAAAGTTGGCTTTTCGGTTACCAAAAAAGTTGGCAAGGCAGTTGTTAGAAACAAAGTTAAGCGAAGGCTTAAAAACATTGTTACAATGCTTCAAAACAACATAAAGGGCAAACACACAATGGTGTTTGTTGCAAAACCAACATCTGCAAACGCAAAATTTTTGGACTTGCAGGCCGAAGTTGTGCAGTTGTTAAAAAAAGCAAATTTATATAAAGAAGTATGAAAAAATTATTAAATATAATCTTTTATCCACTCAAATTACTAGCACTTTTACTTATATATATGTATAAGATTTTAATCTCTCCGTTATTTCCAAAATCTTGTAAATATGTTCCATCTTGTTCTACATACGGATTAGTAGCATTTAAGAGGTTTGGATTTTTTGGAGGGATTTTTTTAACATCAAAAAGGCTTTTGAGGTGCCGGCCAGGCACAAAAGGTGGTAAAGATTATGTTCCAGATAACATAAAAGGAGATATAAAATGGATATTGTAAAATTATTGCTTGCGCCAGTCGAATGGCCAACAAGTGGACTTTGGGAGGCCATTATAAAATGGTTTGCAGGGGTTGGAAATATTGGCCTTGCAATTATACTTTTAACCTTGTGCCTAAAAGTTGTGTTGCTTCCACTAGATTTTTGGCAACGACTTGTTACTCGCAAAATGACCCAGCAACAAAGCGTAATGGCACCAGAGATGGAAGAGGTTAAGCGAAAGTATGCAAATAACACTGCAATGCTTCAACAAAAGCAGGCCGAAATTTACAAAAAATACAATATGAACCCAGCAAACAGTTGCCTTAGTATGCTTGTTTATATGGTTGTTACAATGGTTGTATTTTTTACACTATTTAGTGGCCTTGGCAACATAAGCAGGTCAAAAATAAACTACGAGTATTATCAACTTCAAACAACTTATGTTACACAATACAATCTAAACAAAAACGCAACCGATTTTGATACAACAAAATTTGAATCGGCAGAGCAATACGCAACAAGTGTGGCCCAAAACGCAGTTGTTAAAAAGTATGACGAAATTAGGCAGGGCTTTTTAACCATAAAAAATATTTGGAGGCCTGATAATTGGTCAAGTGTATTTCCAAAGGGTGGCGAGTTTTTAAGTAGTACTGGAGCATCATTTAAAGAATACACATATTCGTTTGTTCCGGCAGGGGAAGATGAAACTCAAACAATAACATACATTTATCTATCAACCAACTCGGCCGAACTTACCGACCAGCTTGGCAACAAATATGTAGAACCATACACAGATTTATCAAACAATATTTATGCAATAAAAAATGCTGATTCATCAGCATCAAACCCAACAACAATTGTTATTGGCGACAAAACATACAACGTTGTTTACGCACAAGTGTTTAATACTTTTGAAAATTCGGGCTTAAACCTAACTTATTACTATTTATCAACCGAAAAATCTAGCACATACAAAGATGGCGAAAACACTTTTGTTATGCCATATGCAAAAAATAACACAATTTTTGCTTTGCACTCAAGTGCACCAGAATCTGACCCACAACAAGTAACAATAAACGGCAAAACATATAGTGTAGATTACACCAAAACAGCAACAACTTTGTTTAACGAGTTTGCACCAGCCGACCAAAAAACGGCATTGAAAAACAGCACAACAAATTTGGCAAGATTGCAATTTATAGATGATTTTGAAGTTGTAACAAGTGCAATCAACACAAAATATGATGGTCAATGGAATGGATATTTGGTTTTGATTATTTTGGCAGGTTTGATAACATATTTATCATCACTACTATCAACTGCAGGTGTAAAAACCCGAGATAACAAAGGCAATGTTATAAAAGGTGCAAAGCCAAATTCTACAATGGGTATTGTAATGGCAGTTGTTATGATTATGTTTACACTAAATTACACAAGTGCTTTTGCAATTTATATTATAACAAACAGCTTAATTTCTATGTTGTTTACCTTCTTGATAAATTTGGTTATTAACAAAATAGAAGATAAAAAATATAAAACTGATGTAAAAATTGCAGATTATGTTAGGAGATAAGGAGATTTTATGAAGAGTTTTGAGTTTTCGGCAAAAACAGTGGATAAAGCTATAAAAGAGGGCCTTTTGCAACTTGGCAAAAAGCAAGAAGATGTTGATATTCAAATTATCAGCGAGGGTGGATTTTTAAAAAAGGCAAAAGTTATTATAAGTTTTGATGACGAAATTGCAAAAACAAATTTTGCAACACCATCAAGGCAAAATGAACAGCCAAAAATAGATGCATCGGCCCAACAAAAAACAACTGAGGCAGAGAAAAGCCAGGTTGTTGCTCCAAACCCAAATTTAGAAGAGCTTGACAAAGCTTTTGGTGTAGAGCCTGAAACCGAGCAAGAAAAAATTGCTACAAAAAGTGATAAAAACCAACAAAAAACCGACAAAAAACCACAAAAAATCGCAAAAAAGAGTGCAAATGCTCCAAAAACACAACAAGAAATTGACGAGAAGGAACGCATTTTTGCTGAAAAACATTTTAAGGATAACACAACAAGCGCACAATTTGTTGATGGACTTTTAAATGTAATGGGGGTTACTGCAACAGTTGGTCTAACCGAAAAAAGAGATTGCAGTGAGGTAGAAGTTCAAACCGAAGACGCCGGCAAAGTTATTGGATACAGGGGCGATTGCCTTTCGGCTATTCAGTATCTTGCAAATATTATCGAAACCAAGCGAAACCCAAATGCAAAGCGTGTTGTTGTAGATGCTGGCGATTACAAAGAGCGCAGAGAACAAAAATTGCGTGAACTTGCCATAAAAGTTGCAAGCAAGGTAGAAAGCACAGGTCGTGCCTATAAGTTTGAGCCTATGAATGCTTTTGAGCGCCGAATTATTCACAACGAACTTCACAACTATTCATCGGTAGAAACTCACAGCGAGGGCATAGAGCCACACAGACGCTTGATTGTTACCAAAAAAGCACAATAATAAAATAAAAAACTAGCACAATAATCTGCGCTAGTTTTTTTTGTGATGTTTTGCAAATGTGGTTAGTTAAAAATATAAATATTGCAATGTTTTTTGCAAACCAAAGCAAGTTGACTTTAGTTGTTTTGCGGTATAAATTCTTGCAACACACTTGTTGCCGGAACAACTTGTTTTGATAACTCGTGCACCGGCTCTAACTTTTGCAAAATGTTTGGTATTTCTTTATCGTGGTTAATTAAACTATCAAAAATTGACTTGTAAACGCAAATTTCGTATGGGTGAAAACTGTTTATCTTGTATTCTACGCTATCTACAAATGGGTCAATGTAAAGTGCTTCGCCGGTTAAAACCTGCTTCCACATTTCAAGTGTTTTTGCAATACTGGTGCTTCGGGTGTATAGGTCCCTGATAATTCGCCTATATTGCCTAATTGTTTCGTGCTTAAGAAAAGGCTTTCCGTTTTGATAAACATCGGTGTTAACCGAAATATAAACCTTGTAGCTTTTGCTTTTTGGTATATATTTATCAATAATTGGGTTAAGTGCGTGCAAACCTTCTATAACAACAATTGTGTTTTGTGTTATTGTGGTTTCGGCATCAAACTGCTTGCTTCCGGTGGTAAAGTTGTAAGTTGGCAATTTTACACTTTTGCCGTCAAGCAAACTTTTAACACACTTGCCAAAAAGTTCCCAATCAATTGCATCGGCGGTTTCGTAGTTATATGTTCCGTCTTCCCACTTTGGCGTTTGCTCTCGCTCAACAAAAAAGTCATCAAGTGATAATGGCATTGCCCTGTATCCATTTTCGGCAAATGTTTTTGCAAGTATTTTGCTAGATGTTGTTTTTCCACTGCTAGATGGCCCAGCAAGCAAAATAAATTTTGCACCTTTGTTAATTGTGTTTTGTGCAACTTCTTTTACCTGTGCAATGTATGCATTTTCGCAGGCTGTAACATAACTATCCAAGTTGCTTTTAATTCCGTTGTTAATTTCTGCCAAACTAATTTTTTCTGCTTCCATATCTATCTCCAAAAATTGTGTAAAGTATATCAATATTATCACAAATTTTTTTTTAATACAATACTTATGCCAAAAAAAATTTTAAATGAATAAAATTTAAAAATATTTTGCAAAAAAATATTTGTAGTAGCAATTTTAAAATTATGTTATTTAAATGTTTAAAACAAATGGTGGTTGCGCCGGACGCTTGCTTTGCATCCTGCGCCCCGCAAACTGTCCGGCGCTGTGCAAATTGCAAAAAAGGGCATTATAATTAAAAACTTAAAGCCACAAATTAAAATATTTAGTGCTTTATTGCTAAAATTAAAATATTTTAACAAAAATTTGGCAGGTTGTGAAAATTGATTGACGGGGGGGGTAAATGTTACAATAAAGTTGATTAGTGAATATTACAACTTTTGCAAAAGCATATAAGCAAAAAATGCAATATTTCACCACAAAAGCAAAAAAAGATTGTAAAAACTTATTAAATTTGCGGTTGTTGATATATAATCTCAATTTTTGCAAAAAATAAAAAGGAGAAAAAAGTAATGAAAAAATTTAAAGTATTTGCTCTAGTTTTTGCCATTATGCTTTCGGCCACAGGCCTAGGCCTACTTTTTGGCACACAGCACCCAGCAAGTAATCAAGCAAAAGTTAGTGCCGATAGCACACCAAGTGAAACATGGTATACTGATTGGACATATACAAAAAATGATGGCGATAAAACCATATCTCTTACTGCGTATAATGGGACCGAAACCAATTATGTTGTTCCTGCTACCGCAACAATTGATAGCGTAGAGTATAATGTTATTTTTGGGACTGAAGACGATGCGAACACTGATAAACCAAAGGTATCAACAGGTAAAATTACACAGTTAAGCTTTGCAACAGAAAATAACAAAAAAGTTAAATTCCCAGCCAAAGCGGATTGGCTTTTTAATTATGATAGCAGTTTAATATCTATTGATTTAGCAAATGTGGATACCAGAGATGTAACCACAATGACTTATATGTTCGGCTCCTGTTCATCTTTAAGTAATATAAATTTTGGCAATATAAATACCAGTAAAGTAACAGATATGCAATTTATGTTTTATAGCTGTAAAAAAATAGCAAGCCTTGACCTAAGCACTCTTGATACCAAAAATGTTGAAGATATGACAGCACTCTTTTTTGGTTGCGAGGCCCTTCAACAAATTAAGTTTGGCACTAACTTTACAACAACAACCGTTAAAGAAATTGATGGTATGTTTGGTGGATGCACAACAATAAAAAAAATAGATTTGAGTAGTTTTGAACTTACATCTATAAGTGGTGAAGTTAATTTGTTTTTTTGGGCTGATAACTATTGTGATGAGATACAAACAATAATTTCCCCAAAATCAATTTCAAATAATGCAACTTTGCTTTTGCCAAATTTTTTTTACAAAGTTGTTGTGTTTAAAGATACAATCGGCAATATGTATGAAACAACAATACCTCAAGGCCAAATAACACTAAATATTGCAGTTGCACCATATTTCAAATTTACAATTAGAGGAGAAGGTGAAGATAGAAAAAAGATTGACAATGCATATTACAGCACCCTATATACTATTGAAGCAATAGACAATGGTTTTGGAAATTTTGAGCAATATAAAAATGATAAATATTCTTTACTGGGATATAAAAAGAACGCACCTGACGATTTTAGTTTTATCTTAAAAGGTTATTTGGGAACACGAAATGATATTACTATACCATCAAAGATAATTTTGAGATTAGATGAAGGCGAAATGCAGGGGAAGGATACCAATGGTAATACTATGGAGTTACTTGTTAATCTTGTGATAAACGATTGGTCAAATGGTTACTGGGGTGAACAATCTAGCAAAATAACCTCTTTAACATTTGGCGCCGATTATGATACAGACAAAATATCTTGTACTGATATATCTAATGGAATAAACCAACTTACAGCATTGAAATTTCTTAATTTAAGTGGGTGCAAGCTAGTTCAATTGCAAGGTGAAAGTAAGTCTTTAGAAGAAATTAAAACAAGGTGGGCTGGTATGTTAGGAGAAGAAAACTGCGAGAAATTTTATAATCAACCAACAACAGCCAAAAGGGAAGCCTTTATTAGAGGCGTTGTGAAACAACTTGCTGATTCGGGAGAAATAGAAGGACTCACTCCAGAATATTTGGCAAGTGATGATTTTGCTCAACTCATTAAAGAGTGGTGTTTTGTTCCAGCAAATGTATTAACTCGAAGTGTAAAAACCATTATAATGCCAACTGCACAAGCTGGGGATAACACTCCAGAAATTACTTTAAATGGCGATTACACTTATGGCGATAATCAAACAACCA
>ERZ808246.33-NODE-33-length-117479-cov-25.683983_pt1 | contig 117479 bp, 113 predicted proteins | sample MGYA00521083_ERZ808246 | MGnify/ENA primary metagenome ERZ808246 (study PRJEB31516, sample SAMN03275577) | gut metagenome | biome: mammalia-associated habitat; material: feces | host: Papio cynocephalus | place: Kenya | collected 2012-07-07 ... | reverse complement strand
ATCGTGAAGAGCGCCGCCGAGGAAGCGACCAAGAGAGTAGCCAACTTCACGAAGTGAACCTAAACCGGGAAAGCTGCCTGCATGGCTGGTATTGCAGCCATGCACTTTCCCCGGCACGGTCAGCCGAAACGGCTGACCGTGCCCCTATTTCCCTTTTGATGGCTGCCTGCGTCGTTCCCCCCCTTAGACCACGCGGGTGTCCATAAATCGTATCTCTTCGCACATGGAAAAACCGCAAGGCGGGCGCTCGACACAAGCTGCCCGCCTTGCGGTTTTTCTGTTGTCCGGCATTTCCCGGCCGGGGACAGCACCAGGCACAGACCACACCGCGCCGAAAACAGAAAGCTCCCCCGCTGCGGCATACGCCGCAGCGGGGGAGTGCGCTCTGTTCGCTGTTCGCTATCCACTATTCGGGTTTATCGGCAGCCGATCAGAAGCTGGCGATCACCGCGCCGTCATACTTTTCGGCGATGAAATTCTTGACCTTCTCGGTCTGCAGAGCCTTGGCAAGCGCCTGGATAGCCTCGTCCTGCTCATGTCCCTCTTTGACCACCAGAATGTTGGCAAAGGTCTGGGCAGCCTCGGAGTCCTTATCCTCCACAGCCAGCGCCTCGCTGACCTTCAGGCCGGCATTGATGGCGTAGTTGCCGTTGATCACCGCCACAGCCACGCTGTCCAGGCAGGTGGGCACAACTGCTGCTTCCATCTCCACCACATCATAGTTGTGGGGGTTCTCCACGATATCCAGCTTGGTGGCGGTCAGGCCGGCGCCGTCGCGCAGCTTGATCAGCCCCTGTGCCGCCAGCAGCTGCAGGGCACGCGCCTCGTTGGTGCCGTCGTTCGGCACCGCGATCTTATCGCCATCCTTCAGGTCTGCCAGCGCCTTGGCCGTGCCGGCATACAGGCCGTACGGCTCGTAGTGGATCGCTGCCACGCTGACCAGGTGGGTGCCGTTCTTCTCATTGAAGTCGTCCAGATAGGGCTTGTGCTGGAAGTAGTTGGCGTCCAGATCGCCATCCTCGGTGGCGGTATTGGGCAGCACATAGTCGTCGTACACCTTCACCTGCAGGTCGTAGCCCTGCTCAGCCAGGGTATCCTTCACCTGCTCCAGAATCTCGGCGTGGGGGGTGGCGCTGGCGCCAACCTTGATAACCTTTTTCTCCTTGGAGCCGCAGCCCACCAGGCACAGAGCCAGCAGCACAGCAGCCGTCAGAACCGATACGAATTTTTTCATTGTCAGCATCTCCTTTAAGTATTTTATATTTATTCATATACAGCCCGTATATAATATGCGGTGCTGTACAGCGGACGGGGAATCAGGTACGGATACGCTTATCCGTGGATTTGGCCAGCTTCATGCCCAGCTCCTGCAGAATCTGCACCAGGATGATGAGCACGATGGATGCGGTATACATGATCGCATCCCGGAAGCGGTAGAGGCCATACTGCACAGCGATGGCGCCCAGGCCGCCGCCGCCCACCAGCGTTGCCAGCGGGGTATAGCCGAGGATGGTGGTAACGGCGATGGCCGCCCCGACCAGCAGGGAGGGCTTTGCCTCCGGCAGCAGCACCTTGCAGATGATCTGCCAGTTCGAGCTGCCCATGGACTGCGCCGCCTCGATCACGCCGTGGTCGACCTCTTTCAGTGAGCTCTCCACCATGCGCGCCACAAAGGGGGCGGCGGAAAGGGTCAGCGGCACCAGAAAGGCGGTATTGCCCACCTTGGTGCCAACCAGCGCCTTGGTCAGCGGCAGCGCCATCACCAGCAGGATCATAAACGGCACCGAACGGAAGATATTTACGATCAGCCCCAGCACCTTGCTGACCGCCGGCTGCGGGCGGATGCCGTCCCGGTCGGTCACACACAGGATCACACCCAGCGGAATACCGATCACATAGGCCAGGACGGTACAGGCGGCCACCAGGTACAGGGTGGTCAGCAGGCCGGTGCCGTACTCGGCCAGCATCCCATTGCCAAAGGCGGTTTCAAAAAACTCATGCATCCAGCGGTTCCTCCTTACAGTAAATTCCGTGCTCGGTGAGGTAGGCTTTCATGCGGGCCACCGCATCGGCATCCTCCGGCAGGGCAATCACCATCTGCCCGAACACCTTGCCCTCCACCGTCTTGGTGTGGGCATACAGGATATTCACCAACACCCGGCAATCCATCACCATGCGGGACACGATCGGCTCAAAGGCGGAGGTACCGTCAAACACCAGCCGCAGCGCCTGCCGGCTGCCGCTGCGGGCCACGGCCTGCCCCTGTGGGGAGATCAGCTGCCGCGCAATGGCCGACTGCGGCCGCACAAACACCTCGCTGACCTCGCCCATCTCCACAATGTGGCTCTGGTCAATCACCGCCACGCGGTGGCAGATCTGCTCGATCACCTTCATCTCATGGGTGATCACCACAATGGTGACACCCAGCTGCCGGTTGATCTGCTGCAGCAGCGAGAGGATGGACTGCGTGGTGGTGGGGTCCAGCGCGCTGGTGGCCTCGTCACACAGCAGCACCTTTGGGTTGTTGGCCAGTGCGCGGGCGATGGCCACACGCTGCTTCTGCCCGCCGGACATCTGTGAGGGGTAGGCGTGCATTCGCTCCTCCAGCCCCACCAGCCGCAGCAGCTCCTCGGCGCGGGCACGCGCCCTGGCACGGGGCACGCCGGCAATCTCCAGCGGGTAGCACACATTGGCAATGGCATCCCGCTGCGCCAGCAGGTTGAAGCCCTGGAAGATCATGCCCATCTGCTGGCGGGCAGCCAGCAGCTCCCGCCGGCTCATGGTGGACAGGTCATTGCCATCCACCACCACACGCCCCTGCGTGGGCACCTCCAGATAATTGATGCAGCGCACCAGCGTGCTCTTGCCGGCGCCGCTCAGGCCGATGATACCGAATATCTCCCCCTGCCGGATGGTCAGGTCGATATCCCGCAGGGCCACGATATCGCCGGCAGCGCCGTGGAAGGTCTTGCCCAGCCCCTCGATGCGGATGATCTCCTGCGGGGTCTGCGTTTCGCTCATGTTCCTTGTCTCCTCTCGCCCGTCGGGCAATTCTGATCAAAAAAAACGCGCTGTCGTCCTGTTCATAAGGACGACAGCGCGTGTCGTGTTACCACCTTACTTCACCGGCCCCTCACGGGGACAGCCTCTGTCGGTACGCGGCCGGAACGGCCGGAATACCCGGGCGCTGTAATGGGCGCTCCCATCGCAGCCTAACGCGCGTGTACACGCCCGCTCGGTGCGCGGCTCCGAGGCCATCTTCCATTCCGTCTTTTGCGCCCCCTTTCACCAAACAGGGGCTCTCTGCGGCATATCCCGGAATGTACTCTCCTCATCTTTGCCTTTGTTGTGGTGCATTATAGCACGGCAATTTTGCCTTGTCAAGCGTTTTTCACAAAAAAATTCGACTTTTTTTGTGAGTGGAGCGCTCACACCCCGGCAATGTGGAATTTATCGGCCTCTGTGAGCCCCAGACGGGCGGCAATCGCGGTAAAATTGGCCTTGGCCCCGGCAAGCTCCGCCGGATGGTGCGCATCGCTGCCAAAGTAGAATTTGCAGCCGCAGGCCTTGGCCGTTTCAAAAATGCGGTATACCGAAGCGCTGACCTGCGGCGTCATGGCCCGGTCGATGAAGTTCAGCTCCACACCGGCCCCCAGCTCCGCCACACGGCAGAACAGCTCCCGCAGCATCACATCGGGGATCAGATCCAGCGTATGCGCCATATAGCGCTCATCCGCAAAATTGAACCATTGCAGGTGCGCCAGCCCCACCTTGCCGAACGGCAGATCCGCCTCCAACACCGCCCGCAGGCGGCGCACCCACAGCACCGACAGGATGCGGCAGCTTTCCTCTGTGCCGGGGATCTTCCAATTGACCGGCGTGATCAGCCGGCTATCAATGGTGAAATCCCGGACATGCAGATGGTTGATGGGAATAATGAGAAAATCCAGCTGCTGCAGGAATGCCTCGCTGATGCCGATATGGTCGTACATGTCCATATCCGTTTCGCCGCCAAACAGAAACTGCACACGGTCATCCTGCGGCAGCGGCAGCGACCGGCAGATGTAGGCGCTGTTCTGCTTGTCGTAGCCGGAACCGGCATAGGCCGGGTGCGGCGCCCGCTCATCATAGAAATGGTCGGTCAGGCAGATCTGCCGGTATCCATTCTCGATCGCGTACTGCAGCAGCCGCTGCGGCGTCTGCTCCGGATCCAGCGAGCACAGGGACAGCCCGCTATGCAGATGCAGGTCGTGGTCAATGACATAGTCCATGGGGCTTTCTCCTTTTCTCCGCAAAAGCGCATGGCGGGCAGGAAATCCCTGCCCGCCGCTGCCTAAAGATTTATTCCAGAATGGACAGAACGGTCTCCAACTCCTCCGGCTTGACGAGGATATCGCCGCCATCCAGCACCCGGTCGGTGAAGTAGCGGATCTCCTCATAGTACGCATCGGTGGCCGGCAGATTGATGGTGGCCTCGCCGGTAGCCTCGCCCGGCTTGACGGTGAAGCTTTCGCCCTCCACCGGGTACACGGTCAGACCGCCGGGCACCGTCTCGATGACCGCCCGCTCAAAGTGGAAGCGGAAGCCGGACAGGAAGGGATGATCCCCCTTATACCACGCGGCAAAGGCGGTCACATCCGCCCCGTTGGCGAAGTGGTACACGGCGCGCAGCGCGTCGCTGCCATTGAGGGTATCGCGGCGGAAATCCGTCTTTTCCGGCGCGCCCAGCGCGTATACCAGGAAGTCCAGATCGTGCACATGCAGATCCAGCGCTGCCAGGCCGCTGCGGGCGCGGTCGGTCATCCAGTTATCCCAGCTCCAGGCGGGGGTGGCGCCGATGCGGTGCATCTCGCCCTGCAGCAGCTTGCCGTAGGTGCCCTCATCCAGCGCCTTCTTCACAAACACATACTCCGGCCAGAACCGCAGCACCTGCGCGATCATCAGCTTGACGCCGCGCTCCTTTGCCGCCGCATACAGGCCGGCCACCTCATCGCGGTGCAGCGCGATCGGCTTTTCGCACAGCACATGCACGCCGCGCGCAATGCCGCGGCGGATGTACTCCGCGTGCAGGAAGGTGGGCAGGCAGATATCCAGGATATCCGGCTGCTCCGCGTCCATCATTTCCTCAAAATCGGTGTACTGGTGCATGGGCGCATCGTTGTATTTCTCCATCTGCTCCGGGCGGATATCGCAGATACCCACCAGCTCGGCCTCCGGGATACGCCGCCATGCGGGGATGTGGGCACCGCTGATGCCGCCCACGCCAACAAGACAAACCTTAAGCATTTTCCGTTTCCTCCTTTAAGACAGACAGGATCAGATCCCGTGCTTCATTGATATCCTTGGTCTGCTCATCGCCCTCGATCTCGCGCTCGATGGTGATGGGGCCGTCATAGCCCAGGCCGCGCAGCTTGCGCAGAAACTCCGGGAAGCGCGCACGGCCGGTGCCCAGCTTGACCTCCCAGCCGAGGTTGTGGCCATCGGTGGGGTAGTTGCCGTCCTTGGCGTGCACATTGCGGACATATTTGCCGATCACATCCAGCGCATCCACCGGATTGGCCTTGCCGTACAGAATCACATTGCCGGTATCAAAATTGACGCCGAGATTGCCGGTGCCGATGTCCTCAAAGGCGCGCAGCATGGCCACCGGGGTCTCCTGGCCGCTCTCAAACAGCAGGTACTGGCCGTTCGCCTTCAGGTGCTCCGCCACCTGCCGCGCCGCATCGATAAAGCCCTCATACAGCGGATCGTACGGATTTTCCGGAATGAAGCCCATGTGGGTGATCACATCCGTCAGGCCGAGGGATTTGGCAAAGTCGGCACCGTCGCACAGGTTTTTAATGCGCATTTCGCGGTACTCCGGCGGCACCAGGCCGAGGGTCTTCTGCCCCTCGTAGAAGTTCCACACACAGGGGCCCTGCCACCCGCACCAGAAGCCGGTGATGGTGATCGCATACTTTTCGGCTGCCGCCAGGATGGCATCCCGCTCCTCCGGAGTCCAGAGGTCGGGGTTCCAGGACAGCAGCTGGCAATAGTGGTAATCATGCTCATACAGCTTGCGGAATTCCTCGTCGATGGGTCGCCCGACCCGGTGGTTGACGCAAACGCCGACAGTCATCATATTTCGGTTCCTCCTTGCAAATTCGGTGATTTCATAGTACAATAAAATTATGACTTATTCAACGGCTTTATTTGCCATAAATTCGCACAATATTGACTTTTGGAGGAAACAGCCATGGCGGATCCGCTATATATAAAGGAAGAGCAGAACGATAATGTGGCCGAGCTGCCGGTGAAGGCGCTGGAAAACACGGCCGCCGCCGCAGGGATGCGGTTTCCGCTGCACTGGCACGAGCGCGTGGAGCTGCTGCTGATCACCTCCGGCCGGCTGACGGTGCGCTGCGGCGCTGCCACCGTGGTTGCCGTGCCGGGCGAGGTGGTGGTGGTAAACGCCAAGGAGGGGCACGCCGGCCGCGCAGAGGAGGACGGCACCAACTACCGCACGGTGATGATGGAGCTGGCGCCGTTTCTGCACGACCCCTACTGCGGGGCACGGTACATCCGCCCGCTGCTGGCACGGCAATACAGCTTCGTGAACCTGTTGCGCGACCCGGAGGTGAGCCGGGCGACCGACGCGCTGGCAGACGCCTGCCTGTACCCGGACGCCACCGCGCCGCTGACGGTGGAAAGCCGGATGCTCGGCCTGCTGGCGCTGCTGCTGCAGCGGCACCTGCGCACGGCGCCGCCGGAGGCCGCCGGCAGCAGCGGCTTCCGCACGGTGCTGGATTATCTGGACGAGCACTACGCCGCACCGCTGACCGTGCCGGCACTGGCCGAGCGCTTTGGCTACGACCCGGCCTATTTCTGCCGCAAATTCCGCCGTGAGACCGGTATGACCTGCGGCGAATACCTGCGCACCCTGCGGCTGGAGGCCGCCGCCCTGCTGCTGCGCAGCGAACGGGAGCTGCCGGTGCAGCAGCTGGCCGCCCGCTGCGGGTTTGAGGACAGCAACTACTTTTCCCGCTGCTTCTGTGCCCGCTACGGCGCGCCGCCCTCCCGGTGGCGCAAAAATGAAATGGAAAATGAGAAACAGAGCAATCCGGAGCAAAAACGAGAGAAAACGAGCGATTGAGTGATGTAAATGAAAAAATCCGGAATTCGCCCCTTGACAGGCTTTTTTGGATATGGTATTATACGGAGCGTTCGGAAAAAACGGCCTTCCGCCGGGCATCTGCTGCCGGCCAATTAACCCAAGACCGTCCGACGCAGGCACATTGCGGTGCCGACTATAATTAGGAGGAAACGACTATGACTTTTATGGCAAAGGCCGGGCAGGTCGAGCGCAAGTGGTATGTGATCGACGCTGCCGGCAAACCCCTCGGCCGTGTGGCCGCCCAGGCTGCCGTGCTGCTGCGCGGTAAGCATAAGCCCACCTTTACCCCGCATGTGGATTGCGGTGACAATGTCATCATTATCAACTGCGCTGAGGCTGTGCTGACCGGTAAGAAGCTGGAGAAGAAGCTGTGGCAGCGCCACACCGGCTGGATCGGCAACCTGAAGACCACCAAGTACGCCACCCTGATGGAGCAGCGCCCCACCAAGGCGATGGAGCTGGCTGTTGGCGGCATGATTCCCAACAACACCATCGGCCGCGCCGCGGAGACCCGCCTGCACTGCTATGCCGGTGCGGAGCATCCCCACGCTTCCCAGAAGCCGGAAGCGTTTGAACTGTGAGTATAAGGAGGATATAGAACGATGGATTACAATACCCGCCCCTTTTTCTACGGCACCGGCCGCCGGAAATCCTCTGTTGCTCGCGTACGCCTGTACCAGGGCACCGGCAAGGTGACCATCAACGGCCGTGACATCGACGATTATTTCGGCCTGGAGACCCTCAAGCTGATCGCCCGCCAGCCGCTGACGCTGACCGAGCTTGGCGACAAATTTGATATCGAGTGCCGCGTTGCCGGCGGCGGCGTGACCGGCCAGGCCGGCGCCATCCGCCACGGCATTGCCCGTGCCCTGCTGCAGTATGACAGCGAGGGCCTGCGTCCGGCACTGAAGAAAGCCGGCTTCCTGACCCGCGATCCTCGTATGAAGGAGCGCAAGAAGTACGGCCTCAAAGCCGCCCGTCGCGCGCCGCAGTTCAGCAAGCGCTGATCACCCGCAGCTTTACTACACAAAGCACGACCCTCCCGGAAAACAGGTGTTTTCCGGGAGGGTTTCTTTTTGCCGGATCCCCGGCACCAGCCGCGCGCCGCGGGCGCCTCCCGCATACGGATCAGCCTCGCGCGCGCGGACAAACGGGGGAGCGCCCCGCTGCCGAAAAGCCGGCGGTCTCCCACAATTCTGCCAAAATCCGCAAAAAAGGCCCCCGCACAGCTGTGCGGGGGCCTTTTTTGCGGATTTTTACTCTTTTTTCAAAACCGGCAGGCACTGCACAGGTCGCTGCAGTAATCCCCGATGTCTTGGTTTCCGGCGGCGGCACCGCTGCCGGCGCAGGGATCCACCGCACAGGGGTCGGCCGGCGGCACAGCAGCGGATGGCGCCGGGCTGGGCGGCGCCGGCTCGGTGCGCGGCGCCTGCTGCTGGGCAAACACCGTGCGCGCAGCCGCCACGGTCTGCTGCTGCGGCGTCACATCATCATAGGCCAACGGCTTGCGGTAGGAAGCGGGCGTGCGACCGGTTACCCGGTGGAACGCCTTATAGAAATTGGTGCTGTTATTGAAACCGCAGGCGATCGCCACATCCGTCAGGCTCATATCGGTGGTGCGGATATACTCGATCGCGCGGCGGATGCGCTGGCCGACGATGTATTCCACCGGCGGCAGGCCGTTGATCTGTTTGAACATGGTGGAAAAATACGAGGTGCTGACATGGGCGATGGCCGCCAGCTCCGCCAGCCGGATCTCCCCATCCAGATGCTCCTCAATATAGGCCAGCACCTGGTTCATGTGCTCCAGATCACCGCTGCGCAGGGTGGGGGTGGCCGCGCCGGTATCAATGCAATCGTAGCTGCGGATGATCTGCGCCAGGATGGTCTGCAGCTTGATCTTGATCATCAGCTCATAGCAATCCTGCTGCTGCTGGCACTCCTGCCAGATCTCCCGGAACCACTGCGCCAGCAGGGGAGAGGCGGGGTTGCTGCGATCCAGCCGGCAGCGGAAATGCGGATTGCGCTGGAAAAACACCATCAGGAATTTGTAATCCATATCGTTGCCCAGGGCGTTCCACAAAAACAGCGGATCCAAATGGATGACGATATGCTCCAGATGCTCATTGCGCAGCAGCAGATTGTGCTCATCGGTGGGAGCAAACAGAAAAATATCGCCGGGACGCATATCAAAATCCTCACCGTTCACCTGATAGGTGCCGGTGCCCCGCACCACGCAGGACATCTCCAGAAAGGCGTGGTGGTGCCGGTCAAAGCATTTCGGCCCATCAATCACATGGTACGCAACCCAGACCAGATGCTTCCCGTTCTTATTCTTCACATACATGGCGGTTTCCTCCCGGCGCGGTTGTTCTTATGCCTTATTAAAGCATAAAAAACGCCCGCTTTCAACCCCTGAAAACGAAAAATTTCCCCCGGAGAACGGTTTCTCCGGGGGAAAGGAAGCTCAATCCAGCACGGTGTTGTCGTCATCCGCAGGGGCGGCAGCCTTTTCCACATTGCTGACCCGCAGGGTGATGGTATCGCCCTTGCGCTTGGTGGTGCCGGCCACGGGGTCGGTGCTGTCCACCAGCCCCTTATCGTACTGGGAGGCCTGCAGCATGGCGGTCTCCACACGGAAGCCGAGCGCCTCCAGATACAGCTTGGCGTGCTCCTGCTTCCAGCCGGCCACATCCGGCACGGCAACCTCGTCATTCTCGCCGCAGCTGACGATCACGGTGATGGCCGTGCCCTTGGGGGCGCTGGTGCCGGCCTCCGGCTGCTGGGAGATGATGGTGCCGGCCGCCTTCTTGCTGTACTGCATATACTGCAGGGTGATGGTCATGTCGCCGTCCAGCTTGCTGTCCCGCACATCGTAGTAGCTCTTATCCACCAGCTTGGGCACCGCATACTGCACCGCCTTTTTCTCGGTGGTCGTGGTGGTGGAGATCACCGGCAGGGTGACCGGCGTGCTGGCCGGGTCATCTTTTTCGGTATTGCGGCCGCGCAGCAGCAGCAGCGCCGCAGCCCCCACCAGCACCACCGCTGCCAGCACACAGGCCAGCACGATCAGCAGCGTGCGCCCACGCGCCGGCTTGCCGCTGTCCGCCGGCGCATCCTGCATATCCTCCTGTGCCTCATCCACCAGGGCAGAAACATGCGGCTCCAGGCCAAGCTGATCCCGCAGGCCGGCCATAGAGGCCGTGCGCTGTGCCGGATCCACCTGCAGGGCGTTGAACAGCGCCACGCACACCGGCTGGGTCAGCTCCTCGGCAATCTCGGCCGACATAAACAGGTCGTCGGAGTTCTTCGCCCGCTTATTGCCGGCCGGCGGCGTATTGCCGGTAACGGCGTAGAAGATCGTTGCCGCCATGCCGTACACATCGGTGGCGTCACTCAGCGCCGCCGTGCCGGACAGATCATACTGCTCCGGAGCAGCAAAGCCGTCCGCCAGCTCCGGCTTGAGATCCCCGCCGGCGCAGCGCGCCGCCGGGATGGCAAAGGCACGCAGGTGTGCCCGCCCGTCAGAACCGATCAGGATGGTATCCGGGGAGATGGCCAGGTGCCGGATGCCCGCGCTGTGCAGCTGCGAAACACAGGACATCAGCGACATGAACAGCGGGCGCGCCTCGCTCCAGTGCAGGCGGCCGCCGGCCTGCCGCAGCTTTTTGCTCAGGGTGGCGCCGGCGCAGTAATCGGACACCGCGTAGGCCGTACCGTTTTCGTCAAAGATATCGTACACCGGGATCATGCCGGGCACATCCTTGGCGCGTGCCAGCGCACGCATCACCCCGCGGAAATCGCCGGCGTACTCCGCAAAGGGGCGCTCGCAGCCGCCCAGCGGCTGCACGCGGCCGTCGGCGGCGCGCTCACACAGGGTGCTGGGGTAGAATTCCTGGATCAGGCACGGCTCCTTCAGCAGCCGGTCATAGCCGATATACAGCACGCTATCGCTGCCCTCGCCCATGCAGCGCCCCACAATGTAGTGGTCCTGCAGCACCGTGGCGATCGCCAGGCAGTGGCCGGGGTTGCTGTCCTCTGCGGAAAAGCCGCAGATGCTGCACCGGTCGCTGCCCTCCGGCAGCGGGTTCATGCAGCCCATACACAGTTTTGCCATGTAACATAGCCTCCTATTGTTCTGTATTGCGTATTGCGTATTGCACACAGGCACGGCTTACGGCCGCACCGGTCAGACAAAGAAATCAGCGCATTGCCCGCTGGCGCAGAAGGAGGCGAATATCCCGCCCCGTGCACATCAGCGGCTGGAAGCCGCCAAGGATGCGGCTGGCAATTTGCTCTCCGTAGCGCTCCTTGATCGCGCCAAAGCCCAGATTGGTGCTGATCACCGTCGGCCGCCCGCTCAGCAGGCGGTCATTGATCAGGGTATAGATGCAGGCGCGGTAGAACGGGCTGTCAAACTCCATGCCCAGATCATCCAGCACCAGCAGATCGCAGGCGGTCAGCTGCGCGGTGCTATCCCCCTCTGCACGGCCGAAGTGCTCACTTTCCATGCGGCGCAGCAGCGGCTGCATAGAGCCATACACCACCCCGTACCCCTGTTCGGTCACGGTGCGGGCAATGGCCAGTGCCAGGTGGGTTTTGCCGGTGCCGGTGGCGCCCTGCAGCAGCAGGCTGTCGGCCTGCGGGGTGAACTGCTGGGCATAGCTTCGGCAATAGGCGATAATATCCAGCATCCGCTGACGGGGGGAGACCCCCAGCTTAGGATCCGGTGTACTGTCATACAGGGTGGGGTCCATCTCATCAAAGCTCGCCAGCTTCATGGCTGAAAGAGAGGAAAGCCGCTTGCAGGCCTCCTCCTGCAGCAGCCGGCGGTAGCAATCGCACATCCGGCCGTCCGCATAGCCGGTATCCCGGCACTTCGGACAGGTATACTGCGGTTCAAAATTGTTTTCTGAATACCCAAGGGCGTGCAGCCGGTCAGCCAGCTGCCGCTGCAGCGCCAGATTGCGCTGCTGCACGGCATGCAGCGCGGCCGCATCGCCGCCGTCCAGAATAACCCGCGTGATTTGCGGCAACGCTTCGGCAACCTGCACTTCGATCTCGCGCAGAGTGGGGTCCTGTGCCGTCAGCTTCGCCCGCAGAGCCGCTGCCCTGGTATCGGCATCGCTGCGGCGCTGCTCCAGCCGCTCCTGCGCGGCGCGGATCACCTGTGGATCATAGGCCATGCTGTCCCCTCCTTAGTGGCTTTTAGAGAAAGCGGGGCGGTAGCGTAAGGTTTCCGCCTCGAAGCTTTCAATATCCAGGCTGCTCTGCTCCGGGTTGGTGGCAGCCGCACCCTTTTTCTTTTTCGGCTGGTCGGCGGAAATTTTCTCCGGGGTGTCGATCCCCTCCGCCTGCCAGCGCTCCAATATCCTATCCATGTAGGCCGGCGCGAATTTGCCGGTGTTTTCCGCCGTGATGGCGGCGGCACGCTGCAGCATAGCCTCGCTGAACTGCCAGCGGTTGAGCCACTTTTCCGCCAGCTGTGCCTGCGCCGCCGTCAGCGGCCGCGGCAGCTGCAGCAGCCCCTCCACCTGCCGGGCGGCCGCACGGCAGCGCTCCAGCTCATGGATGTGCTCATCCACCGCCGCCAGCGTGGTCAGATCGCGGTCGGCCCATTCCAGCGCCAGCCGCTCGATGTACCGCATATTGGCCTTGCCAATAGAAACGCAATAGGCGATCTCGGTCAGAATGACTTCCATAGGCAGTCCTACGGTATCCAGCAGATACAGCAGTGTTGCAGTATCGCCGTGGCCGATCGGCTTGCCCAGCCGGGCAGACGCCTCCTGCGCCAGCACGCCGAATTCCGGGTGCTGCCGCTGATAGGCCAGCACCTCGGTCAGCTGCGGCTTGACGGCCGCAGGGCGGGCCAGCGGCGGCCGGGCGGCCGGCACGCTGTCCGCCGCCGGTGCAGACGCCGCATCGGCCGGCAGCAGCAGCCCCTGCTCCTCCCAAAAGCGGCGGCAGCCCTCACACTCCTCCACCGGCAGCGACAGCGCCTGCGCACAGGCGGCAGCATCCCAGCACAGCTTGTGGGCGGAAAGCCACAGCAGCACCTGCAGCTGCTCACGGCCGGCCAGCGCCAGGCATCCGCCGGCAGCGCCGGACGGCAGCACCAGCGGATCGGTCATACCGGAAGGCGACCACACATACCCTGCCACAAGCTATCCCCCCATTCAGCCTTTCTGCGGCACAGCGGCCACATCGTATCATCAAGTAAGTGTAGCATATTTTGCCCGCCCATTCAAGAGCAAAACGAAAAAAGGCGCACAAACGGGAGAAAAACCGTCCAGGCTCTTGACAAGCGGCGCAAAAGGGTGTATGCTGTCGACAAATGGAATAAGGAACAAACAAGGGGTGCTGGCGTACGCCGGCTGAGAGAGCTGCACAGCTCAACTCTTTTACCTGATCCGGGTAATGCCGGCGGAGGGATGGTTTTTTCAGGCAGGGTCTTACACCCTGCGCCGTATATCCTCTGCCGATGCCGGCAGGGGCTTTTTGTTTGCCCGGAAAAGAGGAAAAGCCATGAAGAAAAACAATCAAGTGCTACGGCTGGTAGAGAGCGCTCTGCTGCTGGCCATGGCAACCGTCCTGAGCATGTTCCCACTGGCGTCGCTGCCCTATGGCGGCAGCATCACCGCCTGCAGCGCCCTGCCGATCCTGCTGATCGCCTACCGCCACGGTACGGTGTGGGGGCTGTTCTCGGCCGCGGCGTATGCGCTGCTGCAGCTTCTGCTGGGGATGAACAACCTTTCCTACTTCACCACCGCCATATCCGTGGTGGTGGTCATCCTGCTGGATTACATTGTGCCGTTCGTCTGCATGGGGCTTGGCGGTGTATTCCGCAAGGGCCGCCCGCAGGGGCAGGCGCTGGTGATGGGCGCGGTGCTGTGCGGCGTGCTGCGGTACATCTGCCATGTCATCTCCGGCTGCACCGTGTGGGCCGGCCTGTCCATCCCCGACCAGGCGGCGCTGCTGTATTCGCTGGCGTACAATGCCACCTATATGGTGCCGGAGACCCTGGTCACTGTGCTGGGCGCCTGGTATCTTTCCCGTGTGCTGGATGTGCGCGGCGATCGGCCGACCCGTGCGGCAACGCCCGCCGGGCAGCGCCCGGTGGTCTCGCTGGTGGCGGCCGGCGTGCTGACAGCCGCCGGCATCGCCGATGTGGTGCTGGTGTTCCTGCACCTGCAGAACGGAGATACCGGCGAATTTGACATCACCGGCATCGCGCAGGCAAACTGGGCGCTGATCGGCGGCATCACGCTGGCGGCAGTCGCCGCAGCCGTTGTGCTGACCCTGATCGGCCGCAGCCGCAAAAAAGCGGCCTGACATTCCTTTTTGATCCCCTCTTGACCCCTTTTTATCCCTTGCAAAGCCGGCGGCCGGACACATCTGTGTCCGGCCGCCGGTCTTTTCTGTCCCCACCGGCGTTGACGGGGGAGAGACAGCATGGTATAATGAGGAAAATTCACCCCCGGAAGGAGACTCTGTACAAATGAACGAGCTATGGAAAAACACCCCCATCTACGCGTACATTGACAAGAACTTTGACCTCTGCGTGCACGAGAACACGCAGGACACCGGCAACCTGATCGGCATGCCGAAGCCCTACACCGTGCCGTGCGTGGGCGGTGCGTTCCAGGAGATGTACTACTGGGACACCTACTTTGCCAATGTGGGGCTGATCCTGTGCGGCAAGCTGGAGCAGGCCAAAAACAATGTGGACGATATGCTGTACATGGTGGAGCGCTTTGGCTATATGCCGAACGGCAACCGCACACACTACCTCAAATCCTCGCAGCCGCCCTTTCTGTCCCTGATGGTGCGGGAGGTATACGAGCAGACCGGCGACAAGACATGGCTGGCCGGTGCCGTGAAGACGCTGGAAAAGGAGCACCACTTCTGGATCGCGCGGCGGCAGACCCCCTGTGTGCTCAGCCGCTACGGCGCCAACCGGGAATTCTGCCCGGATACCGGGCTGGCCGGTGCCCTGCGCGAACGGCTGGGCATCAACCCGCCCATCAAAACCGACGATCTGATGGTCGACCACTTCATCGCCGGCGCCGAAAGCGGCTGGGACTTCAACCCGCGCACGGAATTTGAAGCCTTCAACTACGCGGAGGTGGATCTGAACAGCCTGCTGTACGCACTGGAGAGCAACATCGCCTACTTCTACACGGAGCTTGGCAGCGCCGAAAGCGAGCTCTGGCAGACGCGCGCGCAGGAGCGCGCCGAGCGCATGCGCCGGCTGATGAAGGGCGCAGACGGCTGCTACTACGATTACAATTTCATGCAGGACCGGCTCAGCCCTGTGTTCTCCGCCGCCTCGTACTACCCGCTGTTTGTGGGGCTGGTGAACGAGGAGGAGGCCAAGGCGGCCCTGGCCGCCCTGCCGCGCATCGAGCTGGCGCACGGCGTGGCCACCTGCGCCAAAAACGACGCCCCCTGCACCTATCAGTGGGACTACCCCAATGGCTGGCCCTGCCAGCAGATGATCGTGGTGAAGGGCCTGCTGAACTACGGCCTGCGGGAGGATGCGCTGCGCATTGCCCGCAAATACACCGAAACGGTGGAGCGGGTGTTCGCCCAGAACGGCAACCTGTGGGAAAAGTACAATGTGGAGGACGGCAGCATCAACACCAGCAACGAATACGAAATGCCGCCCATGCTGGGCTGGACAGCCGGCGTATACCTGTACCTGAAAGCGCTGCTGGGGTAAGTGCCCGGGCACCACATCCGCGTACCGCAGGATGACTGTATACAGGCATCTCCGCACCCCGTTATCAGTGCGCAACGGGACAAATGCATAATATCCTTTTTTCTGTATATTTTTCCAAAAATTACACTGTACACAACACCTCTCCCCGCAAAAGCTATTTTGCGGGGAGAGGCGTTTTACGCCGAAAAAAGCCGAAAAACTGTCCCAAATGGCACATTTTTTGCAAAAAGAGGCGAGAAAAACACGATTTCCTACTTGTCAAACTACAACAAAAAGTGTACAATAAAAAAGTGAATAATATACACATATCGGGCGCTGCAGCGCCCGGTCATGCCCCCTGTTTTTTTCAGCAAAACCTTGTGATCAAAAAGGAGCTCTTATAACCATGGCTGCCCATATTATGCTGCTGGATGATGATGCGGAACAGCTTCGACGACTTGTTCCGCCGGTTCGTCGGTCACTGCCGTTTACAGTGGCGCCGTTCATGAGTCCGCAGGCAGCGATCGAAGCCCTGACCGATCCGCAATACACCTTTGTCGCCTTTGTGCTGGATATCGAGATGGAGCGCCTGGCGCTCTCCGGCATCAGCGTGGCGGAGGCCATCCGCCGCCAGCCCGCCTATGTGCGCACACCGATCATCTTTGTCACCTCCCATACGCACTATGGCTATGGGGCGCTGAGTTATCTGCATTACTACGAGTTTTTCAATAAATTTGAATCCCCGGACAAGCTGGTAAACGCCCTGCGCCGCGCCCTTTCGGTGCCCGGCGATGCGCCGGTGGAGCCGACAGACCTCACCCTGCAGGGCAGCCGTATGACCTATGCGCTGAACAGCTGCGACATTACCTGCATTGAGCTGTTCGGCCGGCAGGTGGCCGTGACCGACCTGCTGGGCAAAACGCAGGTCTATGCTGTACGGCACAACGCCTTCCAGGAGCTGTGCGACCAGGTGGAAAAGCTGGAGGACGGCTGTCTGCAGCAGATCCACCGCTGTATCATCGTCAATACACGCCGCATCCGGCAGATCGAATGGGAGAAGAACACCGCCACTGTATGGCTGTTCAATATGGACGAGGGCAAGCCTGCAGGCAAGACCTATGTCCGCCGCCTGGACATCTTCCGGCGATGAGGACGCTCCGGTGCCCCGGCAACGCCCTGCCAATAGACAAAGCAATAAAAACAGGAAATGACCGGAGACATTGCTGTCTCCGGTCATTCCTGGGAGTATGAATTACTTCAGGCACTCCGGCGGCTCTACTTCACCGCAGAGACCCATTGTTGCGGTGCTGACGATCATCGTCGACAGCGCAGCCAGAGTTCTGCCCAAAGTTTTCAGAATTTTCTTCATGCTGATTCCCCCTCCTTTTATTGAAATATGCATTTAATGCCGGCACAACTAATTGATAATTGGCAACCATCACCGTCCAGAGGACCGAGGCCCGTATATCATACGATACGGTGGTGTAGGCGCCGAACAGGATCCAGCCGGATCCCAGCACCACGGCGAGCAGCTTGAGAACCCACCGGGTGCGCCTGCGTTTGATCTGACGGAATTGCGGGGTTGCGGGCGAGAAGAGCAACGGCATGCACAAAGACAGCCAGGCCGGCTCGGCCAGTGCTTCGATCGTCCAGGGGAACACCCGCGGCAGATAGACAAACGCCGAAATGAATACAAAGCTGACCCCCAGGCACTGCAGATAGGTTTTGCAGTGGATGCCACCGGCAAACAGCCGGATACTGACAAAGCACAGATACACGATCCAGTAGACCTTCCACCGCCCAAGCAAAAAGAACAGGCAGCCATAGATCACAAACTTGCTGATTTCATTCAGGATCGAGTGGATGGTGTATTCCATGCACTGAATTTTCTCTTCAGGCATCAGGTGGTGGGATCGGTAATAACCGCCGATCCGATTAACGATTGCTTGCATTTCCTTTTCCTTCCCCCTGACAAGCACTTTACCGGAATTCCATTGGAAAGTCAAGCGATCTGCACCGAGAGGAGACTTTTCTCCTTTCGATGCAGTTTTTATATTTTTCCCGGAGGGATCACGATGGATATTTCATATGTTCTGGAAAACTACATAAACTGTCTGATCGAGTCGGTGGCTCTGATGCTGTTTTTCGAGGTCCTCAACGACCGTCGGCGGCGGTGGCCACGCTATCTGATTGCCTATTTGCTGCTAAGCGTCAGCGCAATGATTATTACGATGGTCGATGTGTCCAGCCTGGTGATCATGCCGATGAACTTTGTGCTGATCGTCGGCTCGTTCCTGCTCAGCATGACCCTGTGGAACGATCCGCGGGACTGGCACAATGTGTTCCAGCAGGCGCTGTTCTCCTTTTTGGCGCTGCTGAGCATCCAGGCCATCCTGCTGTGCCTGGTCTCGACCGAGCGCTTCGGCGTCCAGCGCGGCTACCGCATCATCAACAGCCTGGTATGCGCCGTGGCGCTTGTGGCGCTGCTGCTGAGTAAGCAATTCCACTGGGCACGCTACTACCGCATGAGCAAGCGGCTGGCGTGGGCGTTCATCATCTCGCTGTTTTTGCCGGAGGTCATCCTGATGCAGCTGTTTGCCGGCCTGATGGGGGCGGAAAACTCCGAGATGATGGTCACGCTGCTCCTGCTGCAAACAATGTATGTGCTGTTGCTGCTGGTGTTTTTCTTCCACCACCGCCACCGCGCCGAAAGCGAACGCCTGGCCGCCACGCAGAACAATATCGACACCATGAACGAATATCTGGATCAGACGCGCCGCGATGCGCACGATTTCAACAAGCACATCCACTATCTGCACAGTCTGGTGGCCACCCAATCCACCCAGCCGGAGCTGCGGGAGGCAACAGACGCCTACTGCCGGGAGGTACTGGCGCTCGGCGGGCAGGAGGAGATCCTGCTGCAGCTGGACGACCCGACCTTCCGCGCGCTGCTCTACCGCCGGAAGATCCAGGCGAAAAAGCACGGCGTGGAGCTGCGGCTGGATGCCTCAACGGTGCTGCCGGTGTTCCCGCTGAAGAACTATCAGCTGGTTACGGTGTTTGACAACCTGATGGACAACGCCTTTGAATGTGTGCTGACACAGCCGGTTGAGCAGTATGTGCGCGTGGAACTGGATACCCAGCCGCTGGCGAACGGCCGCACCCTCCACCGCCTGGTGGTGGAAAATCCCTACGCCGAGGCCGCGCCCGTACAGCGCGACCGCTACACCACCAAGGGCGGCCACCATCAGGGCGTCGGCCTGTCCAATGTCACACAGCTGGTACGGGATACCGGCGGGCAGGTGCGCATTGCGCAGGATAACGGGCTGTTCCGCGTGACCGTGGAATACACCACCCACTAAAGCAGAAAAACCGGCCGGGAGGGTCGCCGCTTTTGCGGCAGCCTCCCGGCCGGCTTCATATTCTCGTATTTCCCGCGAATCAGAAAACAAATTCGAATTCCAGATCGTAGATGCTGACGGTGTCGCCCTCCTGGATGCCGGCGGCCTCCAGCGCGTCGATCACCCCGCCGGAGCGCAGCACCCGCTCAAAGTACTGCAGGCCGTCCGGGTCATCAAAGCGGATGCCCCGCATGATCTGCAGCAGCCACGGCGCCTCCACCATATACACGCCGTCGCGGTTGAGCACCTGCACCGTGCGGCCGTGCAGCGTTTCGGCATCCGGCAGCGGCTCCGGCTCACTTTCAAACCGGCGCACCGGGGGCAGGGTGGACAGGCGGCGGGCGCACTCCTTCACCAGGGCATCGGTGCCGTGCGCAATCGGCGCCATGATGGGGAAGTAGGCGTACCCCCGTGCCGCCATGGCATCGGCGAACGCCGCCAGCTGCTCCTCGGTGGCCAGGTCGCACTTGTTTCCGGCCACGATCATCGGGCGGGCGGCCAGCTCCGGGTTGAACTTCTGCAGCTCACTATTGATGGTATCAAAGTCCGCCAGTGGGTCGCGCCCCTCGCTGCCGGACACATCCACCACATGCACCAGCAGGCGGCAGCGCTCCACATGGCGCAGAAAATCGTGCCCCAGCCCGACCCCCTCGCTGGCGCCCTCAATCACGCCGGGGATATCCGCCATCACAAAGGAGACACCGGGCGCCGGGCGCACCACCCCCAGCACCGGGGTGATGGTGGTGAAATGGTAATTGGCGATCTCCGGCTTGGCCTCGCTGACCACCGAGATGAGGGTGGACTTGCCCACATTGGGGAAGCCGACCAGCCCCACATCCGCCAGCAGCTTCAGCTCCAGCCGCAGCTCATGCTCCTCGCCGGGCACGCCGGGCTTGGCAAAGCGCGGCACCTGCCGGGTGGGGGTGGCAAAATGGCTATTGCCCCAGCCGCCGCGGCCGCCGCGCGCCGCCACAAACGGCTCATCGCCGGACATATCCGCCATCAGGCGGCCGGTCTCATTATCGTACAGCAGGGTGCCGCGCGGCACCCGTACAATGCAATCCTCTCCGGAGCGGCCGGAGCAGCGCTTGGCGCCGCCATTGCCGCCGGGGGCTGCCACATATTTGCGCTGGTAGCGGAAATCCGCCAGCGTGTTCATCCCGTCATCCGGCACAAACACCACACTGCCGCCGCGGCCGCCATCGCCGCCGTCCGGGCCGCCGGCCGCCACATATTTTTCCCGATGGAAGGCGACTGCACCATCGCCGCCATTGCCGGCCTTGATCTTGATGACCGCTTTATCCACAAACATGAACAAGCGCCTCCTTTATTCACACAGTTTTCTACCGGCCGCGCGCCGGCCCGCCCCAGCGGGGCGCAGACCCACCGGTATCAGCCTTTCCGGCCGGGGCCACTGTTATGCAGCCCCGCAGCCGGAAGCCCCGCGCAGCGCGCAGAAGCCCGGCAAGCGGAAAAGCAAACGCGAAAGACAAAAACGCAAAAAACACAAAACGAAAAAGCGCCCCCGCTGCCGGGATCGGCGACGGGGGCGTTGTTTGCCTTACTGCTTTGCGTAGACGCTGACGCGCTTGCGATCCTTGCCCATGCGCTCGAACCGCACCACGCCGTCCTCCAGAGCAAACAGGGTATCGTCAGAGCCGATGCCCACATTCGTGCCGGGATGGATGTGCGTGCCGCGCTGGCGCACCAGAATGTTGCCGGCCAGCACAAACTGCCCGTCGGCGCGCTTGACGCCGAGGCGCTTGGACTCGGAATCACGGCCGTTCTTGGTGGAGCCGACGCCCTTCTTGTGAGCGAACAACTGGATGTTCAAAGATAACATTTTGCATTACACCTCCGTAATCTTCAGGTGTACCCGTTCGGGGTACTGTTCTTGCATGGCCTGCATATGCAGCCGGAAGCCGGATAGAACCGCCTGGCAGGGAGCAAGCTCCCCGGTCACGGTCAGCTCCATGTACCCGTCCCGCACGGTGATATCCGCGGGAAGCAGCAGTACATCGGTAATCGTATTGGCGGCCATATAGGCGGCGGAGGATACCGCTGCGCACACAATGTCCTCGCCCGCCTGCCCCGCACCCGCGTGGCCGGCAATGCGAAAACCGCACAACGCCCCTTGCCGTACCCGGCACTCAATCCGGATCATTTGTCAGGCGTTGATGGTATCAATCTGCACCTTGGTGAAGGGCTGACGATGACCCATCTTGCGGGAGCTGCTCTTCTTGGGCTTGTAGGTGAAGACGGTGATCTTCTTCGCCTTGCCGTTTTTCAGCACATGCGCGGTAACGGTAGCACCCTCCACATAGGGAGCGCCGACCTTCAGCCCGGCATCGTCCTGCAGAGCGATCACCTTATCAAAGGTGACGGAGGCTTCCTCGGCTGCGTTCAGCTTTTCAATGTACAGAGTGTCGCCATTCTGCACCTTGTACTGCTTGCCGCCGGTTTCAATGATCGCGTACATAGGCTTACCTGCCTTTTCTTCAGACTCGCTGCGGCGGGCGGAGCGGAGGCTCACTTGACCGCCCCGGAAAGGGGCGCCCGGCACATGCGGCATCAGCCATTTTAGCACACGCGTGGACGCTTGTCAATGGGTTTTGCCGCATTTTTTGAAAAAAGGCCGCTGTATGAGCCCTTTCGCCGCCCGCAGGCGGCTTTTGGCGGGAAAATAGTTGCAATCCGCAGTACAGCGTGGTAAAATAAGTTCCGGTAAAAACCCACGAAACGACAGAAAAGAGGTATGCCCGATGGGGGATCCCATTTATAAAGACCTGACCGTAGATGCGCTGTACGATCTTTCGCACACGCTGGCGGCGCCGCTGCTGGCGGCCGCCACCTACCCGTGGGAGGTGCTGGACGAGCTGGGCGAATTCATCTGCGCGCTGGGCAGCAACCTGCCGGCAGAGGAATACGACCATCCCGCGCCCACGGTGTGGATACACAAAACCGCGCGGGTGTTCAACTCGGCCTATATCGGCGAAAATGTGATCATCGGTGCCAACACCGAGGTGCGGCACTGCGCCTTTATCCGCGGCAATGCCCTGGTGGGCAGCGGCGCGGTGGTGGGCAATTCCACCGAGCTGAAGAATGTGATCCTGTTCGACAGCGTGCAGGTGCCGCACTACAATTATGTGGGCGATTCGGTGCTGGGGTACAAGGCGCATATGGGCGCCGGCTCTATCACCTCCAATGTAAAAAGCGACAAGACCCCCGTTTCCGTGCGCATGGAGGAGGCCCGTCTGCTGACCGGCCGCAAGAAATTCGGCGCCATGCTGGGCGATCTGGTGGAGGTTGGCTGCGGCAGCGTGCTGAACCCCGGCACGGTGGTCGGGTGCTGCACCCGCATCTACCCGCTCTCCTGCGTGCGGGGCTTTGTGCCGTCTGACAGCATCTACAAAAAGCAGGGCGAAATCGCCATACAGGAATGACGCCCCGGCATATACAAGGAACAAACCGCCGCCCACCCCCGAAATCCGGGGGTGGGCGGCGGTTATTTCTTTTCAGCACAGATCACGGAGCCGGGTGGGGGTTCTGCCACCCAAAGCCCAGCACCTCATCGGTCTCCACCAGCATGAAAAACGCCTGCGGATCCAGGTCGAACACCAGCCGCTTGAGCGGCGCTACCTCATCCCGGCTGACCGCACACAGGATCAGCTTCTGCTCCCGGCCGGTATAGCCGCCGCTGGCATCCAGCAGCGTAACGCCGCGGTCGATCTGCTCAAAGATGGCCGCCGTGATCTCCGGCTGGCGGGCGGTGGAGATGAGCGCCATCTTGCCGCGGCGGCCGCCGTACACCACCCAATCGGTGACCAGGGAGCTGACAAAGGCAAACACCACCGCGTACATGGCGCTTTCCACCTGCCGGTACACCAGCGCCGATACCGCAATCACCACGCCGTCCACCAGCAGCATCAGCCGGCCGATGGGAATGTGCGGAAACCGCTGCTCCAGCAGCCGGGCAGCAATCTCCGTGCCGCCGGTGGTGGAGCCGCGGATAAGGATCAGCCCCAGGCCGAGGCCGCACAGCGCGCCGCCGAACAGGCACACCAGCAGCATCTCGCCGCGGTAAACCGGGATAAACGGCGCCAGCACATCCGTCAGCACCGAGGAAAGCAGCAGCCCGATCAGGGTGCGCACCAGAAAACGGCGGCCAAGCCGGCGCCAGCCGGCCAGCAGCAGCGGCACATTCAGCACAATGGTCATCACGCCGATCGGCAGCCCCCACAGATATTTGGCCAGGATTGCCAGGCCGGTAACGCCGCCGGGCGCGATATCGTTCGGGGAAGAAAAGGTGAGCACACTGACCGCATAGCACAGGCTGCCCAGGGTGATGAACAGCAGGTCATTGAGCCATTCCCGCACGGTGCGGGCAGAGGGCTTTTTCATGGGGTATCCGCCTCCGTTTCCTCCACACGATCCATACAATAGGCAAACAGCTCCTGCACCCGCTCCAGCGCCCCGGAAAGGTACAGGTAGCCAAACAGCGACTCCAGGCCCGTGGCCTGATGGTAGTCCGCCCCGGTGCGGGTGGAATGGGCATTGCGGCCGCGCCGGAACACTGCTGCCTCCTCCTCGGTCAGCAGCGGCTGCAGCCGCTGCACCGCGGCAGCCTGCGCCTCGGCACGCACAGCCTGCACCGCCAGGCGGTGCAGCTCCCCCACCGGCCGGTTGGCCTGCGTGAGCAGACGCTCCCGCACCAGTAGGCTGTACACGCCATCCCCCACAAATGCCAGCGCCAGCGGGGAAAGCGTATGCACATCCACCTCTTTGGGATAAAAGCGTTCCATAGCATGTCCTCCAACAGGCCAGAATATGTACCGCCGGCCGGCGGCACAGACACCCCCCGGCCGGGGAGGCATCTTTCCGGCGGAAGATCCGCCGGTCTTTTTGTTATTCGTCGTCCAGCTTCAGCACCGCCATGAACGCCTCCTGCGGCACCTCCACCGAACCGAGCTGGCGCATCCGCTTTTTGCCCTCTTTCTGCTTCTCCAGCAGCTTCTTCTTCCGGGTGATATCGCCGCCGTAGCACTTGGCCAGCACATCCTTGCGCATGGCGCGCACCGTCTCGCGGGCGATCACCTTGCCGCCGATGGCGGCCTGCACCGGCACCTCAAACAGCTGGCGCGGAATATTATCCCGCAGCTTTTCGCACATCTTGCGTGCGCGCGCGTAGGCATTGCCGGAAAACAGGATGAACGAGAGCGCGTCCACCGGCTCACCATTGAGCAGAATATCCAGCTTGACCAGGTCGGATTTGACATAGCCCTTCAGCTCATAATCAAAGCTGGCGTAGCCCTTGGTGCGGGATTTCAGCGCATCAAAGAAATCGTAAATAATCTCATTGAGCGGCAGCTCATAGTGGATATCCACGCGGGTGGGATCAAGGTACTTCATGTCCTTGAAGACGCCGCGGCGCTCCTGGCACAGCTCCATGATGTTCCCCACATAATCGTTCGGGGCAAAAATGTGTGCCTCGGCGATCGGCTCCTCCGCCATGGCGATGGTGGCCGGGTCGGGGTAGTTGGAGGGGTTGGATACCATCACCACCGAGCCATCGGTGAGGGTGATGCGGTAGACCACACTGGGGGCGGTGGTGATCAGATCCAGATCGTACTCCCGCTCCAGCCGCTCCTGGATGATCTCCATATGCAGCAGACCAAGGAAACCGCAGCGGAAGCCGAAGCCCAGCGCCACGGAGGTCTCCGGCTCAAAGGTGAGGGAGGCATCATTGAGCTGCAGGCGCTCCAGTGCCTCCCGCAGATCCTGATAATGCGCGCCGTCCGCCGGAAACACGCCGCAGAACACCATGGGATTGACCTTGCGGTAGCCGGGCAGCGGCTCGGCAGCCGGGTTGGCGGCCAGCGTGACGGTATCACCCACGCGGGCATCGCCCACCGTCTTGATGGAGGCAGCCAGATAGCCCACCTCGCCGGCGGCCAGCTCGGCCCGCGGCTCCAGCCGGCCGGGGCGCATGATGCCGACCTCCACCACATCAAACTCCGCACCGGTGGCCATCATCCGGATGCGGTCGCCGGCGCGCACCGTGCCGTCCATCACACGGAAATACACGATCACCCCGCGATAGCTGTCGTAATAGCTGTCAAAGATCAGCGCCCGCAGCGGCCGGTGCTCATCCCCCTGCGGGGCGGGCAGGCGCACAATGGCCTCCAGCACCGCGTCGATGTTCAGGCCGGCCTTGGCCGAGATGCAGGGCGCCTCGGAGGCATCAATCCCGATGATATCCTCGATCTCCTGCTTGGCGCGCTCCGGGTCGGCGGCCGGCAGGTCGATTTTATTGATCACCGGGATGATCTCCAGCCCGTGCTCGGCGGCCAGATAGGTATTGGCCAGCGTCTGTGCCTCCACCCCCTGTGAGGCATCCACCACCAGCAGCGCGCCCTCACAGGCGGCCAGCGAACGGCTGACCTCGTAGTTAAAGTCCACATGGCCGGGGGTATCAATCAGATTGAAGGTATAGTTTTCCCCATCGGCGGCGGTATAATCCAGCGTTACGGCATGCGCCTTGATGGTGATGCCGCGCTCCCGCTCCAGATCCATGCTGTCCAGCAGCTGATCCTCCATATCCCGCAGGGCAACGGTCTTGGTTTTTTCCAGCAGGCGGTCGGCCAGCGTGGATTTGCCATGGTCGATATGGGCGATAATACAGAAATTGCGTGTATGCTGACGGTCGTTGGCCACAGACGGGCACCTCATTCCTTCGGTTTTTCCGGGCGGCGGATACGGTATCCGCCGCCGGCCGCACACCATTGCCCGGTGCACAGCCATACAGCTTGTAGTATAGCATTTTTTGCCGGGCTTGACAACCCCCGGCGGCGCGGTTTTGCTTGCCCTGCCGGCAAAACTATGCTATGATAAGGGAAACATGGCAAACAGGAGGAAAGCATATGGACTGGACAGAGGTACGCATCCGCATCCGCACCGCGGATGTGGATGAGGCCGCCGCCATCGCCAACATGGCGGTGCCCTACGGTATTTATATTGAGGATTACAGCGACCTGGAGCAGGGGGCGCAGGAGATTGCCCACATCGACCTAATCGACGAGGAGCTGCTGCAGCGCGACCGCGCCCACGCGCTCATTCATCTGTACATCGACCCGGCGGACAATCCGCCGGAGGCGGTGGCGTTCCTGCGGGAACGGCTGAACGCCGCCGGCATCCCGCACGAAGTGATGGCCGAAACCGTGCGGGAGGAGGACTGGGCAAACAACTGGAAAAAATACTTCAAGCCCCTGCCGGTGGGGCAGCGGCTGCTGATCTGCCCATCGTGGGAGGAGCCGGGTGAGCACACCGGCCGCGCCGTGCTGCGCATTGACCCCGGCATGGCCTTCGGCACCGGCGGGCACGATACCACCCGCCTGGTGCTGGAAACGCTGGAGCAGCACATCACCCCCGGCGAGGACTTTCTGGATATCGGGTGCGGCAGCGGTATTCTGTCCATTGCCGCCTGCCTGCTGGGCGCCGGGAGCGCCTTTGGTGTAGATATCGACCCGCTGGCGGTACGCACCGCGCAGGAAAACGGCGCGCTCAACGGCCTGGCCGCGCCGCGCTACACCATTGTGCAGGGGGATCTGGCGGACAAGGTGACCGGCCGCTATCCGGTGGTGGCAGCCAATATCGTGGCGGACGCGATCATCGCCCTGTCTCCCGCCGTGCCGGCCTTCTTGGCGCCGGGCGGCGTATACATCGTTTCCGGCATCATCGACACCCGCGAGGCGGATGTGCTGGCAGCTCTGGCGGATGCCGGCTTCACGGTAGCCGAGCGGCGCGCCCACGGCGGCTGGGTCTGCCTGTGCTGCCGCCGGGCAGACTGAGGAGGATATGCCATGCCACGCTTTTTTGTCCCCACGCCACTGGCGGTGGGAGAGACCGCCGCGCTGACCGGCGCGGATGCCCGGCACGCCGCCGGCGCCCTGCGGGTCAGCATCGGCGAGCCGCTGACCCTGTGTGACGGCGCCGGCACCGACTATGCCTGCACCGTTACCGCTGTGGAGCGGGAGTGCGTTACCCTGCGGGTGGACGCAGCCGCCCCCAGCGCCGCCGAGCCGACGCTGCGGGTGACCCTCTACATGGGGCTGCCGAAGGCGGACAAGCTGGAGCTGATCATCCAGAAGGCGGTGGAGCTGGGGGTAACGGCCGTGGTGCCGGTGATGACCGCCCGCAGCATTGCCCGCGTGGACGGCCGGGACGCCGAAAAGAAACAGACGCGCTGGCAGCGCATTGCCGCCGAGGCCGCCGGCCAGAGCGGGCGGGGGATCATCCCCACCGTGGAGGCGCCCATCCGCTGGCGGGAGGCGCTGCCCCGGCTGGCGGCGGAAAACACGCTGCTGTGCTACGAGGGCGGCGGCCGCCCGATCGGGGAGCTGGTCACCCCCGCTGACCACGCCCTCTCCCTGGTGGTGGGGCCGGAGGGAGGCTTTGACCCCGCCGAGGTGGCGGCTGTCACCGCCGCCGGCGGCCGTATTGCCACCCTCGGCCCGCGTATCCTGCGCTGCGAGACCGCCCCGCTGGCCGCCCTGGCGGTGCTGATGGAGCGCAGTGGCAACATGCAGTAAGGCTGCCACGGGCGGCTTTCCGGTGCAAAATCAATTCCTTACAGGCGAATATAGACTGTACTATACAGTGTGTTATAAAAAGGAGGGCGAATTATGGCAAAAATCCACGCGGCCCCGCGCCTCTGGCTGCGGATCCTTCTGTGGGTGCTGGGACTCCTTCTGGCGGCGGCGCTGCTTTATGTGGCTTATGTGCTGCTCAGCTACTCCCGCATTCCCGACCGGCAGGTGCTGACCCCCGCTGGCACGGCGACCGCCGCGTCCGTTACCACCGGGCAGGCGTACACTGCGGTCACACAGAACCTCGGCTTCGGCGCCTACACGCCGCAGTTCACCATGTTCATGGACGGCGGCACCGGCTCCTGGGCGGAGAGCCCGGAGAGCGTGCGCGCCTGCATCACCCAGGGGGCGGACACCGTACAGGGGTTAGACCCGGATTTCATCCTTTTCCAGGAGGTGGACACCAACTCCACCCGCAGCTACCACATCAATGAGCTGGCACTGCTGGAGCAGCGCCTTGGCAGCAGCTGGAACCATGTGGCGGCGGTCAACTACCACTCCGCCTTCCTGCTGTACCCGCTGTATCAGCCCCACGGCGCCTCCAACAGTGATATTGTCACCTTCAGCTGCTATGCCATCACGGCGGCGGTGCGCCGCAGCCTGCCCATTTCCACCGGCCTTTCCAAGCTGCTGGATCTTGACCGCTGCTACACCGTCAGCCGCGTACCCGTGGAAAACGGCCGGGAGCTGGTGCTGTACAATGTGCATCTGTCTGCCTATGGCGGCAGCGAAGCCATCCGCACGGCGCAGATGACCATGCTGTTTGAGGATATGGCCGCAGAGTACGCCGCCGGCAACTATTGTGTATGCGGCGGCGATTTCAACCACGATTTCACCGGCACCTCCACCGCCGATCTCAACGGCGGGGAGAGTGTGGAATTCGGCTGGGCGCAGCCGTTCCCGGCTGAGCTGCTGCCGGCCGGCCTGCGCCGCTGCACGGCGTACACCGACCCTGCCGTGCCCACCTGCCGCAACTGCGATGTGCCCTATGAGCCGGGCAATTTCACCATTATCGTGGACGGCTTCATTGTGAGCGACAATGTGACGGTGCAGGCAGTGGAGAACATCTCCACCGGCTTCGCCTATTCCGACCACAACCCGGTGCGTCTGCAGTTCTGTCTGGCGGAATGAGCCAAGGGCAAACCGGCAAACAGTGTAAAGCAAAAAAGTTTTCCCCGGCAGCGTCAGCTGCCGGGGAAAACTTTTTTGTTATCCGTTCGCGGTTACAGGTCGATCCGGCCATAGAGGGACAGATCGTTCTCCTTCTCCGACTCTGTGCGGCTGGGCGGCGTAGCGCCGTCCGCCATCGGCAGGGGGTTGCTGCGGGAAATAAACTCCCGCACCGGGCGCTCCGGCGCCACCACCTGATAGTCACGGTCACGCCGGCCGCGGTTATCGCCGCGCCGGTTATCCCGGCCGCCGCGGCTGCCGCCGTTGCCCCGGCCGCCATTGCCGCGGCCACGGCGCTCCTCGGCGCGCTGCTTGTTCGGATTATCCTCCGAGGGACCGATCACCACATGGCGGTTCGGCTCGGAGCCGACACTCCAGGAGGTGACCCCCTCCATATCCTGCACTGCGGTGTGGATGATGCGGCGCTCGTAGGGGTTCATCGGCTCCAGCGAATGCCGGCGGCCGGTGCGGGCGACCTGCGCGCCCAGACGGCGGGCAAGGCCGGTCAGCGCCTGCTCCCGCTTTTCGCGGTAGTTGCCGATATCCAGTGTCACGCGGTAGTAGGCATTATCCACCCGGTTGGCCACCAGCCCGGTCAGATACTGCAGCGCATCCAGCGTATCGCCCCGCCGGCCGATGATGAAGCCCAGCTTCTCGCCGTCCAGCGTGATCACGCAGCCGTTTTCCTCGGTTTTCACGGTGCAGGTGAATTCTGTCACCCCCATGCCGCGCAGCACCGATTCCAGCCATGCACGGGCGGCCTCTGCTGCCGCACTGCTGTCGCCCGCATGGGCGGGGGCTGCCTTTTTCGGCGCAGCCGCTGCCGGCTGCTGTGCGGCCGGTGCGGCGGCCGGCTCGGCCAGTGTGGCTGTGCCCTTGACCTCGGCCTTGCCGCCAAACAAGCCAAGCAGCTTCTTACCAGGCTCCTGCAGCACCTCAAAGGTGATCTTATCCTGCGGCAAGCCCAGCTCGACGGCGATCAGCTCCTTGGCCTGTTCCACCGTTGCTGCCTGCTTGATACATTCTTTATTCATTGTTTTCACTCCCATCATCAGTCTGTTCCGCCTCAGGCGCTTTCTTTGGCGGGCGCTTGCCCTCCTTGGCGGCGCGCTTTTCGTTTTCCTCGCGCTGCCAGGCGGCCTGCTCCTCCAGGCGCGCCTGCTTCAGCCGTGCCTTATCCTCGGCCTTCTGGCGGCGGCGCTCGGCGTACTCTGCCTCCGCCTCCGCCCGGATCTTGGCCGGATTGTACATCTTATTGAGAATGGCGGTCTGCACCAGCGCCAGCAGATTGGAGAAGATCCAGTACACTGCCACACCGGCCGGTACGATAAATGAGAAGTACAGCGACATCAGGGGCATCATATACATCATGGCCTTGGTGGAGCAGCCACCCATATTCTGCTGCTCCTGCGTCATGCCGGCCTGCGAGAAGTGCATGGACAGCATGCTGGTCAGGAAGGAGCTGAGACCGGAAAGAATGGCGATCACCCACAGCCAGTTTGGCCGGATGCCGGTCTCGCTGGGCACCCCCAGCAGGGAAATGCCGAACACCTCAAAATCCTTCTTGGTGGACTGCATGGTGGTGATGGCCTCTGCCGCAGCTGTCTCTGCCTCCTGCTGGATAGCCTCGGCGGAGACATCCTCGCCGCGGGTCTCCATGGCCTTTTGGGAAACAGCCGCCTCCACCAGCGCCTGCCGGATATCCTCGGTATAGGCATCCATGTATTTGAGCAGATACAGCTCACGGTAGTAGCTGTTTTCGTTCTGCAGCTGTGCCTTGAGGGATTTGATGGTTTTGCCGTCCACCTTCTCCTGCTCGATGGCGTCGTTGGTGGCCTCTGCGCCGTTTTTCTCGATGGTCGCGGCGGCCTCTTTCTCCATGGCGGAGACCACGGCAGTGGTGCTGGTATTCAGCACGGCCGCATCCATGCGGCTAACATAGGTAAGGGGCTTATAGATGACGGCAATCACGCTGAACAGCACCAGCATCTGCAGCAGCTGCGGCAGACAGCCGCCAGTCATCTTGACATTCTCTTTTTCGTACAGTTCCTGCTGCTTCTGTGCCATCTTCTGGCGGTCCTGGGCGTACTTTTTCTGCAAGCGCTCCAGGCGGGGCGCCAGACGCGCCTTCTGCGCGGCGCTCTTCTGTGAGCTGATATTCAGCGGGAACAGCACCAGCTTGATCAGCAGGGTGAACAGGAAAATGGCAACAAAGTAGCTGGGCACAAACTTCGCCACCCAGTGCAGCACATAGCCAAGCGGGGTGGCCAGCAGGCCAAATATTTTCATCATCGGCGGATACCTCCTTATAAGGCGCGGGTGCGCCGTTTACTGTCGGTCCTTTCAGGGGCACCTGCGCCACGGCCAGGGAAACTGCGTGGGTACAGGGTCGTACCCGCCGCGGCAGAGCGGATTGCAGCGCAGGATGCGCCACAGCGCGAGAGCGGTGCCTAAAATGACGCCAAAGCGGCCGATGGCCTCGATGGCGTATGCCGAACAGGTGGGCGTAAAGCGGCAGACCGCCGGGGTTCTCGCAGAGAGGTGTTTCTGGTACAGACGGATGAGGGCAATGAGCCAATTGCGCGGGCGCAGCCGCGCCGGCAGCCTATTCATCCCGCAGCACGCCGAGCTGACGGAGCTGCCGCTCCATCACCGGCTGCAGCTCGGTGCTTTTCATACCGAGCAGACGGCCGCGGGCAACGAACACAATATCGTAGCCGCCCACGGCGGGGTACAGAGGGGCAAAGGCCGCCCGGATGACCCGGCGGCAGCGGCTGCGCTGCACCGCCTTGCCCAGCTTTTTGCCGGTGGTGATGCCCACACGGGGGCTGCCCAGCCGGTTTTTGCGCACATAGGTGACCAGGGCGGGATGCACCTGCGACCTGCCGCGGTAATAGAGCGTGCGGAAATCCTTGTTTTCCCGCAGGGTCGTCCACGCTGCCACGCTGCATCCTCCCTCTTTTTCTGAAAAGGCGTCCGGTGCTATGAAAAAAGGCCACACAAGGTGGCCTCTTTTAGTAGCTCAGACGCGCTCTGCCCTTGGCTCTTCTGCGGGCCAGGACCTTACGGCCGTTGGCGGTCGCCATTCTCTTGCGGAAGCCGTGCTCCATCTTACGATGACGCTTCTTCGGCTGATAAGTACGAAGCATGTGTGCTCCTCCTTTCACAGTGGGGTATCTGCCGCACAAGCTGCTCCGGAAAACCGGAAAAAGGGCATAAGCCCACAGCGGCAGCTTAACAATGAGATATTATATACCATCCACCGGGGAAAAGTCAAGGCCAAATTCCCCACAGCCGCGCATTTTTTCGATTATTTTTCCGCTCTTGTAGCTTTTGGCGTACAGGCCGGCGAAAAAACACTATATCTTGTATCGAGCCGTATAGGCGGTTTTTGGCGCTGCAGGGCCGTAGGGGCGGTTTTTGCCGCCGGCGGAATTTTTTTGCCGGAAAGAGCAAAAAACATTGAAAAAACACGCGGTTTATGCTATAATTAGATTAGTAGTGTTTTGCCGTTTTGGCGGCAGGACCGACCGGCCTGCCGGTATGGAAAAAATATCCCGTAAGGAGCCAGTTAACGACATGGAATCCATCAACGAGCTATGGGACAGTGCATGTGCCTACATAAAAAATTCCGGCGCCATCAGCCAGGCGGCCTTTGATGTGTGGATCAAAAACATCCAGCCGCAGCGCATTGAGGACGGCGAGATGGTGGTGTATGTCAACACCGATTTTATGAAAAACACCATCCTGAATACCTATGGGGACAAGCTGCAGGATGCGCTGCAGCAGGTGCTGGGTGTGCCGCTGGGCCTGCGGGTGATCTCCCGCGAGGGCAGCGCCGCCGCCGCGCCGGAGCCGGATGCCGTGCCCATCGAGGGCAATGGTTACCCTGCCGGGGACGAGGAATACACCTTTGCCAACTTTGTGGTTGGTTCCTCCAATAAATTCGCCCACGCGGCCTCACAGGCGGTGGCCAGCCAGCCGGCCGGGCTGTATAACCCGCTGTTTATCTACGGCGGCTCCGGGCTGGGCAAAACCCATCTGCTGTGCGCCATCTGCAAGGAGATCCAGAAACGCGACCCCCGCGCCCATATCCTGTATACCAAGGGCGAAACCATGACCAATGAGCTGATCGAGGCCATCAAGAACGGCACCACGGCCGAATTCCACCAGAAATACCGTCAGGTAGATATTCTGTTGGTGGACGATATTCAGTTTATCAGCGGCAAGACCAGCACGCAGGAGGAGTTCTTCCATACCTTTGAGACGCTGCACGCCGGCGGTAAGCAGATCGTGCTGACCAGCGACCGGCCGCCGCGCGAGATTGCCACGCTGGAGGAGCGGCTGCGCTCCCGCTTTGAAATGGGACTGCTGGCGGACATCCAGCCGCCGGATCTGGAGACCCGCATCGCCATCATCCGCCGCAAGGCCAAGACCCTGGATATGCCGCTGCAGGACGATGTGGCGGAATACATTGCCAACCAGCTGAAGAGCAATGTGCGGCAGCTGGAGGGCGTGGTCAAGCGCATGCGCGCGCAGTATCTGCTGAATAATGAGCAGCCCAATCTGATTGCTGCGCAGAATGCCATCCGCGATATCCGCAACGATAATCAGCCGGCACCGATCACTGTGGAGCGCATCATCAACGAGGTGGCGCGCACCATGGGGGTGGAGCCGGAGGACATCCGTTCGAAAAAGCATGCCGCGCCCATTTCCCGCGCCCGGCAGGTGGCGGCATATGTGGTGCGGGATATCACCGATCTGTCCACCAAGGCCATTGGGCAGGAATTCGGCGGCCGCGACCACACCACCATTGTGTATGCCACGCAGAAGGTGGAGGAACAGATGGCAAAGGATCCTTCCTTCAAAAATCTGGTACAGGATATCATCAAGAATATCAGCGAATTTTAAGGCCCTTTTGTTCTTCAGGGGAAGTGGCTGTTCCGCCGGCGGCGGGACGGCCATCCCCTATGATGTATATACCTTATTATAAAGCATTTTTCCGGTCGGAAAATCTTTCACGCGTTTTCCACATTCCCCACACAGCTATTCACCGCACAGTGAAAGACCGGCCGCCGCTTCCACTTTTCCAGTTTTTTTCCCCGAGGTCTTCCGATTGGCCGGGGAACGGATTTCCGCAGCAAAACAGGCACAGGCAGGCTTTTCCACATCTTCACCGCCTCTACTACTGCTACGGACAATATATCTATTTATATTTTCTTAGTATGTCCCATCCTGCGTACTTTATACGCAAATACGGCAAAAAGGTGGTTAAAAAAACACTATGAAAATTCTGTGTAACAAACAGCAGCTGATCGAAGCCGTTGGCAATGTGCAGCGGGCAGTAGCCGCCAAGGCCGCCCTGCCGGCACTGGAGGGCATTCTTCTGCGCGCCTCCGGCTCCACCCTCTATCTGGCCGGCTTTGATATGGAGCTGGGCATCACCACAACCATTCCGGCCACCGTACAGGAGCCGGGCGAAATCGTGCTTTCCGCCCGGATGTTCGGCGATATCGTGCGTAAGATGCCGGGCGAAAGCGTCTCCATCCTGGCAGATGAGCGATACAATACCATCATCCGCAACGATGTGACGGAATTTGCGATTATGGGCATGACTGCGGCGGACTATCCGGAAATCCCGCAGGTAGAGGACGGCGTGAGCGTAACCCTGAGCCAGCCGGTACTGAAAAGCATGATCCGGCAGACCATCTTTGCCGTGGCCGCGCCGAACGATCCCCGGCCGATCTACACCGGCACCCGCTTTGAGGTGCTTCGCGACCAGCTGCGGCTGATCAGCGTAGACGGCTACCGCCTTGCGATGCGCCGTGAAGCCATCAGCAGCGAGGAAACCCTCAACTTTGTGGTGCCGGGCAAGACCCTGCAGGAGATCCTCAAGCTGCTGAAAGAGGAGGAAAGCCCCTGCTCACTGATCGTCGGGCGGCGGCACATCATCTTCGAAATTGACGGCTATGCGGTGATTTCCCGCCTGCTGGACGGCGAATTTATGGCCTATGACAAGATCATTTCTCCGGAGGTGACCTCCACCGTGACGGTAAACACCCGCGCCTTTATGGATGCGGTGGACCGTGTATCGCTGGTGATCAACGACCGGCTGAAGTCTCCGCTGGTATGTGAATTCCGTGACAGCAGCATCAGCGTTTCCTGCGCCACGCCGCTGGGCAGTGCCAATGACTGCATCAGCGCTGAGATTGAGGGCAATGAGGAGGAAATGGGGTTCAATTCCCGTTTTCTGCTGGATGCACTGAAAAACAGTGAAACAGACGAGGTACGGGTGGAGCTGAACGGCTCACTGAAGCCGATGAAAATTCTGCCCACCGAGGGCGATGCCTTCCTGTTCCTTGTGCTGCCGGTGAGGTTAAAAAAATGACACAATTTACCCTGACAGAGGACTATATCCGGCTGGATGATCTGCTGAAGCTGACCGGCCGCGTAGAAACCGGCGGACAGGCCAAGCGACTGATCCAGGAGGGGCATGTGACGCTGAATGGCGAGGTATGCACCCTGCGCGGCAAAAAGCTGCGCGGCGGCGAGACCATTGCCGTGGAAGGCGCGGCGGAGGAAATTACGGTTGCTCGTCCGTGAGCTGCAGTTTGCCGGTTTCCGCAATCTGCACCCCGGCCAATGGCGGCCGTGCAGCGGTGTTAATATTCTCTACGGCGATAATGCACAGGGCAAGACCAATCTGCTGGAGGCCTGCTGGCTGTTCACCGGTGCGCGCAGCTTCCGCGGCGCCAAGGACAGCGAGATGGTGCAGTTCGGCTGCGATCGGGCAGCGCTGAAAATGGCCTTTACCGCCGCCGGGCGGGAGCAGGAAGCGGCTATTGCCATCGAGCAGAGGCGGCAGGTGACGCTGAACGGGGTCAGGCTGCCCTCGGCTACCCGGCTGGCCGGTACCCTGCGTGGGGTGGTTTTCTCCCCGGCGCATCTTTCGCTGGTACGGGATGGCCCGGAGGAACGCCGCCGCTTTGTGGATGGTGCATGCTGCCAGCTGCGGCCGGGACATATCGGTGTGATGACCGAATATCATAAGGTGCTGCAGCAGCGCAATGCTTTTCTCAAGCGCTGCCGGGAGACCGGCGGCCTGACGGCCACAGCCGATGATATGCTGGAAATCTGGGACACCACGCTGGCAGTAGCCGGTGCCCGGCTGACGGCGGCCCGCTGCCGCTACATCGAACGGCTGCAGCCACTGGTTACGGATATCTACGGCGGGCTTTCCGGCGGCCGGGAGCAGCTGACGCTGCAATGGTTGACGGCGGCGGCCGATGAGCCGCAGACACCGCCGCCCGCTGAGCTTGCCCGCCGCTGGCAGCAGCTGCTGCAAAAGGCACGGCCGGCCGATGCGGCCGCCGGCTTTTCCACGGCCGGCCCGCACCGCGAGGATCTGCTGCTGCTGTTAGATGGAAAGCCGGCCCGCACCTATGGTTCGCAGGGACAGCAGCGCTCAGCTGTGCTGGCGCTGAAAATGGCCGAGGCCACCCTGCTGCAGCAGATCACCGAGGAACCGCCGGTCGCCTTTCTGGATGATGTGATGAGTGAGCTGGATATTTCCCGGCAGGATTATATTCTCAATCACATCCGCGATTGGCAGGTATTCATCACCTGCTGCGAACCGACAGCTGGCCTGCGGATGACCGCCGGCAAGGTGTTTGAAATGAAACAAGGCGTTATATCAGAATAAAATAATACAGATAGGAATTATATTTTATATGTATTTGCATTTGGGGCAGGGCGTTGTCATTCGCCAACAGGAAATTCTCGGTATATTCGATATGGATAATACAACGGTTTCCCGCAACACGCGCGATTTTCTGGCGGCGGCGGAGAAGGCCGGCCGTGTCGTGACCGTCAGCCCGGAGCTGCCGCGTTCCTTTGTGCTGTGCTGTGACCGGCACAAGGGCGGCCGGCGCAGCGGGACGGAGGACACGGTGTATGTCGCCCAGCTATCCCCCCGCACACTGTATAAGCGCGCCGGCATGGCGCTGACCGATACCGACGGACAAGGAGGAACAACAGTATGAGCAACGAGAACGAGCTGGAGACCGAGCAGGAGCTGGAGCGTGAGCTGACCCAGGCCGAAGGCAGCTATGATGAAAAGGATATTCAGGTGCTGGAAGGCTTGGAGGCAGTGCGCAAGCGCCCCGGTATGTATATCGGCTCCACCGGTCCGCGCGGTTTGCATCATTTGGTGTACGAAATTGTGGATAATTCCATTGACGAGGCACTGGCCGGCTACTGTACCCACATTGAGGTGGATATTCTGCCGGGGGACATCATCAGCGTGCGGGATAACGGCCGCGGCATCCCGGTGGGTCTGAATGAAAAGCTAGGTCTGCCCACCGTGACGGTGGTGCTGACGGTGCTGCACGCCGGCGGTAAATTCGGCGGCGGCGGTTATAAGGTGGCCGGCGGCCTGCATGGCGTGGGCTCCTCTGTGGTGAATGCCCTTTCCGAATGGCTGGAGGTGGAGATCAGCCGCGATGGCCATGTATATGCCCAGCGCTTTGAGCGCGGCAAGACGGCCTCTGATCTGACGGTGATCGGCGATACCGATGCCACCGGCACCCTGGTGCGGTTCAAGGCTGACCCCACCATCTTCACAGAGACCACGGAATACGATTTTGAGACTCTGCAGAAGCGGCTGCGCGAACAGGCTTTCCTTAATGCGGGACTGAAGATCACCTTCACCGACCGCCGCGATGAGGCCGAAATCAAAAGTGAGACCTACTGCTACGAGGGGGGTATTTCCTCCTTTGTGGAGTTTCTGAACAAGACCCGTGGCTATGTGGCGCTGCATGAGAATGTGGTGCACCTGTCCGCCGTGGACGGCGAGAGCATTGCCGAGGTGGCATTCCAGTATAATGACAGCTACAATGAAACCATCGTGTCCTTTGCCAACAATATGCACACGGTGGACGGCGGTACGCATGAGACAGCGTTCAAGACGGCCATCACCCGCGTATTCAATGCCTATGCCCGCCGCTTCAAGATTTTGAAGGACAATGACCGCGACCTCAAGGGTGAGGATGTGCGCGAGGGTCTGATGGCGGTCATCAGCGTGAAGCTGGAGGATGCACAGTTTGAAAGCCAGACCAAGGCCAAGCTGGGCAATACCTCCATCGGCCGGCTGGTGAATACCCTGATCACCGACAAGCTGACGGCCTATCTGGATGAAAACCCGGCGGTGGCCAAGGCCATCCTGGAAAAGTCCGTGAATGCCGCCCGTGTGCGCGAGGCGGCACAGAAGGCGCGGGACAATGCTCGCAACAGCAAAAAGCTCAGCTCCATGCGGATGCCGGAGAAGCTGGCGGACTGCATCTGGAACGATCCGGAGCGCACCGAACTGTACATCGTGGAGGGCGACTCGGCCGGCGGCTCCGCCATCCAGGGACGCGACCGCAACTATCAGGCGATCCTCTCCCTGTGGGGCAAGATGCTGAATGTGGAAAAGGCCCGGCTGGACAAGGTGTACGGCAACGATAAGCTGACCCCGGTGGTGGTGGCGCTCGGCTGCGGCATCGGCGATGATTTTGACCTGGCCAAGCTGCGCTACGGCAAGGTGATCATCATGGCGGATGCGGATGTGGACGGCTCCCACATCTGTACGCTGATGCTGACCTTCTTCTTCCGCTATATGCGGCCGCTGATCGAGGAGGGGCATGTTTATATCGCCCAGCCGCCGCTATTCAAGGTCAGCAAGGGCAAAAAGTTCTTCTATGCTTTCTCCGATGAGGAGCGCGACCGCTATATCGCCGAGCTGGGCGGCAACCCCGATAATGTGCAGCGGTACAAGGGTCTTGGTGAGATGGATCCCGAACAGCTGTGGGAGACCACCATGGATCCTTCCTTCCGCACGATGCTGCAGGTACATCTGGAGGATGCCCAGCAGGCGGATGAAACCTTCTCCATCCTGATGGGGGACAAGGTAGAGCCGCGTAAGGACTTTATCGAGAAGAATGCCCGCTATGTATCCAATCTGGATATTTAACGAAAGGAATATACCATGGCAAATGACGAGACAACCGGCTTCAACGACCGTTGGCCGGTGGATCTGACCCGCGAGGAATTCCTCGGATACCAAAAGCTGCTGGGACGCAGCACCGGCTTTATGCAGGGCAAAACGCTGCAGATCGTCCTTTCGACGGTTCTTTGCGTATATCTGCTGGTACTGTTCGGCTATTTGGCAATACGCCGGCAGGAATACGATTTTCTGCTGCTGGCGGCTGCTGTGGTAACGGCTGCAGTGGATCTGGTATTCTGGTTTGTGCTGCCGGCCCGGCGGTGCAAGGCGGCCATCGCACTCTATGATGAAAATGTGGCGGCCGGCTACAGCTACTACGGTATGCTGCAGGTGTTCCCCGACCGGGTAGAAAAAGCCGGCGATGAGATGACCACCGCCATCCCTACCACGCCGGACAGCCTGTTTATCGAAAGCCCGGAATACATGGTCTGGCTGAACCGTGAGCAGCGCGCCATTGTGCTGCCGGCCCGCTGCATGACGGCGGAGGCTGCAGCCGCGGTGCGGGCCGCCGCTGACCGTCTGCCTCCGCGCAACCGTCGGTTTTTCGGCCGGCTGCAGCCGCGCGGTGAGCAGCCGCTGCCCCCGGAAAAGGTGCCGCTGACGGTGCTGTGGGAGCAGACCATTGATTACACCGGGGAGGAATACACGGCGCTGCTGCGCAGCACCACGGTGAATAATTACCGCCGGCAGCTGCCGATGCTCAGCTTCAACAGCCTGCTGATCGCGCTGCTGATCACCTTCACCGGCGGGCCGGTGTGGGCGGCTATTCCGTGGTTTCTCGGCCTGTTTTTGCTGATGACGGTATTTTCCCTGTGGCTGCCGCTGCGCCGCTGCACCACGGCGGAGACAGTGCCGCCGCAGATCCGCCGCCTGTGGGTCAGTCTTTCCGACCGCGGTGTGCGGGTGCGCAGCGGTGCGCGCTTTGCGGTGTTCCCGTGGCAGGCCGTTGGCCATGTGATCGACCGCGGCACCTATGTGGAAATCCTGCGGGAGCCGCAATCGGTGTGGATCCCCAAACGCTGTATTGACGATCTGGCGGCCTTTGACGCCATGATCCGGCAATATTGGAAAAACAAGAAGTAATATAATAAACAAATATTCCTGATAGTAAATTATATGAAAGGTCAGGTGACCCTGAATGGAGGAACAATCCACACCCTTGGCCAAGCTGATTACGGTGGATCTGGATAAGGAAATGCGCAAGCGCTTTCTGGAATATTCTATGTCGGTTATCGTGGCGCGCGCCCTGCCGGATGTGCGTGACGGACTAAAGCCGGTGCACCGCCGCATTCTGTATACCATGCATGAGGATGGACTGACCCCGGATAAAGCCTTCCGCAAATCGGCCACCACCGTGGGCGATGTGCTGGGACACTACCACCCGCACGGTGATGCATCGGTTTACGATGCCATGGTGCGTCTGGCACAGGATTTCTCCCTGCGCTATCCGCTGGTGGACGGCCACGGCAACTTCGGTTCAATCGACGGCCATCCGGCGGCTGCCTACCGGTATACCGAGGCACGGCTGAGCAAGATGAGCCTGGATATGCTGGCGGATATCGACAAGGAGACCGTCGATTTCATGCCCAACTTCGATAACACCACCGAGGAGCCGGTGGTGCTGCCCTCGCGCTTTCCCAATCTGCTGGTTAACGGCTCTTCCGGTATTGCCGTGGGTATGGCCACCAACATTCCGCCGCACAACCTGCGCGAGGTGGTGGATGCCATCTGCCTGCTGATCGAAAACCCGGAGGCCGATCTGCCGGAGATTATGGAGTGTATCAAGGGTCCCGATTTCCCGACCGGCGGCATTATCATGGGCCGCAGCGGCATCCGGGCGGCCTATGCCACCGGCCGCGGCCGCATAACGGTACGGGCGCGTGCAGAAATTGAGGAGAGCGGCAACCGCAACCGCATTGTTATCAGTGAGATCCCCTATATGGTAAACAAGCTGAACCTGGTCAAGAGCATCATTGACCTGGTGGATGATAAGCGTATTGAGGGCATCCACGATGTGGTGGATCACTCCAGCATGGAGGGTATGCGCATCCTGATCGACCTGAAAAAGGATGCCGTGCCGCAGGTGGTGCTCAATCAGCTGTATGCCTATACACAGATGCAGGTCACCTTCGGCGCCATTATGCTGGCACTGGTGGACGGCACCCCCAAGGTGCTGACCCTCAAGCAGATGCTGGAGGAGTATATCAAATTCCAGGAAGAGGTTATCACCCGCCGCACCCTCTACAATCTGCGCAAGACCAAAGAGCGTGAGCACATTGTTGAGGCGCTGAAAAAAGCGGTGGACTTCATCGACGAGGTCATCAACATCATCCGCAATGCGCGGGATGTGGCTACGGCCAAGGAAAAGCTGTGTGAGCGCTTCGGTTTTGACGATGTGCAGGCCGATGCGATCGTGAAGATGCAGCTGGGCAAGCTGGCCGGTCTGGAGCGCCAGAAGATCGAGGACGAGCTGGGCGCGCTGCAGATGAAGATTGCCGAATATGAGGGCATCCTGGCCGATGAACACAAGATCAAGGAGATCGTGAAGGACGAATGCCTCAAGATGCGGGATAAGTACGGCGATGAACGCCGTACCGAGATCTCGATCGTCTCCGGCGAGGTGGATATCGAAGATCTGATCCCGGAGGAGGAGAGCGTACTGACCCTGACCGATGCCGGCTATATCAAGCGCCAGCCGATGGACAGCTACACGGCGCAGCGCCGCGGCGGCAAGGGGATCAAGGGTCTTTCCACCCGTGAGGAGGATGTGATCCGCGATATGTTCGTATGCTCCAGCCATGACCAGGTGATGTTCTTCACCAATCTTGGCCGGGTGTACAAGCTGAAGTGCTTTGAGGTGCCGGAGGGCAGCCGCACAGCCAAGGGCATGAACATCATCAATCTGCTGCCGCTGCAGCCGGGGGAGAAGGTTTCTGCCATGATCCGGCTGGAGGACTGCGTGGAGGGCCGCTATCTGAGCATGATCACCCGCCGCGGTATTATCAAGCGCACCCGTCTGGATGCCTATGCCAATGTGCGTAAGGGCGGCCTGATCGCCATTGATCTGGATGAGGGCGATGAGCTGGTGCGGGTACAGACCACCGACGGAAACACCCAGCTGCTGGTGGCCACTGCGGACGGCATGGCTATCCGCTTTGATGAAAACGATGCCCGCGTGGTGGGTCGTACGGCCCGCGGCGTGAAGGCGCTCAATCTGGCGCCGGAGGATGCAGTGGTCGGCATGGAGCCGGTGGATCCCGCCCGCCTGCTGCTGACGGTTTCCGAAACCGGGTACGGCCGCCTGAGCAGCTTTGATGAATACCGCGTGCAGTCCCGCGGCGGCAAGGGCCTGACCAACTACCACACCGAGCGGTATGGCCGCGTGATCGGCATTGCCTCTGTCACGCCGGAGCAGGATCTGATCCTGATGGCCTCCAACAGTGTGATGATCCGTATGCTGATCGGCGAGATCCGTCAGTGCAGCCGTACCTCCAAGGGCGTGCGGGTGATGCGGATGCCGGAGGGGGTATCCATTGTGTCCATTGCCGTGACGGATCACGAAGAGGGCGAGGAGCTGACCCATCCGGAGGATGACGGCACCGCCGATGAGGGCGCCGAGCCGGAAATGGCGGAGGAGCAGGAATAAAAGCTGCGCCGACAGCCGCCCGTGAATAAAGCTGAAACCGGCCGTGCCTTGGATTGTACGGCCGGTTTTTGTTCCTATACCCTATACGATGAAGAAAAGAGGGGAAACGCTGTGCATACGAAAACTATCCGCCGCCTGTGTGCGCTGCTGGCACTATGTCTTGTGTGTGTGCCGCTCAGCGCCAGTGGCCGGCATCTACCGGCGTCTATGGTGTTTCCCTCCGAGCAGGCCGATGCCGCCCTGCCGCCGCCGCTGACCGCCACCCTGCAGGGAAAAACCGTGACCATGGCCTACACCGCCATCACGGCGATCCCGTGGCCGACCGATGTGCGCCCGACCTGGTTCCATAACGGCTTTATGCCGGTATATGGCTATGTGAATCCGGAAACCGGCGAGACCGCGGCCGGCGGCGCCTATATGAACACAACCGGCCGTATAATATGCGAACCAATATACGACGAGTTGTATGATTTTGACGATACCGGCTTTGCCATAGCAGAGAAATCGACCGATGGATCGGGGCTGTCGCTGTACGAATATGAGTGGGCACGCCGCTATGGACAATCCTTTTATCCGCGCAGCGGGCAGGGGGCGGAGTATGTCTACATCAACCGCAATGGCGAGGCTTTTGCCTGCGCAGACACTGCCGACGAGCTGTCATTGACCAAAACGGAGCCGCCGCCGCTATATGGCTATACGGCCGGGTATCTGCTGGAAAGGGTAAAAGGCCGCTATCGCGTGCTGGACAGCACCGGTGCCGTGGTTGCAACGCTGCCCAAGGCGGTGACCACCGCCGAGCGCGCCGGCGGCGGCGCAATCATTGCCACCGCGGTCGATCCGGAAACCGGCCGGGAGACGGCAAGCCTGTATTCCGCTGCCGGCCGCCGGCTGACCAAGCAGCCGCTGCAGCGCATTGGCGGCTTTGAGGCGGGGCTGGCGCCGTTTCTGCAGGACGGCCGGCTGGGGCTGCTGGCCGAAACCGGAAAAATTGTTATCCCCGCCACCTGGCCGGTGGAGGTGGAGCCGGAGGATCATTTTTTGCTGTTCGAGGGGCTGCTGGCGGTCAACACCGGCGGCTATATCAGCATTATCCGGGTGGAGCAGAAATAAACCGGGCAACAGGCATTTCGCCTGTTGCCTTTTTCGTTTCTCCGGGGTATAATCAAAGAAAAAACGAGGTGGTACCAATGTATACAGATATGTACGGCAAGCAGCGTATGAAGATCAATCTGCATCTGCACACGACCGATTCCGACGGCCACCGCACGCCGGAGGAGGCAGCGGCGATCTACCGGGCTGCCGGCTACGATATGGTGGCCATCACCGACCACCGCCAGTACCATGAAAGCGGCAGCATCGGTGGGCTGCGCATCCTCGGCGGCGGCGAATACAATACCCCCGGCATTGACGGTGCCCGGGGGGTGTACCATATCCTGGCGCTGGGCTGCACGCAGCCCCCGCAGCCGGCCATGGAGCAGGGGCCGCAGGCCATTCTGAATGAGATCCACCGCTGCGGCGGGCTGGCGGTGCTGGCGCATCCGGCATGGTCGCTGAATACCGTTGACCGTGTGGAACAGCTGACCGGCGTGGACGCAACCGAAATCTACAATACCGTTTCCGATGCGCATGAATCCAGCCGCCCGTATTCCGGTGGCTTTGTGGATGCGGCCGCCTGCCGGGGACTGCTGTATCCGCTGCTGGCTACGGACGATGTGCACTATTACGACGGCAGCGATGAAACCCGCTCATATATCCTGCTGGATTGCCCGCCGGACGCCCCCGATGCAGCGGTACTGCAGGCCATCCGGGAAAAACGCTTCTTCGCCACGCAGGGGCCGGAGCTGCACCTGACGGTGGAGGGGGACGAGGCTGTGGTGCACTGCAGCCCGGCGGTGCGCATCGCCTTCTTCACCAACAGTGCGTGGGGCAGCGGCCACGGCCACCGCGGCGAGAGACTGACCGAGGCGCGCTGCCCGCTGGCGGCGCAGGATACCTTTATCCGTGCCGAGGTGACCGACGCGCAGGGTAACATGGCCTGGAGCAACACCATCCGGCTGAAATAAACCGCACAGACGGCCAGGCCGGCAGTGACAGGGGAGTGAATTCTTCTGCCACTGCCGGCTTTTTTCAAAAAGGCTTGACAAGAGCGCTCTACTGTGTTAGAGTGATTACGCGCTCTACCGCAGTAGAGCAGAAAGGAGTGTCTGTCATGGCCGTTTCCCCGAAGATTTTTGAAAGTGAATACCGGTTTTGCCTTATTCTGTGGGCACATGAGCCGATCCGGAGCAGCGAACTGGTGCGTCTGTGCCGCGAACAGCTTGGCTGGAAGCCCACCACCACCTATACTGTGATCAAGCGGCTGTCCGCGCGCGGTGTGGTGCAGAACGAAAACAGCCTGGTGACCTCTCTGGTGAGCAAAGAGGCGGTGCAGGCCGCCGAAATTGATGAAATGGTGGAAAAAACCTTTGAAGGCTCCCTTCCGGCCTTTATTGCGGCATTCACAAAGCACCGGAGCCTGTCCGAAAAGGAAATTGCCGAGGTGCAGAGCATGATTGACCGCTTCCGGAAGGAGGGGACAGAGTGAGTGCCGTCTTTTTGGGGTTTGTCAACCGCGGCATCACGGCCGGCTGGATTGTGCTGGCGGTGCTGCTGCTCCGGCTGCTGTTCAAACGGGCGCCGAAATGGCTCACCGTTCTTCTGTGGGGCATGGTGGCTGTGCGCCTTATTTGCCCATTTACCATTGAAAGCGTCCTGAGCCTTGTTCCGAGTGCGCAGACGCTTGATCCCGCCGACCTGCTGGCGACCGTGCCGCAGGTGCACACGGGGGTGCCTATCCTCAATCAGACAATCAACCCGCTTGTGGCCAATTCGCTGACGGCCGATCCCACGGCCAGCGTCAATCCTCTGCAGATTGCGGTGTCGGCTCTTGCAGCAGTGTGGCTTACCGGTGTGGCGGCGCTGCTGGTTTACGGTATTGTCAGCTGTCTGCGCGTGAAAGGCAGGATCCGCACGGCTATCCCGCTTCAGGGTGCGGTCTTCGAGAGCGAAAATATCCGCTCCCCCTTTGTTTTTGGCGTTTTTCGGCCAAAAATTTATTTGCCGCGTGGGCTGTGTGAGCCGGATCGGGCATATGTGATCGCCCATGAGCAGGCGCATATCCGGCGCGGGGATCCTGTGTGGAAGCCGCTTGGCTTTCTGCTGTTGACGCTCTACTGGTTCCAGCCGCTGCTGTGGCTTGCCTATGCGCTGCTGTGCCGGGATATTGAGCTGGCCTGCGATGAAAAGGCGGTCAGGCCGCTGACACCGGCGCAGCGGGCGGCATACTCGCAGGCGCTGCTGAACTGCAGCACCGGCCGCCATACGGTTGCCGCCTGCCCGCTGGCGTTCGGCGAGGTGGGGGTAAAGGGCCGCGTGAGCTCTGTGCTGCGCTATAAAAAGCCGGCCGTCTGGATCGTGGCGGCGGCCATCGCCGCCGGCGGCATTGCGGCCGTGTGCTTTTTGACCGATCCCGCTTCGACTCAGTTGAAGGACATTGGTAACCGCATATCCGGCAGCGTGGCGGAGGACACGGCCGCGGTATGGATATCCGCCGACGGAGAAAGCTATCATGCGGCCGGCGCGGTGGATCACAGTCTGCTGCAGGAGCTTGGCGGGCTTTCCGTCTCGCGTGAACGGTTCGTTCTGCGCCGCAGGGCGGACGAGGACGCCGCCTATACCCTCATTCTGCAAACGGCGCAGGAGTCCGGGGCGACGGTGCGCTCCGCTATTGCCGGCACATACATCTGCTTCAACAGCGATTTTAGCCTGGTCTACCTCCGTGCGGGGGAGAAGTCCACGCCAAGCTATCGCGTGCGCGTGCCCGCCGAGGCCAAAAGGCTTTGCACGGCCATTGCCGGGTACAGCGGCAGCCCGGACGACGATATCGTGCAGCTGTACGAGGCGACCCCGGCAGAGCAGCTTGAGGAGGCATACGACCGGGAAGAGCCGGTGATCAGCATCCGGCACGCCAGAACACGGGATGGGCAGTGGCTCTGTAATGGCCGCACATACCGCTACCGGCTGGAGATCACCGGCCGGCTGAGCCACGCGGCAAAGCAGACCACCTATATTGTGTTGAGCAATACGCCCGATATCCCATTCGACCGGGTTTGGCCGGCAAGCGGCTTCGGCAGCCATACAGACGAGTATTTTCTGCCCGACGAGGCGGTGATCGTCGGTCTGCGCACTTTTTCCTGAAAGAAACCAGGTTCCCGGCGGCACGGGCGAAAGACTGTGCCGCCGGGAATGTTTCATGTGAAACACAAGAAATTTCAGAAAATCAAAATTTGTTATTGACAAATGCGGATCATGCGGGTATAATAGCCCATGATAAAGCGTTCTTTAAGAGCGGTACAGAGAGACCGACAAGAAAGCACATAGGGTTGACAGGCGCACTGGGTGTATCGGGCGTGCTGCGGCCGTTTTTGTGAGGATCTTGTCGGATTGTGCCGACAGGGTCATTTTTTTATGCTTGCTGGAAAGGGGAGACAGACCGTATGGCCGCAGCCACCGGAGCAAGAAAAGCCATTTTGATGGACGAGGCTACCGTCAACCGCACGATGATGCGCATGGCGCATGAGATTGTAGAGAAAAACCGCGGCACGGACGGTCTGGTGCTGGTGGGTATCCAGCGGCGCGGTGCGCCGATGGCCGCCACCCTGCAGCGCAATATTGCCCGCATTGAGGGGGCTGAGGTGCCCTGCGGAACGCTGGATATCAATTTCTATCGGGATGATTTGACCAGGGCGGCGGACTCCCCGGTGTTCAAGCGGGCGGAGATGCCGTTCAGTATAGTCGATAAGACGGTGGTGCTGGTGGACGATGTGCTGTTCACCGGCCGCACCGTGCGGGCGGCGATCGAGGCGATCTTCTCGCTGGGGCGGCCGCGGGCCATCCAGCTGGCCATCCTCATTGACCGCGGCCACCGTGAGCTGCCCATCCGGGCGGACTATGTGGGCAAGAGTATCCCGACCTCCATGCAGGAGACGGTGGCGGTGAAGCTGCCGGAATACGACGGCGAGACCGCCGTGGAGCTGCTGGAGCGCACCTGAAGGTGTTTATCCCCCGCTGGGGGGGTCAACATAGAAAAAACAATCATGCAGGAGGAACGATCATGAAACTGAACTATGACATCCAAGACCGGCCGAAGTTCGGCCAGCTGCTGGTGTTCGCCTTCCAGCAGCTGCTGGCGATCCTGGCGGCGACCATTGCCGTGCCCACCATCGTCGGCAATGGGATGCAGCAGTCCGCTGCGCTGTTCGGCGCCGGTGTGGGTACCATCGTGTATCTGCTGTTCACCAAATTCCGCAGCCCGGTGTTCCTGGGCAGCTCCTTCGCGTTCATCGGCTCCATGCTGGCGGCGTTCGCCGGGGCGGTTTCGGTGCAGGCGGGCTATATGGGCCTGCTGCTGGGCGCGGTGTTCGCCGGCCTGGTGTATGTGGTGATCGCGCTGGTCGTCAAGGTGGCCGGCGTGGGCTGGATCAACAAGCTGATGCCTGCCGTGGTCATCGGGCCCACCGTGTCCATCATCGGTCTGTCGCTGGCGGGCAACGCTGTGAGCGATCTGACGCTGGGCAAGGTGCTGGATGCCGAGGGCAACTCCGTCGCCAATCCCTACATCTGCCTGATCTGCGGCCTGGTGACCCTGTTCACGGTCATGCTCTGCTCCGCCTATGGTAAGAAAATGACCAAGCTGATCCCGTTCATCCTGGGTATCCTCGCCGGCTATGCCGTGGCGGCGATCTTCACCGTCATCGGCAATGTGACCGACAACCCCGCCCTGCAGGTCATCAACTTCAGTGTGTTCGAGGGGCTCAAATTCTTCGAGGTGCCGGACTTCACCTTCCTGGAGGCCTTCAAGGGCACCAAGGAAATCACCGGCCAGTACATCGCTACGGTAGCGGTCGCCTATGTGCCGGTGGCTTTCGTGGTGTTCGCTGAGCACATCGCCGACCACAAGAACCTCAGCTCGGTCATCGGTAAGGATCTGCTGGAGGAGCCCGGCCTGCACCGTACCCTGCTGGGTGACGGCGTCGGCTCCATCGCGGGTGCGTTCTTCGGCGGCTGCCCCAACACCACCTACGGTGAGTCGGTGGGCTGCGTGGCCATCACCGGCAACGCCTCGGTGGTCACCATCCTGACCACGGCCATCCTGGCCATCGTGATCTCCTTCTTCGGCCCCTTCGTGACCTTCCTGGCCACCATCCCCAACTGCGTGATGGGCGGCGTGTGCGTGACCCTGTACGGGTTCATCGCGGTCTCCGGTCTGAAGATGATCCAGGATGTGGATCTGGGGCAGAACAAGAACCTGTTTGTGGTCGCGACCATCCTGATCACCGGTATCGGCGGCCTGACCGTCTCCTTCGGTAAGGTGACCCTCACCGCTGTGGCCTGTGCCCTGATCCTCGGCATCATTGCAAACCTCCTGCTGAAAAATGCCAAAGAGGATGTGGCTGACGAGACCGTCGCGGACACCGAGACGGTTGCAAAATAAATCGTTCCTGCAAAAGAAATCCCGCCGGACACGGCTTTCACCGTGTCCGGCGGGATTTTTGCTGCTCCGGAACAGATTATTTAGCCAGCGCCATTGCCGGCTTCTGCGCCTGGGCGGTGGCGGCGGATTTGGGGATGCGCACCACATACTCAATGTAGTCTTCTTCCTCCCGGCGGCGGGATTCTGCCTGGATGCCGCCGCGCCGCATGATATCCAGCGCGTGGTTCACGGTGTTGAAGAACACCCGTACATCGCGGATCAGCGGGCGTGCCGGCCGCCGGCGGGTACGGCCGGCAAGGAGCTCCTCCACCAGCCGTTCGCTCTGCGCCACCGTCAGTTTTTCCGTGATCATCCGCCGCGCCGCGATATCCCGCAGCGAGATGTCCTCCAGCCGCAGCAGTGCCCGCGCGTGCCGCTCGGTCAGACCGGCGGCGTTGAGGCGCTGCCGCAGCTCCGCCGGCAGGCGCAGCAGCCGCAGCTTGTTGGCTACGGCGGACTGGGAGTAACCAAGCTGCTGAGCTGCCTCGCTCTGGGTCAGCTCAAAGCTGTCGATCAGCTGGCGGATGCCCTCTGCCACATCAAAGCAGTTCATATCCTCGCGCTGCAGGTTTTCCACCAGCGCCAGCACCTGCCGCTGCCGGTCGGTCACATCCATCTGGACACAGGGCACCTGTGCCAGCCCGGCAATGCGGGCGGCGCGCAGCCGGCGCTCACCGGCAATCAGCACCGGCTGCCCGTCTTCAAAGCTGACGGTCAGCGGCTGCAGGATGCCATTTTCACTGATGCTCTGTGCCAGCTCCACCAGCCCCTCCAGCGGAAATTCCCGCCGCGGCTGCTGCGGGTTTGGCTGGATATCGGCGGTGGGGATCATCCATACCTGCCCACGGCAGGAATAGGGCACCTGTTGTTTGTTCTTCCGGATGTTGCAAAGATTACGCATACGATCGCTCCTTTTTTTGTTCCGGCAATGCTGCCTTTTTCGGATGTTTCACATGAAACCAAAACAACCCTCCGCCCCCGGCGGCGTTTGTCTCTGCAAACACCATAGCACAGGAAAGGGGCGGAAGGTTGTCGCGATCGGTCGTCGGGAAATGCCAGTTTTGCGGATCAAAGGGGTTGTTTTGCCATTTTTGCCGAGGGACGCGGGTATTTTGCCGGGGTGGGTCGGCGTTTGTCGATGCGCAGCAGCCGCCGTTCGGCCGGTTCACTGCCGTCCCCGGCGTCCAGGGTGCAGGCGGTGCAGCCGGTCGCCTCGCCGCCCAGCAGGCGGATCGCCGCGGCGGCCTGGGCCAGTTCGCGGTCGGCGTCCGGCCCCTTGAGGGCAATAAAGCGGCCGCCCTGCCGCACGAACGGCAGGCAGTATTCGCACAGGGTGGGCAGCGCGGCCACGGCGCGGGCGGTGGCAATATCAAATTGCTCCCGCAGTGCCGGCTGCCGGCCGCCCTCCTCGGCGCGGGCATGGATCAACTGCACCGGCAGCGCCAGCTCCCGGCAAAGAGCCTCCAGAAAAAGCAGCCGCTTGTTCAGGCTGTCCAGCAGGGTCAGCCGGCAATCCGGCCGCAGCAGTGCCAGCGGCACACCGGGGAAGCCGGCGCCGGTTCCTACATCAATCAGGGAAAATGCTCCCGCCGGCAGCAGCGGTGCGGCCAGCAGACTATCGGCAAAGTGCTTGACCGCAATGCCGGTGGGGTCGGTGATGGCGGTCAGATTGATTTTTTCATTCCACTCCACCAGCAGGCGGGCGTAGATTTCCAGCCGGTCGGCCAGCGCGGGGGATACCTCCACGCCATAGGCGGCCGCGCAGCGGTGCAGGGCGTCCTTATTCAGGGTCATGGTCGTTTCCTCCTGTCTGTTGGTTGCTGCTCCATACAATCAGCACCGAAACATCCGCCGGGCTGACCCCGCTGATGCGGGAGGCCTGGCCGATGCTGCGGGGGCGGATCTTTGCCAGCTTTTCCTGCGCCTCCTTGCGCAGGCCGCGGATGGCAGCGTAGTCGGCATCCACGAGAAGCAGACGGTTTTCCAGCCGGCGCATTTCGTCAATCTGCGCCTGCTCCCGCCGGATGTAGCCCTCGTATTTCAGCTCTACCTCCAGCTGCTCGGTTACCAGTGCCGGCAGCGGCGGCCGTTCCGGGTCCACCGGTGCCAGTGCCGCATAGCTCAGCTGCGGCCGGCGCAGTAGCTCCTCCAGTCGGACGCCGGTGATAACCGGTGTGGTGCCGGCGGCCTCCAGCAGCGCGTTCAGCGCCGGCGTGGGGGAGAGGATGGTATCGTGCAGGCGCTGACGCTCGGCAGCCTTTTGTGCCTGCCGGGCGGTAAAGTGTGCCCAGCGCGTGTCATCCACCAGCCCAATGCGCCGGCCGATGGGGGTCAGCCTCACATCGGCATTGTCTTGCCGCAGAACCAGCCGGTATTCGCTGCGGCTGGTCATCATGCGGTAGGGGTCCATGCAGCCCTTGGTGACCAGATCGTCCACCAGCGTGCCGATGTAGCTGGAGGCGCGATCCAGCAGCAGCGGCTCCTGCCCCAGCAGCTTCAGCGCGGCGTTGGCGCCGGCCACCAGCCCCTGCGCCGCCGCCTCCTCGTAGCCGGAGCTGCCATTGAACTGCCCCGCGCCGTACAGGCCGGGGATGTCCTTGAATTCCAGCGTGGCGCTGAGCTGCAGCGGATCCACGCAGTCGTATTCGATCGCGTATGCGGGGCGCATCACCTGTGCGTGCTCCAGGCCGGGGATGGTGTGCAGGAATTGCAGCTGTACATCCACCGGCAGGCTGGAGCTGAGCCCCTGCAGGTACATTTCCTCGGTGTTCCTGCCGCACGGCTCGATGAACACCTGGTGCCGCTCCTTGTCCGCAAAGCGGACGATCTTATCCTCAATGCTGGGGCAGTAGCGGGGGCCGATCCCCTCGATGCGGCCGGAGTATAGCGGGGAGCGGTGCAGATTTTGCTGGATGACTGCCTTGGTTTCGGCGCTGGTCCAGGTAATGTGGCAGGGCAGCGTATTGTGCAGCGGCCCGGCGGTCTCAAAGGAGAAGGGGGTCACCGGCTCCTCGCCGTCCTGCTGCTCTAGATGGGTAAAATCAATGCTGCGGCGCAGCACCCGGGAGGGGGTGCCGGTTTTGAAGCGGCGCAGCGCGACCCCCAGCTCCCGTAGGGAGGCGGAAAGCTGCGCCGCCGGGAACATGCCGTCCGGGCCGCTCTCGTAGGAGACATCGCCCACGAACACCCGCCCCTTGAGGAAGGTGCCGGTGGCCAGCACCACCGCCCGTGCCAGATACTGCACCTCCAGGCGGGTGGTCAGCCGGAAACGGCCGTCCGGCTCCCGGCTGAGGGAGACGATTTCCCCCTGCCGGATATCCAGGCCGGGGGTGGTTTCCAGCACATGCTTCATATCGGCGGAATAGGCGCGTCGGTCGATCTGTGCCCGCAGCGAGTGCACCGCCGGCCCCTTGCCGCGGTTCAGCATCCGGCTTTGCAGCATATTGCGGTCTGCCGCTTTTCCCATCTCGCCGCCCAGGGCGTCCAGCTCCCGCACCAGGTGTCCCTTGGCTGTGCCGCCGATGGAGGGGTTGCACGGCATATTGCCGATCCAATCGAGATTGATGGTGAACACCGCTGTGCGGCAGCCAAGCCGCGCGGCAGCCAGGCACGCCTCAATGCCGGCGTGCCCGGCACCGATCACGGCTACATCGTATTCTGCTTCAATAAAGGTCATCATGCTCGTTTCCTTTGCTTAAAATATACAAATAGGAGTTTTCGGTGTAATATCAACAAAAGGTATTTTCAAAAAATCAGACGGTAAACTACCGCAGCCGGTGTCCGTTGGCGGCCGGCGGAACAGTACAAACAGTATACCGCGTTTTTCGGGTTTGCACAAGAGGAAACCGTGTGTTCCGGCAATTTTTCGGGGAAAAGGGATTTTTTCACTTTTCCACAGGGTTTTCCACATGTCCACAGTGGTTTTCCACCACAGAGGGGAATTTTACCGGTTCTTCTATACTTTCCGCAAAATTCGACCGGGTAAGCTTACACAGTTTCCACAGGGTTTTCCCCAAAACCGGGGACAGGCAGTGGCAAAAAGCCCTTGATCATGCGGGTTTTTCCGCCAATGGGCACGGGGGTGGTTTACACATATTTTCCACAGCCGGCGCATATAGCATTACTGGGTGTAATACCGTAGGATATCCGTGCGGTTTTGAGAAGGAGATGGGCGCTGTGGCAAAAAAATCCGACCCGCCGTGGGTGCTGCGCTATTGGTGGCTGTACGGCTGTGCCATTGCCCTGCTGTGGCTGCTTTCGCGCATTGTGGAATAGTCGGCGGCGCGCGCGGATTTTTCGATCAGTGGGGTAGCCGGGGCTAATCGATAAAAAAGTTATCGAAATAGTGAAAAAATCGAAAAAAACACTGGAATACCGGGAAATAGTGTGTTATACTCATAGTTAGTGTAGCCTACCACCCTGGGATTTTGTTAAATTTTTAACAGAATTGGGCGTGTGGCTGCCCGTAAACCGTATCAACAAGGAGGAAAAAGGCAAATGCAGAAAAAGATCAGCTCGATTCCGTTCTCCGATACACCGGAGCAGGCGGAAAAGCTGCGCGCCGTTATCGACGCGAACAAGCATGACGCAAGCCGCCTGATGGCTGTCATGCAGGAGGCGCAGGGCATCTACGGCTATCTGCCGATCGAGGTGCAGCAGGCGATTGCGGACGGGATGGGTGTACCGCTGGAGAAGGTCTACGGTGTGGCAACATTCTATGCCCAGTTTGCCCTCTCGCCAAAGGGACAGTACCACATTTCCGTGTGTCTCGGCACGGCCTGCTATGTGAAGGGCTCCGGCCAGATCATGGACAAGCTGACCGAGCTGCTGGGGATCGGCGCAGAGGAGTGCAGTGCCGACGGCCGCTTTTCGCTGACCGCCTGCCGCTGCATCGGTGCGTGCGGTCTGGCCCCGGTGCTTACCGTCAATGACGAGGTGTACGGCCGTCTGACGGCGGACGATGTCCCCGGCATACTTGAAAAGTATACCAACGCCTGAAGCAGCCCCATTCTTTGATGTAAAGGATCTGGCGCCTATGAAAATCTGTACCATCCGTGACCTGCTGAATGCCCGGGTGATCGCCGGCGAGGATCGCCTTGGCAGCCATGTCTATTCTGCCTGCGGCAGCGATATGATGAGCGATGTGCTGGCCTATGTGAAGGATCAGGCCGTGCTGCTGACCGGACTTGTCAACCCGCAGGTGATCCGCACAGCGGAAATGATGGATATGATCTGTATCGTTTTTGTCCGTTCCAAGGAACCCACCCCGGAGATGATCCGCCTGGCGCAGGACTGCGGCATGGTGCTGCTGGCCACCGACAAGCGGATGTACGAGGCCTGCGGTATTCTGTACAGCAACGGCCTGGTGGGCAACAAGGTCAAGCGGGATGCCAATGGCTGACACAGCGGATACGCTGTCCTTCCGCTTTGATGTGGACGGGGAGAATTTCACCTCGGCCGGACAGGCATCGGTGCAGGTCAAGAAAAATCTGCGGCAGCTCGGGCTGTCGCCGGAGATCATTCGCCGGGTCTCCATTGCCATGTACGAGGGTGAGATCAATATGGTCATCCATGCCGGCGGCGGCTGCGCCGAGGTGCGGGTGGCGGAGGATCGCATCGAGATCGTGCTGGAGGATCATGGCCCCGGCATTGCCGATGTGGCACTGGCAATGCAGGAGGGGTATTCCACAGCGCCGGACAATGTCCGGTCGCTGGGGTTCGGGGCGGGCATGGGCCTGCCCAATATGAAGCGCTATACCGACGATATGGTTATCGAATCCCGCGTGGGGGAGGGCACCCGTATCGTGATGCGGGTGGATCTGCCGCCGCGCGAAAGCTGACGCGGGGAAAGCTATGTATACATACGAACATTCGGTGTTTCTGGATGCGTCCAAGTGTACCGGCTGTACCACCTGTCTGCGGCACTGCCCGACAGAGGCCATCCGCATACGCGACGGACGCGCGGTTATCAATGATGCACGCTGCATTGACTGCGGCGAGTGCATCCGCACCTGCCCCCAGAAGGCCAAGCGGGCGGTATGCAGCAAGCTGGCGGATATGGCGGGCTTCAAGTGGCGCATTGCCCTGCCGGCTCCTTCGCTGTACGGGCAGTTTGACCACCTGGAGGATGTGGATCAGGTGCTGGGCGGCCTGCGGCGCATTGGCTTTGACGAGGTGTTTGAGGTTGCGGCGGCGGCGGAGCTGGTTTCCGCCTATACCCGCCTATATCTCGGCACCGAGGGGGTCAGGAAGCCGGTCATCAGCTCGGCCTGTCCGGCGGTGGTGCGGCTGATTGCGCTGCGGTTTCCCTCGCTGCTGGATCATGTTATCCGCCTGCTGCCGCCCTCCGAGGTGGCGGCCGGCATGGCACGGGAGCGCGCACTGCAGCAGCATCCGGAGCTGCGGCCGGAGGATATCGGGGTGTGTTTCATTTCCCCCTGCCCGGCCAAGGCCAGCTATGTCAAAAACGGCTTTGCGGATTACCGCAGCCGCATTGACGCGGTGGTGTCCATCAGCGATGTGTATTTTCAGCTGATCGGGGCCATGGATCACGCAGACGCAGGGGAGGAGCTGTCCGCAGCCGGCATGATCGGCATTGGCTGGGCCTCCACCGGCGGGGAAGCCTCCGCGCTGTTCAACGACAGCTATTTGGCGGCAGACGGCATTGATAATGTGATCCGCGTGCTGGATCAGATCGAAAACGGCAACATTCCTTCGCTGGAGTTTGTGGAGCTGAATGCCTGCACCGGCGGCTGCGTGGGCGGCGTGATGACCATACAGAATCCCTATATTGCCAAGGCGCGGCTGCAGAGCCTGCGCCGGTATCTGCCGGTCAGCCGGCATTTCCTGCGGCCGGAGCAGCAGTACATCCCGGAGGGGGCGTTCTTTAATGCTCTGCCGGAGTACCAGCCGATCACCCGCCTGAGCGATAACATGGCGACCTCCATGCGGATGCTGGCGGATATCCAGACCATGCGGGCAGAGCTGCCCGGGCTGGATTGCGGCGCCTGCGGGGCGCCGAGCTGCCGGGCGTTTGCCGAGGATGTGGTGCGCGGCACGGCAGAAAGAAGCGCCTGCGTGCTGACCGTGCGTGAGCAGCTGCAGCAATATCTCCGCGAACAGGCGGAGGAGGAGGCGAGTGTGTGACCGTACGGGAACTGGCTGAGGCCGCCGGCCTGAAGGCGGCGGCGCTGCCGGACGGGGACCGTCCGGTTACCGGGGTGTATGTGGGCGACCTGCTGAGCTGGGTGATGGGGCGCGCCGCCGCGGGCGATGCGTGGATCACCATTATGTCCAACAGCAATATTGTGGCGGTGGCCGCGCTGGCGGATACCGCGTGCATTGTGCTGGCGGAGGGGGTGCAGCCCGATGACGGGGTGGCCGAATTGGCCGGGCAAAAGGGGATCAACCTGCTGCTCAGCCCGGTCGGCGCCTATGAAACGGCGCTGCGCCTGCATGCACAGCTATGAACCGCTATTATTACGATCTGCATATCCATTCCTGCCTTTCTCCCTGCGCCGATAACGGCAACACCCCGCACGATCTGGTGGGCATGGGGGTGCTGGCGGGGCTGCAGATCATGGCACTGACCGATCATAATACCTGCCGCAACTGTCCGGCCTTTTGCCGGGCGGCGGAGGCGCAGGGGATCATTCCCGTGCCGGGGATGGAGCTGACAACGGCGGAGGATGTGCACATGGTGTGCCTGTTTCCTTCGCTGGAGGCGGCGCTGGCCTTTGACGCTGCGGTGGATACCCGCCGGGTGCGGGTACGCAACCGGCCGGAGATCTTTGGCGAACAGCGGATACTGGATGAAAATGATGTGCTGCTGGGCACCGAGCCGGATCTGCTGTCCAATGCCACCACCATCCCGGTGGAGGAGAGCGTGCCGCTGGCGGCCGCCTATGGCGGTGTGTGCTACCCGGCACATATCGACCGGGAATCAAACGGCATCATTGCCGTGCTGGGGACGCTGCCGGAAAGCCCGCGCTTTTCCTGCGCCGAGCTGCATGACGGCACCCGCGAAACGGCGCTGCGCGCTGCGCATCCGGCCCTGGCCGACCTGCCGCTGCTGGTTGGCTCGGACGCCCACTGCCTGTGGGATATCCGGGACGCGGAGTGGGCGCTGGAGCTGGCGGCATCGCCGGAGGAGCCGGCGGCTGTGCGCAGCGAACTGATCCGGTGGCTGCGCGGCGAACGGGGGTAAACACATGAAAGAGCTGTCGCTGAACATGCTGGACATTGCGGAAAATTCCGTGCGGGCGGGCGCTGCGCTGACGCAGTTGCTGCTGACCGAAACGGCCGATACCCGCACACTGGAGATCCGCGATGACGGCTGCGGCATGGACGCCGAAACGGTACGGCGGGTCACCGACCCGTTTTACACCACCCGTACCACCCGCCGGGTGGGGATGGGGCTGCCGCTGCTGCGGCTTGCAGCAGAGCAGACCGGCGGCACGCTGACGGTGGTCTCCCGGCCGGCGGCCGAATATCCGCAGGCACACGGCACCACGGTGACGGCGGTGTTCCACACCGACCATATCGACTGTGTCCCCCTGGGGGACGTGGCAGAAACGCTGCTTACCCTCATCCAGGGACATCCGGAAACGGATTTCCTGTTCCGGCATATCCGCCCCGGCCTTCCGCCGGTGGAGCTGGATACCCGCCGGCTGCGGGCGGTGCTGGAGGATGTGCCGCTGAACAGCTATGAGGTGCTGCAATGGATCCGGGAGGATCTGGAGGAGCAGTATGCCGCCGCTCCGGCAGGCGAATAGACCGCTTTCTTTATTCCATTCAGGAAACAACAATTCCGTTAAGCATAAAATTCCAACAGAAAGGACGATCCCAATGAAATCATTAGCAGAACTCCAGGCCATCAAAGAGAGAATGCAGAGCAAGGTAGCGCTGCGGGCCGATAACGGTGAGCGTCGCGTGGTGGTCGGTATGGCCACCTGCGGTATTGCTGCCGGCGCCCGTCCGGTGCTCAATGCCTTTGTCGAGCAGGTCAATGAGGCCGGCCTGGCCGCCAGCGTTACGGTCACCCAGACCGGCTGCATCGGCCTGTGCCAGTACGAGCCGATCGTGGAGGTGCTGGAGGCCGGCAAGGAGAAGGTCACCTATGTGAAGATGACCCCCGATAAAGTCAGCCGCGTGATTGAGGAGCACCTCAAGGGCGGCAAGCCGGTGACGGAATTCACCATCGCCAACGAAAAAGCATAAAAAGAGGAGGATAATTCGTATGATTCGCGCTCATGTACTGATCTGCGGCGGTACCGGTTGTACCTCCTCAGGCAGCAAATCCATCCAGCAGGCCTTTGCCGAGAATATCGAGGCGTGCGGCCTGCAGGACGAGATCAAGATCGTACAGACCGGCTGCTTTGGTCTGTGCGCTCTCGGCCCGGTGGTGATCGTGCACCCCGACGGCACCTTCTACAGCAGCGTTAAGGTGGAGGATGTGGCGGAGATCGTCTCCGAGCACCTGCTCAAGGGTCGCATCGTGGAGCGGCTGGTGTACAATGATACCGGCTCTGATGAGCAGCCGGAGGGCAATGTGTCCCTCAATGATACCGCCTTCTACCGCACGCAGAACCGCGTGGTGCTGCGCAACTGCGGCGTCATCAACCCCGAAAACATTGACGAGTACATCGCCCGTGACGGCTATGCTGCACTGGGCAAGGTGCTGACCGAGATGACCCCGGAGGATGTCATCAAGGTGATCACCGATTCCGGCCTGCGCGGCCGCGGCGGCGGCGGATTCCCCACCGGCCGCAAGTGGGCGCTGTGCGCCCCCAACAAGGCGCCGCAGAAATATGTGGTGTGCAACGCGGATGAGGGCGACCCCGGCGCGTTCATGGACCGCTCCGTGCTGGAGGGCGACCCGAACAGCATCATCGAGGCGATGGCCATTGCCGGCTACGCCATCGGCGCCACCGAGGGCTATGTGTATGTGCGTGCCGAGTACCCCATCGCCGTGGCGCGCCTGCAGATCGCCATTGACCAGGCCCGCGAGTATGGCCTGCTGGGCAAGGACATCTTCGGCTCCGGCTTTGATTTCGACCTGCATATCCGTCTGGGCGCCGGCGCCTTTGTGTGCGGCGAGGAGACCGCGCTGATGACCTCCATCGAGGGCAACCGCGGTGAGCCCCGTCCGCGTCCGCCGTATCCGGCGGTGAAGGGCCTGTATGGCTGCCCGACCGTGGAAAACAATGTGGAGACCTTTGCCAATGTGCCGCAGATCATCCTGCGCGGCGCTGAGTGGTTCGCCTCCATGGGCACCGAGAAGTCCAAGGGCACCAAGGTGTTCGCCCTGGGCGGCAAGATCAAGCACACCGGCCTGGTGGAGATCCCCATGGGCACCACCCTGCGGGAGATCATTGAGGATATCGGCGGCGGCATCCCGAACGGCAAGAAGTTCAAGGCTGCGCAGACCGGCGGCCCCTCCGGCGGCTGTATCCCGGCCTCCCTCATTGATACCCCGGTGGATTACGATAACCTGATCGCCATCGGCTGTATGATGGGCTCCGGCGGCCTGATCGTCATGGACGAGGACACCTGCATGGTGGATATGGCGAAATTCTTCCTCGAATTCACCGTGGATGAGTCCTGCGGTAAGTGCACCCCCTGCCGTGTCGGCACCAAGCGTCTGCTGGAGAAGCTGAACAAGATCACCGACGGCAAGGGCACACTGGAGGATATTGACGAGCTGGAGCAGCTGTGCTACTACATCAAGCAGAATTCGCTGTGCGGCCTCGGCCAGACGGCGCCCAACCCGGTGCTGTCCACCCTGAAATTCTTCCGCGATGAGTATGTGGCCCATGTGGTGGATAAGAAGTGCCCGGCGGGCGTCTGCAAGCACCTGCTCACCTTCACCATTGATCAGGACAAGTGCATCGGCTGCGGTATGTGTGCGCGTAACTGCCCGGTGGAGACCATCCACAAGACGGATTATGTTGCCCCCGGCCACAAGCTTGCCAGCTACGAGATCGACCCGGCGAAGTGCGTGAAGTGCGGCGTCTGTATGTCGAACTGTAAGTTTAAGGCTATCAGCAAGCAGTAAGAAAGGAGTGTGGATAAGATGGATATGGTTAATGTAAAAATCAACGGTATCGCGGTCAGCGTGCCGAAGGGCTCCACCATCCTGGAGGCAGCCCGCTATGCCGGCGTGGAGATCCCCACTCTGTGCTTTCTGAAAGAGATCAATGAGATCGGCGCCTGCCGTATCTGTGTGGTTGAGGCCAGCGAGGGCGGCCGTCCGGCGCGCCTGGTTACCGCCTGTGTGTATCCCGTCAGCGAGGGCATGGAGGTGACCACCAACAGCAAGAAGGTGCAGCAGAACCGCCGCATCACGCTGGAGCTGATCCTTTCCACCCATGAGAAGAAGTGCCTCTCCTGCGTGCGTTCCACCAATTGTGAGCTGCAGAAGATGTGCCGTGACTATGGTGTGGAGGACAGCGGCCAGTATGATGGCTTCCGCCCGCACTATGAGGAGGATACCTCTGCCCCGCACCTGATCCGCGATAATAACAAGTGCATCCTGTGCCGCCGCTGCGTGGCTGCCTGCCGCCAGCAGTTTGTCTCCGTCATCGGCGCCAACGACCGCGGCCTGGATACCCACATTGCCTGCGCATTTGAAAAGCCGCTGGACGAGACGCCCTGCGTTTCCTGCGGCCAGTGCATCACCCACTGCCCGACCGGCGCCCTGCGTGAGCGGGACGATACCGCCAAGGTGTGGGAGGCACTGAACGATCCGGAGAAGATCGTGATTGTGCAGACCGCCCCGGCCGTGCGTGCCGCGCTGGGCGAGGAATTCGGCATGCCGATCGGCACCAATGTGGAAGGCAAGATGGTTGCCGCGCTGCGCCGTCTGGGCTTCGATAAGGTGTTCGATACCGACTGTGCCGCGGACTTCACCATCGTGGAGGAGGCCAATGAGCTGGTTGACCGCGTGAAGAACGGCGGCGTGCTGCCGATGATCACCTCCTGCTCCCCCGGCTGGGTGAAGTTCTGCGAGATGTATTATCCGGAGCAGATCGGCAACCTGTCCTCCTGCAAGTCCCCCCAGAGCATGATGGGTGGCCTGCTGAAGACCTACTACGCAGAGACGAACGGCATCGACCCCGAAAAGATCGTGTCTGTTTCCGTGATGCCCTGCACCGCCAAGAAGTTTGAAGTGGCCCGTGAGGAGCTGAGCGAGAACGGGCTGGCGGATGTGGATATCACCATCACCACCCGTGAGCTGGCGCGCATGATCGACCGCGCCGGCATCCGGTTCCCGTACCTCGGCGATGAGGAATTTGACGAGCTGCTGGGTGTGGATACCGGCGCAGCGGTCATCTTCGGCGCCACCGGCGGCGTGATGGAGGCGGCGCTGCGCACCGCCAACGATTGGTTGACCGGCAAGGACAACGCCTCTGTGGAATTCCATGAGGTGCGCGGCACCCAGGGGCTCAAGGAGGCCACCTACAATGTGGGCGGCGTGGAGATCAAGGTGGCCGTGGCCAGCGGCATTGCCAATGCCAACTATGTAATGCAGCAGATCAAGGACGGCACCGCTCCCTGGACCTTTGTGGAGATCATGTGCTGCCCCGGCGGCTGCGTGACCGGCGGCGGCCAGCCCATCCAGCCGGCCAGCGTGCTGAACACCATGGATCTCAAGGCCATGCGTGCCAAGGCGCTGTATGACCAGGATGCGGCCATGCCGATGCGCAAGTCTCATGATAATCCCACCGTGAAGGCGGTGTACAAGGAGTATCTGGGCGAGATTGGCGGCCACAAGGCGCATGAGATCCTGCACACCCACTATGTCGGCCGTCCGCGTTTCCGCTGATGGGTCGCACAGCATAGACTTTTGATAATTCCCCTTGCATAGAGACCAAAGCGGGCGCCGTGGGATATCCACGGCGCCCGCTTGGTGTCTTTTTGGCCGTTTCCGGCGTGTTTACGCGCGGAACACTCCGTGATAATGCCGAAAAAATGTAAATTTTTTTTGTACTTTACCACAAAGTTATTGCTTTTATTGGCAAAATGTCGTATCATAAACTCGTTGCGAAAGTTCTGCGGCGGTCTGTCTCCCGCAGACCGCCACTAAAAATATCAAAGAAAGAGGTTGTTGCATTATGGCAGAAATTGATCTGAAGCAGTACGGCATCACGGGTACTACCGAGATCGTACACAATCCCTCCTATGAGGAGCTGTTCAAGGAGGAGACCAAGCCGGGCCTCGTCGGTTATGAGAAGGGACAGGTCAGCGAGCTGGGCGCTGTCAATGTGATGACCGGCATCTATACCGGCCGCTCCCCCAAGGATAAGTATATCGTGGTGGACGATAACTCCAAGGACACCGTGTGGTGGACCTCGGACGAGTACAAGAACGATAACCACCCCATGACCGAGGAAACCTGGGCTGCGGTGAAGGACATTGCCCGCAAGGAGCTGTGCAACAAGCGCCTGTTTGTGGTGGATGCATTCTGCGGCGCCAACAAGGATACCCGGATGGCTATCCGCTTCATCGTGGAGGTGGCCTGGCAGGCGCACTTCGTTACCAATATGTTTATCAAGCCCACCGAGGAAGAGCTGAAGGACTTCAAGCCCGACTTTGTGGTGTACAATGCCTCCAAGGCGAAGGTGGAGAATTATCAGGCGCTGGGCCTCAATTCCGAGACCTGCGTGGCTTTCAACATCACCAGCCGTGAGCAGGTGATCATCAACACCTGGTACGGCGGTGAGATGAAGAAGGGTATGTTCTCCATGATGAACTACTACCTGCCGCTCAAGGGCATGGCCTCCATGCACTGCTCGGCCAATACCGATATGAACGGCGAGAACACCGCCATCTTCTTCGGCCTCTCCGGCACCGGCAAGACCACCCTTTCCACCGATCCCAAGCGTCTGCTCATCGGTGATGACGAGCACGGCTGGGATGATAACGGCGTGTTCAACTTTGAGGGCGGCTGCTATGCCAAGGTGATCAATCTGGATAAGGAGTCCGAGCCGGATATCTACAACGCCATCAAGCGCAATGCGCTGCTGGAGAATGTAACGGTGGATGAGAACGGCAAGATCGACTTTGACGACAAGAGCGTGACGGAGAACACCCGCGTGTCCTACCCGATCGACCACATCCAGAACATCGTGCGGCCGATCTCCTCTGCCCCCGCAGCCAAGAATGTGATCTTCCTGTCGGCGGATGCGTTCGGCGTACTGCCGCCGGTGTCCATCCTGACGCCGGAGCAGACCAAGTATTACTTCCTGTCCGGCTTCACGGCCAAGCTGGCCGGCACCGAGCGCGGCATCACCGAGCCGACCCCGACCTTCTCCGCTTGCTTTGGTCAGGCGTTCCTGGAGCTGCATCCGACCAAGTATGCTGAGGAGCTGGTCAAGAAGATGGAAAAGAGCGGCGCCAAGGCGTATCTGGTCAATACCGGCTGGAACGGCACCGGCAAGCGCATCTCCATCAAGGATACCCGTGGCATCATCGACGCGATCCTCAGCGGTGCGATCCTGACCGCGCCGACCAAGAAGATCCCGCACTTCGATTTCGAGGTGCCGACCGAGCTGCCGGGTGTGGATCCCGCGATCCTCGATCCTCGCGACACCTACGCCGATGTGGCCGAGTGGGAGAAGAAGGCACAGGATCTGGCCGCCCGCTTTATCAAGAACTTCGTCAAGTACGAGGGCAATGAGGCAGGCAAGGCGCTGGTTGCGGCCGGCCCCAAGGCCTGATGGCGTAAAGCGGTATTCTGAATAAAGTAAAAAAGCGTCCCCAACGGAAAAATCCGTCGGGGACGCTTTTTTTGCTTTTGCGGCAGAGAACCGAGCGGCTGGCTGGCATTGTCGCCTGCCGGGGCATATCCCTGTCCGCAGCTGCGTAGATATGTAAAAGGGTGCCGGCCAAGCCCAGCCGGGCCGAAAGCGGGGGTGTTTTCGCAGCCAATAGCACGGTGTTTTCATTTCTGCAGTGCGAACCGGCTAAGGAGAATGGGCGAGAGGCCCATTCTCCAGGGCGCACAGCAGAAATGAAAATTTTGTACAGACATATGGTGCGCCCACGATATGAAGAAGCTAATGAGAATGGGCGAGAGGCCCATTCTCCAGGGCGCACGGCAGAAACGAAAATTTTGTACAGAGAGATGGTGCGCCCCCCGATACGAACCGGCTAATGAGAATGGGCAAAAGCCCATTCTCCAGGGCGCACAGCAGAAACAAAAATATTATATACACTTTGTGTGCGCCCGGTTGACAGTCCCGGTCGAAAAAACTATAATAACAGAGAAAAGTTAGTGTAGCCTTACTTTTGAAAATCCACACCAAAAAGGAGAACAAGCGGATGGGAAAAACCTTGGCACAATGCCCAATCGGCGGACAGGCCGTTATCCGGACGGTGGGGGGCGCTGGCGCACTGCGCTGCCGGCTGCTGGATATGGGGCTGATCCCCGGCACACGGATAGAGGTGATCAAGGCCGCCCCGATGGGGGATCCCATCCAGATCCGCCTGCGCGGATATGAGCTGACCCTGCGGCTGGACGATGCCCGGCTGATCGGAATTGCTGGCACGGAGGAGGCGGAAAAGGCATGATATTGGCGCTTGTAGGAAACCAGAACTGCGGCAAAACGACGCTGTTTAACTGCCTGACCGGGGCAAATCAGCATGTCGGCAATTTCCCCGGTGTGACGGTGGATCAGAAAATGGGGGAGGTGCGTGGCGTCAGGGATTGCTCTGTGGTGGATCTGCCTGGCGTGTATTCCATCCGCCCGTATTCCACCGAGGAAAAGGTGACCCGCGATTTTATCTTCGGCCAGCGGCCGGACGGCATCATCAATATCGTGGACGCCACCAATCCGGAGCGCAATCTGTACCTGACACTGCAGCTGCTGGAGCTGCGTCTGCCAATGGTGCTGGTGCTGAATATGATGGACGAGGTGCTGGGCAATGGGGGCAGCGTGGACTGCAAGCGTTTGGAACAGGAGCTTGGCGTCCCGGTGGTGCCGGTCAGCGCTGCCAGGAACGAGGGCATCACCGAGGTGGTGGATCGCATTGTGGAGGTCACACGCGGCCATATCATCCCGGCGGTGCGGGATTTCTGCCCGGCCGGGCCGGTGCACCGCTGCATCCATGCGGTTTCGCATATTATTGAGGATCACGCGCAGCGTTTGGGCATCAGTCCGCGTTTCTGCGCCACCAAGGTGATTGAGGAGGACCCCGAATTTATCGAGAAGCTGGAGCTGGATCAGAATGAGCTGGAACTGATTGAGCACAGCGTGGTGGAGATGGAAACGGAGCGGGGGCTTGACCGCAATGCCGCGCTGGCGGATATACGGTACAATTTTATTGAGCAGCTGTGCGGCCGCTGCGTGGTGCGCAGCCGCGAGAGCCGGGAGCACCGCCGCAGTGTGCGGATTGACAGTGTGCTGACCAACCGCTTTCTGGCGCTGCCGCTGTTTGTGCTGATTATGCTGCTGATCTTCTGGCTGACCTTTGATGTGGTAGGGGAGGCACTGAGCAGCCTGCTCTCCATGGGCATTGACGCACTGACGGGGCTGGTGGATCGCGGGCTGACTGCCTATGGGATCAATCCTGTGGTGCACAGCCTGATCGTGGATGGCGTGTTTGCCGGGGTGGGCAGCGTGCTGGGCTTTCTGCCGATCATCGTGGTGCTGTTTTTCTTCCTTTCGGTGCTGGAGGATACCGGCTATATGGCGCGGGTGGCCTTCGTGATGGATAAGCTGCTGCGGCGCATCGGCCTGTCCGGCCGCAGCTTTGTGCCGATGCTGATCGGCTTCGGCTGCACGGTGCCGGCCGTGATGGCCAGCCGCACCCTGGCCTCGGAGCGGGACCGCAAAATGACCATCCTGCTTACGCCGTACATGAGCTGCTCGGCGAAGATCCCGATCTACGCGGTGTTTTCGGCCGCATTTTTTCCGCGGTATGCGGCGCTGGTGATGATCGGCCTGTATGTGGGCGGCATGGCGGTGGGGGTTCTGGCTGCGCTGTTTCTCAAATCCTCGGTGCTGCGCGGCCGTCCCGCCCCCTTTGTGATGGAGCTGCCGAATTACCGCCTGCCCTCGGCGCGCAGCGTGCTGATGCTGATGTGGGAGAAAGCACGCGATTTTCTGCAGAAGGCCTTCACCGTGATCTTTCTGGCGACGGTCATCATCTGGTTTTTGCAGAGCTTCGATAGCCACCTGAATCCGGTGCAGGACAGCGCCGATAGCCTGCTGGCCATCATCGGCCGACTGATCGCCCCGCTGTTCCGTCCGCTCGGCTTCAGCGATTGGCGGGTGGCTACGGCGCTGATCACCGGGTTTACGGCCAAAGAGGCGGTTATCAGCACGCTGGGGGTGCTGCTCGGTGTGGGCACCGGAGAATTGGCGGCGGCGCTGCCGGCGCTGTTCACGCCGGCCTCGGCCATCAGCTTCCTCACCTTCACGCTGCTGTATACCCCCTGCGTGGCGGCGGTGGCGACCATCCGGCGTGAGCTGCGCTCCACCGTGCGCACGGTGGGGGTGGTGATTGCCCAGTGCTGTGTGGCGTGGGTGACTGCCGGTGTGGTGTACATCGTTGCCGGTCTGCTCTGATGGCGCAAGGGGAGGAATGGGTATGCACTGGCTGGATATTGTGCTGCTGGGGCTGATCGGCCTGGGGGTGCTGGCTGCGGTGCGCAGCCTCTGGCGGCGGCGCGGCAGCGGCCGCTGTGGCTGTGGCGGATGCCGCGGTCACGGCGGGGACGATTGTTGCTGCGGCCGGAACGATCGCACCGATGCCGGGTAGGATTTCGGGTTTTGGTATAAACATAACAAACAGGGCGTATAAACCTTTCGGTTTATACGCCCTGTTGTTTACGGAAAATCAATATTGTGCGGATTTCTCGCGGATCCAGGCACCCCACTCGGCGTAGTATTTGCCAAGGATGTGGATGCCGTCGCTGCTCATGTCCGCCCGCAGCGCGCCCTGATCGTCGTCAAACTGCTCATTGATGTCCAGATAGAAGATGGAGGTGTTGTCCGCCAGCGCCTTAATGGCGTTGTTAAAGCGATCCATCTTGGGGTTGTTGAAGCTCTCCTCTTTGGCCGAGCGCTCTGCTGTCACATGCAGGTTGGCGCAGATGAAAATTTTGGCGTTCGGCTGTGCAGCGCGGATCTCGTTGATCTGCTCTGTATACCGGCGGATAGAGGTATCAAAATTGTACCCCAGCTCGTTAATGCCGATCATCACATAGACTTTGCCGTACTGCTTGCGCTTCAGCAGATCGGTCAGCCCGATATTGCCGATGCCGTCAATGCTGACGGTGGTCTGCGGCAGATTGTAGTTGCTCAGTCCCCGGTGAACGAAGAAATCGGCACCGGTCATGCGGCCATAGTATTGCAGGCCCTCGCCGCGGGAGTCCCCGATAAACAGCGTGTCGCGGAAGAAGGTGTCGTCCGCCGGCGTTGATGGCGCAGCGGTGGTTGTGGCGGGTGCGGCCGTGGTGGTCGTGGTTGGTGTTTCTGTGGTGGTGGTTTCGGAAGCGGTGGTTGTGGTAATGACCGGCGGCAGGCTGTCCGGCTCAGCCGGTTTTTTGCCGCCAAGCATGGCCTTGGCCAGAAATGGCGCTGCAACCACAACAGATACGCCGAGCAGCACGGCGAAAACGATCTGCGGCCGGATGTGCCGGGGGGCGGAATGCTGACTACTCATACTGTAAACACCTCATCATCAAAATCGGAAATACAGGAAGGGGTCGTTCAGACCCCGGTACAGACAGTACACGGCCGCCCAGAAGATGGCCAGCAGCACCACCTTTTCGCCATAGGCCAGCACGGCGCCGGGTGCATCGGTCTGTTCGGCGCGCTGCCGCAGCCGGCGGTACAGCCGCTGGGGGTAGGGGGTGGAGAAAAGCAGGCCAAGCAGCAGCCAGTGGCCGTACTGCGGGATAAAGCGGACATAATCGTGCGGGAACGGGGCGACCCCGGAAAAAACCGGGAACAGCCGGCCGAAGAAAATACCCATCTGCCCCATATCGGTGATGGCAAAGACCGTCCAGGTCAGCGGGATGGCCAGCAGCATATACAGATGTCCGGCAATCGGGTGGTTCTCCAGCCACCGGCCAAGCCCGGTGAATTTTTCCACCGCCAGCAGCACAAACAGCACCAGCCCCCACAGGGCGAAGTTCCATCCGGCGCCGTGCCACAGGCCGGTGAACAGCCACACCACCAGCAGATTGCGCAGGGTGCGCCAGCGGCCGCACCGGCTGCCCCCCAGCGGAATATACACATAATCGCGGAACCAGTGGCTCAGGGTCACATGCCACCGCCGCCAGAATTCCGACATGCTGCGGGCGGAATAGGGCTGCAGGAAGTTTTCCGGTATGGTGAAGCCCAGCATCTGCCCAAGCCCGATGGCCATGAGCGAGTAGCCGTAGAAATCAAAGTAGAGCTGGAAGGAAAAGGCGGCAATGCCCATCCATGCCAGCGGGGTGCTCACGCTCTCATAGCCGATCATGGCCAGGTCGCTCCACAGACCGCCCAGCTGGTTGGCCAGCAGCACCTTGCTGCCAAGGCCGAGGATGAACACCCGGATGCCGTCCATAAAGCTGTCGAAGCTGACGCTGCGGCTGACCAGCTGGCGGCGGATGCTGTCATAGGTAACAATCGGGCCGGCGATCAGCTGCGGGTACATGGTCAGGTAGGTTCCCACCGTGACCAGCGTCTGCGCCGGTGGGCAGGTGCCGCGGTACACATCTACCAGGTAGGAAACGGCCTGAAAGGTGTAGAAGCTGATACCGGCCGGCAGCAGGTAATTGTGCACCGGCAGTGCCGTGCCGAAGGCGGCGTTGATATTGCGCACCGTGAAGGCACCGTATTTGAAGAAAAACAGACAGCCAAAGTGGAAAACCAGGCCGAGCACCAGCCAGACCCGCCGGGCGCGCCCTGTTCGGCGGCCGATCATGCCGGCCAGCAGCCAGTCCACCGCGATGGTCACGGCCAGCAGCAGCAGATGGCCCGGATACCCCCAGGAGCCTACGGCGTAGAACACCAGGCTGCCGAGGAACAGCACCGGGTTGCGCCAGCGTGCCGGCATCAGGGTATAAACGGCAAGAAAGATCGGCAGAAACAAAAAAATAAACGGTAAACTGCTGAAAACCATTGCCCTTCAATCACCCTCTGCGTCTATGGAATAGTACACCTCCATTATACCGAAAGCAAGACAAGAATACAATGCCTTTTTTGCGGAATAGCGGGCAAAGTTTTTCCTTTTTTGCCGGTTGGCGGCGACAAAAAAGGCGTCCTCCCCTGGTCGGGAGGACGCCGCGGGGTATGGGGCCTCAGCCGCCAAGCACATACCGCAGGATGCACACGGCCTGCAGGGCGCTGCCGATGTCCACGAACACATGGAACACCGTGTGATACACCGGCTTTTTACCGCCGATGCCGTACAGCACGGCACCGACGGTGTAGGCCACGCCGCCGGCCAGCAGCCACCAGAAGCCCGTCCAGCCGATGGCCTCTACCGTGGCTTTCAGGATCAGCACAATGCACCAGCCCATGCCGATATAGCAGGTCATGGCCAGGCGCTTATACCGGTTGTGGTCAATGGCGGTGAACACGGTGGCGAAGGCTACCAGCCCCCATTCCACGCCGAAGATGCTCCATGCCAGCGCCGGGTGCAGCGGCCGGATGCCCGCCAGCAGGATGGGGGTGTAGGTGCCGGCGATCAGAAAGTAAATGGTGCAGTGGTCGATCACCTGCAGCACCTTTTTTCCCATGCCGGGGCGCAGCCCGTGGTAGACGCTGGAGACCGTATACAGCGCCACCATGGAGCCGCCGTATATACTGCTGCCGACCACGCCCCACACATCTCCGTGCCGGGCAGCGATCAGCACCGCCAGCACCAGCACAATGGCGCCCAGCGCACCGCCGATGATGTGGGTGACCATATTGGCAATATCCTCGCCGCGGGTATAGGCCGGCAGGCGGCGATCCTTCAGTGGGGTACGGGACATAAAACACACTTCTCCTTTTTGTTCGGGTATACGGGCGGGAGCCGGGCATCCGTTCCGCGCGGCGCGGTGCGCCGGTTCACTTTGACCCGGTCGGTGCTTTTATGATAGCATGGCCTCGGTCTCCGGACAACCTACCGTTTGCCGGAAGCGGTCTACCCCTGCGGATGGCCGATTTCCCCACAGAAAAACGGCAGTAGAGCCGCCAGCTGGCGGCTCTACTGCCGGGAGAGAGCAAAAAACTGACCGAAAAAGCGCCTCAGCCGTCAGAATGAGCCAGGTCGCCGATGTTTTCGGTAATCACACAGGTGCTGTTGTCCCCATGCTCCACCAGCTGCGCCTTCAGTGCACCTTCGTCCAGCACATTGTCCCGCAGGATGCAGTGGCGGCAGTCGGTGATGACCAGCGAATAGGCCGGCGTCACCTCACCGCCCGGCTTGTCGCCGGCGCCGATGCGCATGGCGTTGCCGGTGACCACGGCGTTGCGGCAGCCGGTCATACGGATGTGGCAGCCGTCCTCGGGATCGGCCAGGGGGCGGTCATCGGTGTAGGCGCCGCTGCGGCGGAACACATTGCCGGTGATGGTCAGCAGCTCGCACGGCCAGGCCCCCGGCCCATAGGCGATGGCCGGGCCAAAGGCGCGGTCGAAGAAGTTGCCGGTGATGTTGTGGCTGTTGCCCTGCGGGATGAGAATGCCGCCCGCCTGGTTCCACTCAATGCGGTTGCCGGTGAAGGTGAGCGAGGAGGCCGTGCCGCCCCCCAGCACGCCGCCCTTGCCGTTATTATTGAAAATGGTGTCGGAGATAAAGCCGTCGAAGCCGTCGATGTACAGTCCCGCGCCGCCATTGAAGATCAGCATGGAATGCCGCAGGCTGAATGCCCACACATGGGAGAGGTGCAGCCCGTCGCCGGTAAAGCCCGCTATCCGGCAATCGTCGATGGCGGGGGTGTCCTCCCGGCCGGCGCCGTTATAGTCCGGCCACGCAATGCGGATGCCGTGGATATTCTTGCCCAGATCGCCGCCGACAAAGCCGACGCCCTGCACCGTGCAGCCAAAGGCGCCGGTAATATCCAGCAGGCAGCCGGCCGTGGGATCATTGAGCTGCAGCACCGAGCAGCCGGGGGCGTGATAGCCCCAGCCGGAGCAGCCCTGCAGGGTGATGCCGGTGCCGCGCATGTGCAGCTCTCCGGTGGCGTAGGTGCCTGGCGGCACCGTGATCAGGCCGCCCGCCTGGCTGGCGGCATCCAGCGCTGATTGGATGGCGGCGGTGCAGTCGGTTTTGCCGTCGCCCACCGCGCCGTACGCGGTAATGTCATAAACCCGGTTGTTCATAGTGGTTCTCCTTTTTGCCGGTTCGGCATTTCTTTGGTTGCGGTTTTATCGGTCGGCAGCACTGCCGGTGATTGGCAGGCTAGCAACAGCGTTCAGCTCCGGGCCGGCGGTGTGGCCGGCCAGCAGTTCGTAGTAGCCCTGCGCCGCTACCATGGCGCCGTTATCGCCGCACAGCGCCAGCGGCGGCACAAACAGCCGCAGCCCGCGTGTGGCACAGGCCTGCTGCATACCGGCGCGCAGGCCGGCGTTGGCGGAAACGCCGCCGGCCAGCACAATGGTGCCGGCGCCGGTGTCTGCCGCAGCACGCATGGTGTTGTCCACCAGCAGCTCGGTCACCACCCGGCGGAAGCTGGCGCACAGGTCGGCCCGGTTCAGCTGTTCGCCCTTTTGTTCGGCATTGTGCAGGCGGTTGATGACCGCCGTTTTCAGCCCGGAGAAGCTGAAATCGTATACGCTGCCCTCCACATGGGGGTGTGGCAGGGGGTAGGCATTGGGGTCGCCCTCTTCCGCCAGCCGGTCAAGCGCCACGCCGCCGGGATAGGGCATGCCCATGGCGCGCGCCGCCTTGTCATAGCATTCGCCGGCGGCGTCATCGCGGGTGCGGCCGATCACCGTAAAGTGGGTGTAGTCCGCTGCCTGCACAATGTGGGTGTGTCCGCCGGAGACCACCAGGCACAGAAACGGTGGCTCCAGCTCCGGATGCGCCAGATAGTTGGCAGCAATGTGGGAGCGCAGATGGTGCACGGGGATCAGCGGCTTGCCGGTGGCCATGGCCAGCCCCTTGGCAAAGCTGACCCCCACCAGCAGTGCGCCGATCAGCCCCGGCGCGTAGGTGACGGCAATGCCGTCGATCTGCTCCAGGGTGGTATCGGCCTGTTCCAGCGCCTGCCGTACCACGCCGCTGATGGCCTCGGCATGGCGGCGGCTGGCGATCTCCGGCACCACGCCGCCGTACAGCCGGTGCTCTGCCACCTGCGAGGCGACCACATTGGACAGCATCCGCCGCCCGTCCTCCACCACGGCGGCGGCCGTCTCATCGCAGGAGGATTCAATGCCTAAAATGCGCATAGCTTCACTCGTCCTTTTGCTCAGAATACTCAAAATAGCGGGAATAGATGGCGGCATCCTCGGTCGGCTGCCGGTAAAACCCCGGCCGTACGCCGTCCCGCCGGTAGCCGGCTCCCTCGTACAGGGCGATGGCCGCGGCGTTGGATACCCGCACCTCCAGCGTTAGCCGGTACAGGGTGTGCTGCCGGGCATAGTGCTCCAGCGCGGCCAGTAGCGCCCGCGCCACCCCCTGCCGCCGGGCGGCGGGGGAAACGGCCACATTGGTGATGAAGCCCTCGTCCTCCAGGTGGTGCATCCCGGCATAGCCGCACACCTCACCGGCCTGCTCCGCCACCAGAAAAACGGCGTGCGGGTTCGAAAGCTCCTCGGCCAGTGCCTGTGCCGACCACGGCGCGGCAAAGCACTGCTGCTCCAGCGCAGCCAGCGCGGGGATGTGCTGCGCCTGCATCGGGCAGACGGTCAGCGGCATGGCAGTCACGGCGGTATCGCTCCTTTCCCTCCGCAGGGGATACCCGGCGGTGTGCGGACAAAACAGCAGCGGGCGGGGCGCCGCAGTCACCCACGGCGTCCCGCCCGCCCGGCATCCGAGGATGCACTGTTGCTGTTTACATGTTTTCCTCGATATAGGTGACCAGCTGACCCACCGTGCGGATCTTCTCGATCATCTCATCCGGCACCTCGCCGATATTGAAAGCGTCCTCCAGCGACATCAGCATATCCACCAGATCCAGCGAATCTGCACCGAGATCGTCCACAATGTCGGTGTCCGGGGTGATGGTGTCCGCGTCTACCTCAAACTGTGCGCTGAGGATCTCTTTTACCTTGTCCAGTACCATAAAATTGTCTCATCCTTCCGAAAATTGTGTGCGGCCGAGCTGCCGCAGGCAGAAACCGTTGCGGAGCGGCCGGAGCACCGGCGCGTTCCCTGCTTCAATATTATGCAAATCCGGCGCGTTTGTCAATCCTTTTTTTGGATTTTTTCTTCCGCGGCGGTGGTTCCCTGTGTTGTTGGGGGGATCGAAGCGTCTGTGGCAGTGGTCGTTGTGGTGCCGGTGGCGCTTGTCGATGTGGTGGTTGTGACGGTGGTGGTCGTGGTTGTTGTCGTGGTTGTGGTGGGGCCCTGACCGAGGTATTGCAGCTTATCGCTGGGGCAGTAGACGGTCACGCCGTTCAGCAGCAGCCGCGACCAGCCGGTCTTTTCGTCCACGCCGGTGCGCACCAGTGTCAGCCCCTTTTCTGCGTGCCGCCAGATATTCGGTTTCTTCTCGTCCGGGGCAATGCGCAGGGCGCAGGCGCTCTGCAGGGCAACCTTATCGGAGGTCTCCGTAAAGGAAAAGCCGGAAAACTCGGTGGGGAAGGTGGACGGGTCCGGTTCATTCAGCAGGGCGGTGTGGGGCTTGGAAAAGTCCATATAGGCGATGTTGAGATCCACATAGTTCTTTTCGGCAATGCCCGGCACAATGCCGTCGCTGGCGCACTGCCATATGGCGTGGTCGCCGCCGTAGCTCTTCTTGGGCAGCTCGGCATACTGCGCCATCCATACGCGGTAGGCGTTCAGCCGGGCGGCCTCCCAGTTGTTCCACAGGGCATTGCGGTAGCTGTACAGCACCGGCGTGTAGCCATTCTGCGCAATATAGTCCATAAAGGCCATGGCATTGTCCGTGATGGTGGTATTGCTTACGCCGGTCAGTCGGTCGGAGCCGAAGGTCTCAAAATCGTATGCCACCGGCCAGGTAATGTTGTATTCCTTGATCACTTCCAGCGTGAAGGCGGCTTCCTCCAGCGCCTCCTGGCGGGTTTTGGCGGCGGAGAAGAAATAGACCCCCACCGGCATGCCGGCATCCAGTGCGCCGCGGATGTTTTTGTCAAAATTGGCATCCTTATAGACCACGCCGCCGACCGTCGTCCGGTAGCCGCAGCGGATCATGGCAAAGCGGATGCCGGCCTGTTTGACGGTCGGCCAGTCGATCTCCTCTGTGCCGCGCCACACATCAATGCCCACCAGCTGGCCGTTGGAGCCGTACAGATGGGGCAGATCCGGCAGCGATACCCGGTCCGGGCGTACCGGCTGGTAGTCGGTGTGGGTGCCGGTCACGCGCGTTTCTGTGCGTTTGGTGGTGGTCACCTCGTTCTGTTCCACCCGGATGACCGGCGGCTTGACCGAGGGGATGACCTTGCGGGTGGTGCGTCCGGTGGTCGTGGTGGTTGTGGGGGCCTCCGTGGTCGTGGCGGTTTCGGTGGTGGCAGGGGCGGTGGTCAGCAGCGGTGCGCTGACCGCCGAGGAAGCCGCCGCGGGGACAAGCCGCCGGTGCTGCAGTGAGCGGGTGACCGCCAGCACGCCGGTGACCGCCAGCGCCGCGGCGGTTACGCCGCCCACCGCCGGCAGCAGCCAGGCGGGCAGGTGCATGGGTGCGCTGTGCCGGCCGCCGGAAAATCCGTTAAAAGCCATTGTTCTCTCCGTTTCTGTGGGTTACTGGTTGGTTTGCTCCAGATATTCCTCCAGGCACAGCCCCTTGGACATGATCTCGGTGGCGACCTCCTTGCCTACATAGCGGTAATGCCATGGCTCGTAGATCACGCCGGTCTCTGCCTGCTTATCCTTCGGGAAGCGCAGGATGAAGCCGTATTCGGCGCAGTGCTCGATCAGCCAGCTGTAGGCCGGGGTCTGAGCAAAATCCTCCTCCAGCTTGAAGTTTCCGCTGCCGCCGAGATCCAGGGCCAGGCCGCAGTTGTGCTCGCTGTAGCCGGGGCGCTTGACAATCTTGCCGGCTGCGGTCTGGGCGGCGGTGTCGCTGCTGCCGTTTGCCAGGAACCGATCCACCTGCCGCCAGTACAGCACGCTTTGCTGCGAGGCGGGACGGTAGCCGGACTGCACGCCGATGCCATAGGCCTTGCCGGCCTCCAGCATGGCGTTCAGATCGGCCTGGATGCGCTGGTCGGCCTTCTGGTTTTTTCCCACATCCACCAGCGTAACGCCGTTCTCATAGCCGGAGGGCAGCGGGTTCCAGTCGTTCACCAGCAGCAGGTTCCAGGCGGCGCCGGCCGGCTGCACATAGTGCCCGGTGGTATCGTATTCCAACAGGGTGCGCCCGCCGGTGTTGGCGGTTGTCGGGGCCTTGGTGGTGGGCGCGGCTGTGGTTGTGGTCGTCGTGGTCGTGGGTGCCGCCGTTGTGGTGGTGACCGTGGTGGTAACGGTGGTGGTGGGCGGAGTGCTGCTTTCCGGTGTGGGGGAGCCGCCATGCGGGCGCAGCAGGATGACCAGCAGCACGATCAGCACGGCAACGCCGACCGCACCGGCCACCAGTGTGATCCGGTAAAGGGTTTTTGCCTGCCGCGCCGAGCGGCGGTTCTTGTGAATTTCTGCCATGATTTTATCCTCTTTTCCTCTGGTTTTTCACCCAAAACGGCCTGCCGCACAGGCCGTCTCTTCCCTTAGACAATCGGGTTACAGCCGTTTGTGAAATCGTTGTATTCCGTTTGCTTTGTCTATTTTATCGCATTTTCCGGCGGGGGGCAACCCCCTTTTTTATCCAGTGGCCTGCCGTTCAGCGCTGCGGCCAGCAGGGTATCGCCGGCGTATTCCAGCTTCAGCGAGAAAAACGGGGTGTCCTGCCGCAGCAGCTCCAGAAACAGGCGGTCGCCCTCCCAGGTGGGCAGGCGTGCCATGGTGGCGTCGTCCACCCATTCCAGCACCCCCTCGCGGCATTCGCACAGGGTGCCGGTGAACCCGTTGGCGGTGAACAGGTGCATATATTCCGTTTCCCAGCGGTCGGAAACAAAGGTTACAATGCCCCGGTAGCGGTAGTGCGTCAGGGTCAGGCCGGTCTCCTCCCGTACCTCCCGCAGCAGGCATTCCTCCGGGCTTTCCTTGTCCTCAAATTTGCCGCCGACGCCGATCCACTTGTCGCGGTTGAGGTCGTTTTCTTTCTTTATCCGGTGCAGCAGCAGGGTCTGCCCCTGCCGGTTGCGGATGTAGCACAGGGTGGTGTTGCGCATGGCTTATCGGCTCCTTTCCGGGGTATCCAGCAGGGCGGTCAGCTGCTGCGGGGTCACGGTGGCGTTCAGCACCTCCAGCAGCCGGTTGGCGGACAGGGTAGGCGGCAGCTGCAGCTGCCGCAGCAGTGCGGCGCGCCGGGCGGCACTGTCCGGTGTGCCGGACAGACCGAGGGCGTACAGATCTGCTTTGGTCAGCGCCATTTTATCCGGGGCGGGCGCGCCCTCCTCCAGGAAGGTGGCGCCGGCCCGTTCCAGTGCTGCCAGAACGGTGGCATTGTCCATGCCCTCCACCCCCAGCAGCCCCTCACGGGAGGGGGCGGCCTTGCGCCGCTCCTTGCCCGGTATGGGCGGGGTATAGGCCAGACGCACCTGCGCGGCCGGCAGAAGCTGCAGCAGCCGGTTGCGGATCACCGTGCCGGCGCTGTCGCTGTCGGTCAGTACGATCAGCCCGCGCTCGGCCGCCAGCCGCCGCAGCAGCGTGGTTTTTTCTGCATCGTGGAAAATGCCAAAACCGTCGGTGGCAATGACCAGCGCCTGCACGGCAGAGCGCACCCGGACAACATCGTATTTTCCCTCTACGACAATGGCTTCCTTGATTCGGCGCATGCGTCAGCCCTCCTGTGCGCGGTCGATCAGCCGGGCGACGGTCTGTTCCAGCAGTACCCGTTCGTCGGCACGGCCGGTTTTCAGCCGTCGGTCGGCCCCGGCCAGGATCTCCAGCGAGTCACGCAGCGCCGGCACACTCAGCCGGGCGGCATCCCGCGCGGCATTGCGCAGGCGGAATTCTTTGCCCTTGTAGCTTTTGAAGTCGGCGGCCAGTGCGCCGGCCTCTGTGCCGCCGGCCACCGCCACCTTGGCGCGGTACAGGTCGGCATAGGCGGTGGAAAGCACCCCCAGCACCGCCAGCGGCTCCTCCCGCTGCACAAAAAGCTGGTGCAGCAGGGTGAAGGCCTGCTCGCTGCGCCGGGCCAGGATGGCCTTGGACAGGTCAAACACCCGCGCCTCCAGGTTTTTCACACCGGCTGTATCAATCAGCGCGCGGGTAATGGTGCCGCCGTCCGCCAGCGCGGCCAGCTTATCCAGCTCATTGAGCAGCAGCTGCAGATCATTGCCGCTCTGCTCCAGCATATAGCGGGCATCCTCGGCCGCCAGCACGCAGCCGCGCCGCTTGGCGCCGGCTACCAGCAGCTTGGCCACATCGCCCGGCGTCTTGCGGGCAAATTCCACCACTGTGCCGCTTTGCTCTGCGGCACGCAGGAAGCTTTGCCAGCCCTTTTTGCGGTCGGGCTGCACCGTCATCTGCCAGAATACCAGCACACAGGCCTCCGGCAGCGCACCGATGAGCGTCAGCAGGCGGTCGGTATCGCCGGCCGTCACATCCATATCCCGCACCAGCACGCACTTGCGCTCGGCCATCAGCGGCAGCGCCTCCACGGCGTCCTCCAGCTGCTCCACCGTGATCTCCTGCCCGTCAAAGCGCTGGCAGTTGAAGGCGTCAGCGGCGTCCGGTACCGTGTGGCGGGCGATCAGCCGGGCGTATTGCTCGGTCAGGTAGCTTTCCTCCCCATACAGCACATACAGCCCCGCCGGGCCGTCTTTCAGCTGCTGCTTGAGGGTGGCTTCGTTTGTGTTCATCGGGCAAAGCTCCATTCTCCTGTGCCGCGCGTGGTCAGGCGGCAGGTCATATTGGCGGAAAGGGCGCGCTGCCGGCCGTCCGGCGTGGCGCAGAGCGTCTGCGTTTGTGTAGCAGCACCATTATACACCGTTTGGCAGGAAATAGCCAGCCCCATTTCGTCACCGGCGGCGGTTTTCTGCGTGCCGAGGGTCAGGCGGCTGTCCTGCACCTGCAGGATCCAGCTGCCGTCGGGCTGTGCGGCCAGGGTGCAGCCTGGCCACAGGGTTTCCGGCTGGCCGGCCGCCATGGCGGGGGTCTGCGGCAGGCCGCAGCGCCAGCCCGCTGTGTCCGGGCCGAGAATATGTGCGCCATTGCCGGCGGCACGCAGTACGGCGGCGGCCTCGGTGGTGTCGCCGCTGCCCACGGCCACCACCTGCGGCGTGCCCGGCAGGGAGTACAGAACCTGCGGCAGATCGGCCGCCTGCTGCGCCAGCACCGCGCTGCGGCCGGCATTTTCGATCACCAGCACGGTCGCCTGGCCGGTCTGTACCTGTACCACGGTGCGGCCGGTCTGCAGATGGCGGTCGGTCAGGCACAGCACCGCCAGTATCACCCCCAGCAGGGGCAGCAGGCGGTGCAGCGTCCGCTGCTTTTTCCGGATCAGCAGCACCGTTGTCACGGTGGCCGCTGCTGTGATCCACACGGCCAGCCAGGTGGTATTGACCCCCAGGGTCCCTGTGTGCAGCCGGCCGGGCAGGGCTGCGCACCACAGCAGAACCCGTGCCACCCCGCCGGCTGCCAGCAGCAGCGGGTGGGCAAGACCACCGACCAGCGGCAGCGCCGATAGCAGGAGGCCGCCGCAGCCAAGGAACAGCAGTGCCCCGGCCAGGGGCACCAGCAGCAGATTGGTCAGGGGCGAGAGCCACGCGACCTCACGATACAGCCACACCAGCAGCGGCAGCGTGGGCAGGGTGGCGCCCAGGGTGACGCTCAGGCTGGAAAGCACCGCCCGGCGCAGCCGCAGCCACCGGCTGCGGTGCAGGATGGCACCGCGCGGCAGCCATTGCCGCTGCAGGGCCGGGGTGACCGTCAGAATACCGGCAGTGGCGCCGAAGGACAGCCAGAATCCGACATCATACAGGGTGTATGGGTCGATGACCAGCAGCAGGGTCAGCGCCAGTCCGAGGGAGTTCAGTCCATCTGCCTGCCGGCGGAAAAACTGCCCGGAAAGCAGTACGCACGCAGTGCAGAAGGCGCGGCTGACCGAGGGGGTAAACCCCACCAGCCAGGCGAACAGGCCGGAGCACAGCAGGGTAGCGGCCGCTGCGATCTGCGGGCGCAGCCGCAGGGTGCCCAGCAGCAGCCATATCCCGCCGGCAATGGCCGATAGGTGCAGACCGGAGACCGCCAGCAGATGTGACAGCCCGCACCGCCGGAAATCCGCCGTTGCGGCGGTATCCAATCCGCTGCGCTCCCCCAGGCACATGGCCGCCAGCAGGCCGCCCTCATCACCGGGCAGGAGCTGCCGCAGCTGCTTTGTCAGCCGCAGGCGCAGGGGGCGCAGGCGGTCGCGCAGGGGCGGCGTGCCGGTCTGCCCGGTTACTGTGATTGCCTGCTCCCCATAGCCGGTGGGCATGGCGGTCAGGAACACGCCGTTTGCCCGCTGGTAGGCCAGCGCCGATGGCAGTGCGCACAGCCGGACGGCGGCCGTGATCTCCTCGTACAGAGCCGGTGCGGCAATATCCGGGCAGTAGAGCAGCAGACGGGTGCCGGCCGGCACCTGCCCGGCCGCAGTAACGGCAACGGTATAGTACCTCCCGCTGCGCGGACAGGCAATCACCTGCCCGCAAATGGTATCCTCCCCGCCGGCCAGTGCCTCCACCGGATCGGCGCGGGTGGTGCGCTGCCACAGCCCCGCCGCCAGAAACAGGGCGGCAGCCAGGCAGCAAAAAAGCGGCACCGTGCGCCGGCTGCCGGAAAGCAGCAGCGACAGGATACCGCCGAAAAACAGGCCGCCCAGCAGCCACAGACACACCCGCAGGGGCAGAAGGATCGCGGCGGCGCAGGCTGCCAGTGCCAGCACACCGCCCAGCAGTGCGCCGCGCCGTACAGGCCACGCGGGCATAGCGACCCCTCCCTTTTTCGTCCCGGCTTTTTACCGGCTTTTCGATTTAATCGTTTTCCTCCGTGGGGATATCAATGCGGCCGTGCTGCCGCTCATAGTCCGCGACACAGCGTTTAAGGTACTGTTCGATCTCCTTGTTGGCTGAGCGTCCCTCGCCCTCTGCGATGTAGCGGAATTTGCGGAAAAGCAGGCGATCCACCCGCAGCGTATACCGCAACAGTTTATCCGGCACAATACCACCTTACCTTCACTGCTTTGATGCTATTATGATTTCATTATAGTGGAATTATGACGCCAAAACCGCATTGACGCACAAAAGACGCATAAGTGACGCATATTTTTTCAGAAAAACCGGCTGTACGGATGGTGTTGCGTGCCGCTGCGGCGGGTTTTGGCTGCCGACAGGCCGATACATGCAGAACAGGGTGAAACACACACGAAAACCGGCGTGCCTCAAGAGGAATTTCTCTCAGGGCACGCCGGTTTTTGGTTGTTCTGCAGGCTTCGGCATAGACCGATTATTTTGTTTCCAGTTCAAGGAAAAATTCCACGCCGTCGGCGCGGTTCTGCATCCCGTAGGGCATTCCGTGCGCCTTCATGATAGCGGCCACTACGCTCAGGCCGATGCCGCTGCCGCCATAGGCGCGTGTGTGCGCCTTGTCCACCTTGTAGAAGCTTTCCCAGATGTGCGGCTGTTCCTCCGGCGGAATGTGGCTGCCGGAATTGTACACCGTCAGGCGCACCTGCCCGGCCGTGGCAGCCGGGGTGATGCTGCCGGCCACGCAGCCGCCGTCATTGACATGGTGCAGCGCATTGGAAAGGTAGTTCTGCAGCACATTCTCGATCAGGTACGGGTCAGCATAGACATACACCGGCTGCTCCGGCGGCAGGGTGAGGCTGACCCCCTTTTCCGCAAAGGCCGGGCGCAGCTTCTCCAGCAGGTTGCGCAGCAGCTCGGCCGCGTCGAAGCGCTCGATCTCCAGCTGGCTGCCGCCGGCCTCCAGCTGCATCAGCATGGTCATGCGGCGCAGCAGCTGGGTCAGGCGGCGCGCCTCGTCCTCAATCACGCCGCAATAGTAGGCGCGGTTTTCGCCGCCGGCGGCAATATCCTCCTGCAGCCCCTCCGCATAGGTGCTGATCAGCGCCAGCGGGGTCTTCAGTTCGTGCGAAACATTGGCAATGAATGCCTGCCGTGCCCTGTCCTGCTCCTCCTTCTGCCGGATATCGGCCGTCAGGCGGGCGTTGGCGTTTTTCAGCTGCGTGATGGTCTGCTCCAGTGCCGCAGACATGGTGTTGATGCTGCGGCCGAGGTCGCCGATCTCATCCTGCGCCTTTCCGGTGTAGCGGCCGCTGAAATCCAGCTGTGCCACGCGGTCGGCTACCTGGGCCAGCTGCCGTACCGGGTCGGCGTACTGCCGTGCCACCAGCAGCACCAGCACCAGCCCCACCAGCAGAGCACCGCCGCCGGTGAACAGCAGAAAGCGGTTGGTGATGGCAATGCTTTCCTCAATAGCAGCAATGGGGGCGCGCAGATAGATATGCCAGCCATTATCCAGCGTACCGATCAGGCGGATGGCCTGCTCACGGCTGTCGCCGGACATCAGCACATCCCGCTCCACCACCGCCAGCTCATATGTGCCCGGCGGAAAGCTCATATCTCCCTGGATGCGGAAACGGTCGGCATTCAGGGTGGTGAACAGCAGCTGCCGTCCCGTCCACAGCACGGCGGTGGCCGTGCCGCTGTCCTGCAGCTGCAGCAGGGTGCTCTGCAGCTGCACCGTGTCGGTGCATACAGCGTTCACCTCATCAAACAGGCCGGATACCTGCTGCTGCTTTTTGTTGATGTAATACTGCTTGAGCGCAAAGGTGTTGAGCAGCAGGATGGCTGCCAGCACCAGCACAATGCAGGCGGCCACCCGCCCGAACAGCTTCCACGCCAGCGAGTGTACCCCCGTGCGGCGCCTCGTCGCCGGGCGGCTCACCGGCTGCCCTCGCTGGGATCAAACTTATAGCCAATACCGCGGATGGTACGGATATAGCTGCCGCGCGCCCCCAGCTTGCTGCGCAGCTTCTTTACATGGGTGTCCACCGTGCGGGCGTCCCCCTCGTAGTCAAAGCGCCACACCTGCTCCAGTATGCGGTCGCGCGAAAGGGCGATGCCGGTATTGGTCATCAGATACAGCAGCAGCTCATATTCTGTATAGGTCAGCTCCACCGGGTGGCCGTCCACCCGCACCTCGCGGCCGGCGGTATCCACCGTCAGCCCCTCGGCGCCGGCGGTTTTGGCTGCCGGCGGCTCCGGTTGGCCGCGCCGCAGCACGGCCTCTATGCGCGCCAGCAGGATCTTCAGGCTGAAGGGCTTTTGGATATACTCGTCCGCGCCCAGGGAAAAGCCGTTCAGCTCATCCGCTTCTTCACCGCGGGCGGTCAGCATCAGGATCGGCACATCGCTGCGCTGGCGGATGCGCCGGCAGGCCTCAAAGCCGTCCATGCGCGGCATCATCACATCCAGCAGCACCAGATCCACCTTTTTGCGTTCCGCCAGCTCCACTGCCTGCACACCGTCTGCGGCCTCCAGCACCTCGTATCCCTTGATGTGCAGGTAGTCGCACAGTACCCGGCGCATACGCACCTCATCATCGGCAATGAGAATGGTTTTCTTCTCCTCCATCAGGCAGCCCCCCTTTTCTTTGTCTAACAGTATGGCAGAAAATTGTGTCGGGAATATGAAATTCCTGTAATTTTATTTTGATAGACAAGGCAACCGGGGTGCAACGGTTGTTTCCGGATGGTTTTGTCTAAGCAGCCGTGGGGCAGAAAAAACCGAAAACTATTGAAAAACCGACAAAAAAGCGGTATAATTATCCGCGTTAGTGGCTTTTCGGAAAGGACGATGAGGATGAACGGACGCAAACGGGGCTTCTCTTTGCACAGAGTGGCAGCGGCGGCGCTGACGGCGGTGCTGCTGTGCCTGTCGGCACAGCCGGCCCTTGCCGCGCGCGAGGCGGCGTATACCGATGGGCAGGTGGCGATGCTTACCGAGCCGGCGGACGGCGTGCTGCCGCTGGCCTATTACCGCGGGCAGACGCCGCAGGCAGCGGCACAGCTGACCTGGGAGACCGGCCGGCATGGGCAGGCCGTACGGCTGGATGGGGAAAACGATACCCTGCGCATGGATGGCACCCTGCTGGCGGAAAAAGCGGATCTGTCGCTCAGCCTGTGGTTCCGGCAGGCGGAGGTGGCGGCACAGCCGCTGCTGTTTATCGGCGGCCGGGAGCCGGCAACCCAGCTGCTGCAGCTGACGGTAGGCGGCGAGGCCGGACCGGCAGTGCAGGTGCAGTATGGCACCGCCACCCGCGCGGTGGAGGCCGAAAACGGCCGGCCGCTCACAGAGGGCTGGCATCACCTGGCACTGGTGTGGCAGGACAGAACGCTGACGCTGTATGTGGATGGCGCCCTGTATGCCGAAAACACGGATATTATCCGCCCCACCCGCTTTGCGCCGCAGCAGCTGTGCCTCGGCGGCAGCCTGCAGGGGGAGGATACCCCGCTTTTCCGCGGTCTGCTGGATGATGTGGTGCTGTATGACCATGCGCTTTCTGCCGAGGCTGTGGCGGCGATGGCACAGCAGCCGGCTGATGAGCCGACCACCACCACCACCGCCCCGGCCGCTCCGGCGGATACCACCTCGGCCACGGATGGGCTCACAGACGACAGTGTGCCGGATCCGCTTGCCGCAGAAGACCGTGCCTGGCTGCTGCTGATCCCGGCTGCCGCGCTGGTGGTAATCGCCTGCACGGCGGTGCCCTACCGCCGCCGGCGCTGACGGAAGAACCAAAAGATTAAGCCGCCCGCACACGGAATGCGCCGTGTGCGGGCGGCTTTTGCGCTTTTTTGGGCTGTCTTACAGGGCGGCAAACCGGGCGGAGCCCTGCTTTTTCAGCCACCGGTACAGCAGCAGCGAAGGCACCGCCGTCAGCAGGGAAAAGAGCGTCATATACAGCGCCGCATCCAGATGGGATGCCAGCAGCAGGTAGCCGCCGGCCAGCAGCAGCGCATAGCCCCAGCCGCCGAACAGCACAATCATCACCGGGCCGCTCTGCTTAATGGGGATCAGCTCATTTGTCCAGGTCAGATTGGGCATTTTCAGCCCCAGATACAGACCCAGCAGCGCCGAAAACAGCGTGTACAGCAGCGGTAGCAGGCAGAACGGTGCGATCTGCGCCGCCGTCAGCGGGGTAACGATGAGGGCGGACAGCACGCACAGCGCCACCGGGATACCGGTGAGCAGCAGCTGCAGCCGCAGCTTGGCCTGCAGCACCTGCCACGGCCGTACCGGCAGCGATTGCAGCAGCCACAGGGTTTTTCCCTCCAGGGAAACGGAGGGCGCCGTCATATCGCACATCGAAACGCCCAGGCAGATGGCGGTGCAGAAAAGCACCGGCAAAACGCCGGAGTCGGCGCCGAAGATTTCGTTGATCACGGCGCCGATCTCGCCGCCCTTGATCAGGGTCAGCACGGCCAGTATCGGCAGCAGCAGCACACCAAGGCCACAGTTGAGCATATAATTCGGGCTGGTGGTAAAGCGGGACAGCTCTTTGCCCAGCAGGGCGCGGGGTACGCTGTGCACCTGTGCTGTCCGCTCGGTATAGACCTTTTTGCCCACCCGGCCGGTGGCCGTGGCCACCCGCAGAAAGCTGCGGGAAAGCAGCAGCCAGGTCAGCGCGCACAATATTGCCACCACCGCTGCCGTGCCCAGCAGCGGCAGCCACGCACCTTCGCTGGCACGGCCGAACGCATACAGCGGGTAGGCCGACCCTTTGATGCGCGCGCCGTAGACGGCCGCGTTTTCCACCAGTTTCTGGATCATCGTCTGTGCCTTGAAATAGAAGAAATAGTATGCGCCGAAGAATACGAGTGCCAGCAGCACGGTGATAAAGCTCTTATTTTTCAGCTTCAGGCTGATGCGTGCCACGGCATACCCCAGCACGCAGGAGAGCACCAGCACAATCAGGGATACCAGCACCACCATCACCAGCGGGCCGACCACGCCGCCCGGCGTGAGCGGTACGCTGATCCAGTACACCACGGCTGCCGGCAGGCTGATGATGCCGGAATACAGCAGCCCCAGCAGATAGACGCTCAGCAGGCGGGAGGAAATGATCGCGCCCACGGGGATGGGCATAGACAGCAGCAGGTCATTGTCCTTGGAAAGGTACAGGCCGGAATAGGTATTGAATACGCTGCCGAAGGTGCCCATGGCAATCGCCAGCAGCTCCATCAGGGTGAAGTACAGCCAGCCCATGCCGGCGGCCTGCAGCGGTGCGCATATCGCATAGGCCAGACCGCCGAAGACGCCGCCCAGTACCACCACCACCAGCAGGATAAACATGACGAACAGCATCACTGTGGAGCCGGTCGAGCGCCGCTCGTTCTTCTTCTGATTATAGAAGTATGCGCGGAAGACCTCCATCAGTTGTTTTTTCAGCAGTATTTTCAGCATGATTTGTCCTCCAGCTCCAGGAAGACCTCCTCCAGCGAATCGTCTCCCTTGACCTCCTCCATGGTGCCGGAGCGGATTAGCCGGCCGGCCTTGATGATGGCCACCTTATCGCACAGCTTTTCTGCCACCTCCAGCACATGGGTGGAGAAGAAGATGGCGCCGCCGCGGTCGCATACCTCCCGCATCATGCCTTTCAGCAGGTGGGCCGCCTTGGGGTCCAGCCCCACAAACGGCTCATCCATGATGATCAGGCGCGGCTGGTGGATCCATGCGGCAATGATCGCCAACTTCTGCTTCATGCCGTGGGAGTAGGCGGCGATCGGCTGCGCCAGGTCGCCGGTCAGCTCAAACAGATCGGCATACTGCCGAATGCGCGCCTGCCGGTCGGCGGCACTGACGCCGAAAATATCCGCAATGAAATTGAGGTAGCGGATGCCGGTCATAAATTCGTACAGGTCGGGGTTATCCGGGATGTAGGCCAGCTGCTGTTTGCAGGCCAGCGGCTGCTCCCGCATGGAGATGCCGCCGATCGTCACCTCGCCTGCATCTGCCTGCAGGATGCCCACCGCCGCCTTGAGGGTGGTGGTCTTGCCGGCGCCGTTGTGGCCGATGAAGCCGTAGATTTCGCCGGGGGCGATGTGCAGGCTCAGATCGTCCACGGCCCGTTTCTCTCCGTAGGTTTTGGTCAGGTGCTTGATTTCCAGCATAAACTCTTTGTCTCCTTAATGTGATTTCAGTTGTCGCAGCGTTACCGTTTGACCAGGCGGGTCAGCAGCACATACAGGCCAATCAGCAGCACCACTGCGCCGCCGAGGATGGCATACATCGTGCCAAGCTCCACCTGGTTATCGAAGAAATACAGGTTGCAGTCCACCGAATCCCGGATGCTTTCGATCACCTCGGCCGGGAAGCCGGCATCCGCCATGGCCGCAAAGGCGCCGCGCATGGCGTGGTTGCGCAGCAGGCTGGTGCCGTAGGTGCCGGGCAGGAAAGAGATGACCTTTTGCAGCCCATCGGAGAAATTGGAGATGGGCATATAGGCGCCGCAGATGAAGCCGTAGCCGGCGGATACCACCGTGCCCACTGCCGAGATCTGCCCCTGGGTGGTGAGAAACACATTGATGGCGCTGGACAGCGCTGTGCCGAACAGCACCAGCAGCACCACATCCAGCAGCAGCCAGCCCACATCGGCGGCAGACAGATACCAGCCCACCTTGGCCAGATACAGGAAGCCGGCACCCATGGCCACCAGGCAGACCAGCAGGGAGGAGATCACGGTGGACAGGTAGTAGCCCAGCGCCAGAGTGGAGCGCTTGACCGGTGTAACGGTCAGGTCACGCCGGGCGCCGGATACCCGGTCCTGCACCATCAGCATATTGCAGCAGAAGGTTACGGTGACGCAGCTGACCGCCAGCAGCGAGGAGAAAAGCTCCCCACCGACGGTGGCGTTGATGAGCTTTTCCGATACCGCAAAGGCCTCCGGCAGTGCCGAGGTGAAGCTGTCGCGGTATATATTGGCCAAAAAGGTGGCATACAGCACCAGCAGCAGCACCGGGGTGATGAGGGAGGTGAAGAACATTCCCTTATCCTTAAAGAACAGCTTGCTGTTGCGGCGGATCAGATTATACAGACCGGTCATTTTTCCGCACCTCCTGTCAGTTTTTTGCCGGTAACGGCAAGGAACACATCATCCATGCGCCCTTTCACCAGCTCGTAATCGGTGAACAGCGCCGGATGCTCTATGATCAGCCGGGTGGCGGCAGCCGTATCCGGCACCTGCACCCGCACAGCATCGCGCAGCGGCTCACACGGCATTCCCAGCACCGCCGCCTGCTCCGGGGTGACCCCATACAGGGTCAGGAAGTCGCCGGTGTAGGTGTTTTTCAGTGCCAGCGGGGTGCCCTCCGCCACAATGCGGCCGCTGTCCAGAATAACCACATAGTCGGCATCGGCCGCCTCCTCCATGTAGTGGGTGGTCAGAAATACTGTCATGTGCTGCTGCTCACGCAGGGTGCGCACCACATCCCACAGCAGCCGGCGGGTCTGCGGATCCAGGCCGGTGGTCGGCTCATCCAGAATCAGGATCTCCGGCCGGTGCAGCAGTGCGCGGGCGATGTCCACCCGCCGGCGCTGGCCGCCGGAAAGCTTGCCAACGGCGCGCCCCAGCAACGGGGAAAGCTCCAGCAGCTCACACAGCTCCGCCAGCCGCTGGCGGAAAGCCGCGCCGGTGATGCCGTACAGCGCCGCGCGGCTGCGCAGGTTATCCTGCACGCTCAGGGCGCTGTCCAGCACGGAATTCTGGAATACCACCCCCAGCCGGCGGGAGACCGCCGCCATGCCGTGGTCGATGTTCTCGCCGCAGACGGTCACGCGGCCGCTGTCCTTTTGCAGCTGGCCGCAGAGGATGGAAATGGTGGTGGACTTGCCGGCGCCGTTAACGCCGAGGAACGCAAACAGTTCCCCCTCCTGCACGCGGAAGGACAGATCCTGCACGGCGTGGATATCACCGAAATGCTTGTTCAGCCCCTCGATTTCAATCGTGTTTTTCATTGGTTCTTCCTTTCCCGGTTTATCGCCTGTTCGATCAGCCCAACGATGGCAACCACAGCCCCGTACAGCACGCCGGCGATCGCCCAGATAAACCAACTGTATTTTGCCTGCCCGTTTCCCTGCGGGCCAAAGGTGTAAAAGAGGAGCACGGCCGTGACCGCCAGCCAGTAAACGGCGCTGACGGCACCCCGCACGCTGCGGCGTCCTTTCCGCTGGCGGGCGTAGTCGCCCTCCTCCAGCAGACGGTCAAAGGCGGCCTGCTGCACGCCGCTGTAGACGAATGCCGTGCAGCCGCCGCCTGCAGACAGCAGCAGTACGCACAGCATCACCGCCGTCAGTACATCCGATGCCTCCAGGCAGGTGGCCAGCAGCAGTGGGGCGGCAGCCAGGATGCACAGTGCTGTGCCGAGGATGTTCAGCCGGGTGCAAGCCGGCTGGAATGCCTGCCGGCGCTCCCGCACCATGCCCGCCACGCCATAGGCGGTCTCAAACGGTTCGCTGTCCAGAAAGGCATAATCCCGCACGGCGGCCGCACAGGAAAGGAACAGCGCCACACCAACGGCGACCAGCGCCAGCAATACACACAGGCCGATGCCGGCGGCCGCATTTTCCGACAGCGGGAAGGCGGCCAGCTCACTGAGGGCCGCAAGCAGCAGCAGGGCTGTTGGCGAGAGGATACACAGGAGGGTGGCCAGCGCCATGCGCGGCGCGGCCGCCCGCCGCCGGGACAGATACTCCGCCGCTTGCTCCATACTGACCCGGCGCAGGGGGGAGGCCGGCAGCCCCTCGGCCGGTTCCGGATCCTCCAGCTCATCCTTGAGCAGGTAGTCGGTGGTCACGCCGAACAGCCGGCTCATCTGCACCACCTTATCCATGTCCGGCACCGATTGGGCGCCCTCCCATTTGGATACCGCCTGCCGGGAAACCTGCAGCTGCCCGGCCAGTTCTTCCTGTGACCAGCCGGCCTTTTTGCGCTGTGAGATGATCTTGTCTGCTAATATCATGGTTCTTCCTCCGTTCCGGGGGCGCTTTGTGCGCCCCGCTCTGTCGCAGGGCCGTACGCCGTCCGGCGCTGTGCCCCGCGATCTGCTTCCAGCATACACCGGCAGCCGGTTGCGTGCTACCAAGGCGGGCGGACAATCGGACAACCGGCCGTTGCTTTTTGCCGGTTTTTGTGTAAACCGGCCTGCCGGAGAGGGAGAATCAGTCGGACGGCGGCTGCAGATGGGGGTGCTGCCGGGTCATCTGTGCGGCGGTGTCCGAGTCGGCTGCTACCGGCTGCACCGCTGCCACAGCGGCCTCGTCCGCGACCAGCACATGGATCATCCCGCGGAAGATTTCGCCCAGCCGCCGGGCGATCTCCGCCTCGGAGAAGCTGCATACCTGTGCGGCACACAGCACGCACAGGCCGTAGGTGTATATCCACATCTGCATGAACAGGTGCTCCGCCTGCTGCGGTGTGGCGTGGTAATCCCGCACGATGATAGCGATGTCCTCGTCCTTGTTGAAACCAACCTGCTGCATCACCCGGTCATAGTCAGCACCGGCGCCGGTGCGCTGCATATACAGCAGGCGGAAAAGCTGCGGCTGCTCCTGTGCAAACCGCACCCATTGCATACCGCGCTTTTTGTAGGCCGGCACATAGTGCTCGGCCACGGCCATATATTCCTCAAAGCAGCGCTGCGCCCGCGCATACACCGCCTGCCGCACCTCCTCCATATCGCGGAACAGGGTAAACAGCGGTGTAACCGAGATGCCCAGCCGCCGGCCAAGCTCCCGCGCGGTCAGCGCCTCTTCGCCCTGCTCACAGACCAGGGCAAAGGCCGCCTGTTCTACCTGCTCACGGGTGTATTTCGGCTTTGGGGGCATAGGATCACCTCCTTTGTAAAACATATGTTACGAAACGACCGTTTTCATTATACCCGCTGCGCTGGCGGTTGTCAATACAGAAATGGCCAACGGTATAAAATCCTCGCTGAACGGTGCGCAAAAAGGCAGGGCAGATGGGTATTTGCCCATCTGCCCTGCGGGGGTTGGCGGTCAGCCGTCGTTCTGCATATCCACCACGCGGTAGCTGCTGCCGGTGCGGCGCAGATACACGGTCTTATCAAAGTGATCCACATACTGCCGGCTGCCGATATGCAGCACCTGGTCAAACCGAACCCGGCAGCTGTACAGCGTTTCGGTGTAGCGGTGCGGATCGGTGCAGGAAACACCGGTGAATTCATAGCCGGTATGCTCCAGGGCGTAGCGCACCAGGCTGCCGGCCAGGTTCTGATAGAACTCGGTGCCCGGCACCAGGTACGGGCTGACGCTGGAAAACGGGACATCATTCTGCATCCGGGCGGCGTACAGCTTGGCAGCCTCAATGGCAACCGGCTGAAATACGGCCGCTTCTCCGGCGTCCATCGCCTGTGCCACGGTGTAGATGCCGTCCGCGGCGGTCACGGTCAGTGGCTGCCCGTTGGTGGTGGCCTCCACGATTGGTTCGCCGGCCAGCAGCCCGCTGACGGTGCAGGTGCGCATGGTCACAGCGCCGGCAGTCTTCTCGGTCGGCAGCTCAGGCAGCGGGTCGTCGATGCCCCCCTGTGTGTCCAGCGGCACCCCGTTTATGGTCACGGCGGCATCGGTGGGCAGATGTACGGTGACCGTGCGGTACAGCTCCGGCTTAAGCACGGCGGCGGCGAAGGTGTAACCCTGCAGACCGAATTTACCACCGGTTATGTCTTTTGTAAAATATACTGTCAGGAATTTTTCGTCCCCGGCTTTATAGGTATAGGCAGCGTCATATTCCTCCGGTACGGTGGCGGAATAGGCCGCTGTGATCGGGCGGTCGGCGCGGAATGCAGCGAAGGCGGCGTCGGCTGCCTCGGCACTTTCATAGGGGGAGCGCAGCGGCGGCACCTGCTCCTCCAGCGCGGACAGCCCCTGCGTTTGCAGGGCAGCGGCCAGGGTGTCCGCCACATGCTGCGGCTGCACTGCCTCGTATGCCCGCAGGAAGGCATACAGCACGCCCAGCCCGGCGATCAGCAGCACGGCAAAGCCGATCAGTGCGCCGAAATAAATACGGTAGAATAAAGCCGGCTTTTCGGATGCTTTCATGCGGTCAGCCCTCCGTCACAATGAAATAGGTGGGGATATCCCGCGGCGGCACAAAGGCCTTGTAGCGGTTCACCAGCCCCTTTTGCTGGTAGGTATCCAGGGTGGACTTGTCCAGCCCGCATTTGTCAAAATAGTCGCGGTAGTACAGCATGGCAGAGGAACCGCCGTCCAGCATCCCTGCCTCCACAGCGCCGTATTCCGCCATCAGGGCGATCACATCATTGCGGGTGGCGCCGATGCTTTCGGCGCTGCGGCCGTCAGTGACCAGGAACAGCACCGTGCCGTCTGCCCGCTGGCCGATGGCGGTGCGCTGGGCGGTGCCGGTGTTGCGGTCGCCGTAGTTCAGGCGGATCTTTTCGCCCTCATGCTGGATCAGGGCATTGCCCTGCTGGAAGCATACGGCATCCCGTATGCCCAGTGCCTGCGCCTCGGCGGCGGTCATGCTGTTGCGGCACAGCAGCCGGTCATTGCTGTCAAAGCCGATGAAGGTGCGGCTGGTGCCATCGTTCCACACCATCCGCCCGGCGGAAAAGGTCAGCCCCATCGGGGTGGCGCCGGTGCCCATACCGTTCGGGTCGGCAAATTCGCCGCCGTTGATGGCCGCCGTGGCGTGGTACTTTTCCACCAGATCAAAGATGCGGGCACCGGCGGTGGCGGTGGCGAAATCCGCGGACGAGACCCCCACCTGCACCCGCTTCGGGTCGCGGACAAGCAGCATATAGGCCTTGAATTTGCTTTTCTGCAGAAAATCCAGCCGCAGGCCGTCGGGGTAGCTTGCCCACTCGTCGGTCACCTCGCCGCCGGTCTGGATGTAATCGGCCGCGTCCACGGTGTCGGTGTCGATCTGCTCACTGGCGGCTACAATGCCGTCCACCGTTTCTGCCGAAAGAAACAGCCGCGGCACCCATTTGGTGGCGCTGGCCTGCTTAGCAGAGATCACCAGCATATCCCGCAGGCTGCGGCTGGGACCGTGGGAAACCAATAGCCCGGCAGAAAACACGGTGATCAGCAGGCAGCCGATCACTGTGCCCAGCACCAGCAGGCTGCGCAGCAGCGCGGTACGCACAGGATGCTTTTTCATCTTCCTCACCTCATAGACCCCTCCGGGCAGCGCGGTCAGCCGGATCGCTCCGCCCGGTTTTTCTCCCGCCCATTGTAGCGCGTGCCGGCGGGAAATACAAGCAACAAAATTGTCATTATTCCCGCAGGATGAATACCGGGATGGGCACATCCCCCGGCCGGTTCCAGAAATCGGCGCGCAGCACGGTGTATTGCCGTGGATCCACGGCCGCCAGTGCCTGCAGCAGCGCGTCCCGCTCTGCCGTGCCGTTGTTGCGGCCATAGTAGAGGCACAGGCTCATCACCCCGCCGGGACGCAGCAGCGGCAGCGCAGCTCTCACGGCGGCCACGCTGGTGTCCGCGTGGGAAAAGACCGTGTGGTCGCCGCCCGGCAGCCAGCCGAAATTAAACATCACACCGTCCACTGTGCCGGGCGCGGCATAGTCGGCTATGCGGCTGTGGCAGCTCTGCACCACCTGCGCGTATCCGGCGCAGCCGTGTGCGGCCAGCAGCTGCCGGCTGACCGGCCGGGGTCTGGCCGCCGAGCAGGGCGGACAGCGGCCACCCCTGCTGCGCTGGCAGCACCCCGCGGCAGCGCAGCTTTTGCACCGCACACAGCCGGCGTACCTGCCGGCCAAGGGTGGTGCTGTCATCCAGATTATAGAGCAGTACAATTGGTTGCATGGACAATTCCTCCGGTTTTCTTCCGTCAGAGCGGTAAAATTCGGGCAGTTTCGCGCCTTGCAATGCACGCGCACCCATGGTAAAATAAGGATACTGCCGCGCAAAACATGCGGATCGCCTTTGTGCGGCCATTGTCAGAAGATATTTGATAAAAAGGGGCGTTTGGTATGTCAAAACTGGGCAGCTTTCTGCAGCGCAAAAATGTCCGCCCGTCTGCAAAGGTGTATTTTATTGACGCCATGGGCAGTATGGCGCTGGGGCTGTTTGCCACCCTGCTGATCGGCACCATTTTCAAAACAGCCGGGCAGTACACCGGCTGGAGCCTGCTGACCGAGATCGCCGGCTATGCCACCGGCGCCACCGGTGCGGCGCTGGGGGTGGCCATTGCTTATACCCTGCAGGCGCCGCTGCTGGTGCTGCTGTCTGCCGCCGTGGCCGGCATGATCGGCAACGGCCTTGGCACCGCCATTGCTGTCGGCGGCGGGGAGCCGCTGACCGTGACCGCCGGCCCGGCCGGCGCCTTTGTGGTGGTGATTGTGGCGGTGGAGCTGGGCAAGCTGGTCTCCAAGGAGACCCATGTGGATATCCTGGTTACGCCGGTGGTTACCATTCTTTCCGGCGCGCTGGTGGCCAAGCTGCTGTGCCCCGTGATCGCCTACGCGATGTATTACCTGGGTGCCTTTATCAACACGGCCACCGAGCTGCAGCCGCTGCTGATGGGGATACTGGTGTCGGTGGTGGTGGGGATCATCCTCACCCTGCCGATCAGCTCGGCTGCCATCTGTGCCATGATCGGGATCACCGGGCTGGCGGGCGGCGCGGCGGCGGCCGGCTGCTGTGCGCAGATGGTCGGCTTTGCCGTGATCAGCTTTGCTGAAAACCGCTGGAGCGGGCTGGTGGCACAGGGGCTGGGCACCTCCATGCTGCAGATGGGGAACATCGTGAAAAACCCGCGCATCTGGATCCCCGCCACGCTGGCCTCTGCTGTGACCGGGCCGGTCTCCACCCTTGTTTTCCGGCTGGAGTGCAGCGGCGTATCGGCCGGCATGGGCACCTGCGGGCTGGTGGGGCCGCTGGGCATCCTGGCGGATATGGGCGGCAGCCCCCGGGTGCTGCTGGGCATCCTGGTGGTGTGTATTCTGCTGCCGGTGGTGCTGTCCTGGCTGTTTGCGCTGGTGCTGCGCCGCGTCGGCTGGATCAGACCCGGCGATCTGAAGCTGGAGCTGTAACTGGAACTGTAAGGTAAGCCGCACAGGCAAAAAAGAACCGAAAAAGGGCGTCCGGAATTTTCCGGACGCCCTGAATGTTTTTTACAGCTCCGGATCGGGCTTAACCGTCTCCGGCGGCGTCTCCAGCAGGCGCGGATCGGCCAGGTATTTCTTCATGCAGCGGAAGGCCATGGCAAAATAGCTGCCGGAGCAGATGCGCTCATCCATCACCACGCCCAGCGGCATGCACTTTTCAAAGGTGATCTCGCCGCGGCGGCGGGTGGGCACCTCACGGGAGTTGCCGGCCGCCACCACCACGCTGGTGGTGCCGAAATCGTAGCAGTGGTGATAAATATGGTTGGTGCGGATGCTGGCCAGGTTGGTGAACACCATAGAGGTGTGGAAGGGGCTTGCATCAATGATCCCCTTGGTCAGCAGGTTGTGCTTATCCGCCCATTTCAGGAAATTGACGGCAAAGCGCAGCAGGCCGGGGATGGCCACCAGCTTGGCGATCAGCTGCTCGGTGGCATTATCCGCTGCAGTCTCGCGGTTTTCGCTCACATAGCGCTGGATCTTCTCCTCGGCATCAAAAATGGTGTCGGTGGGCTGGAAGTAGATCTTGGACATGGTGCCATCGTTGGCTTTGTCGGTGTGGCCGCCCTGCAGCACCACCATGCCGATGGCAATTTCATTGCGGGAATAGGCGCGCTTGTTCACGATAAAGCGGTTGACCGCCGGGTACTCGGCTATCATACGCACATAGGCGGCCATCAGCACCGCCATGTGGCTGATGGAGCGGCCCTCCCGCCGCTTTTCACGGATGTAGTGGTCGATCGGTGCCAGGGGGATATCCAGCGTAATGGAATTCATGGAATCGCTGCGCTTGGCCATCACATGGGCCGCGATGCGGTACATCGGGTCGGTATGGCGAAGCAGGGTACCGTCTGCCCGTTTCATATAGTCAACACTCCTCTTGTTCAAGCCCCCTGTGGGGGCTTGCCGTCAGCCGCCGGCGCCGTTGCGGCGGGCGCCTGGTGTATGCTGCGCAGCGGCCGTTTCCGGCACTGCTCCGCATAAACATGAAAAGTATAGCACAAATCGCGACAAAAGTAAACCTTTTTCTCTGCGGCGGGCACAGACAGCTGTTGCCAGCCGCTGCCGCCGGGTGTATGAGCGCCCTGTCTGTGGGCAAAATAGGCAGGAAAGGAGGGTGAGATAATGGATAAAAAGCCGCAGGAGCAGGAGCCGCAGCGCCGGCAGCCGACCGTGCTGCCGCAGCCGCACCATCCGGAGCGCCGGCCGACGGTGGATCCGATCGTGGCCGGCAGCATGCGCCCGGAGCCGGGGGCGGAGAATATTCCCTCGGATGTGCTGGGCAGCTATACCGGCATACCGCTGGATGGAGATGAGCACCCGGAGCAGGATGCCGACGATCTGTAACGGAAAAGTGCAAAAGCGCCGGCCGGAATTTTCCGGCCGGCGCTTTCCTGCTTAAAGCCAGCCCTGCGCATCGTAGTAGCGCAGCACCAGCGACACCATCTGGTTGTAGCTCAGCGTGCCGCTCGGCACGCCGTTGGCCTTGATAAAGGCGTCGTTGACCGCCTGCGAGGAGGACATCACCTCGCCGTCAAACTGTTTCCAATAGGCATTCTGCTGGCGCAGATCCCGCCGTACCCCCTCTGAGCACCGGGCGGCCGCCTGCTGCCACAGGGTGGTATCATAGGCGTGCAGGGCATTGGCGCAGTAGGTGTAGGCAGCCAGATAGCCGGAATACACATAGTCCGGGTCGCCGCTGGTCACACAGGCCAGATAGCCGAGAAAATTGCACTCGTTTTCCTTGGCAAAGCCCATGGTGTGCGCCAGCTCATGGGTGACGGTGTGCAGCAGCTCACAGGGGGGCACATCCACATTCACGCTGGCCTCGCCCAGCCAGGGGCAGTATACGCCGGTATAGCCGGTGTAGGACCACAGGTGGGAGGCGCCTACACCCTTCACCCGCCAGGTGCCGCTGCGCAGGAAGGGGTACTGCTGCTGCAGGGGGCGGTAGGCATCGTCCCCCGCCAGCAGGGTGGCGGTCAGGGAGCGGGAAAGCACCATGCAGCCGTCGGCATCCTCCGCAACCTGTTCGCGGGCAGCGGAGGCCTTGTCCGCCAGATCAGCCGTGACGGTATACAGCTCCTGCGCGGTATACTGCCGGCTGGGCAGCGCCAGCAGCCGGCCGAGGGAATAGCGGGAGAAATTGCCGCCGTCCATCACCATGAATATCAGCAGCGCCAGCGATAGGCACCAGGCGACAAAGCGGGCGGCACGCTCGGCCGTGCGGCCGCGGTAGGGGCTGCGGCACAGGCGGCAGATAAAGCCGGCCAGCAGTGCCAGCAGCGCCGGCGCCGCCAGCAGCACCACCGCCTCGGTCACCGAAAAGGGGATGACCGACAGCAGCCATTCTGCGGGAAAGGCGACCACCCGGAACAGCCCGCGGCTGATCCCCCATTCCGTAAAGCCGGGCAGGTGGGGCAGCAGGGCGTACAGCGCGGCAGCCACGGCCGCCGGCAGCAGACAGAAGAGCCATCGCTGCCACAGGGGCCTGGGCTTGCGGCATCTTTGGGCGTTTGTGGTCATCGCAAAGCCTCCTTTCGGTCGGATATTGCCGGAAAACACAAAAAGGGCGGGAAAGCTGCCGCCTCCCCACGCCCAACATATCCAGTATACCACATAGCGGGCCGGGATAGCAAGAGGAAAATCTCCTGAATTTTCAGAAGAAAGCTTGGTGCTTGTGCGAATAGACAACGGCGCCTGTTTCCGGTATACTAAAGCTGCAAGGAAGACAAAAGGACAAAACCAAAAACCATGAAGCAGATGGGTATGAAAGGGGACTGATTCCAATGGCGAACAGTGATGTTCCGCCCGTTAGCGGGCAAAAATCCAGACAGAAAGGAATGAGTCCAAAGAACAGGTAAGTGAAGCAACCCGACCACACCGGCAACGGTGATCTTGTAAGAAAGTTCGGTGTTTCCGATGCACAGGTAACCTTAATCGAGCGATTGATCGCTGCGGCGGACGGCCCGCCGGATAAAACGAAAAGGTGAATCCAATGTACTGAATATATGCGGGGCGTTCCCGGCATCGGCCGGGAACGCCCCGCTTGATTTTTTGTGCCCGGCGCTCTCTTATTTTATGGTACAATAGAAACCCATAGAAACAGTGCTTACCCGGCCGATGCCGTCAGGGCGTCAGCCAGTGCGGCAAACTGCGGCAGGGTCAGTTGCTCGGCGCGGGCGGTCAGTGGAATGTTGGCTGCCGACAGAGCGGCAGCCAGGGTCGGCTTGTCAAAGCCGGCGGCGCCGAGGGCGTTGGGCAGGGTTTTGCGCCGCTGACCGAAGCCGGCACGGATAAGCCGGAAGAGCAGCCGCTCATCCTGCACGCGGCAGGGGGGCTGCGGCCGCACGGTCAGCCGGATAACGCTGCTGTCCACATTGGGGGCGGGCAAAAAGCTCCCGCGGGAAACATCAAACAGCCGCTCCGCCTGTGCATAGTATTGCACGGCCAGCGTCACGGCGCCCGCCTCGCGGGTGCCGGGGGCGGCACACAGCCGCTGGGCGGCCTCTTTCTGCACCATCACGGTGATGTTGGTCACCGGCAGCCGGCTTTCCAGCAACGCCATGATGATCGGGCTGGTGATATAGTAGGGCAGATTGGCGCACACGGCCACCGGCCGGCGGCCGAAATGCTCCTGCAGCAGCCGGTGCAGATCCAGCTTCAGGCAGTCCCCCTGCACAATGGTCACATTGTCGCAGCCGGCCAGCGTTTCGGCCAGCACGGGGGGCAGGCGGTCATCCAGCTCTATTGCTACCACCTGCCCGGCGCGCTGTGCCAGCTCACGCGTCAGCACGCCGATGCCGGGGCCGATCTCCAGCACGCCGGTCTGCGGCGCGGTGCCGCAGGCTTCCGCCATGCGGGGGCACACCGAGGGGTTCACCAGAAAATTCTGCCCCAGTTTTTTTGAAAAGGCGAAGCCATGGCGCTCCAGCAGCGCCCGGATATAGCCCACATCCGTCAGGCGGGGCTGTGCAGTTTCTCCCATGGGTCACCTCGGTTTGCGGTCGTGCACACGGCCAAGGCGTTCCTGCCGGCGGCGACGGTTGTATACCACATTGAGAATGGCGTAGCCCACCAGCAGCAGGATCAGCAGCCCGACACCAAGGAGGAACCATATCGAGGTGAAGAAGCCGGCCACGCCGCTCCAGGCGTACAGAAGCCAGTTGCGGCTGATGCTTTCGCTGGCGACCAGCGGCACCTCGCCGATTTTCTGATCCACATTGATGATCAGCTCCACCTTGCCCAGCACGGTGCCCTTTTCGATCGGGGCGACCACCTGTTCCTTGTCCAGTGTCACTTTCTTGATGATCTGATCCGGCTCCAGCTTGCTGTCCACCACGGTGGCAAACTCCCGCTCCGGCACCAGGTTCAGCCGGTCGGTGCTCCAGGAAAGCCCCACCCGCACGCTGGCCAGGATCTCGCTTTTGGCCAGCAGGGTGGTGTAGGAGAAGCTGTTGAACGCCCACCGGAACAGGGTGCGGGTATCGCGGTAGTGCAGGCCGCTTTCGCCGGCGCTGTTCTTTTCGGGGCAGCTCATCACCACCACCAGGTATTCATAGCCGCTGTCCCGTGCCACCGAGGCGCAGGTGCGCCCCTCATGATCCGAGAGGCCGGTGCGGCTGAACACCAGCGGGGAATAGTAGAATTGGCTGGAGGCCTGCTGCATATGGTTTACCGAGACCAGCGTGTGGCTCTGCCCACCGGAGACCGGCTGCACCGTTATCTGCCGCTTGGAGACCAGATCCTCAAACTGGGAGAAGGTCTGCGCATAGCGGATGATGCGGTATACATCCCGCGCGGTGGTATACTGGCTCAGCGAGTCCAGCCCGGTGATATTGGCAAAGTGGGTGTAGTCGCACTGCAGCTCCTTGGCCAGGGCATTCATCCCCTCCACAAAGGGGTTCACCCCGCCGTCGATGGCGAAGGCCAGGGTGGTTACGGCATCGCTGGCGCTCTGCAGGAAGGCGGCGCTCAGCAGGTCGCGCACCGTCCAGGTCTCACCGTAGGCCATATTGGCGGTGGGCACGCCGGTGCCCGCCACATAGTGGTTGAACATATCCAGCGTGTAGGTGCCGGTGGCGGTGTCGATATCCATGCCGGTCTCCTGCATCCGGCGCAGGGCATAGGCCACCACCATGTACCGGATCATGGCGCCGGGTGCGCGCACCTCGTCGGCCGCCTTGTCGTACAGCACCACATCGTTTTCGGCGCTGCTGCCCAGGCTGACCAGCAGGGCGGTGTCGGAATACACCACCTTGTCCTCCGGCAATGTATAGCCGGCAGAGCCGACGGAGCCGGCCGCATCGGCCGCTGCCGGAACAGCCATGCCCAGCAGCAGGCTGAGACACAGCAAAAGCGTGATGACCGTGGAAAATTTTCGTTTCAGCATAGACAACCCCACCAAGTTCGTTGTATAATGTATAACACTATCCGTGTGAACGGATCTTCTATTGTGTAAAAAGCGGCGCGGGGCGGGGGACAGCATTGCTCCCTGTCCGGCACACGGTTTCATTGTAGCATACTTTGCGGGCTTTGAAAAGCCCTTTCATTTCAGAAAAAGCGAGGTTTTCCACCATGGTTTATGTCACCGGGGATATGCACGGCGACCCTGCCCGGCTTTCGGCGCCGCCGCTGCGCCGGCTTACGCGGGAGGATACGCTGCTGGTGTGCGGCGATTTCGGCTTCATCTGGGATGGCGGCGCCGCCGAGCAGAAGCTGCTGCGCCGCCTGGGCAGGCAGAAATATACCATTGCCTTTCTGGATGGCCGGCATGAGAATTTCTCCCTGCTGGCGGAATACCCAGTGGTGGAATGGCATGGCGGCCGGGCGCAGCAGATCAATGAGCGGGTGTACCACCTGCTGCGTGGGGAGATCTACACCATTGAGGAGCATACCTATTTCACCTTTGGCGGCGGCGAGAGCGACGACCGCGACTACCGCGAACCGGGGGTAAGCTGGTGGCCGGAGGAGATGCCCACCGAGCAGGAGATGCGCCATGCGCTGGATGTATTGGCCGCCCACGGCAACCAGGTGGACTGTATCCTCACCCATGTGCCGTCGCTCAAGGCCAGTGCCCGCCTGAACCCCCGGCAGACCGCCGATGGCGTCAGCCTGTTTCTCGGCGGCATTGAGAACACCGTAACCTGTGAAAAGTGGTTTTTCGGCAGCCTGCACCGGGATAAGGCGATCAGCCAGCACCGGCGCGCAGTGTTTGAGGAGGTGCTGCCGGTGTGGCCGGCGCCGGAGGGCGCCAGACATGTCCGCCGGCGTTAATCCTCCCCGAACCACAGGGTGGTGTGCTCACATACCTCGGCAATCTTATCCCGCAGCCCGACCAGATCGCGGAAGGCATCGGCTTTCTGCGCCGGATTGCGCAGGATGGCCGCCGGGTGCAGTGTGCCCATCATCCACACGCCGCCCTTCTGGATGAACCGGCCGTGCTGCCGCGTGACCTTGAATTCCGGATCCATGATGCGGCAGGCGGCCACCCGGCCAAGGCACACCAGGATGCGCGGCCGCAGCAGCGCTGTCTGCTGGCGCAGCCAGCCGATGCAGGCCTCCTGCTCCTCCGGCAGCGGATCGCGGTTGTGCGGCGGCCGGCACTTCACGATATTGGCAATATACACATTTTTCTGCCGGCTCAGGCCGACGCCGGCCAGCATCCGGTCCAGCAGCTGCCCGGCCAGCCCCACAAACGGTTCGCCCTGGGTGTCCTCGTTCGCGCCGGGGCCTTCGCCCACCAGCAGGATCTCCGCGTCCCGCTGCCCGGTACCAAAGACCACCTGCTGCCGCGTGGTGGCCAGCGGACAGCCTGTGCAGGCAAGGCAGCGCTGCTCCAGTGTCTCCCATTCGGTGGCTTGTATCGGCGTCATACGGCACCCCTCCTGCGGTTTTTCTTTCAGCATACCACATTTCCTCTTGAATTACCATCTTTTTTGCACTATAATGGAGAAGAAATCGGCGGAGACTTGCTCCGTCCGTGAAAAAAGGAGTTGTCAAACAATGGCTATGGAAGTTTTGGTAGAGACCTCGGCCCGGCATGTGCATGTGACCAAGGAGGTGCTGGAGACCCTGTTCGGTAAGGGCTATGAGCTGACGAAGAAGAAGGATCTTTCCCAGCCCGGACAGTATGCCAGCAATGAGCGTGTGGATGTGGTCGGCCCCAAGCGCACCCTCAGCGGTGTGTCCATCCTTGGCCCGGTGCGTCCGGAGACGCAGGTGGAGCTGTCCCTCACCGATGCCCGCTCGATCGGCGTGGCTGCTCCGGTACGGGAGTCCGGCGATATTGCCGGCAGCGGCAGCTGCAAGCTGGTTGGCCCCTGCGGCGAGGTGGAGCTGGCCGAGGGCGTAATCGCCGCCAAACGGCATATCCACATGACCACCGCGGATGCGGCAGCCATGGGCCTGACCGATAAGCAGATCGTTTCGGTCAAGATCCCCTCCGCCGGCCGCGCACTGGTGTTTGGTGATGTGGTGGTGCGGGTCAGCGATAAATACGCGCTGGCGATGCACATTGATACCGACGAGTCCAATGCCGCCGGCGTAGCCCCCGGCACCATGGGCGAGATCATTAAGTAAGAAGAAATCAAAAGGGGCTGGCTGCCTGTAAAATACAGGCAGCCAGCCCCTTCCCTTTGCCTGTCGGCAGCCAGGGGGTTATTCCTTTTCAAAATCGAACACGCGGACATAATCGACCACAAATGCATCATCCGGAACAGCCTTCATTTCATAGCCATTGTAAATTCCCGGAATATATTTCCGGTATCCTACAACCTCGGTGCCAATGAGAATGAATTCCTCGGTGTGAGAAACCGCCTCTGTCAGCTTCCGGCCGGACTGCACGCCATCCACAAAGAAGGTATAGCCGTCCTCTTCCCACAGCACGCCGAAGCGGTGGAAGCCGTCGCCGATTTGGATAGAATCATTCGTTTTAGCAAATTCATGCCGGTCGCGCGTTGTGGCAAACTGATAATCGGCACCATAGCCGCCCCAATGGATAAAATGCGGAATATAGGAACCGCCGAAGAAGCTTTCCATAATATCCACCTCTACGCCGGCGCGTTTTTCATCCGGCTGGGTGCCGATGTTCGGGGACTGCAGCCAGAAGGCTGACCACCAGTTGTTACCTTTTTGAAGCTTGCAGCGGGTTTCGTAGTAGCCAAACCTGTGTAAAAACTTCGGCTGGCTGAATTTGGAAATACCCCAGCCCTCTCCGCTGGGACGGTCGTACCAGTTTTCTCCGGTCTGCAGCTGGGAGGAATAATACTTTCCGTCCTTTTCCACCAGCTTGAAGATGATATTGCCGTCTTTCAGCTCGATCCCCTCGTCCTCCAGCCAGCATGCATGCTCTCCGTGGAAAATGTGCTTGCGGAAGCTCCACTTGGAGCGGTCCAGCGTCGGTGCATCAAATTCATCGCTGAAGCAGAGGGAATACCGATACCCCTCGGGCAGCAGACTTGGTTCATGGCCGGGGATCTCATATTTTTGCATGATCTTTTCCTCCTCAGTAAGGCAGTATTTTCATCGTCAGAGGGTTTTCTGTCCTCTGTTGTGCCCATTATATGAAATTATCGCATACCCCGTCAATACAACATCTTACCGACTTGTTTTCAAATTCTTAGCTTTTTGCTATAAAGCGGCTGCTGGTTCAGTACGGTGCGGGATTTGACAAAATGGCCGGGTTGTGGCAAAATAGCGGAGATAGGAACAGGCGCTGCCGAAAGGGCGCGCCGCAGACCAAACGCCCGATGGCGAAAGGGGGACAAGCCTGTGCCGACATCCTCGGTGACACAGAAGACGCGTACCGCTTACCTGGATCTTTTGCGGGTGGTGGGGGCGCTGATGGTGGTGATGATCCACACCACCGCCTATCTGCTGAATACCACACCGGTCGGCAGCCCGGTCTTTGTGCTCAGTGCGGTGCTGGATGCGCTCTCGCAGGCGGCGGTGCCGCTGTTTGTGATGGTTTCCGGCAGCCTGCTGCTGGATGAGGGGCGGCCGGTGACGATCCGCCGCGCAGCACGGCACTATGCGGCGCCGCTGCTGGGGCTGTACGCCTTCTGGGGCGTGATGTTCGCCCTGGTGAACAAGGTGCTGCAGCCGCTGCTGCTGGAGCACGCAGCGTTTTCCGCCGCTATGCTGCGGGCGTTCGGCAAGGCCTGCGTGGAGGGAATGTACCACATGTGGTATCTGCCCATGGCGGCGGTGCTGTATCTGCTGACGCCGCTGCTGCGGCAGTTTGTGCGGCAGGATGCCCTGCCGCTGGTGCGGTGGTATCTGCTGCTCAGTGGGGTGTTCCAGTTTGTGCTGCCGCTGCCGCTGCTGCTGCCGGGGGCGGAGCAGAGCGCCTTTGCCGCGCTGTACACGGATATGCATGCCGCCCCGCTGCTGGGGTATCCGGCGTATTATGTGCTGGGGTGGTATCTGTCCCACAGCCGGCCGGCGCGCCGCTGGCCGCTGTATGCGGCGGGGCTGGCGGGGCTGGCCGGCATGGTGGCCGGCACGCTGCTTGTCTCCGCGCGGCTGGGGGAGGGCTATACCGGGCTGCTGGAGCCGCTGCTGCTGCCCTGTGGGCTGTACAGCGCAGCGGTATTTGCCTTCTTCGCCTGGGAACTGCCCGGTCTGCGCGGCGGCCGGGTGCTGACAGCGCTGTCCGGCTGTACCTTCGGCGTGTATATCCTGCACGCCGAGCTGCTGCAGCTCTTCCGGCAGGCCTGGCCGTATACTGCCCATCCGGCGGGGTACATCGCGGCGGTGTTCGGCGGTGTAACGCTGCTCAGTCTGATCGCCACGCTGGTGCTGCGGCACATCCCCGGCCTGCGCCGCACGGTGCGCGGCTGAGAGCGTGCTGTCGAATTTCCACAAAAAGCCCCCCTTTTTGTTGGAAAAATCATATATGGCCTGCCAGTTGACAAACGGGCGGCCCTCCGCTATAATGGAGACAACAACTGAACAGACCAGTCGATATAAATCAAATGATATGGTTTTGAAGTCTCTACCCGGTCGCCGTAAATGACCGGACTATCGCTGTAAAACACCCCCGCCCGACGGCCGCCCGGCCGCTGGTCGCTTTGGGTTTTGCATGATGGATTGCAGGAGCTTTCAAAACGCTCCTGCATTTTTTGTTTTCATCTATTAAGGATATAGGGAGGCTTCGGTTATGCAGCTGTTGGAAGAACGCATCCGGCGGGACGGCAAGGTTGCCCCCGGCAATGTGCTGCGGGTGGATAGCTTTATCAACCACCAGATCGATGTGGCGCTGCTGACCGAGCTGGCCGGGGAGTTTCACCGGCTGTTTGCCGGTGAGACGGTGGATAAGGTGCTGACCGTGGAGGCCTCCGGCATTGCCATCGGCTGCCTGGTCGCCCAGGCGTTCGGCGTGCCGCTGGTGTTTGCCAAAAAGTCCCGCACCAGCAACCTGCCGCAGGATGTGTATTCCAGCACCGTGCGCTCATATACCCACGGCAATGTGAACCAGGTGATGGTTTCCCGCGAGTTTCTGCGGGCGGGTGAGCGGGTGTTGCTGATTGACGATTTTCTTGCCCACGGCGAGGCGCTGAACGGCCTGATTGACCTTGTGCAGCAGGCCGGCGGCACGGTGGTCGGCGCCGGTATCCTGATCGAAAAAGCGTTCCAGGACGGCGGCGAACAGCTGCGCCGGCGCGGCGTGCGCGTAGAGAGCCTGGCGCGTGTTGCCTCCATGAGTGTGGAGCAGGGCGTGCAGTTTGTGCACGAATAAACACGGTCCCAACCGTCGGAGGACGGTAAAATATAAAATTTTTGGAGGAAGAAGCATGAAAAAGATTCTGGCGATCGTCTTAGCGGCGATCATGGTCCTGTCCCTGGCTGCCTGTGGCGGCACCGCAACGACCGGTGACGACAAGAAGGGTGAGACGGCGGATCTGATGCCCCGCGAGGAAATCACCACCACAGTAACGGTTCCGGATGATTTCAAGATCGGTATGATCTGCCTGCACGATGAGAATTCCACCTACGACAACAACTTCATCCAGGCGCTCAAGTCCGTGCAGAAGGGCATGGGCCTGAAGGATGAGCAGGTCATCATTGTTTCCAACATCGGTGAGGACAACAGCTGCTATGATGCGGCCGTGGATCTGGCCAAGAACAAGGGCTGCAAGATCATCTTTGCCGACTCCTTTGGCCATGAGTCCTTTATGAAGAAGGCTGCCCAGGAGTACCCGGATGTGCAGTTCTGCCACGCGACCGGCACCTCGGCTAAGCTGGCCGGCCTCGACAATTTCCACAATGCTTTTGCTTCCATTTATGAGGGCCGTTACCTGGCCGGCGTTGCGGCAGGTATGAAGCTCAACGAGATGATCAAGGACGGCAAGATCACCGCGGACAAGGCGGTTATCGGCTATGTCGGCGCTTTCACCTATGCCGAGGTTATCTCCGGCATGACCTCCTTCTTCCTGGGCGCCCGCTCGGTGTGCGAGAGCGCGACCATGAAGGTGCGTTACACCGGTTCCTGGTACGACCAGGCGAAGGAGCAGGAGGCGGCCACTTCTCTGATCAAGAATGACGGCTGCGTGCTCATCAGCCAGCATGCGGACTCCCTGGGCGCCCCCACGGCCTGTGAGCTGGAAGGCGTGCCGAATGTTTCCTACAACGGCAGCACCTTCTCCGCCGGCGAGAATTCCTTCATCATCTCCTCGGCCATCAACTGGGCTCCCTACTTCCAGTACATCATCGAGACCGTTGTGAACGGCCAGAAGATTGATGCTGACTGGTGCGGCGATATCGCCACCAACTCCGTGGTGCTGAGCGGCCTGAACCAGAATGTGGCGGCCGAGGGCACCCAGGCGAAGATCGAAGAGACTGCGGCGGCTTTCAAGGCCGGCACCCTGCATGTCTTCGATACCTCCAAGTGGACGATGAACGGCGAGCACCTGACCGAGTACAAGGCGGATGTGGACGGCGACTTCAATGGCGAGACCAATGTGATTCACGATGGGTACTTTGATGAGTCCAACGCCAAGGATTTCCGCTCTGCCCCCTACTTCGATATCATCATCGACGGCATCACCAACCTGAACACCAACTACGGCGACTGAGTTTTCGCCGTCAGCCAAGAACACAAGGGGAGCCTCGCGCTCCCCTTGTGTCTTTGGCGTTATTCTACCATCGTCTGAGGAGGTTTCTTGTGAACGCACTGGAATTGCGCAATGTCACCAAGCGCTTCGGCGACAAGGTCATCGCGAATAAGAATGTCAGCCTGTCCGTCCGCTCCGGCGAGATTTTGGCGGTGCTGGGCGAAAACGGCAGCGGCAAGACCACGCTGATGAACATGATCGCCGGCATCTATCACCCCGATGAGGGCGAGATCTTTGTCAATGGGGAGCTGGCAAGCATCAATTCGCCGAAGGATGCTTTCCGTTACGGCATCGGCATGATCCACCAGCACTTCAAGCTGGTGGATGTATTCACCGCAACCGAAAATATCGTGCTGGGCATTGATGACGGCAAGCGCTATAACCTGAAAGAGGCAATGCGGCGCGTGGCGGATATCTCGGCCAAATACGGCTTTGAGATCGACCCGAAGAAAAAGGTCTATGCCATGTCCGTATCGGAAAAGCAGACGGTGGAGATCGTTAAGGTGCTTTACCGCGGGGCGGATATCCTCATCCTGGATGAGCCCACCGCCGTGCTGACCCCCCAGGAGACCGAAAAGCTGTTTGCCGTGCTGCGCCGTATGCGGGATGATGGCAAATCCATCATCATCATCACCCATAAGCTGCATGAGGTGCTCTCGGTGTCCGACCGCGTTTCCATCCTGCGCCGCGGCGAGTATGTCGGCACCGTGCAGACGGCCGAGGCCACCGAGGGACAGCTGACCGAAATGATGGTGGGCAAGAAGATCACCCTTAATATTGAGCGCTCGGTGCCGAAAGACCCGGTGGATCGGCTGGTGGTCAGTGGCCTTGCGCTGCATGACCACGATGGCCGTCCGGTGCTGGACGATATCAGCTTTACCGCCCGCAGCGGCGAGATCCTCGGCATTGCCGGCATTGCCGGCTCCGGTCAGCGGGAGCTGCTGGAATCCATTGCCGGCCTGCAGCCGCTGGATGCCGGCGAAATCGTCTACCACAACCCCAAGACCGGCACGCAAGAGGATCTGCGCAACAAGACCCCCATGCAGATCCGTGAGCTGGGTGTGCGGCTTTCCTTTGTGCCGGAGGATCGTCTTGGCATGGGTCTGGTCGGCAATATGGATATCATTGATAATATGATGCTGCGCAGCTATAAGAAAGGGCGCTCGGTGTTTGTGGATCGGCAGCCCCCGAAGGAGCTGGCCAACCGCATCATCGAGAGCCTGGAGGTTGTGACCCCCGGCCCCACCACCCCGGTGCGCCGCCTTTCCGGCGGTAATGTGCAGAAGGTGCTGGTCGGACGCGAGATCGCTTCTTCCCCCACGGTGCTGATGGCGGCCTACCCGGTGCGCGGCCTGGATATCAATTCCTCCTATACCATTTATAATCTGCTCAATCAGCAGAAGGAAAAGGGCGTGGCCGTGATCTTCGTCGGCGAGGACCTGGATGTGCTGGTGGAGCTGTGCGACCGCATTATGGTGGTCAATTCCGGCCGGGTGACCGGCGTGGTGGACGGACGCACCGCCACCAAGGAGCAGCTTGGCCTGCTGATGACAAAGACGGAGGGAGGACACAGCCATGGCTAAGAGCAAAACGCATGAATCACCGCTTTACATTTCCAAGCGTCCCAGCGTGCCGCTGAAAACCGCTGTTCTGGTGCGGGTGGTGGCGATCCTGCTGGCGCTGGTGGTGTGCGGCGTGGTCACCAAGGTGCTGACCGGGGATAACCCGCTGTCCATCTTTGCCACCATCTTCCACGGTGCCTTTGGTGCCGGCCGGACACTGGTCACAATTCACGATATTGCCATTCTGCTGTGCATCTCGCTGGCGGTAACGCCGGCCTTCCGCATGCGCTTCTGGAACACCGGCGCCGAGGGGCAGGTGCTGATCGGCTGCCTGACCACTGCGGTGTGTATGCTGGTGCTGGGCGGCAAGGTGGCGGATTGGCTGCTGATCCTCATCATGACGGTGGCAGCGATTCTTGCAGGCATGATCTGGGGCGTGATCCCCGCTGTCTTTAAGGCCAATTGGGGCACCAACGAAACACTGTTCACCCTGATGATGAACTATGTGGCGATCCAGCTGGTGGAATACTTCCTCAAGGTGGCGGACAAGAGCGGCTCCAATGTGGTTGGCCCTGACCTGCTGACCCACGGCTGGTTCCCGGAGATCTTCGGGGTCAAGTATCTGCTGAATATTCTCATTGTGGCGGTCATCACCGTGGCCATGTACATCTACCTGCGGTACAGCAAGCATGGCTATGAGATCTCGGTGGTGGGCGAAAGCGAGAATACCGCCCGCTACATCGGCATCAATGTGAAAAAGGTCATCATCCGCACCATGGCGCTTTCCGGCGCTGTGTGCGGCATCGCCGGCCTGCTGCTGGTGGGCGGTTCCTCCCACTCGGTGGACTCCAATCTGGTGGGTGGCCGCGGCTTTACCGCCATCATGGTCTCCTGGCTGGCCAAATTCAACCCGCTGACGATGATCCTTACCACGCTGCTGCTGGTGTTTCTGGAGCGGGGCGCGGACGAGGTTTCCTCCAAATTCGGCCTCAACAGCGATTTTGCCGATATTCTGACCGGCATCATTCTGTTCTTTATCATCGGCTGCGAATTCTTTATCAATTACGAGATTCATTTCACGCATCATAAAAAGCTGGCCGAAGCGAAGGAGGGGAACTGACATGGGTACGATCATCGGCTTTATCCAGCGGGCGATCCTGCAGGGAACCCCGCTGCTGTTCGGTTCCACCGGCGAGATCCTGACCGAAAAGTCCGGCAACCTGAACCTCGGCATCCCCGGCATCATGTATATCGGAGCCATTTCCGGCGTGGTGGGCGGCTTTTTCTACCAGACCTCGGCCGGCACGATCATCCCCGCGCTGGCAATCCTCATTCCGCTGCTGTGCTGCCTGGTCGGTTCGCTGCTGGCTTCGCTGCTGTATTGCTTCCTGACGGTAACGCTCAAGGCCAATCAGAATGTGACCGGTCTGGCCATCACCACCTTCGGCGTGGGCGTGGGCAATTTCTTCGGCGGTTCGCTGATCAAGATCGTTAAGAGCGATGTGCCGTATCTGGCACTGGTGAAGGTGGCCAAGGCCTATAAGACCACCCTGCCCTTTGCCAAGAATCTCGGTTCGATCGGGGAGCTGCTGTTTTCCTACGGTTTCCTGGTGTATCTGGCGGTTATCCTGGCGGTGGCGGTGGGCATTGTGCTGCGCCGCACCCGCATCGGCCTGCACCTGCGCGCGGTGGGCGAGAACCCCGCCACTGCCGACGCGGCCGGCATCAATGTGACCCGCTATAAATACTGTGCCACCTGCCTCGGCGGCATGATCGCCGGTCTTGGCGGCCTGTTCTACATCATGGATTACAGCAACGGCATTTGGTCGAACAACGGCTTCGGTGACCGCGGCTGGCTGGCTATCGCCATCGTCATTTTCGCTACCTGGAAGCCGACCATGGCCATCCTCGGCTCCTATCTGTTTGGCGCCCTGTATATTCTCTTCAATTATATCAATGTGCCGATGCAGATGCTGCCGCTGATCCAAATGCTGCCGTATGTGGTGACCATTCTGGTGCTGATCTTCGTCAGCGTGCGCAAGCGCCGCGAAAATCAGCCGCCGGCCAGCCTGGGCCTTTCCTACTTCCGCGAGGAGCGCTGACCGCAATCACCGGCATGAAATACGAAAGGCTGCCCGATGCGCATGCATCGGGCAGCCTGTTTTTCATTCTGTTCGATCAATAAATGGGGAAGCGAGCACACAGCTCCTGTACCTCGTCGCTGACGCGAGCCCGGCAGCCGTCAAAGTCGGTGATGACATCGCTGATCCAGCCGGCGATCTGCGCCATCTCCGGCTCACGGAAGCCGCGGGTGGTCACGGCGGGGGTTCCCAGCCGCAGGCCGCTGGTGATAAACGGGCTGGCCGGGTCGTTGGGGATGGTGTTCTTATTGGCGGTGATGTGCACCTCATCCAGGCGGTGCTCCAGCTCCTTGCCGGTTACGCCGCAGTGCAGCAGCTTCAGCAGCATCAGGTGGTTATCGGTGCCGCCGGAAACGATCTCCAGCCCGTGCGCCTGCAGCTCACGGCACAGCGCGGCGGCATTGGCGACCACCTGCCGCTGGTAGACCTTGAATTCCTCCGTCATGGCCTCGCCCAGTGCCACCGCCTTGGCGGCGATAATGTGCATCAGCGGGCCGCCCTGCGTGCCGGGGAAAATGGCCTTGTCAATCGTTTTGGCCAGCGCCTCGCGGCACAGGATCATGCCGCCGCGGGGGCCGCGCAGGGTCTTGTGGGTGGTGGTGGTCACCACATCGGCATACGGCACCGGCGAGGGATGCACCCCGGCCGCCACCAGCCCGGCGATGTGGGCCATATCCACCATCAGGTAGGCGCCCACCTCATCGGCGATCTCCCGGCAGCGGGCAAAATCAATCGTGCGGGAATAGGCGCTGGCGCCGACCACCAGCAGGCGGGGCTTGCATTCCAGCGCAATGCGGCGCATCGCATCATAATCAATGCGTTCGGTTACGGGATCCACTCCGTAGGGTACCACGCGGAAGTATTTTCCGGAAATATTCACCGGTGAGCCGTGGGAAAGATGGCCGCCCTGCTGTAGGTTCATGCCCATCACGGTATCCCCCGGCTCCAGCAGGGCGAAGAACACCGCCAGGTTGGCATTGGCTCCGGAGTGGGGCTGTACATTGGCGTGTTCCGCGCCGAACAGCGCCTTGGCGCGCTCACGGGCAAGCTCCTCCACCTCATCCACATACTGGCAGCCGCCGTAATAGCGCTTGCCGGGGTAGCCCTCGGCGTACTTGTTGGTCAGCACGCCGCCGGCTGCCAGCAGCACCGCGCGCGAAACGATGTTTTCCGAGGCGATCAGCTCAATGTTGTGCCGCTGCCGCTGCAGCTCACGCCCGCACGCGGCGGCCACGGCCGGATCATACTCGGCCAGCTCTTCAAAAAAATTCATAACCCAATTCCTCCCTGGTTTCCGTATTGTGGCGGGCACGGCGGGTGCCCTGCGCGCCGCGTATTGGTTTCAGTATACCACACAGCGGGGCGGTTGTCCACAGGCAAATGCGCTATCCGGGATGGAGGATGCCTGCTGCTGCGGGGAGGATACGGTCAGGAAACCCAAAGGCTACAAGAAATTCCCAAAATGTGCGATATTTTCACCTTATTGGAGAAGTTTTTTGTTGTTCTTTTGGAAATAACATGATATGATGAATGATGTAAGAAAACGGCCTTGCCGGAGGAGGAGTATTCAATGGAAAGCAACAACCGGTCAGTCTTTGCCGTGCGTCTGCGTATGCTCCGTCAGGCTAACGGGCTGACCCAGGAGGAGGTTGCAGCAAAGCTGAACCTTCACCGGACATCCTATACCAAATATGAGACGGCCTGCGCTACGCCGGACTACACCTGTCTTGTGCAGCTTGCCGACCTGTTTCATGTGTCAGCGGATTACCTTTTGGGCAAGGGGGATGAGCCATCTGCCGGCGAGACCCTGCTGCAGGATGGTGCCCCGGAGGCGCTTTCGTCTGCGGAGCAGGAGCTGCTGGTGGGTTTCCGCCGCCTGACGCCGGAGCAGCAGCAGGAGCTGCTGGATACTCTGCGCCATTGAGAACAGAATAGATAGAGCAATAAAGCCCCCGTCCGGTATACCGGACGGGGGCTTTGCTTTATGGCTCATCACCAATATAGGTAAAGCGGGGGCAGGTGACGCCATTGCGGGTCACCGGTTCCTGCCACATGGCCAGCGGGCGTACCCACATGGCCCTTTCGCCGTACAGCGCCCGGTATAGCACCATCGGCTCCAGCGTCTCCGAGTGGGTGACGGTGCCCAGCACCTCATATTCGCCGCCCTTGAAGTGGCGGTACTTCCCCGGTCGGATCTGTGCCATAGGGCTTCTGCTCCTTTCGGTTGGGTGGTGTCAGTGCTTGCAGTCGTCCGGTTTGCGCAGCAGCATCACCAGCAGCACAATGGCGACCACCAGCAGTGCCGCGCCGGCCAGTACGGCGGCGCCCAGCAGGATGGGCGTCTTGTATGCGGTGAAAAAGCGGGTCAGTGCATTGCCGGTCGGCTGCTCCGGCGCGGTATCGGCCGGCAGCGCCGTGGTGCGGTAGCGCTGCATGGAGCCGTCGGTGCTGTCATACACATACAGGCCGGTGCGGCCATCCGGTGCCGTGGCATATACCACGGAAAAGTCCGCCTGTGCGGTGTCCTCATACAGCCAGGCCGGCACAGTCTGTTCGCCAATGGTCACTTCGCCGGCCACCGTGCCGGCAGGGGCGGCCATATCGGCCGGGATGTCCAGCAGGGTATACACACCGCCGGCTACCGTCAGCGGGCGGAAAGGAGCGAAGCTCTTGTTTTCGGCATCGTAGAGATACAGCGCCCCCTGTGCGGTTTCCGGGTCACGCAGATACAGCAGGGTCAGGCCGCTTTTTTCATTTTTGGCCGCCGCCACCTGCATGCCCCCGAAATCGGCGGAGTCCCAGACGAAGCCATCCGGCAGAGCGATATCCGGCTGGGTGTCGGCCACCGTCAGCTCCTTGCCGTCCACCTCCACCTGCAGTGCATCATCGGCCGGGGTGGCCGGCGCTGTGGTAGTGGTGCCGGAGGAATTGCTGTTCTGCCCCTGGTCGGCTGCCCGCGTGATGACCACCGTGTAGGTCTTTTGGGTGCCGTTCGGGGCGGTGACCGTAATGGTCTGGGTGTTTTTCCCCACCTTCAGGGTGTTGGTGCCGCCCACCTGCACCTTGGCGCCGCTGACGGCGGCCTTGGCGCTCAGCGAGAGGCTGGTGGTGGTGTAGGGCACGGCAATCGTATAGCTGGTGGTGTTGGCGTTGAATTGCGGCGTCAGTGTACCGGAGGAGGGCTTGAGGCTGGCCAGATTGGCGTTGCCGGACAGGGTGGGGTTGTTTGCACTCACCGCCACGGTGGCGGAGGGCGTACCCAGGGAAACATCGTTGTCGTTGATCAGCTCACTTGTGGAAACGCTGAAATCGCCGCTGCCGGCGGCAATGGCTTTGAAGGTGAGGGAAAGGCTCACGCTGCCGGGCGCCTGAACATCTGTCGCATACCAGGAAATGCGCAGCTCTCCGGCGCTGCCGCTGGCGCTGGCACCGGAGCAGGAGACATACTGGAAGGCGGCGGCATTGTAGTGGAATGAGGCGTCGATCGAACCGATCCCGTCGCCGCCGCCGCTGTACTGCAGGGTGACAGTGACGCTGCTGCCAACGGTTACAGAAGCAGCCGAGGCTGAGGCGGACAGACTGCCCGCCGCGGTTGCCGGCAGGCAGAAAAGGCCGCCCAGCAGCAGCACGGCCGCCAGTAGGGAAAACAATCGTTTTTTCATAGGAACGCCTCCTTATGATGTGTGCGCGTGTCTATACGGCTTTTTGGCGGTTACTGGAGCGTATTCAGTACCCGCAGGATGAATTTTTGTGTCATGCGCAGGTCGGCCGAGGTGATGCGTCCATCCTTGTTGGCGTCGGCGGCGGTGGCATAATAGCCGGTTACACTGGCCACGCCGAGGATGTGCTTTTGCGTTGTGCGCAGATCAGCCGAGGTGACCCGGCCGTCGCCGTTCACATCGCCGTAGATCACCACCGGGTAGCTGGCGCACAGGGTGTTGCCGCTGTACAGCCGCAGGATATCGCCGGTGCACACCGGCCCGGTGGTTTTGTTGCTGCCGTCGGCGGCGTATACCCAGGCCGTGCCGTCCTTCACCGCCAGCTTTTCAATGAATTCGCTCACGGCTGTTTCCGGCTCCACGCCGCTCAGGATACCGCTGGCGTGGATGGTATAGCCGGAGCCGGTGATGGTGGGGGTCGGTCCGTCCGAGCCGCCCTCGCGGGTGATGGTTACGGTATATACCCGTTTGGCGCCGCTGGTGGCGGTGACGGTCAGCTGTACGGTGTTCTCGCCGCGCTGCAGCTGGATGGTGCCGCCGCCGGAAACGGTTGCCCCGGCATTGTTCGGGCTGCCGGAGACCGACACGGCGGAAACAGCGCTTTCCACCTGTACGGCATAGCTTGTCCGGTAGCGGTCAAAGGTGGGGGTCAGCGTGCAGCCGGAGACCGTCAGGCTGTCCAGAAAATTGTTGTTGTTGCCGGTGGTGGCAGGCTTGGCCGCCACCGTCTGCGGCATGCTCTGGTATACGGGGATCACAAATACCAGCGCGGCATTCAGCTGCTCTGCCGTGGCATTGCGCCGGCGGATGCTGCCCTCATTGGCCGCGCCGTATACAGCGGTCATGTATTGATGGCCGTACAGGCCGCTGGTGGTGTTCACCACATTGAATTTTTGGAAATACGAGGTGTTCTGTCCCAGCTTGATATAGCTTTGCCCCAGCATGTTGGCGCTGTCCACAAAGCACTTGTAGGGGGTGTCCCAGCCACGGTTTTTGGCATAGATCGCGCCATTGGTCACGGCGCTGTTGCCATTGCCGGCGTAGGCGCCGATATCAAAGAAGTTGTAATAGCCCTCATAGCCCTTCACCGTGCCGGTGGCCAGGCCATTATACAGCGTACCCTCCTGCACGATCTTGGCGGCCAGGAAATAGGCGCTCACACCGCTGGCCCTGGCGGCCGAGAGCAGGTCGTCGGCATGCTTGTCCAGCGCGTCCGGCAGGATGGCCCGGATGCCGTCGGCCGTCTGATCGGCGGAATAATTCAGCTCCTCAAACTGGAATACATAGGTGTCGTCCAGCCAGTTGCGCGGATCCATATAGTAGGCGATTACGGAGGCCTCTGCGGAATACCAGCCGCCGCTGTCAAAGGAGACATAGCTGCCGCTGCTCCAGTCGTAGGCGCCATATTCCATTGAGCGCCATGCCTCCGGGTTCTGGATGTTGTTGCGGCCGATGCGCGCCTCATTTGTCAGGGCGGTATCAAAGGTCATGGTCAGGCTCTTGGCCTTGAATATCCACTGGGGGTGGGCGGCATGCAGCTGCCGCAGCGCCGGCTTATAGCTCTCCGGAAAGCCCTGTGCGGTCAGGTAGGCCTCAAAATCGCCGTCGGTGTCATAGCGGGCATTGATGGTGATGTAATCGGCACTGGCGTAGCCGGAAAGGCTGTCCTTGGTGATCTTGTACCATTTGCCGTCGGCGCTGGTCTCCAGTATGGTGACCACATCGCCGTTGTACAGGGAGCCGATCTGGGGATATCCCGTACCCGGTCCGCTGCGTACCCGCAGGCTGTCGTCCACATGGACGGTGCCGGTGACCACGGACCCGGCCAGCACAAGGCCTGTCCACGGGATGCAGGCCAGCAGCAGGCACAGGCACAGCAGCCCGATGCATAGGGATCTCTTTTTCACGGCACGCCCTTCCTTTCTTTTGCATTTTTACTCATCCTGCATCAGCGGCAGCAGGTTTTGCAGCTCGGCCGCTGCGGCGGCATCGGGAGCAGCCAGCTGTGCATAGCGGAACAGCACAAAGCCGTCTGCCTGCCCGCCGGCCCGCAGTGCGGCCACCTGCCGCGCCAGAATATCGCTGTGCTGCGCCCATTCGGCCTGCCCGCCGCCGGCATAGGGGTCGTTCGGCAGCCCGGCCTTATACAGCGCCAGACCGATATACAGCCGCACGCCGGTGCGCCGGGGCAGCGCCGCCCACATGGCCAGGTTCCCGGCAAAGGGGCTGGCGGTGTTTTCAAAGCCAAAATAGATCTGCGGGCAGATGTAGTCAATATAGCCCGGCTGCCGCATCCAGGCAGCCACATCGGCATAGGCGGTGGTGCGGCATTTTTCCGGCAGAGCAATGGGGCTGACCCCAAACACCCGGCCGCTCTGGTGGGCCAGGCCGTATACGGCGCTGATCAGGCCGTCCACCTGGTTGCGCCGCCAGTCCCCCACATCCGTGCCGGCCGGAATAGCCTCAAATGTTTCGCCGGTCGCACGCAGCCCGGCGGGGTAGAAATAGTCGTCAAAGTGGATGCCGTCGATGGCGTAGTTCTGCAGCAGCTCCCGTACCCCGTCCAGCACCAGCTGGCGGGCGGCGGGGCAGCCGGGGTTGTAGTACCATATGCCCTCTTGGCAGAAAACGGCGTTTTCCGCCTGCGTGGCGGCGCGGCTGCTGTCCTCGCCGATGCGGTAGGGGTTGACCCAGGCGTGCAGGCTTAGCCCCCGTGCGTGCGCCGCCTCTACGGCACAGGCCAGCGGGTCAAAGCCCTGCTGCAGCAGGGCAGCCGCGGCCGCTGCCGGCGGATAAACCGTCGAGGCATAGAAAGCATCGCTGTGCGCCCGTGCGTGGAAAAACACGGTGTTGATGCCGGCGGCGGCGCAGGTATCCATCACGGCGGTCAGCCGTGCTTCGGCCGCGGCGGGGTCAGCATCCTGCAGCAGCGGTTCCAGTTCAAGATACGACAGCCAGACTCCCCGCAGCTCTTCGTTGCTGCCGGCAGCCTGTGCATCACCGGCGGCCGGGGGCAGGGGCACACTGCTTTCCGGTGTGGCGGCCGGTGCCCGGCAGCCGGCAAGGCAACCAAGCAGCAGAAGAAGACACAGACACCGGCGCAGCGGACGAAAAGCAGCAGACTTCATGGCGATACTCCCTTATGTTACATAATTATAAGGATTTCTGCAAAAAAAGTCAATTCCGGCGGAAAAATTACCGCTTATTACCTAGACAAAGCAATCGGGGTAGAACGGTTTTTTCGGCAAAACAGCGTCCTTATCGGCTTTGTTGCCCTCCGCTCAGAATACGCCAGTATTCTT
>ERZ808246.32-NODE-32-length-118121-cov-41.350948_pt1 | contig 118121 bp, 102 predicted proteins | sample MGYA00521083_ERZ808246 | MGnify/ENA primary metagenome ERZ808246 (study PRJEB31516, sample SAMN03275577) | gut metagenome | biome: mammalia-associated habitat; material: feces | host: Papio cynocephalus | place: Kenya | collected 2012-07-07 ... | reverse complement strand
CGTCATGTTCGACTTCCGGGACGCGCCGGATGTGCTGTAGCGCGGATCGCCCTTGCCGTTGTTGATGGGCGGGCGATGGGCGGCTGGGGAATCGCCCATCGAATCAAAATAAAAAAGCGGTCCGCCTGTAGCGGACCGCCCTGTTGTCGCGTAATCAGCGCATGCTGGAAACCATGTCGGACAGCGCCTTGTTCACACTCGGCGCACCCGCGGAACGGCTCATTTCATTCAGGGTCTGGACTTCCAGCGCGTGGCGAATCGCATGCATAAGCTTCATTTTGTGTTCCTTCCTCTTTTGTCGTTACACAACATAGCAGACACTCGTTTCCGCACATCATTTTGCAATTGTTTGCATTGAAGAAGATTGTTGCGGTCTGTTGGCCAGATATCTTTGCGATGGCAGATGCGCAATGACGTCCTATGGGAAATCGCCACTGCGATGACATCGATGGTCGGGAACACCGCCAGTGCGGCTGCTTCGTTCCTGCCGATCGCGTCAGCCAAGCGATCGGTGGCTTCTTCGAATTCCGGCAGTGCCGTGCGCAATCCAAAGAGCGCGCCTATGATTATGCCGATGCCGAGAACAAAGACGATCATGGCATGATAAGGGGAGAACCGGTATAGGAGCGGTTGCATGGCGGCGTTGAACGGCATGAGGACCAGCACGGTCACCGCGGCGAAGACGAGTATGTCCACGGCCTTGATTGGTTCATGCGTGATGACGTCGGCCAAGGCGATGCCGACGGCCACTTCCAGTTCTGCTTTCCTTGGGGTCTTTGCTCATGATTGTTCCCTGTAGGCTTTCTCGAACATGCCAAGCAGGTCGATCAGGCTGATGTCGGCGGCTTTGGCGGCGGTGACCGTCTGCTCGAATACGTCCATGATGCGTTCGCGTGCGCGTTCCTTCATGAGTTCGTTGCCGCGTTCCATCACGAACGTGCCTTTGCCCTGCACGTTCTCCACGAGCCCTTCGTCGGCCAGTTCGTTGTACGCCCTGGTCACGGTGAGCACGCTGACGCGCAGTTCCTTGGCGAGTTTGCGTAGCGAGGGAAGCGCCTCGCCTGCCGCAAGTTCGCCCGACATGATCGCGGACCTGATTTGGTTCTTGATTTGTTCGTAGATCGGTTCTCCGGACACGGATGAGATGATCAGCTTCAACCTGTGCCCCTTTCTATGCGGTGTTTTGCTTCCCAGTTGAACGGTTCATGTCGAACTGTTCAACTGTTATATACAACAGTAACACAGATTATGTCTTACTGTTATGGCGTGTTATATAACAGTAAGATGTGTGATTTCCGACGTCGTGGTTCTACCGCTCCTATAATTTCCTTAATTTCCTTTGGATATGCGGAATGAGGATGATTCTGGCCGTTGCATGTCGCTTCCGGAATGAATTACCGACGCCGCCATCGTCGGCGACGTTTTACATCGCACGAAATGTCGCCGAACGAATATGGCGCTGGTGATGCATCTGACAAGCGACGAAATCGCCCGTCTTCATTATTGGAAACGAGCGGTCACGCTGATTGATATTCCGTATGGCACCGGCAGAATATGCGGCCGCGCTTATCTTTCGTTCGGCGGAGGAATCATCTGAAACCCAATCGTCGTGCGTCGATTTCATCCGGGGCGGACGAGCTTGGGCGTGACCAATTCCACCAGCCACCATTTACGCCGCAGCGGACCGCGTGCTCCGTGCTGAGCGCACAATCGGAAAGCCGGCTCCGCCCGTCATCGTTTGCGCCGTAATGTGTCCGGGAGCTCCATCCGATGCATTACGCGCATGGTCGGCGTTGACATTTGCGCCGTGGTACGTTCGGCACGCAATCGTGCCGAACGCCGCTCAGAACTGGTGATACGTGATTTCGGAATGTTCTCCGGTTTCCAACCAATGCGCCAGATCGTCCGGGCCGGCGAACACCATCTCCACGGACTGCGCGATCATCAGGTTCACATGGCTGTTCTCGTCCAGCCCTTCCAGATAGCCGTACACCGGCTTGCCGAGCGCATGCGCGTAACCGATTTCGAACATCGTTCCGGAATCCTCGTCGATGAGGTTGGCGATTACCGCGCGGGCTTCGCGGATACCCCTCGTGTCGTCGGCGAAGCAGCCTTCCGGCCCGACTTCTTCGATGACGCTGGCGAACCGCGGTTTGAACATCGACTTGCCATGATCGGCAAGCACCTGTTCCAGACGCTCCATGCTCGCAGTCTGTTCGGGGTTGAAAAACGGTCCGGCCACGTAAAAATCGTGCTTGGCAGTTGCGCCCATCATGTTCCCTTTCGCTATGGTTTATGGCGACAATGCGATTCTACAGCCGGAATGCGGGCGGGCCGATGCGCAGGCTTTCATTCCCACAAGGCCACGAAAGATGCCATGGCGATCGTTCGGCAAAGCATGTCGCAGGCAGGTCATCACTGGGTTCGGGCCTATAGGAAGTTTTCGTGGTGCTTGAGAACGGGTTTTTCGGTGTCAGTCAGCGGCGTTGGGATATTGCGTGCCGGTGTGGAATTCGTTCCAGTCGATGCCGGTTCCGTATGGGGACGTCACCGTCTGGTTCGGGTGTCGCCCCCGCCGACCGTGGCCCGGTCCGTCGACGGACCATCGACGGTGTCGCATCGCACTCAGCCGTGTTCGAAGAATCTCAGCCCGGTACGCATGGGAACCTCGGCCCTGTCAAGTTTCGCCACCAGTCCCAGCGGATTGCGCACATCGTCATACGTGGCGTGGACGATGGTCGTGACACCGGCCCGTTTGAGCAACGCGTCCCGTTCCAACTGATCCCGAACGACCTGCTGCACGCTCCGCCGATTCGTCATTCTCGGATCGACGTACTTCTGCATGCCATCGTATTCCAATACGATCACCCGACCATCGGGCAGATGCCACACGAAATCCACCCGCGCCTTGTTGAACGAATTCGCCGGATCCACGAACTCGCGCTGCAGCTTTGGAACCGCATAACCGTATTCGATGATGAGTGCCCTGCATAACGATTCGCCGCCGTTCTCGGCAAGCGGATCCGTATAATGCAAAGCCCGGAAAACCGGACCGCAGTCACCTGAAACGGAATCGCAGGCATCGATGATCGCGTCGGCAGTGGTCCTACGCTGCCGGAATGCGGAATCGAACGAGGCGAGCGCATATCGGAAATCGTCGTGCATCGCGCAATCGACCAAGGCGCGTTCGACCGTGGTGACCGACATCATTGCCGGAGCGGACAGGAAGGAGCACAGTGCTTTCGCCGACATGAAATTTCCACATGCGCCATGATCATGATTTCGTATGTTCAACACCGGCGAAGGTATTGTGTCAATAGGAACGGACGGCGCGTAGATCTTCCGCAACGGCGCAGAAGATGACGTGTCGCCATTGCCGGCGCTGACGACGGTCGTTCGATGGAGAACGTTCCAAGGGACCTCCAGACCGTGGAATATGGCGGCGGTCGGACCGGTGAAAACCCATGAGCTGTGCCGTCGCGCAAGGGATACCGCGGTGGTTCGCGCGCGTTCCACTGGATTCATCCCAATCCAACAGGTCGCCGGAAGATACAGCCCTTTGTACGGTCGGACGAAGATGCCGCCGGTGACGCGTCTCTGCAGGGCCCGATGCAACGACCGGTCATGCGGCAACGCCTCGACGTCGATGCAGCATCCAGCCGTCTTTGCCATCTGAGCCAGCAGCTCGATTTCAATCTTCCTTGACATGTTCCGAACGTAAATTGTTCGGTGTGCGTATGTCCAGCGCCATCGGGGAATGTGGATAACTCGACGTCGTTCGGGCGTGTCGTGGACAACCGGCTTTGGGGTGCCGGAAATCCAGCCATGCGAAGGCTTGAGGTTGTGGATTGCCGTCTGACAATAGAAGTTTCGCGACGATTCGCCTTGCGGCTCACTTATAGGCATGCCTACCGGTCAATGCCGCTTTGTGATTGTGCTTTGTGATGGAACATGCATGCCGTGATTGCCTTCGCGATGCATTGTCATATTGCGAATATCCATTTGCTGCTATGGAACATGTCGCTTTGCGTATGAAATACGATGTTTTCCGCTGGCGGCGACGTTTCGTGCCCTGGAAAACGTCGCCCAGCGAAGAAGACGATCATGATTCATCCGACAAGCGACGGAATTTTCGCAGAGAGAACGAAATATCCGTGCAAAGGCGCGCACGACAGTCCGCGAATCGGATGGCAGGCGAAATCGGAAGCCATGACGACCATGTAGCGTGCGGAATGGCCCGCTCCGTAGCCGGGTAATAGCACTTGCGGCCGGCTTGTCGATTCAGGAGCGCCTCGCATGGATCATGCGGTGGAAGCACAGGTAGATGATCCACGCGACCGGCATGGTGAGCATGAACACGGGATAGAACCATACGATCGGCAGGCGTCCGTAGAACACGCCTGCAAGCACCGGGCCGAGCGACATGCCCAAATCGATGCCCATGTAATATGTGCTGTTCGCCAGGCCGCTGCGTTCACGTCCCGCTATCACCACCGCCTGGGCCTGCGTCACCGAGCTCATCAGACCGTAGCTGCCGGCCATGGCGACGCCGGCGCCGAACAGATACCAATCATTCGACAGGAACGTCAGGAACCCAAGCATCGCCAGCATCGTCAGCGAGCAGATGGACAGCCAGAACCGGAAGCCTTTCGTGTCGAACAGGTCCTTCATGGTCAGACGCATGATCAGCAGCGCGGCCGCATAGAACACGAAGAACAAATCGGATGAGACATGCTGCAGATGACGTGCCGCGATGTAATCCACCAGGAACGATTGGTTCGCGAAATAGGGGATGGCGAACATCATGAACACCAATGCCAGCGGAATCGCACGCGGTTCCACCAGATTGCTCAGGCGCAGACGGTGACGCAAATGCCCCGCAACGGAGATCCGTCCATGCCCGTCCGGGGATTCCGCCCTGCGCGCGGGGCTGCCGCCGTTCCTCACCAGCAGCACCACCAGGAACGCGCAGACGTTGAGCACCAACGACATGACGAACGTCGGACGATAGCCGACGGCCGCCTGCATGCGGATGCCCAAGGCCGGACCGACGGCGATGGCGAGCGCGTTGACGATGCCGTACAGTCCCATGCCCGCGCCCATGTGGCGTATCGGCAGCAGCAGCGACACCCAGGTGGCCAGGCAGACGGTGCCGCAGGCGAAGCCCAGTCCGTTGACGATGCGTGCCGCGATGAGCATGCCGGTGGAGCGCGCCAGGCAGTACATGATGCCGGCGATGATGTAGAGCGCCGTTCCGACGGCCACGAGGAGGCGTTTGCTGACGAGGTCGGAGAGGTTTCCCGCGATTGGACGGCAGAAGAGGGATACGAAGCTCATCGCGCCGGCGATTATTCCCATCAGCGTTCCGGCGGCGCCCATGGATTCGCCGTATCCGGCGATGATGGGGTTGACGACCATGTTGCTGGTCATGAAGAAGAACGTCGCCATCATCACCAGTGCCACGTCGCGGGTGATGAGCCGGTCTTTATGCGGCTTTCCTGTGTACGGTTTCGTCTTGTCGGTGGTGTTGTTATTGGTGTCGGTGGTTTTCACCGGGTTTTCACGACGTGTGCGTTCCGCGGATTCGGCGCTTGCCGATGATGGTGCCATGACTGTTTCCTCCTCTGGAGACGAACTGTACCGCGGCAATGAAAAATCGGCCATCCGCATATCGCGGACGGCCGATGCCGATTTGGGAGATTGAATCGCTCCGGTGCCGTTGTTTACAGGGCCTTGGCGGCCTGTTCGACGAAGCCTTCCATGCCGTCGATCTCGACGACGTTGCTGAAACGCACGTCGGCGGTCTCCAGTCCGCGCAGCGCGGCCGGGGCGGTGGTGCCGGTGGCCTTCGACAGCACATCCATGCATTCGAAGTCGGTGCCGGAGGCGTCCAAACCCAGGGATTCGTTGACCACGCGCGGGAACTTGTACGGGCTTGCGGTGCTGAGCAGCACGCGCGGGGTCAACGGATCGCGCGGCATCTGCTGCATGACGAAGTATCCGCAGGCGGTGTGCGGGTCGATCACGTAGTGGTTCTTGTTCCAGCAGTCCGCGATCATGTCGCGCACCTGGTTCTCGTCGGCCCAGCCGGTGCCGAAGATGGAGCGGATCTTCTTCATCATCGGTTCCGGCACTTCGTAGGCGCCCCATTCGTTCAGGTCGTTCATGAGCGTGGAGATCAGGCGGGTGTCCTTGTCGGACATGTAGTACAGCATGCGTTCCAGGTTCGAGGAGATGAGGATGTCCATCGACGGGGAGATGGTCTGGAAGAACGGGCGCTGGCGGTTGTAGGTGCCGGAGGTCAGGAAGTCGAACAGCACGTTGTTCTTGTCGGACGCGACCACGAGATGCTTGACCGGCAGGCCGAGCAGCTTCGCGTAGTAGCCGGCGAGGATGTCTCCGAAGTTGCCGGTCGGCACGACGAACTCCACTTCGTCGCCGACGTTGATGACCTGCTGTTCCAGCAGTTGCGCGTATGCGGAGAAGTAGTAGACGACCTGCGGCACGAGGCGGCCGACGTTGATGGAGTTCGCGGAGGAAAGCACCACGTGGGAGTCGTCGGCGAGACGGCCGGCAAGCTCCTTGTCGCCGAAGATGCGCTTGACCGCGGACTGCGCGTCATCGAAATTGCCCTTGACCGCGCACACGTTCACGTTCGAACCGGACTGCGTGGTCATCTGCAGTTCCTGCACCTGGCTGACCTTGCCTTCGGGGTAGAAGACGGTGATGCCGGTGCCGGCCGCGTCCGCGAAGCCGGCGAGAGCCGCCTTGCCCGTGTCGCCGGAGGTGGCGGTGACGATCATGATCTTCTCGTCCTTGTCGCCGTCGGCCGGGGTGGTGCGCGCCATGAAGCGCGGCAGGATCTGCAGGGCGACGTCCTTGAACGCGGAGGTGGGGCCGTTGAACAGCTCCATCACGTAATCGTCGCCCAGCGGCTTGACCGGGGTGATCTTCCCATCGGACCACTGGGGGCCGTATGCCTCGGCGATGCATTCCTTGAGCTCGGCCTCGGTGTAGTCGGGCAGCAGCACGGACAGCACGTCGAAGGCGATCTGCTGGTAGGACTTGCCCGCCAGAGAGGCGATGTCCACGTGGACATCGCCCAGGGAATCGGTCACGAACAGGCCGCCGTCATCGGCGATGCCCTTGCGGATGGCCTGCTTGGAGGTAAGCGAATCGGTGGTGCTGCGGGTGCTGTGGAACGTGGTCACTGGATTTCCTTAGCAATAGAACGAACAATTACGTCAGATACACCACAAGTGTACCGGCATGCGGCGGAAAACGGGCGCGGCCCGTCCGTGGAATGGAACGCCATGCGGCGCGGGTCCTCCGCCCGCCGCGCGCGCCGAGCGGAAGGTTGGATGAATAATGGTCACAGGGACCGGAGAACGCGGGAAGACGCTATCCTAGGGAACTATGACGAATCCACAGAACCAGACCGCTGCCGTAAACGCCGACGTGCTCGAGGCGGTATGCGGGATGGGCGACGCCGCACGCCGCGCGCAAGCCCGACTGTCCCAATCCAACACCGCGGCGAAGAACCGGCTGCTCGAAGCGGTGGCCGACGCGCTCGACGCGCACGCCGACGCCATCGCGCGGGCCAACGCGCTCGACATGAGCGAGGCCGCCGAACACGGCATGGACGCGGGCAAACTCGACCGGCTCAAGTTCGACGTCCCACGCGTCAAAGCCACGGCCCAAGGCGTGCGCCACGTGGCGTCCCTGCCCGACCCGGTGGGCGAGGTCGTACGCGGATACCATCTGGAGAACGGCCTGCGCCTGCAGCAGGTGCGCGTGCCCATCGGCGTGCTCGGCATGATCTACGAGGCGCGCCCCAACGTCACCGTCGACGTCGCCTCGCTGTGCGTCAAATCCGGCAACGCGGTCCTGCTCAGAGGCGGACACGCCGCCGAACGCACCAACGCCGCCGCACTCCACGTCATCGGCGACACGCTCGCGCGGCACGGCTACGACCGCGCCCTGATCGCATCCGTCGACGAATACGGACGCGAGGGCGCCACCGCCATGATGGAGGCGCGTGGCCACATCGACGTACTCATCCCACGCGGAGGAGCGGGACTCATCCAGGCCGTCGTACGCAACTCCAAAGTGCCCGTCATCGAAACCGGCGCCGGCAACGTGCACATCTACGTCGACCGCTCCGGCGACCTCGACAAGGCCATCCCCATCCTCATCAACGCCAAAACACAGCGCGTCGGCGTATGCAACGCCGCCGAAAAGCTCCTCGTCCACAAAGACGTCGCGGAACGCTTCCTGCCCGTCGCGGCGGAGGCGCTCGCCAAGGCCGGCGTCGAGATGCACGCCGACGAACGCGCGTACGGCATCATCGCCAAGACCGGCATCGAGGGCGCGAACCTCGTCGCGGCCACCGACGGGGACTGGGACACCGAATACCTCGCACTGAAGATCGGCATCAAGGTCGTCGACTCGCTGGACGAGGCCATCGAACACATCAACCGCCATTCGACGGGCCACACGGAATCCATCATCGCCGAGGACTATTCCGCGGTGGAGGAGTTCACCGCGCGCATCGACTCGGCCGTGGTGATGGTCAACGCGTCCACACGGTTCACCGACGGCGGCGTGTTCGGCTTCGGCGCCGAACTCGGCATCTCCACCCAGAAGATGCACGCGCGCGGTCCGATGGGCCTGCGCGAGATGACCACGACCAAATGGATCGGATACGGAACGGGACAGGTGAGAGCATGAGCGAGTTGTATGTGAACGGACTTGACAATCCGTGGGACGCGGACCTCGACGACCCCTACTTGGGATTGCGCCTCGCCTCGGAACGTCTGAGCATCGTCCGCTACGTGTTCCTGGTGCAGATTGAGGACGGCATCGCGACCGCAGGCCAGCGCGCTTCGCTCGAATACGCCGACGCCGTGCTGATCGGCTGGCCGGAGGCCGACGCCGAGGACGTGTCCCAACCCGACGCGGAGCAGGTCGAGACCATCGACACGCAGATGCGCGACATGGAACAGTACATCGCCAAATTCAGCGCGATGGAACGCGACCGCGACATCGACGGCATGACCGACACCCTGATCCGCGTCACCGAACGCGTGGCCGAGGTGCGCCGCATCTACCAGCCGGGATTCCCGCTGCCGACCTTCGCGGAGATCCGCCGCGTCGTGCAGGACGAATGGGACGAGGACATGGACAAGATCGACCCCGACAACACCTCGCCGACCGCCGACAGCATCGAAAAGGAAACCGCCGACGCCGACCGCGAGCAGAAGAACGAGGAAGCCGCATGAGCGTTCCCGAACAGACGCGTCCGGAGCCGAACGGCCCGTCCGCGGCGGACGACTCCGCCGAAAGCCGCGAAAACTCCGTCAGTTCCAAGGAATCCAAGGTTTCCGTGAAGGCTCCGGCAGCCGAGCCGGAACGTCGCATGTCGGAACTCTCCGTGGTCGAAACGCATTCCGCGATGGTCCACGGATGCCGTTCGGCCCGCGGCAACTGGCATAACCGCCCCCGGATCGGCATCATGGGCGGCACGTTCGACCCCATCCACAACGGGCACTTGGTGGCGGCGTCCGAGGTCTCATGGGTGTACGACCTCGACGAGGTGATCTTCGTGCCCACCGGCCGTCCGGTGTTCAAACTCGACAAGAACGTCACCAACGCCGAGGACCGCTACCTGATGACGGTCATCGCCACCGCGTCGAATCCGAAATTCACCGTCTCGCGCGTCGACATCGACCGGCCCGGCATCACCTACACCATCGACACGCTGCGCGACATCCGCGCGCAGAGGCCCGACGCGGAACTGTTCTTCATCACCGGCGCTGACGCGGTCGCGGAGATCATGCAATGGAAGGACGCCGACAAGATGTGGGACCTGGCGCATTTCGTGGCGGTCACGCGTCCCGGATACTCGTCGCCGGCAGGCGTGCGTCTGCCGGAAGGCAAAGTCGACACCCTGGAGATCCCCGCGCTGGCGATTTCCTCCACCGATGTGCGCAGACGCGCGGAACATGGCGAGCCGGTCTGGTATCTCGTGCCGGACGGCGTGGTGCAGTACATCGGCAAGCATGGCCTGTACCGCTGAAAAACGGGGGAACACGCGCGCCCGGTGAGGTCTGCGCGAACGGTTATCATTGGTCACGTCCAATTGACGGAAACAGACGTTTGGAGACACGGTGAGCGCAATCCTTGAGGGAAAGCCTGATAAAAATCTGATCCTTGTCACAGGCAGGACCCATCCGAAGCTGGCGGCGGACGTCGCCGAACAGCTCGGCATCGACATCCTGGAGACCACGGCATACGATTTCGCCAATGGCGAGATGTATGTGCGCTACACCGAATCCGTGCGTGGCGCCGACGTGTTCGTGCTGCAGAGCCACGCCAACCCGATCAACCAGTCGATCATGGAACAGCTCATCATGATCGATGCGTTGAAGCGCGCCTCCGCGCGCTCCATCACCGCGGTCTGCCCGCTGCTCGGATACTCCCGCCAAGACAAGAAGCACCGCGGCCGCGAGCCCATCTCCTGCCGTCTCGTCTTCGACCTGCTGAAAACCGCCGGCGCCGACCGCATCATGAGCGTCGACCTGCATGCCGCACAATCCCAGGGCTTCTTCGACGGTCCGGTCGACCACCTCATCGCCATGCCGGTGCTGGTCGACTATATCCGCGACCGTTTCTCCAACCAGCTTGACAACGTCGCCGTCGTCTCCCCGGACGCCGGCCGCATCCGCGTGGCCGAGCAGTGGGCCCAGCGCCTCGGCGGCGGTCCGCTCGCCTTCGTGCACAAGACCCGCGACATCACCCGCCCGAACCAGGCGGTCTCCAACCGCGTCGTCGGTGACGTCGCGGGCAAGGACTGCGTGCTCGTCGACGATTTGATCGACACCGCGGGAACCATCGCCGGCGCATGCAACGTGCTGAGGGACGCGGGCGCCAAGTCGGTGACCGTCGTCGCCACGCACGGCGTGCTGTCCGGACCGGCCGTGGAACGTCTGAAGAACTGCGGCGCCCGCGAGGTCGTGCTCACCGACACCGTGCCGATTCCGGAAGAGAAGCGTTGGGACGGCCTCACCGTGCTGTCTATCGCGCCGCTGCTGGCAAGCGCCATCCGCGCCGTGTTCGAAGACGGTTCCGTCGCCAAACTGTTCGACACCTATCCGGAGCACCACGGCCAGGGATTCCTGTTCGCCTGATTTCCGTCTTCCCAACGTGCCCCGTATGCGGGATTATGCGTGCGGGGCACGTTTCGCGTTTACGGCGTGGCACTCGCGGATTCCGAGTCCGGTTCCGACACGCGGCGTCGGATTTCGGCGGCATATGGCATAATAGACACTTGGCGGAAACAACCAGTTGATTCCGCCGTTCCCCCATGGTGTAATGGCAGCACACGGGTCTTTGGAACCCTTTGTCTTGGTTCGAGTCCAGGTGGGGGAGCTCGTATAAGGGCCCTCGCAGGAATGCGAGGGCCCATTTTGTTCGCACTGAACAACAACATGCGAATCATCGCTATTGGAATACGCGGTTTTTACCACATTCACGGTATGCTGGCCGTTATTGAAGGCGCGCCGCCGCGCCACCTGCAACGGAAGAAGAAAACCGATGAAGATTGACTACCTCGACACAGACGGCACGATCCGCGAAGGCGAATTGCATGACTGGTCGCAGGCCGCGTTGAACCAGCTTGAGAAGGCGTATGGTTACCGGTCCTTCCGTCCCGGCCAGCTTGAGGCGGTCGACGCGATCCTCGACCGGCGCGACCTGATCGCGGTGATGCCTACCGGCAGCGGCAAGAGCGTGTGCTATCAGCTGCCCGCGTTGCGTCCGGGCACGCTCACCGTGGTCGTCAGCCCGCTGCGCGCGCTCATGCGCGACCAGGTGCAGGCGCTGCAGGCCAGGGGAGTGCCCGCCGCGCTCATCGACGGCGGCGTGACGCCGCGCCAACGCCGGAGCATCTACGACATGGCGCATGGCGGCGGGCTGCGCATCCTGTACGTCGCGCCGGAACGGCTGGGCACCGAGGACTTCACGGCGTTCGCGCAATCCACGCGCATCGACCTGCTGGCGGTCGACGAGGCGCACTGCGTGCTGCAGTGGGGCAACGACTTCCGGCCCAGCTACCTGCGCATCGGCTCGTTCATCGCGTCGCTGCCCGCGCGTCCCGTCGTGGCCGCGTTCACCGCGACCGCGACCCGCGGGCAGGTGCCCGAGATCGCGGGAAACCTGGGACTGGACCGGCCCGTGCGCGTCGGCACGGGCTTCGACCGGCCCAACATCCGCTTCGACGCGGTCAGGCTCAGGCCGGCGGCGCGCAGGCGGTTCATCCTCGACTGGGCCGACGCGCACGATGGCAGCGGCATCATCTACTGCAACACGATCAAGGAATGCGACAGGTGGGCCGGACTCCTGGCCGGGCGCGGCGTGGACGCGGCCGCGTTCTACGCGCCCCTGGCGGATGGCGAGAAGGCGCGCATCCAGGACGGGTTCCTCGCCGGATCGCCGCGCGTGATCTGCGCGACCACCGCGTTCGGCATGGGCGTCGACAAGCCCGACGTGCGCTGGATCATCAACAACGGCCCGTGCGAGAGCCTTGAGGCGTTCTACCAGGAGGCCGGGCGCGCCGGGCGCGACGGACTGCCCGCCCGCAGCGTCATGCTGTGGACCGACAGCGAGTTCATCAGCTGGCGGCGCCGGCTGGAAGGCAACGCCGGAAGCGCCTTGGACGAGCCGGAGCTCAGGGAGCGCGCCGAACGCGCCGCGCTCGACCGGCTCGACGCGATGGAACGGTACTGCAAGACGGAAGGATGCCTGCGCCGCGCGCTCCTCGGCTATTTCGGCGAGGACCAGGACCGGGCGTATTGCGACAACTGCGGCAACTGCACGTACGCGGCCGATTGCGACGTCGACCCGGCGGAACCGCGCCGCCGCGGCCGCTCGCCCCGCCGGAACGGCAAACAGGCGACCGGCACGGCACGGACCTCCACGCGCCGCGGCGGGGAGACGGCATCCGCGGCCGATCGGGGACCATACGAGCGCCAGCCGGAGGACGAGGCCATCACCGCGTTCGTGGTCGGACGGCAGGGGCTTATCGGCCGTGGATTCGGCGACCGCAAGACCATCCGCAGCCTGCGGGGCGGTTCCGGCGAGGACGTCGACGACCAGGGACTCGACCAGGTCGACGGGTACGGCGAGCTCGCCGGCATCGACGAACAGCGGATCAAGGACCGCATCGACACGCTCGTCGCGGCCGGCATCCTCGCACGTGGCCCATACCACACGCTCATCGACGGGAAAACCGAAAAATCATGATGGGCAGGCGTTCCCCGGATCATGAGCGGTGAATGGATTCATGCGGATAAAGGCCCTTTGACCATCGCCAATGTAATCGTGCCAGTATTGTTCCTCAGTTGTTCAGATTGAATCCGTCGGTGGTTCAAACTCGTGAGATGTTGCGGACACGTTGAATCCTTAACGTGGCACCAAGGCGGCCGACCGGCCACCGCACATATCAAGGATGAGAGTCTCATGAAGCAAACCATAGGCAAACGTGTGTTGGCCGCATTAATCGCCACGGCAGCACTGGGGTCCGTAGCCGCCATCAACACATCCACCGCTGTCGCGCAAGATGCAGGTTCAACCGGTACGGCATCCACCGATGTCACGCTTTTCGGCATCACCGATTTCCACGGACATATCGAAAACGGACCATATCTGGCCACCGCGCTCAAGCAGACCAAAGAGAAAAATTCGAACACCCTCTTTGTTGGCGCGGGTGATCTGGTGGGAGCCTCCGCCTACGCATCATCCATCCAAAACGATGTACCCGCCACCGAACAGCTCAAGGCCATGGGCTTGAATGTCTCCGCCGTCGGCAATCATGAATTCGACAAAGGCGCGGACGACTTGGTAAACCGCATCATTCCGCAAGTCGCCCCAGGCAAATACGTGGTCGCCAACGTGACGGGCGGAGCGTTGGACGGCAAAATCAACCCATATGAAATCGAAGAAGTCGGCGGCAAGAAAATCGCCTTCATCGGAGGCGTGTTCGAAAGTCTGCTCAGCTCGGTTTCACCCGCCGGCATGAAAGGCATCACCGTAACCGATCCGGTGAAAACCATCAACCAGTACGCCGATCAACTATCCGACGGTGACGAATCCAATGGCGAAGCGGACGCAGTGGTCGCACTGGTGCATGGCGATGCCGATGATCTGAAAGGCTTGGATGCCAATGTGGACGCGGTGTTCGCGGGCCATACCCATCTCAAGAAGCAGACCACTACCAACGCGGGCGCCCCTGTGCTTCAGGCGGCCAGCTACGGCACCGCCTTCGCCACAGTCGATCTGAAGATCGAAGGCTCCGGCAGGCAGTCGAAGACGACGGCCGTCGACCCGAAGGTCAATGATGTGTTCGAGGCCGATGGCAAAACCCCATTGTACGAGGCCGATCCCGCGACCAAGAAGATTTATGAGGACGCCCAAGCCAAAGCCACCGAAATCGGCAAGCAGCAGGTCGGTACCATCGACGCCGGTTCCACGTTCAACCGAGGATCCGACAAGGTCGGCGATCTGACTGGCCGAGGCAATAACCGCGGCGTGGAATCCACTCTTGGAGACATGCAGGGCGATGCTGCGCTATGGGCCGCCAACGACTCATTAGGCGATGGAGCCGCGGATATCGGCATTATCAACGCAGGTGGCCTGCGCAACGATTTGGATCCGAACAACGACAAGATCGTCACGTATCAGGAAGCCCGCGATGTGCTGCCCTTCGGCAACACCAACGCAGTGGTCACCCTGACCGGCAAGCAGCTGGTGACGCTGTTCGAACAGCAGTGGCAGCCTGCCGGCGCGCAGCGTCCGGTGCTTTGGCTGGGCGTATCCAATAATGTGAGCTACCAGTACACCACCGATCAGGAAACCGTCGACGGTGTGACGGTGACGAGAGGGCATGTGTTCAATCTCACGGTCAATGGCAAGAAGGTCACCGACGATGCCACTTATAAAGTGGCCGGTAACTCCTTCCTGCTGGCCGGCGGAGACAACTTCACCGTCTTCCAGCAGGGCACAGGATACGTCGATACTGGTTTCGTGGACCTTGACGGTTTCGTGGCATATCTCAAAGCGCATCCAGGAGTGAAGGCCAACAAGAACCGCCTGTCTTCGGGCTTTACGAATGTGAAGCTCAACGGCGACACACTGAGCTTTGACGTGAACGGCCTTGCGTACACCACTGATGAAGCCAAACCCATCGCCTTGGACCTGCATGTCAATGGCGTGGATTTCGGAGTGATCGAAGGAGTGAAGGCCGGCAACTATGGTGATGAGACGAATCAGCCCGGTGCCGGCTGGGTGGCGGTCTCCAAGACGCTGAACGCGGCTGAGAAGTCCAAGCTGATTGGTGCCGACGGCAAGGTGAATTGGAACTCCGCGGAAGTCAAGCCGCTGTATACGGTGGCCGAGGTGCAGGCTGCCAAGGATTCGCGTCAAAATTCCGGTGGGAACGAAGGCAACGCGGGCAACAATAATTCCGGTAACGCCAACAGCGGCAATTCCGGTAATGCCGGCAACAATGACTCCGGCAACGCCGCTCATGGTAATGCCGGAAAACATGACGGCAATAAGAACGGTTCCGGAGCCGCGGGAGCCAATGCCGGCGCCGCTGGTTCGGTCCATCTGGCGTCCACTGGCGCAGGTGTTGGAGCTATCGCGATTGTGCTGATGACTCTGACGGTTGCCGGGGTGTCGCTCCGCAAGCGTCGTGGCTGAGAAAAACGCTTCGGATACCATGCGCATGGCACATCGCAAAGTCCGTCCATGACCACATAAGGCCGGTCGCCATTGAAAGGGCTCTACCAAAATCAACGGCAACCGGCCTTGTGCAATGCGCATTCATGAATTCGCGCGGAACAATTCACACCGTGCGCGAATGGCGTTCCGCGCGCCTGCAGTCGCTGCAGTTCGCATATTTTATATTCCTTTAAATTTTATGATGGAATCGGTGGTGCAGATGATGCTGCATCAGTTCAATGATTTCACCATCCAACCGTGCGCGCCGTTATCGAACATCTCATTGGTGACATGGTAACCGAGATGCTCGTACATCGCGAAGTTCTTGTTCTCGGAATGCACGGCGGCCACATGGCCGCCGGCTTTCCCGATGAGGTGTTCGGCGTCGGTCAGCAATGCCTTGCCGATGCCGTGGCCGCGTCGGTCGGCGAGCACGGCAAGCCGCCCGATCACCCAGCGTCCGGATTGGCCGGCATGGGCGGGATCGGGGTAGAAGCGGCACGTCGCCACGGCACGGCCGTCTTCGAAAGCCAACAGATGTGTGGCATGGCCCGGCTCATCCCACGCATCGAATTCCGGACGGTAATCCTTCTCCGCGATGAACGCCGCCGTGCGGATGCTTCGCGCCTCATCCGTCGCCCTGTCGTATTCTCTGATTTCCATATGCCTGACACTACATCCGGGTGGGGAAGGCCGTTTCTTGGACGACGGGAGGGATCATCCGAAATCGTATGCACGAACTTCTTATCGTCCATCTGCAAACTTTAGATATTTAGACAATTATCTAAATATCTGGTATTGTAGAGTCAAGCCCACCGTCGAGAGGAGAATGATGCCGGGGGAGGGATTCAAGGCGTTGGCCGACCCCACGCGCCGGCGCATATTGGAGCTATTGCAGGCGAAGGATCTGACGGCAGGGGAGCTTGCCGAGCATTTCGACATCAGCAAGCCCTCGCTCAGCCATCATCTGGCAACGCTCAAGAATGCCGGTCTCGTGACCGACGAGCGGCACGGGCAGAACATCATATACAGCCTCAACACTACGGTCATGCAGGATTTGATCGGATGGTTTATGGGCTTCGTCAGCACCAAGGAGGACGAGCGACAATGAATGACAACAATTCCAGAGGTGGCCAGGGCATGGCTGGCATCCATGCCTACGTGTGGATTGGTCTCGTGATGATATCGTTGTTGAACGTCATGGCGCACCTTATCGCTATGCCAACGTTGCCTGAGCGCATTCCTGTGCATTGGGGTGTGGATGGTAGCGCGGACGGATGGGGTCCGCGCTGGGTTGCGCCTATTCTGGGCGCGCTTCCATTGGTTCTGCTGGCATTGTTTTACGCGACGCCGCGTCTTGACCCGAAAGGTTCCGCATACACCAAGTCCGGCGGCTTCTATCAGGGATTCGTGATTGCGTTCACGATTTTCATAGGCGCCATCGGCTGGTTCGGCGAACTCGCGTCTTGGGGACTTCTGGCCGGCAGGGGCATGGTCAACATCATCGTATCCGGGGGAATTGGCGCTCTTCTCATAGGCATGGGCAATTATCTGCCTCGCATCAGACAGAATTGCACACTCGGCATTAAAACCCCTTGGACTCTTGCCGACACGGATAATTGGAGGCGTACTCATCGATTCGGCGGGGTGTGCTTCATGGTGGTTGGCGTCGGTATAACCGCCTTGGGATTCATGAGCGGTCTATTGCCGGAAAGTTGGTTTTTAGTCGCGGTTATTATGCTTACAGCTGGTTCCATTGCCGTCGCGTACGGCTACTCATATCTTATTCGGCGCAAGTCCTACAACGGCTAATACGCGGTCGGATCCGTTATCTCGATTGTTGTTTTGCGGCCGTCGATTTTTATTCAACGGGCAGCAAGGGGTGGGGAGGTGAGGCTTCGTTTTGTAGGAAGCATAAGGCATTTCACCGCCTCGATATTGTCCTGACCTCCTTTATACAATCGCGGTTGCATTGAAATCCAAGGCATCTTCCGATATTCGGCGGAACGGATGCCTCGTTGGATGCTTCTGCCAGATGTAAGCGAAATGGAAGGCGAAAGATGGCACTGAGCGCCGCAATCATCCTTGCCGCGGGCGAAGGCACCCGCATGCGTTCCAACAAACCGAAGGTGCTGCACACCTTGGCCGGCAAAACATTCCTCAACCGTGTGATGGACTCTGTATCGGCCCTCAACCCCGAAACGCTCGCCGTGGTGGTGCACTACCAGGCGGAACGCGTCGCCGAAGCCGCGCGCTCGTACAACGAGCACGTCACCATCGTCAACCAGGACGACAAGCCCGGCACCGGACGCGCGGTGCAGTGCGCGATGGCGCAGCTCAAGAAGCAGGGCGATTTAAACGGTGCAGTACTCATCACGGCATCCGACATGCCGCTGCTTGACCCGGAAACGCTGAACAGCCTGCTCGACTTCCACGAGCGCAGCGGCAACGGCGCGACCGTGCTCACCACCATTCTCGATGATCCGACCGGATACGGCCGCATCATCCGCGACAGCGAAGGCAACGTGCTGCGCATCGTGGAACAGAAAGACGCCAACAGCAGCGAACTGGCCGTGCACGAGGTGAACACCTCCGTATACGTTTTCGACGCGGACCTGCTTTCCGAGGCCATCGCCAACCTGAAATCCAACAACGCGCAGGGCGAGTTCTACCTGACCGACGCCCTCGAGACCGCCAAGGCCCACGGCGCGGTCGGCGCATACGCCGCGCCCGACCCACTGAGCGTGGAAGGCGTCAACGACCGCGTACAGCTCGCCGCGCTCGCCAAGGCCCACAACATCCGCGTATGCGAGCAGTGGATGCGCGACGGCGTGACCATTCTCGATCCGAACACCACTTGGATTGAGGATGACGTGCGCATCGGCCGCGACGCGGTGATTCTTCCGGGCAGCTTCCTTCAGGGGAGCACGGTGATTGGCGAAGGCGCTGAGATCGGCCCGTACACCACATTGATCAGCGCCACGATCGACGCCGACGCACACGTGGAACGTTCCCGCGTGCAGGAGACCCATATCGGCCGCGCGGCGAATATCGGACCGTGGACCTACCTGCGCCAGGGCAATGAGCTCGGAGAGGAATCCAAGGCCGGCGCCTTCGTGGAAATGAAGAAAGCGCACATCGGCAACGGCACCAAGGTGCCGCACCTGAGCTATGTCGGCGACGCCGATCTGGGCGAGCACACCAACATCGGCGGCGGCACCATCACCGCCAACTACGACGGCGTGCACAAGAACCACACCACCATCGGATCAAACGCCCACGTGGGCGCCGGCAATCTGTTCGTCGCCCCCGTCAAGGTCGGCGACGGCGTCACCACCGGTGCCGGTTCCGTGGTCCGCCACGATGTGCCGTCCGATTCCATGGTCTATTCGGAAAACACACAACATGTAGTAGAGGGCTGGAAGCCCGAATGGGAGCGCTGAGCATGCCTGCATTACAAGATTCCATCAACGCCATCCGCATCGCCGCCGCAGCCGCGGACCGCATGAAGGCCACCGACATCGTGGCGTTCGACGTCACCGAGCCGCTGGCCATCACCGATGCGATGCTTATCGCCAGCGCGTCCAACGAGCGCCAGGTGCTCGCGGTCGCCGAAGAGGTCGAGAAGGACCTGTACCTCAAGTGCGGCAAGCGCCAGCCGCGTTCCCGCGAGGGCTTGACCGAAGGGCAGTGGGTGCTGCTCGACTACGGCGACTTCGTGATTCACATCATGCATCAGGAGTCCCGCGATTTCTACCGCCTCGAACGTCTGTGGAAGGATTGCCCGAGCATCGACTTGCAGCTCGCGCATCCCGAGAACACGGGTGAATCGGCCGATTCCGACGAGAGGTCCGACGAATCCGCGGAATCCGCCGAATAAGCATATGTCGTGCCTTCCCTCCGAACCGGTGTGGAAGGCACGACTTTTATATGGACTCTGATACGAGCCGTTCGAGCCATGAGCGATCATTGGCTGAACGCACGCACGAACAAGGGAAGGTCATCATGCCCCAAAACGACGAAAACCCAAGCGGCAACACTCCCGCCGCCGTTACTTCCGTTGCCTCTGCTGCCCATATGCAGCATGTGCGGTCCATTACTCTGGTCCGTCACGGACGCACGTCATATAACGCACAGCACCGTCTCCAGGGCCAAGTGGACATTCCGCTCGACGAAGTCGGCCGCTGGCAGGTCAAGCAGACCGCGCAGGCATTGCGCGAACTGTACGTCGACCATCAGAAAAAGGCCGTGAACCAGTTGGTGGTGTGCTCCGACCTCGGCCGTGCCGCCGCGACGGCGCATGCCTTCGCCGATCCGCTCGGTCTGGAGGTGCATCCGGATGCCCGCGTCAGGGAACGCAGCTTCGGGGATTGGGAAGGCGTATCCGTGGAGGAGCTTGCCGAACGATATCCGGAGGATTACCGTTCCTGGACGGAATTCCGTGGCGGAGAGCTCAAATACGGCGCGGAGCCGAAGGACCATGTCGGGTGTCGAGGCGTCGAAGCGCTGAACGAATGGGTGCTGAAGGGTGGCGAAGATACCGACCTGTACGTGTTCTCCCACGGCGCATGGATTACACAGACCTTGCAGACGCTGCTCGGTCTCAATCAGGTGCATGACGATTTCGCCGACGTGCTGGCGATGCGCAACGCACATTGGACGCGTCTGGTTCCGCTGGAGATCGGTGGCACATTGCGGTGGCGGCTCGCCGAATACAACCACGGTCCGGCCATCGCCTACAGTGACCAATGGGAGAATCCGCGACTGTAAAAGACGTGTGTGGAAGGGATTCCACATTTTCAAGCTTTTCACAGAATCGCCAGTTCTTTTGAAGCGAAATTGGCTATTCTCATGGCTTGTGAAGAATTTTTTCAAGGGAATTTCCATTTCCTCGATTTCCGCAGGCGCGCTTGCGGCGGTGACGTCGTTCCTGATGTCGGCGAAAATCGGCATCGCGGGTTCCGTCATCGGAGTCGCGGCCGGTTCTATCGTATCGGCCGTTGCGACGCAGGTCTACAAGAACGTGCTCAAGGCATCGGGGGAGAAGCTGCAGAACGCCGTTTCGTCGAACGACGGTACGGCGCAAAATGACGGAAACGGCGAGGCCCGGTCTTCCGAATCTGATACCAAGCAGACCGGCGATGAGACCGCCGTCCTGACTGATGCGACATCGGTGATGCCGGCGGCTAAACCGCGGGTCATCGCCTCCGGGCAGGATGCCGGCGAACAGGCGGATGCTGGGGAGCCCCGGGTTCTGGGCGATCTCGCCGATGTTGATGCAACGACTTCCTTGACACCGGTGCAAGATGGTCAGACGGGGAAGAGTTCCGCAACGGGCAAGAAGTTCGCTGGAGCCGCCCAAGTGCAGCATGCCGGCAAGAACGGAGCGAAATACCTTGCGTGGCTGCACGGCAAGCATGCGCCGATCATCATCGCCGTCGTCAGCGCCTTGGTCGGTGTGGGCATCAGCGCCGGGCTGATTCTTGCGTTCACCGGCGGGCAAGGAACCGACACCGTCGTGCGCGACGCCGTCCACCACTCCAAGAGCGTTCCTTCGCAGAAGGAGAACGACGACCAGAACGACCAGACCAACAGCGGCGTGACGCCCAACCCTGAATACAAGCCGTCCGACAACCAGAACGATGGCGAGAGCGAGAACGAGGGCACGGCCAAAGGTGACGGCCAATCGAAGGATACTTCGAAAGACGAATCATCTAACAGCGGCACCAGTGGCACCACTAACGGTGCTAACGGGAACTCCAATGGTTCCTCCTCCGGCAATTCGAACGGTTCATCCTCGAGCTCCACGCCTGGTGGCAGCGGGTCCGGTTCCAGTTCCGGATCTGGCGCTTCAGGCGGTTCAACTGGAAGCCCAAGCCAGGGCAGCGGCTCCGGATCCGATAGCGGTGCCAGCGGCAGCGGATCCGGAACATCAGACTCTGGGGCCGACAGCGGTACGGGTTCTTCGGGCAGCGGTGACGCCTCCGGCTTGAGCGAGACCAAATAATTTGATCTGCTAATGAGCGTATTTGGCTGGACTCCATATACGCGACACGCCGAAGTTGTAAAAACGCAGTCTGCAATGTAACCTATATGAGGTTTGCAAAGCAGACACGGGGCTATGGCGCAGCTGGTAGCGCATCTCCATGGCATGGAGAGGGTCAGGGGTTCGAATCCCCTTAGCTCCACAGACAAGGCTTCCGAAGTGATTCGGAAGCCTTTTTCATATTCCATGCTACATGAAAACGATGAAACTCCAACATTCCCGCCTTTGCCGGGGTCATCCCAAAGGCATCCGCGAATGCCGGTGATGAGCGATCTCCATCCGGAATCCGATCCGAATCCTGTTTCAGACACTACGGCCGAAACGATTTCGGTCCATCCGTCTCTGAACGGACCGAATCCTCCGATGGGTGACATGATGAGCAGCTGGTCTGTCTCGCGGTAGTTCGAAACCTCCAGCGAATCTCCGGCTGATTCCAGCGGGTGGGTGATTCGCCCGCCAGAAGGGCCTCTGACCGCCCGAACCACTCGGCAAGTGGCGGAATCCACCCATTTGGCGGCTCTTCAAAAACCGAATCACCCAGTGGCTGGAGAAATTCACCCGCCGAACACCGTCCCAGTCGACCAAATCATCCACGAACTGGCGGAATCCACCCGCCGAAAGCCCTTCCAGAGAACCAAAACATCCAGTGGATGGCGGAATCCATCCACTGGGTAGCCCCGTAGAGGGCCAAATCACCCAGTGACTGGAGAATTTCATCTTCGGAATGCCGTTCCAAACGACCAAACCACCCAGTGGATGGCGGGAAAGAGACGCGTAGCCGCCGTTCAAAAGCCCGAATCATCCAGCCACTGGATGAAAGGGACGCTCGCGCCTTCGTAAGGAGACCAAATCATCCAGTGATTGGAGAAATCCACCTGCTTAGCGGTCTCTCGGGAAACCAAACCATCCAGTCAAAGGTTTGTCATCCCCATTCGCCCATGTGATGCGATGTGATGTTCTTCACGCTGCGCGAACGTGCGTCGGAATCGTCATTGACGTAGGCTTGAAACCGCGCCTTATCGTGAAGGCGCAGATTTGGGAAAGGATGGGCAATATGGCGAATCTCACCGCTGATATGAAGGAATTCCTGAAGGACAACCTCGCGTGGATCGTGACCGTCGGTAAGGACGGTCAAATCGATTTGGGTCCGAAGATGAGCATCTTCGCGTTGGATGACAACCACCTCGCATACCACGAGCGCACCGCGGGACAGATGTACCGCAACCTGCTCGACGGCAGCCAGCTGGTCGTCGCCGTCGCGAACCTCGCTCAGAAAAAGGGCTACCGCTTCCGCGGCAATGTCGTGCTGCACACCGATGACGACCTGTACGCCGAGCAGGTCAAGCTCGCCGAAGAGCGCGGCACCAAGAAGCCCGTGGCCATCCCGGTGCTGGAGATCACGGAAATCCAGGACCTGGCGTCCGGTGCGACCGCAGGCAAGACCATCGTCAAGGACTGACGGAATCCGGTCGTTTCCAATGGGCGCGGGGATGTTTGACGACATTCCCGCGCCCATGCGCTTTGCGCTGGCTATTTTCGTCGCACATGCCGGCCGGCAATATAGGGGTCGTCGGCATGCATCTGCGTCCACGGCCGCCAAGGGCATGATCGCTGTGGATTCCACGGCAGATTGAATGGTCCGGGTCTTATTCCATGGCGCTATAAGAACTTCGGCGCTTTCCATTCCCAATCACCGTCCAATCAGGCCCCGCCGAGGCATTCACCAACGAGCTGTTGGAATCGCAGAATCAACAAAGACGTCGCGCGTCTCAATAAGTACCGGGGCAGGGGACGGGAAAATCACCAAACTGCAATCAAAGACATCTGACTTGAAAACGGGTGTTGCGCTTGCACATTGAATCCGACCCGCCGAAGCGTTCGCCGACGAGCTACTAGAATTACCGGACCAACATGGGCGTTGCATTGCTCAATAGACAACGGGCCTGCACACGTGGTACCCGGTCTACGCCTAGAATAAAACCATGATCGACGAAGTATTGTTCCTCCGGCACGGACGCACCTCCTACAATCTTGCACGACGATTGCAGGGGCAGATCGACATCCCACTTGACATCGTCGGTCGCTGGCAGGTCGATCAGAGCGCATACGAACTCGCGAAAACCTATTATTGGGCGAAAGTCTCGCGCTTGGCCCGACATCATGAACTGCTGACGCAGCCGACGGGAAACGACGCGCGCGCCGCCGATCTCAGCGAGGTGGACGAGGCTCCTGCGGCGTCGCGCCGCATGGTCGTTATCTCCTCCGACCTGTTCCGCGCCCAACAGACCGCCCACGCGTTCGCCGACCTGATGGGACTCGACGTCACACTCGACAAGCGGCTGCGCGAACGCAGCTTCGGCGAGTGGGAGGGCATGACCCGCGAGGAGATTCTCGAACGTTACGAGGAGGACTACCGTTCCTGGCGCGCCCATACCGGCGGGGAACTCAAACATGGCGTGGAAAGCCGCGCCCATACCGGACTGCGTGGCGCCAAAGCCATCCGCGACATCGTCGAAAGCCATCGCGGGGACGATGTTCCGACCACACTGCTGGCGGTCGGCCACGGCTCGTGGATCGTCGCCACCATCGAAACGCTGATGGGCATGGATCCAGACAATCTCAGCAATCTGGGCGCCATGCGCAACGCCTTCTGGGCAAAGATGACGGTGTCCGAAACATCCCATGGTGCGCAATGGCACCTCGGCGCGTTCAACCAAGGGCCGGCGATCGCCGCGCTTGCGGATTGGGAAAACGGCCCGCAGGAGCTGCGCGGTCCGAACATGCCCATATGGAAGCCGATCGTCCAATAATCTTTGCGACTCGTTCTGGGATGGGAACGCAACGAAGCGGAGAACCGGAAGCCGTTCGCCCAATGGGACGCATCCTCGTCCGTGCCATTCGCGCCGACCATGATGTCGGACGGTGTCGGAGTCCGATCGGGGAAGGCGCGGCCGCACGCGTTTGCATCCGTGGTGATCGCGGTGCACCGGATGATGCCGGAGACGCCATTGCAGTCACGCCACAATATGAACGCTCGATGAAATCTCGCCCATGCGCGGCCGAAATTCTGAAGGTGGGACTATCCTTGAGAAGGTTGTGTGCCCGGATGGTTGCGATTCGGGCCGCCGCACAGCGAAGGAAAAACGCGAAAGGCGGGTGAGAGACATGTTGAGAATGTTCAGAACGATTAACGGCCAGGTGGAGCAGATCCAAAAACCCGAGAACGGATCCTGGCTGTGCCTTTCGGAACCAACCGATGTGGAACTCGCCAACGTGGCCATGGAAACCGGCATCGATTTGGCCGACCTGCGCGCGCCTCTGGATGACGAGGAACGCTCGCGCGTCGACGTCGAGGACGACTACACGATGATCATCGTCGACATCCCGACCGTGGAGGAACGCGGCGGACGCGACTGGTACGAGACCATCCCGTTGTCGATCATCATCACGCAATCGACGATCATCACCGTCTGCATGCAGGACACGCCCGTGCTGCATCCCTTCATGGAGGGAACGATCCGTGGATTCAACACCTACATGAAGACGCGGTTCATTCTGCAGATCCTGTACCGCAACGCCACCATGTACCTGCGGTATCTGCGCATCATCGACAGGGAAAGCGACAAGCTTGAATTGAAGCTGCGCCATTCCATGCAGAACCGTGAGATCCTCATGCTGCTGGAGCTCAGCAAGACGTTGGTCTATTTCACCACCTCGCTGAAATCGAACGAAATCGTGATGGAGAAGCTGACGACGCTGCCGCGCATCAAACAGTATCCGGAGGACGAGGACCTTCTCGACGACGTCATCACCGAAAACAAACAGGCAATCGAAATGTCTAACATCTACAGCGGCGTTCTTGCCAACATGACCGACGCGTTCGCCTCGATCGTGTCGAACAACCTGAACAACGTGATGCGCATCTTCACCATCATCTCCATCACGTTGTCGATTCCCACGCTGATCTTCTCGATGTACGGCATGAACTTCCAGGAGGGCATGCTCGGCATGCCGCTGACCGACAAACCCTGGGGGTTCCTGGTGATCATCGCGATCTCGCTGGTGGCGTCCGGCATCGTCACCTGGTTCCTGACCCGATCCCACATGTTCAAGTGAGATTCCGTCCATGCCAAGCATGCTGAAAAGGGCTGCGTGCCTTCTATGCTCCGTGGCGGTCGCATTCGGCGCATCCGCATGCGGCACGTCCATTTCCGTGGTGACCAATGGCCTTGCGCAGGGGCCGACCATCACCATCGGCGTCGCGGCCGACCAGCCCGGTCTGGGCTATCTGCACGGCGGCGAATACTCGGGATTCGACATTTCCGTCGCGCAATACGTCGCGAAGATGCTGGGATACGCGCAAAAACAGGTCGTCTTCAAACAACTGACTCCGGCGGCACGTGTCTCCGCTTTGACGGACGGCAGCGTCGACATGGTCGTCGATTCGTTCACCTCCGATGACGCCGCAGGCAAGGACGTCGCCGTTTCCGAATCCTACCTTGCCGTGCACGGAACGTTGCTGGTGCGCGCCGACGGAACCAGCGGCATAACGAAAACCCGGGACGCCAACGGGAAAACGGTCTGCGCGACCAAGGGGACCGCGGTCGCCGACAGCCTTCGGAACGTCGCGGCCGGCGTGGCCATCGAGGAACGCGACACCTATCCCCAATGCGTCACCGCGCTGATGATCGGCGAGACGGACGCCGTCGCAACCGATGACGCCGTCGCGGCCGGACTCGCCTCCGACGCGGGCGACGAATACGTGAAGGATTCCGGCGCGACGTTCGGCGATGACGAGTATGTGATTGCCGTGAGGCAAGGACGGGACGAGCTCGTCGGTCAGATCAACGCCGCGTTGCGGTCGATGGTCTCCGACGGCACCTGGAGACAGGCGGCGGAAACGATGCGCCAGCGGATCGGTTATAAGGCCGACGGCGCGGGCGACGCATCGTGATGTGCGACGGCCGGGGAAGGCGCGGCGCCCGAGCTTCTTGGATAATGATTATCCCCTTGCGCAGTGTCCAGTTGCGCGGCTAATTTCATGCATTATGAGTGACACCGAGAAAAGCGCGCAGGCGCAGTCGAACGAGTCCGCAGAGCCGACGTTCCGCTACAACGCGAACATGGCGCAGGACATCGAGGAAAAATGGCAGAAGATCTGGGATGACAAAGGCACCTTCTGGGCCGCCAACGTCAACGGCGATCTGAAGGACGGCGAAGGACGCAACGCCGAAGGACGCCCCTCCTACTTCGCGATGGACATGTTCCCGTACCCGTCCGGCAAGGGTCTGCATGTCGGCCACCCGCTGGGCTACCTCGCCACCGATGTGGTCAGCCGTTACCACCGCATGAAGGGCGAGAACGTGCTGCACGCCATGGGCTATGACGCCTTCGGCCTTCCGGCGGAACAGTACGCCGTGCAGACCGGCCAGCATCCGCGCATCACGACCGAGCAGAACATCGCCAACATGCGCCGCCAGCTGCACCGCATGGGCCTGAGCTTCGACAACCGCCGCACCTTCGCGACCATCGACCCGGGCTACGTGCGTTGGACCCAGTGGATCTTCTCGCGCATCTACGACGCCTGGTACGACGAGGACGCCACCAACCCGTCCGGCTCCAAGGGATGTGCGCGCCCGATCAGCACGTTGGTCGAACAGTTCGCATCCGGCAAGCGCGCCATTCCCGGTTTCGAGGGCAAGGCATGGAACGAGCTGACCGAGGCCCAGCAGGCCGACGTGCTCAACGAGTTCCGTCTGGCGTACATCTCCAAGTCCCCGGTGAACTGGTGCCCGGGACTGGGCACCGTGCTCGCCAACGAGGAGGTCACCGCCGAGGGCAAGTCCGAACGCGGCAACTTCCCGGTGTTCCAGCGCGAGCTGCGCCAGTGGTCCATGCGCATCACCGCATACGGACACCGTCTGATCGAAGACCTCGATAGCATCGACTGGCCCGAGAAGGTCAAACTCATGCAGCGCAACTGGATCGGCGAATCGCATGGAGCCTCCGTCCACTTCGAGGTCGAGACCCCGAGCGGCGTCAAGGACATGGAGATCTACACGACGCGTCCCGACACCCTGTTCGGCACCACGTTCGCCGTCGTCTCCCCGGAACATCAGCTGCTGGAGGACGTTCCGGCCGCATGGCCCGACAACACTCCGGAGAACTGGAAGGGCGGCTACGCCACCCCGGTGGAGGCCGTGAAGGCGTACCGTCTCGCGGCCGAAGCCAAGACCGCCAAGGACCGCGTGGACGAGGCGGGGGAGAAGACCGGTCTGTTCACCGGCCTGTACGCCACCAACCCGATCACCGGAGCCAAGCTGCCGCTGTTCACCGCCGACTACGTGCTTATGGACTACGGCACCGGCGCCATCATGGCGGTGCCTGGCGGCGACCAGCGCGATTACGATTTCGCCGCGAAGTTCGGCCTGCCGGTCATCTACACGGTCAAGCCGCTTCCGGGATCCAACGACGACCTCGCCAACTACGAGGGCAAGGCGCCGTTCGTCTCCCATGACGGCATCGTCATCAACTCCTCCGTGGAGGCCACCAAGGCCAAGGGCGACGCACTGAGCCTGGACGGCCTGCGCGTGGATGAGGCCATCGACAAGGTGAACGCATGGCTGGAGTCCGCCGGCGTCGGCAAGGGCACCGTCAGCTACCGTCTGCGCGACTGGCTGTTCAGCCGCCAGCGTTACTGGGGCGAGCCATTCCCGATCGTCTACGGCGAGGACGGCACCCCGCATCTGCTGCCGGACGAGCAACTGCCGATCAACCTGCCCGACGTGCCGGACTACAGCCCGAAGACCTTCGATCCGGAAGATGCCGAATCGAACCCGGAGGCTCCGCTGAGCCGCAACGAGGACTGGGTCAAGGTCGAACTCGACCTGGGCGACGGCAAGAAGACCTACTACCGCGACACCAACACCATGCCGAACTGGGCGGGCTCCTGCTGGTACTACATGCGCTACCTTGACCCGACCGACACCAAGCACATGGTCGAGAAGGACGAGTTCGACTACTGGATGGGTCCGGAACACAACAAGACCGCGGGCAAGTCCGGCGGCGTCGACCTGTACATCGGCGGCGTGGAGCACGCCGTGCTGCACCTGCTGTACTCGCGCTTCTGGCACAAGGTGCTGTTCGACCTCGGCTACGTGGATTCCTCCGAACCGTTCCACAAGCTGTTCAACCAGGGCATGATCCAGGCCTACGCCTACACCGACGACCGCGGCCAGTACGTGCCCGCGGCGGAAGTGGTCGAAGGACCGGCCGACGCCGACGGCGAACCGACGTTCACCTGGCACGGCCAGCACGCCAACCGTGAGTTCGGCAAGATGGGCAAGAGCCTGAAGAACATCATCACCCCGGACGACATGTACAAGAACTATGGCGCGGACACCTTCCGTCTGTACGAGATGGGTATGGGCCCACTGGCGGAATCCCGTCCGTGGAACACCCGCAACGTGGTCGGATCCATGCGTTTCCTGCAGCGCCTGTGGCGCAACGTCATCGACGAGACCACCGGCAAGACGCGCGTCACCGATGGTGAGCTCGACACGAAGACGCTGAAACTGCTGAACAACACGATCGCCGACGTGACCGTGGAGATGGAGGCCATGCGCCCGAACACGGCCATCGCCAAGCTCATCGTGCTCAACAACCATCTGACCGGCCTCAAGTCCGTGCCGCGCGCGGCCGTCGAACCGCTGATCCTGATGCTTTCCCCAATCGCCCCGCACATCTGCGAGGAACTGTGGAGCAGGCTCGGCCACGCCGAATCGCTGGCCCATGCGCAGTGGCCGAAGGCCGACGCACGTTATGTCGGACAGGACAGCGTCACCGCCGTCGTGCAGATCAAGGGCAAGGTCCGCGCCAAGCTCGAGGTCTCGCCGGACATCGACCCGAAGGAACTGGAGAAGAAGGCCCTGGAGGCCGTCGCCGACCGTCTCGGCGGCAAGGAGCCGCGCAAGGTCATCGTCAAGGCTCCGAAGATCGTCTCCATCGTTCCCGCGGAATAGTAGGGAACGATCCCGGAGGAAGCCCCGACCGTATGGATGCGGATAGGCGCAGCCGCTTCCGCATCCATACGACACGCCGAACCTGTGGATAACCCATGTCCTTCGACCACAGGGGCCGAACCGACTGGACAACCATGCCCATGCACCCACATCGTGGAACGCATGGGCATGTTTGTTTCTCGACACGACCGCAGGCAATCAGGCCGGACGCAGACAGCGCGCCGGCTGCGGGAGTACGCGGCGTGCGAACGCGGCGTCCCCGTTCAATGCGACGACCGTGCCGACATGGACGCGATGGAACCGCGGAACCAGCCGACGGCGGAAAACCATGGGACCGTGGAGCCGCGCAGACCGGCTCCGGACGACACGCGGACCTGCCCGACGAAGCCGACGCTGGCGGCGCTGTCGGGCGTCAAACCATCGGACAGGCCGACCGAACGGGACATGCCGAAACGGGACCGTCCCCGAATATCCTTCAAACCATTCCATGCGGTGATCGCCATACTCACCCTGACATGCGCCCTATGCGCAAGCCTGACCATGCTGCTGCAGCAGGCCGTCAATTACAGCGCGCTGCAACGGGAACAGACCATGCAGACGCAATCGACATCCGAACAGCCGCGATCGAGCCAATCCAACGAACCGCAAACCCAACGGCAAAGCGAGCAGGCCACGCAAACCGATTCCGAAGGGCAGAATGGCCAACCCGCCGCGCCCGCCGAAACGGAATCAAACAAACTGGACCTCAATGCCGTCGGCTCGGAGGAGCTGCAGACGATCAAAGGCATCGGGCCTGTCACCGCGCAACGCATCCTTGACTACCGCAGTCAGATAGGCGGATTCACCAACGTCGAACAGCTGCTGGAGATCAAGGGCATCGGCGCGAAGACGCTTGACAAGATACGCGAACAGGTGTGCGTGCGATGAACGGGCATGCAGGCGGACATGCCGGCGAGCAGGCATGCGGGCGGACGGGGCGCGGTCGCGCGCGATGCGAATGGGTGTTACGGGAACAGGGAAGCAGGGACCATCGTCTACTGCCGCCCACGGTCTGCGGGTGGGCGGCGAGCCTCGCCATGCACGAATGCGCCGAACGGTGCCTGAACCACGATGGCGTCATCGGCATGCTTCCGCTCGTTCTGGTGCTGGCGGCGCCTCTGCTGGCGGCGTGCGCGGGCGTATCGTCCCTGCTGCCGGCGAGGTTCCGTGTGATCGCCCTGCGATGGCATTGGATGATGATCGTATGCGCGGCCGCGGCGATCGCCTGTGCCACATGCACGCTGACCTACGACCTGCTGCAATGGCGGGACGCCGCGTTCCGACTGGCTTCTCAAAACCAGCGGCAGGCGATTGTGCGCGTCACGGCCTCCACGCCTGCGATCAATGCCGACCGTCGTGCCGCGGACTGCCGGATCGACGCCGTGGCGACGGCGTTGTCGGCGGACGGCGTGACGCAGCCAAGCGCCGCTCGCATGCGCGTCTACGCGGATGGCGATGATTGCGCGGCATTGAAGCAAGGCGGCGAATATCTCATCGACGGAACCATCCAGGAATCGGAATACGGCGCCATGCCGTTATGGCTGACCGACGTGACGCGCGTCGAACGCGTACGCGCGCCCAACCTGCTGTACCGTACTGTCGATGCCATGCAACAGGCGTTCCTCTCGCAGACCATGAGACTATCCGACCAGGGAAAAGTGCTGGTGCCCGGACTGACGTTGGGAATCCTGGGACAGGACCACATGCCCACGGGGAAAGACGTCACCGCCATCGACGCCGTGTACGCGGACCGGGTCGAAGACGCGTTCCGCAGATCGGGCATACTGCACCTGATGGCCGTCAGCGGAGGCCATCTCGCGGTGGTGGCCGCATTGACGCGTTCATGCTGCGCCATGCTGCTTCTGCCCAGACAAGTGGTCGCGGCATCGGTCGCGATGGCGTACACGTTGCTCGCGGCATGCATGTACCCATCGGACTCGGTATCGAGGGCTTTGATGATGGGATACGCGGGAGCCATCGGCCTGCTCATAGGCCGTCGCACGCAGGCTCTGGCGACATTGAGCTGGACGACACTGCTGATGCTGCTGATCCGCCCTCATATGGCGCGCAGCTTCGGATTCGCGCTTTCCTGCGCCGCCGTGCTGGGCATCGTGCTTTTCGCGCAGAAGCTGAACGACCGGCTCGCGCCGATCATGCCACTGCCCATCGCGCAAGCCGCATCCATGACCATCGCCGCACAGGTGCTCACACTCCCCATACAGGTGCTCATCGAGCCGGAAATACCGATGTTCTCCATCCTCGCCAACATCGTGGTGACGCCATTCGTCGGATTCTCGACGTTGGCGGGATTGGCAAGCCTGGCGACATCATGGCTATGCCCGCAGCTCGGACTGTCACTGGCGCAGCTGGCGAGCATGGGAACCGCGGTGATGGAACTGGCCTCCCGATACCTTGGTTCCGGCGAACACGCCGTCCTCGCATGGCCGAACGGATTGCGAGGCGCCCTCGCCATCTGCCTGATGGAAGCGGCATGCGCCCTCGCCGTATGGCTCAGCCGATTACTGCTGCGCAAAACACTCACCCAGCACGAACACATGCCGGGGCAACGGTTCCTGGGCAGTCCCGCGGAACCGATTCGCATGTGGTGGGAACGGACCCTCACGGCATTGCACGACATGCAATGGAAAACATGAGCTTTGTCCACAGATACGGCGAGATTGAATACTATGCCGAAACCATCCGCAGCAAACACGCCGATCCACCTCGTCTACGGAGGCGACTCGTACCTGAACAGCCAGACGGTGCGGGACCTGCGCCATACGGCGGAACGCAAACACCCCGATGCGGAGATCATCGAACTCGATGCATCCAACGCGGACCACTACGCCTTCGACGAGGCGGTAAGCCCATCACTGCTCGCCGAACGATCCATCGTCATCGTCACCAATCTGCAAAACGCCGACGAAAAACTCGGCGAAACCATCGTCTCCTACTGCAAACAGGCATGTGCGAACCCCACGGAGGCAAGCATCGTCATATGCCAGCACGAAGGCGGCATGAAAGGCAAACGGATCGTCGACCAACTCGTCAAAGCCGGAGCCCACAAAGACGCAGTCGCCGACCTGAAAAAACCAGAAGCGAAACTGAACTTCGTCATGCGCTGCTTCGAGCGACGCAAACGCCGCGTCGACCCACTGGCGGCACAGCAACTCGCCGTGGTGCTCGGTGACAGAACCGGCGAACTCGCCGCCATGGTCGAACAGCTCTGCTTCGACTTCGACGACAATCCAATGAGTCTGGAACGCGTCAACCAATACCTTACCGCCAACCCGCAAGTGGATGGCTTCCGCGTCGCGGACCTGGCCCTGTCCGGGAAAACCGCCGACGCCATCATCGCCATGCGCTCATCGGTGGAACAAGGCACCGCACCCGTGGCCCTGATCGGGGCGCTCGCGGTGAAGCTGCGCACGATGGCGAAGGCCTCCGCGGTCCGCGCCGGCACCATCACCGCGGCGGAGGCGAAGGCGAGCCCATGGATTCTGCGCAACGCCACCAGGCAACTGGGCGGATGGACGTCGGACGGCATGAGCCGTTGCATACAGATGCTCGCCTGGGCCGATGAGCAAAGCAAGACAAATGGTTCGGACCCGGTTTATGCTTTGGAACGGTGCATCGAACTGATCAGCAACAAAGGACGCGTCATCTGATATGAGCAACACCATCACCGTCACCGCCGCCACAAGCGATGACATGCGGGACTTGGGCAAACGACTGGCGGGACTCGTCAAGGGAGGCGACGTGCTGCTGCTGTCGGGTCCCCTGGGAGCCGGCAAAACCACGTTCGCGCAGGGTTTCGGCGCGGGTTTGGGCGTCGCGGAGCCCATAGTCTCGCCGACGTTCACCATCGCCAGGGAACTTCAGGGGAGGTTCCCGAACGGCGCTCCGGCGCGGCTGGTGCATGTCGACGCCTACCGTCTGGGCGGGAACGCCTACGCTCCGGGACAGGACACGGTCGGCCGGCTGCTGGACGAATTGGAATCCCTGGGATTGGACGAGGAGCTGGAGGATCCCGGCGAGGACACCGTGGTGCTGATGGAATGGGGCGAGCAGATGGCCGCGGCCCTGGCCGAGGAACGGTTGGAGATCCACATCGACAGGCCGTTGGACCTCACCTCGGCAGGTCATGATGGCGAACTGACCGGCGATGGCATGCGCACGGTGACGTTCGCGCCGATCGGCAGTGCCTGGGAGTCCTTCGACTTCGAACGCGGTACGCGCTGACCGCACGGCTTCTAGCGCCGGTTGTACAGTAGTGGGCAGTTTGGGCACAAGGAGTTTTCATAAGATGCAGACATTGGTGATTGACACCTCATACGGTTCGACGGTCGGCGTGGTCGGGCACGAACCCATCGTAGAGACCGATTCGCGCACGCACGTCGAGAAACTGCAGGTGAACATCGCCGAAGCCGTTCGGCGCGCGGGACTCGGCCCCAGCGACATCGATCGCATTGTGGTCGGCGTGGGGCCAGCCCCGTTCACGGGATTGCGCGCGGGCATCGTCGCCGCCAAGGCGCTGGCATTTGCCACGGGCGCCCGTCTGGTGGGGCAGGATGTGCTGTCCCCACAGGCCCTGGTACGTTCCTCCGACGCGGATGGATGCCACCACCTGACCCTCGCGGTGAACGACGCGAGGCGCAGGCAGCTGTATTTCACACTGCTGGACGGTTCGGAGACGCCGCGTACGCTGATCGACATGGACATCGACTATCCGGACTCCATTGTGGAGCGCGTCAATCGAACGGTCGCGCGGCTGAACGAGGAACATGGCGAGGACTACGTCATCGATGTGGTCGGCCATGGCGCCGTGAAATACGCGCAGGCATGGGACACGCTCGAGGCGCGCGGAGCAGTGGATGACCGGGCGCTGCTCGACGAGGGCGTTTCGGGATTGGAACGGTTCGCGGACTTTGCCGCGCGGAACGCCGATGATTCCGCCCAGCGTCCCGTCGAACCGCTGTATCTGCGCCGCCCGGATGTCTCCGTGCCCAATCCGCTCAAGCATGTGCTCAATCATGCGGGCGCCGAACGGACGGAGTGAACCCGAACATGATTGTTGATCGCACCGCGGTTGAGGAGCGGGCGGCCATCGCGCAGATCGCCGCATTGGAATCCGACCTGTTCGGACGCGGGGCATGGAGCGAACGCTCCATCGAACAGGAATTCCACGCTCCGGCGCGCACGTATCTGCTGGATGTCGCAGATGGCGCGGATTCATCGGCACGGCCCTTGATCCGCGGTTATGCCGGATTCTGGTACGACGGCGACGACGCGGAAATCATGACCATCGGCGTGGGGCGACAATACCAACGCCGGGGAATAGCGGCCCGTCTGCTCGGGGCGCTGATCGCGGCCGCGCGGGAACAAGGCGCACGCCGCATGCTGCTTGAAGTGCGCGTCGACAACGCGCCGGCATTGGGATTATACGAAAAATACGGTTTCTCCCGCATGGGGCTGCGCAAACGCTACTACCAGCCGGAGGGAATCGACGCATACACCATGAGCTTGGAACTTGAGCCGAGGACCGTCGGCTTCACCATGGAACAACAAACGGAGAGGCAATGAGCGAACCAATCGTACTCGGCATCGAATCAACCTGCGACGAAACGGCGGCGGCAATCGTACAGGGACGCACCCTGCTTTCCAACGTGGTCGCCTCATCCATGGACGAGCACGCCCGTTACGGCGGCGTCATTCCCGAAATTGCCTCCCGCGCGCACGCGGAGGCGTTCGTGCCTTGCGTATCCAAGGCGCTTGCCGACGCGGACATGACGTTGTCCGACGTCGACGCGATCGCGGTGTCGGCAGGGCCCGGACTGGCCGGATGCCTCGCAGTGGGCGTTTCCGGGGCGAAATCGCTCGCATGGGCGGCCGACAAGCCGATTTACGGCATCAACCATGTGATCGGCCACATCGCCGTCACCCAGCTGCAGTTCGGCCCGTTTCCCGAGGACACGCTCGCGCTGATCGTCTCGGGCGGACACACGTCACTGCTGCATGTGCAGGATGTCGCGCGGCATATCGACGTGGTGGGCACCACGCTCGATGACGCGGCGGGGGAATGTTTCGACAAGGTCGCGAGGTTGCTGGGCTTCCCATATCCCGGTGGCCCGCACATCGACCGCCACGCGCAGTCGGGGGACCCGAATGCGATTCGTGTGCCACAGGGACTCACCCAAGGCAAGGCAGGCCAGAAGCACCCGTATGATTTCAGTTTCTCCGGCGTGAAAACCGCGGTGGCACGCTGGATCGAGGAGCAGCAGGCGTTGGGCAACGAGATCCCCGTGGACGACGTGTGCGCCTCGCTCGCCGACTCCGTGGCCACGGTGCTTTCCAAAAAGGCGATGCGCGGATGCGAGCAGTACGGTTCGAAGACGCTGATCGTTGGCGGCGGGTTCTCCGCCAATTCGCAGTTGCGTGCCAAATTGGTCGAATTCGGCAAGCGCCACGGCGTCGAGGTCCGCATTCCGCAGATCAAACTGTGCACCGACAACGGCGCCATGGTCGCCATGCTGGGCGTCAATCTGGTCGAAGCGGGCGTCGAGCCGTCGGCGCCGGATTTCGCCATCGACTCCGCCATGCCGTTGACGAAGATCTCCATGTGATTCGCATGCGGCAAGACGGGTGAGACACGCGGGGGATTTGCGAACGAACCACTTTCGTGTATCATATTTGTCTTGTGCACAGCGCATTCCTGCGTAGCTCAGTTGGCAGAGCATCCGACTGTTAATCGGACGGTCACTGGTTCAAGCCCAGTCGCAGGAGCTTGATTGAAACCCTTACGCAAGTAAGGGTTTTTTCATATTTGGATTTCATTCCAAGGTATCGAGCACATCGTCGATCAGCGTGCGGTCATGCGCGGCATGCGCGCGCAATCGCGGGAAACGGCGCAACGCATTGTCGGGACTCGCTCCGGCGGCGCGTGCAACGTTCGACTTCGATTCGCCATGCGCCACGGCGGTTTCGGCGAGGCGGTCGACCAAGGAATCGGAAACCCGGCGAATCTGATCGGCGACCCACAGCTGCGCCAGTTCCGGGGAAAGCGCATAATCGTCCTGCAATTCGCTGGCGGCCTCCTGCACCGCGGCCCACAGCACCATGAACGGTTTCTGATAGTAGGCGATTCGCTCTTCGGCGGGCTCGTCCTCCAATTGCCGCAGTGCCTTGCGTTGCGTGGTATTGTCGCTCATGGCTCCATCGTATGCCGCGACACGCCCGAAGCCTGTGGATAACCGTCATCCTCCGACCACAGGGGGCCTGATCATGTGGACGCCGCGGCGCCGTCATGATTGCATTCCGTCGTAACGGGTTATGCAGCCGACAAGCCGCAAAGGAGCGAACATGAACGACAGGGGCCGACGCCGAAGGATTCTGCACGAGCTGCTGGGAAGACGCCGCGACAAGGAACGCCGAGTCCGCTTCACGATGGCGTGTATGGCATGCGTCGCCATGCTGTCGGTGTGCGCCGCCGTCATGGTCGTCTCTCCCGCATCCGCGCACTCCTCGAGCGTCGCCGCATGCTCCGCGATGATGCGTTGGCCGGTCGAACAGGCGAGGATGGTCGGCGCGTTCGACGCGCCGGACAAGCCGTGGCTCCCCGGGCACAGAGGAGTCGATCTGGCGGCGGTTGAGGGCGCGGCCGTCGTGGCTCCGGCCGATGGCGTGGTCGCTTTTGCGGGGAAGGTCGCCGGCAAGGACGTGGTCACCATACGGCATGGCGACGCCCAAGGCGCGCTGACCTCGACCTTTGAGCCCGCCGTCGCCGAAAAGGCGGTCGGGACGCGGGTGGGCAAGGGGGAGCGTTTCGCCCATGCGGAAGGGGAATCCGACCATTGCGATGGCGAATGCCTGCATTGGGGATTGAAAACGGGTGAGCGCGACTACGCGGATCCTGCCGGGAAGGTCCGTCCTGTCCGCATCGGTCTCAAGACCCCGCGTTAGGGGATTGAACGGCGCATGCTGGTCGGGAGACCGAACCGTCCGAACGCTTTCTGACTATGATGTTGCCTGTACCCGAATTCGAGGAGAGCGACGATGGACAGGCAGTACACACGTCCGCTGGAACAGCGCATTGATACGGACAGAAACATCTTTTCGGTGCTTGAGGAGCGCGCGGAGCGCACTCCCGACGATTCCCTGGTCGAATACAAGGACGACCGGGGCGAATGGCGTTCGTTCACCGCCAAGGAGTTCCGCGACAAGGTGGTCGCCATCGCCAAGGGACTGATCGCCCGCGGAGTCATGCCGGGGGATTCGGTCTCCATCGTCGCGCACACCTGCTGGCAGTGGACCGCGCTCGATATGGCCATCATGTCCATCGGCGCGCTCACCGTACCCGTCTATGAAACGAACTCCCCGGCGCAGGTGAGCATGATCTTCAACGATTCCAACGTCATCATGGCCTTCGCCGAGGATGACGGGCAGCGCGACAAAATCGAATCCGTGCGGGGCGAATGCCCCGACCTCGGCGACGTGTACGTCATCGGATTGGACGCCATCGACGCGATGGTCGAATACGGCCATGCGGTTTCCGACGCGGAGTTCTACGAGCGTGAACAATCCGTCAAAGGCGCCGACCTCGCCACCATCGTGTACACATCCGGGTCGACCGGCACGCCGAAGGGCATCGAACTGACCCACGCCAACTTCATCTTCATCACCTACTCCGGCGTCGCCACCATGCCCGACATCGCCATGAAGCCGAACCGACGTCTGCTGCTGTTCCTGCCCCTGGCGCATGTGTTCGCACGGTACATGCAGTTCTTCTGCTTCGCCGGCAACGTGTCGCTTGGCCTGTCCAGCAATCTGAAGACCATCCTCGCCGACTTCAAGGCGTTCAAACCGACGTTCATCCTCGCCGTCCCGCGCATCTTCGAGAAGATCTACAACGCCGCGTCCCAGAAGGCCGGCGAGGGATTGAAGGGCAGGGTGTTCGCCGGCGCGGCCCAGACGGCCCGCGACTGGTCGCACGCCCAGCAGTCGGGTGGTGGCGTTCCGCTCATGCTTGGTCTCAGGCACGCGTTGTACGGCAGGCTGGTGTATTCCTCGATCATGGACGTGTTCGGCGGGCATGTCGAATACGCGGTGTCCGGCGGCGCCCCGTTGGATTCATCCATCGCGCATTTCTTCAACGGCGTCGGACTGCCGTTGCTGGAGGGCTATGGCATGACGGAGACATGCGCCCCGTCGAGCGTCAACCCGACGTCCGGCTACAGGATCGGCACGATCGGCCTGCCGATGCAGGGCGTGACGATGGGCGTCGACGAGGACGGCGAACTGTGCATCAAAAGTCCGGCGGTATGCGCCGGATACCACAACAATCCCGACGTCACCAAGCGGCAGATCGTCGACGGCTGGCTGCACACCGGGGATCTTGGCTCCATCGATGAGGACGGGTTCGTCTCCATCGTCGGGCGCAAGAAGGACCTGATCATCACCGCCGGCGGCAAGAACGTCTCGCCCGGCGAGATGGAGGCGTCGATCATGACGTCGCCGGTGGTGAGCCAATGCGTGATGATCGGCGACCGCAAGCCGTTCATCGCGGCCATCATCGCTCTGGACCTTGCCGAGACGAACACATGGCTCGCGTCGAAGGGCGCCGAACCCGTGTCCGACCTGAGAGAGGCGTCCGGGAATCCGATCGTGCGCGCCGAGGTCGAGCGTGCGGTCAACAAGGCGAACGAACTGGCGTCCCGTGCCGAATCCATCCGCAAATTCGAGATCGTCCCCGACGAGTTCACCGAGGAGAACGGATTGGTCACGCCGAGCATGAAGGCGCGCCGCCAGGCCGTCATGGACCATTACCGGACGTTGATTGACACGGTCATCTACGTGCCGAGGAAGCAGTGACACCGACACGCTCCGCATCAAATGAAAGATGGTGATGGCTTTCCGTTCCGGTGTCATATCGCCGGAACGGAAAGCCATCACCATCTCCCCGTTCTTCTGTTGCGCCGGAGCGTCACAGTCCCGCGTCGGCCAAGGAGATGTATCCCGGCTCGATCAGGGTCTTTTTGAGGTTGCCGGCGCTGACCGCCAGAATCTTTTCATGGATGGTGGGAATCCTCTTGCCCTCCATGGTGGCGGAGCGGATGAAACCAAGTCCGGAGATCTTCTCGGACGCATTGAGTCTGACACATACCGTGGCGATGTCTCCGGCGAGCTTCTTGCGGTTCTCCACGGCGGTCATCCACTGTTTGCCGTTCACGATGTTCGGCATGATGCCCGCGTAGGCGCCATAGCCGGTGACGATCGGCCAGCGGGCGTTCTGCTCGTCGTCGTCCGAACCATCGTCCCCCGTCTTGCCGCCATCGTCCGAATTGTCGTCGGAAGGCGCCTTGGACGGGTCGGGAACGGCCTGTTTCCTCAGATCCTTCTTGCCGGTGATGTTGCCGACGATGCCGGAGATGGTGATCGACGGGTTCACGTCGGCCGACGATCCGGTGTATCCAAGGTCGTCCAGACCGTCGGCGACCTGGCCGGCGATGTAGTCGTTGCAGGCGATGATGCCGTCGATGCGCGTGTGGTCGGTCGAATCGGAATCCATGCCGAGGCGCGTGGCGAGCGTCTTCTTCGCCTGCCCGTCCTTGCTGGAGTCGAAGGCCACGGCCTCCCAGTCGTCATCCGTGCTGGACGCGGTGAGCGTGCCTGACGGCGATACCGCCTTTCCGTCCTTGAAGTAGGGGCCGAGCACCTTCCAGATGCCGGCGAACACCGATTTGACGAACGTTTCGTCCGCGGTTGAATCGTCATCGGATTCGTCGAGGGGGAGCAGCACCTCGATGTGCTTGGGATTGTCCGAGCTGGCCTTGTCGAGCGCGAGCTTGTTGACCAGTTCGCGGGCCTGCGTCCGCCCGATCTGCTCGGCCGTGGACATCGGCGCGTATACGTCGGGAACGTAGCCTTTAAGCGTGTTGGAGACCAGCACGACCTTCATGCCCGAATTTCTGGCGAGCTGGAGCGCGGATACCAGGCGTTGCGCGGATCGCGCGTATTCCCGCTCGTCCCCGTCTGCGGAATCGTCGTTCCAGTCGAGCGCGTGGCCGGCGTAGTCGCCGTACTGGCGGTCGGACTCGTCCGCCTGCGCCACCGGTGCGACGATGAGCGTGGTCTTCCCGTCTTTCGACGCGGAGGCGTCGGTGTCGTTCACATGGTCGACGACGTAGTCCTGCACGCTCTGGCTTTGCTTTTCGAGGCTGGAGGCGGACTTCACGCTGATGTCGCCGCCCTTGACCCCCTGGCGCTTCAACGAAGTGACGATTTCCGGGACGAGCTTCGCCCATTTGCTCATGGGGGTCTGCTGGGAGATGGTGATGCCGTCGGACGGGGTGAAGATCGCCACATTGCCGGTCTGCGAAGCCGCGGCGGATGCGTCCGTTCCCGACGTGGATGTGTCCGTGTCGGACGAGCATGCGCCCAAAGTCAGTGCCATACCGGCCGAGACGAGCAGGGCCAGCAGCCGTTTCGCCGGAATCATGCGATGCAGTGTCATGCCATTTCCTTCGTGTTCGCGCATGGGGTGGAGCCTGTTTTCCAGATACGGTCTCCGATTGTAGTATTCGGCCGATAGAAGGGCCCGGATGCGTGCGATGAAACACGCATCCGGGCCCTTCTATCGGCCGTTCCGCCACCGCCTGCGGGCGGAGGTCATTCGGCCAGCGCCTTGGCGAGGTTCTCGTCGAGCGCGTTCATGAATCCTTCGGTGTCGAGCCACGGCTGGTCGGGGCCGATGAGCATGGCGAGGTCCTTGGTCATCTGGCCGCCTTCGACGGTGTCGATGATGACCTTCTCCAGCGTTTCGGCGAAACGACGGACCTCCGGCGTGCCGTCGAGGTCGGCGCGGTGCTTGAGCCCGCCGGTCCAGGCGAAAATGGACGCGATCGGGTTCGTGGAGGTCTTCTCGCCCTTCAGCCAACGACGGTAGTGGCGGGTGACGGTGCCGTGCGCGGCCTCGGCCTCGACGGTCTGACCGTCCGGCGTCATCAGCACGGAGGTCATCAGGCCCAAGGAGCCGAATCCCTGCGCGACGGAGTCGGACTGCACGTCGCCGTCGTAGTTCTTGCAGGCCCAGATGTAGCCGCCGTGCCACTTGAGGGAGCTGGCCACCATGTCGTCGATCAGGCGGTGCTCGTAGGTCAGTCCCGCCTTCGCGAACTTGTCCTTGTATTCGTTCTCGAACACCTCGGCGAACGTGTCCTTGAACTGGCCGTCGTACGCCTTGAGAATCGTGTTTTTGGTGGACAGGTAGACCGGATATCCGCGCATCAGGCCGTAGTTGAAGCAGGCGCGCGCGAATCCGCGGATCGAATCGTTCACGTTGTACTGCACCTGGGCCACGCCGCCGTCCTCGCCGTAGTTGTACACGACGTGCTGGATGGGCTCGGAGCCGTCCTCCGGAGTGAAGGTGACGGTCAGGGTGCCGGCGCCCGGAACCTTGAAGTCGGTGGCCTTGTACTGGTCGCCGAACGCGTGGCGGGCCACCACGATCGGCTTGGTCCATCCCGGGACCAGCCTCGGCACGTTGCTCATCACGATCGGCTCGCGGAAGATGGTGCCGCCGAGGATGTTGCGGATGGTGCCGTTCGGGGACTTCCACATCTTCTTGAGGCCGAATTCCCTCACGCGCGCCTCGTCCGGCGTGATCGTGGCGCACTTGACGCCCACGTGCTCGCGCTGGATGGCCTTCGCCGCGTCGACCGTCACCTGGTCGTCGGTGGCGTCGCGGTTCTCGATGCCCAAATCGTAGTAATCGAGATCCACGTCGAGATACGGCAGGATCAGACGATCCTTGATGTCCTTCCAGATGACGCGGGTCATCTCGTCGCCGTCGAGTTCGACGACCTTGCCTTCGACCTTGATCTTGGCCATGCGTTGCCCTCCTGTCGGGTTTGAAGGTGAATGGTTCCTGTTTATAACATGTGTGTTAATTCCGTCCGCCGATGTCCAAATCCGGCCCGTCCGGCGCACTGGCTGTCATAGCTGAGCATTAGCCTTGGAGCCATGTCTCAGGAAATTGAAATCGGTTTGGGCAAGAAGGGCCGTCTGGCTTACGCGCTGGACGACGTCTCCATCGTTCCCTCCCGTCGTACTCGCGATCCGCAGGATGTGTCCACCTCTTGGCAGGTCGACGCCTATGAATTCGACGTGCCGGTCATCGGCGCCCCGATGGATTCGGTGACCAGCCCGGCCACCGCCATCGCCTTGGGCAGGATGGGCGCGCTCGGCGTGCTCGACCTCGAGGGCCTGTGGACCCGCTATGACGATCCGCAGCCGCTGCTCGACGAGATCGCGCAGCTGCCGGCGGACAAGGCGACCGCGCGCATCCAGCAGATCTACGCCGAGCCGATCAAGCCGGAGCTCATCGTCCAGCGTCTCCACGAGATCCGCGACGCGGGCGTCACCGTCGCCGGCGCGCTGTCCCCGCAGCGCACCCAGGACTACTATTCCACCGTGCTCGAGGCCGGCGTCGACCTGTTCGTGATCCGCGGCACCGTCGTGTCCGCCGAGCATGTCTCCAAGGACCATGAGCCGCTGAACCTGAAGAAGTTCATCTACGATCTTGACGTGCCGGTCATCGTCGGCGGCGCGGCCAACTACACCGCGGCCCTGCATCTGATGCGCACCGGCGCTGCCGGCGTGCTTGTCGGCTTCGGCGGCGGCGCGGTCTCCGCCAACCGCAACACGATCGGCGTGCACGCGCCGATGGCCACCGCCATCGCGGACGTCGCCGAGGCGCGCCGCGACTACATGGACGAGTCCGGCGGTCGATACGTGCAGGTGATCGCGGACGGCGGCATGGGCGATTCCGGCAGCTTCATCAAGGCGTTCGCCCTTGGCGCCGACGCGGTGATGCTCGGCTCTCCGCTGGCCCGCGCCACCGAGGCTCCCGGCCAGGGCATGCACTGGGGCGCCGAGGCGCGCCACCAGACGCTGCCGCGCGGCTTCCGCACCAACGTCGGCACCGTCGGCAGCCTGCACGACGTGCTGTTCGGGCCGAGCCACAACCCCGACGGCACCACCAACTTCATCGGAGCGCTCCGTCGCGCGATGGCCACGACCGGCTACGTTGACCTGAAGAGCTTCCAGCGTTGCCCCGTCACCGTGTCGCAGCACTGACGCACCGTGACGGACACGCTTCCGAGGCAATCCCCGCTGCACGCCAGAAGATGGCGTACAGCGGGGATTGTCATATACACCTGATTTGTGCGCACGCGACGGCGGATTCATGCATGGTCGTTTTTGTCATCATGCCGGCAGAAACTGTAGAAAACCCTTGGAATGACAGTCGACACGCCGATAGTTGCGCATCAATGGCGAATCCAGTATATTACTAACTCGTCAGCCATCAAGGTGGTAGACATGCGGACATAGCTTAGTTGGTAAAGCGCAACCTTGCCAAGGTTGAGACCGCGGGTCCGAGTCCCGTTGTCCGCTCCAATAAGAAAAGCTCCCGTCGGGAGCTTTTCTTGTATTCACAGGATTCCGCGCACGGCCATGACGGGTCGATTTAATATGTCCGCGCGCGGAAGGTTCAAGGGTCCCCGACCTACTTCTCGATGTCGGCGCGCGCGGGCGTGATCATCGTCAGCATCATCACGGACGGCTCCTCGGCGTACACGGCATGGGGGATGCGCGTGGGGAAATAGGCCAGCCCTCCCGGAACCAGCTCCACGGTCCTGCCGTTGCCGGTCACCCTCAACCGTCCGCTCAGGGTCTGGACGAACACCGGCATCGCGGCCGTATGCTCGCTGAGCTCCTCGCCCTTGTCGAAGGAGAACAACACCACATTGCCTCCGGCCTTCCGCATGACGGTCCGGGAAACGGTGGATCCCTCCTGCACGGAGACCATATCCCCGAGATCCTCGATGTACCCCAGTTCGACCGGTTCGGCATCATCCGACTGTCCGCTCATGTTTCCACACTCCTTTGTCGTAGTTTTTCGAACGTCTCCATCGTACCCGCATCCCCGCCGACGCACGAGGAGACGTCGGAAAGCGACACCGTCGGCATGGGGACGGCCGGCCACGATGCGAACGCCTTCTTGAAATCGCCCTGCCGCCGACACAAACTGGAACCGGTTTTACAAGGAAACGGCAAGGTCGCCGCGGCAGTGAAGCCCTATGGAGGTATACGAACATGAACGAGAACAATGGCATCAGCTTCGTGCCGGATGATTCCGCCAGCCACGAATGGACGGAACACGACAGCGAACTCGTCGAGGAATACGCGAACCAGCTCATGAACATGAGCTTCTGACGCCGATTCCCACGACAGCCACAGGGCGCCGCGCGCATGCGCGACGCCTTTTCCATGCCCCTCCGCCCGCAGGTCGAACCCCGGCGGAAACGCAGACTATACTGTCCACACGGCAAGGCAAACGGAACGGAGGGACGGCCCATGACGGACGGCGCGCGGCCAAAAAGGACCATGATCAGACAACTGTTCGGCTATTACGGCGTCTCCATCATGCAGACCTTCGTGGAATTCGGCGTCTTCGCGCTGCTGCAGCTGGCCGGCGCCCCGTTCCGCATCGCGAACACCGCCGCGGTATTCTGCTCCGGCTCGTTCAACTACGCCATGAACCGCAGCATCACATTCAAATCGTCATCGAACCACATCCGCTCGATCGCCATGTTCACGGCCATGTACTGCTGGAACCTGCTGTTCTCCAACCTGATGATGTCCTGGATACCAAGCCAGCTCGGATGGCCGACCATGGCCGTCAAAATCATCACCATGGGCATGCAATCCATCTGGGGATTCCTGCTATGCCGCCACGTCATCTTCGCATGACGACGAACCCGGCCAAAACGAAACCGCACCCGCACCGACAGCGGACGCACTCTCCTACAATGGGAAGAACGCAAAGAAACACACGCAAGAGGAGAACACGGCCAGTGACTGACGTAAGACGGGAAATGGAACGAATCCGTCCGGTATACGAAACCGGTGTGCTCCGACTGCTGCTACGCGGCAACTCCATGCTGTACATCGCCCTGCTGCGAGCCGCATTCGACCCGCTCTCCGGAGAACTGCCCAGGGAAACCGTCGAGGAACGCTTCGCACGCAGCATCACCCAACTCACGAAGACCGGAGACTACACACTGAAAGACAGCCAGACCGCCCTGGACGCCGCCCACACGACGCTCCTCGACCTCACCAAGGAAGGCGCGGGCGACTACGCATGGCTCGCCAACTCCATGGACGTCTCCACACACCGCTACCTATACCGCCTCACCGCCCGCGCGCACAGAGCCATCGAAGCATTGGACCGACTCGGCGACACCACCAAAACCCTCTCCGGCGCCCAAGCCAACAGCATCATCATGGAAATCGAAAACGCCCGCATGCAACTGACCGCCGACCCACGCGAACGCATCCGACTGCTCGAACAGGACATCGCCGAACGCCAAAAGGAAATCGACCGACTCGAACACGACGGAAACATCAAGGAACTCACCGGACAACAGGTCGGCGACATCATCGGCGTGATCCACAACACCCTGCGCGGCGTGCCCATCGACCTACGGGAACTGGCGCTCGCCGAACGCGACAACGGGGACGCGCTGCGCCGGCGCATGCAAAGCGGAGACATGAGCGTCGAGCGGATCCTCGACGCGTACCATGACGAATACCGCAGGGCGTTCCGACAGTCCGACAGCGGCCGCAGGTTCGAGGACGCGTTCCAGGTGATCGTCACCGAGAAGGGGCGCCGCGCCATCGACGAGGCCGTGCGCGACATCGCCAGGAACCCGTATCTCGAAGGGGAGCCGGGCATGTTGCTCAGCCAGGTGCGCGCCGAACTCAAACGCATCTACCAGGGCATCGAGGACGTGCGCGAGCAGACCCGCGTCTCCGACGAGGCGGTCAGCAGGCTCGTGCGCCAGCAGACCGACACCCGCTATCGCACCATGCTCGTCACGTTGAACCGTCTGTTCGCGAAGGCCGGCGCCGAAGCCAAGGCCAGGCCGGGCGATGCCGGCCGACCGTACCACACCGATTCCGGATTCGCGCAGTTCGCGGCCTTGCCGTCGCGCCCGGCCAGGTCGATGGCGCGCAGCGCATCCGCAAGCCTGGCCGAAGCCCAGGAGCCGATGGTCGCGGCGCCCGACCTGAAATCGATGATCGAGACATGCGGCCCCAGGCTGCGCCGCATGGTCGGCCTCATCCGTCGGAATCCGGTATGGACCGAAGACGGACGGTACGTGGATTTCGCGGCCAGCTTCAACCGGCTGCCGCGCGCCGAGCGCAGGGAAAGCGAGCTCGTCGGCTTCCTCGGCGCGTTGCGCGTGCGCGACGACGGGGACTTCGTCAACTGGAACTGCGTATCGCTGAACGGCAGGGAACGCGTATGGCGCACCAGGCCGGTGCTCGCCACGGAACGGACGATCGACGACATCATGCAGGAAGGATGAGCATGGCGCAGGACAACGAGGAAAACCGATTGGAACAAACGTTCGAATCCCGTGACGGGGCCGGACTGTTCGACGGCGACAGCGGCGACATGACGGCGGACGGCAGGGTCGCGGCCATCGCGCTCAAACGCGAGCGCTACGTCACCGGCGGCCTGTACGACCTCGTCCTGGCGCATCGCGGGGAAGTGGAACGTTCGTTGAACAACGACATGCTCCGTCTGATGGTCGACGAGCGATACCATCTGATGTACGCCGCGCCGGTCGGTGACGACGAGACCGGCATACGCGCGTTGAAGACGCGCGCCAGCCTGACCCGCGAGGAGGCCGCCACGTTGGCCTTGCTGCGCATTCACGCGTTGGAGTACGAAAGCCAGGGAATCGGCCCGGAGCGGTGGCTCATCGGCATTGACGAGATCCGCGGCGCGTTGACCTCGGGGGCCGGATACCTCGCGTCCAGCAACGACGAGGAGGGCACCGCGAAGAAGATCTCCGCGGCCGTCTCCCGGATGCGCACCTACGGCTATCTCGCGCAGACCGACGAGGACGACATGTATCTGATCACGCCGCTGGTTCCCGTGATTCTGGACAGGCGTCTCGCCGACCAATGGCTCGGCTACGAGGATGACGCAGACGATAATGCGGAAGATGCCGCCGGCATGGAATCTGCCGGCGACGCGGACGGGCGTCGGGACGGCGGCGAGCAGATCGCCTTGGAATTCGACCAGGACGCGACCGACGATGGGGAGGAACACTGAAATGAACGACAGCATGGCAATCGTCGCGGACCGTTGGATGCTGGAAAGCCGCCAGCTCGTCAACTGGGGCTCCTACAACGGCTATCACGAGTTCAGGCCGTCCACCGACGCGCTGGCGCCGGTCACCCTGCTCGCCGGCGCCAGCGAATCCGGCAAATCCACGCTTGTGGACGCGCAGATCTCTCTGCTCTATCCGACGGGCACGCCGTACAACAAGGCATCCAATTCCGGCAAATCCGAGCGCAACGACTACACCTATCTGCGCGGCATGGCCGGCATCAACGACAGCGCCGAGGGCGAACGGCCGGTCTATCTGCGCGGCCGCGGTGACGACGGCACGCCGCACAACATCTGGGGCGCCATCGTCGACACCTATGTGAACCACAGCGACGGGGGCCTCCTGTCGTGCGCGAAATTCCTCTACCTGACCACAGGCGACGGCAAGGACGGTCTGCGCCGACGCTACGCCACATGGAACAGGAAAATCGACCCGCGAGCCATGGACCGTTACCGCGACGTCCCGTTCACCGCCAACATGCTGCGCGAGATGTACCCCGAATGCGAGACGTATCCCAATGCGGAGACCTTCCATGCCGCCATCTGGCACATCATGGGGCTCAGCGCGGAGGCATGCCGGCTCCTGCACAAGATCCAATCCGCCGACGCGCCCGCACGGCTCGACGACATCTTCAAACAGGGCGTGCTCGACGTGCCCGAGGCCATCGCCATCGCCCGGAACACCGTCGACGACTACGAGCGGTACCACGAAAACTTCCACATCATGGAAGAGAAGATCAAACGCGTCGGCAAGCTGCGCGCCATCCAAAACCTCTATGGCGAATACTCCGCCAAGCGCAACGAACTCGGCGAATACCGGCGTGCCGACCCCGAAACCGAGGCGGGCGAAGCCGCCATCACCGCATGGGCAATCTCACGGATGGCCGGCGAGATACGCGCCGGAATCCCCGCGGCCGAACGGGCCATCGAGGACGCACGCCTCCGCATCGGACAGGCCGATCTGCGCATCCAGGGACTCGACGCGCAGATCGACGCGGTCAGGGAACGTCTCGAAGGCCTCGACAACGGCAACCTGCTCCGTCTCAAAAACGACCTGCAACGCGCCCGCCGCGACCGCGAGGAGACGCGCGTCCGACGGCAGAGGCTCGCCGCACGGTTCGAACGGACTTCCGGCAAACTGCCCACGGACGAAACCTCATGGGACGACATGCGCGCCGCATTGGCCGAAACCGCACGCTCATACGACAAGCGGCGCGCCGAACTCGACTCGGCCTACGAGGAACTGGTGGCCCGCCGCGCCGCGGTCGGCGAGGAGCGAGAACGGCTCCGCAGGGATTACGAACGCGCCCGCCGGCAGAAGAACCGCGTCACGGACGCCATGGCGGACGCGCGCGACCTCATCGCGCGGGCCACGGGCCTCGACGCGGCCGAACTGCCGTACGTGGCCGAACTCATGGACGTGAAAGAGAACGAGGAACGATGGCGCACGGCCATGAACGTCGCCTACGCGCCCATCGCGCAGACCATCCTCGTGGACAGGCGCCACGAGGCGGGATTCGCGGCCAAGGTCAGCGCAATCGACCCGACCCATATGATCCGCCGCACCTGGCGTTTCGTCGACACGCGGCAAACCCACGACGCCAAGAGCGAAGAGGGATGGCTGTCCTCGAAACTGCGCTACCGCGAGGACTCCCCGTTCGCGTCATGGCTGAAAACGCAGACCGCATCGCAACGGTACGACGCGGCGTGCGTGGACGCGATCGACGACGCGGACGAACGCCGACAGGTGCAGGCGGACGGCCAAATCAAATCCGGAGCGCATGGATTCCACGGCACCAAAGGCATGACTCCGGTCATCGGCTTCATCAACGAAACGTATCTCGCGCAACTGCGCGAACGCGTCAGCCGGAAGGAACGCGAATACGCGGACGTCGACCAACGATGCGGCCAAGCCAAGCGCGATCTCGAACTGCTGCACGACGAACGCGCCCTCGCCGACGCCGTCGCCGACATGCCATGGCGGGAAATCGACGTGTTCGCGGCGGAAAAACTCGTGGACGAGCTCAAAACGCGGATCGACCGCATCGAAGGCGACCCCGAACTCAAAACACTCCGGGAACGACTCGACGAACTCGCCCGCCAACGGGACGAGGCCGGGCGGACGCGGTACCACGCGCAAGCCGACCTCGACGGCGCGCAAAAGGCCGAACGGCTGGAAACGCAATGGCTGGCATCCCATGATGATGGCACGTTCGACGAATCCACCATCCCCGAAACCGTATCGAACCGGCTCGCCGACGCGTACGAAGACGCCTGCGGCATCATCGGCGACCGGAAGGAAAGGCCGAAGCACCTCGCCGGAATCTCCGACGCGGAAGGCAAAACACCCTTCGCGCAGCGCGTGGTACGCAAACTCGAGAATGTGATGGGCGGCCAAATAACAAGACTGTCCGAACAGACAGGGGAGAAGCGCACCGCCACGGAACAGGCCATGCAGTCATACCTTGAAGACCACGCCGCAGACGACGGCATCGTCACCGCAAGCGTCAACGACTATCAATACTTCCTCCGGGAACTCAGCGACCTCGACATGCTCGTCACCCGAAAAACCACCGACGAGGAATACGCCAACAGCGTCGAAAAACTCTACATGAGCCTGCAACAACTCAACCGGTCGATACGCTCCGACGAGGAAAACATCGGCGAACAGCTCGACCGCATCAACGACATGCTCAAAGACCAGAAATTCGGACCACGCGAAGGACGACTGGCGCTCACCGTCGAATTCGGCAAACCACAACGCGACTTCGCCCATGCCTTCGGCGCCATCCTCACAAAACTCGACGACTGGACACAAGAGGACCGCGACGACGCCACCGCCACACGCAAGGCCTTCGCATCCTGCAAACCATTCATCGACACGCTCAAAACGGAACTCGGCAAAATCCACGACACCGGCGGCGTACGCAGCTACGGCTCCTACAACCTCGACCCACGAGTACGAGGATCCTTCTACGCCATCGTCCACCACACGGACGAACCAGACGAACGCATCAGCTCCACCGGCGGCAAATCCGGCGGCGCGCTACAGGAACTCACCTCATTCATCTACGGCGCGGCACTCATCTACCTACTCGGCGGCGACCTCACCGGACACCCCACCTACACCACACTGTTCCTCGACGAAGCACTCATCAAAGCCGACGGAAGATACACGCAACGCGCCCTCAACGTGCTCCCACGACTCGGCTTCCAAGTCATCGTCTCCGCACCCGAAAGCAAAACCGCCGAAATCCTCGAAACCGCCACCAAAGCCTACGTGGCCTACAAAGACCCCAACAACGGCCTCTCATCCCTACAGGAACTCGACAGCACACCCACCACCGACACAACCCCACACGAAAACGACGCCAACCAATAGAACACCTGTTCGAAACCACAGCAAAAACACGCTATCCTAATACCCAGAAACAGCCACAACCAAACAAAGGACACCACAGTGGCCAAACACACAAACCCCACAAACGGCAACGTCATAGTGGAACGCATACTCACCAGCGACGCCTTCCTCACCAAAGAAATCAAAAAAGCGCCCATGAAACCAACCAACGGCGCACTCATCGCCGACCTCAAACACCTCCCCAACGACCTCAAAATCGTCATCCAAGGCGCTCGCGAGCACAATCTCAAAAACGTGAATCTGGAATTCCCCCGCAACCGCATGGTGGTGTTCACCGGGCTGTCCGGCTCCGGCAAGTCCTCGCTGGCGTTCGACACGCTGTTCGCCGAGGGCCAACGCAGGTATGTGGAATCACTGTCCGCGTATGCGCGGCAGTTTCTGGGGCAGATGGACAAACCCGACGTCGACTTCATCGAAGGCCTGAGCCCGGCCGTGTCCATCGACCAGAAGACGACGAACCGCAATCCGCGTTCGACGGTCGGCACCATCACTGAGATCTACGATTACCTGCGCCTGCTGTTCGCGCGCACCGGCATCCCGCACTGCCCGGAATGCGGCGCGTTGGTCAGCGCCCAGACGCCGCAGCAGATGGTGGACGCGCTGCTGAAATATCCGGAACGCACGCGGTTCCAGATCCTGGCGCCCGTCGTCCGCGGACGGAAGGGCGAGTTCGAGGACCTGCTCGAACTACTGCGCGGCGACGGCTACGCCCGCGCGCTGATCGACGGCGAGATGCGGCAGCTCTCCGATGACATCAAACTCGTCAAGCAGAAGAAGCACACCATCGAAGTGGTGGTGGACCGTCTGGTGGTCAAGGACGGCATCCGCCAGCGCCTGACCGATTCCATCGAGACCGCGTTGCGGCTTTCCAAGGGCGTGGTCATCGCGGACTTCGTGGATCTGGACGAGCACGACCCCGACCGGCGCAAACCATTCTCGGAAAAGCGCGCGTGCCCGAACGGGCACCAGCTCGAACTCGACGAGATCGAACCGCGCACCTTCTCCTTCAACGCGCCCTATGGCGCCTGCCCGGTATGCACCGGCATCGGCTACAAGCTCGAGATCGATCCGGAACTGGTGATTCCCGACCCCAGCAAGACGCTGAACGAGAACGCCATCGAGCCCTGGGGCATGACCAAGGGCACCGGCGAATACTACCGGCATGTGCTCGAGGGCCTCGGGGACGAAATGGGATTCGACCTGGACACGCCATGGAAGGATCTGCCCAAAGACGTGCGGCACGCCATCATGTACGGCCATGACTTCAAGGTGCAGGTCTCATACCGTAACCGCTGGGGACGCATGCGCGAATACTCCACCGGCTTCGAAGGCGTCGTCCGCACGCTGATGCGCCGGCATGACGAGACCGACTCCGACCAGATGAAGCAGTATTACGAATCGTACATGCGCGAAGTGCCCTGCCAGGCATGCCACGGCCGTAGGCTGCGCCCGGAGGTGCTGGCGGTCACCGTGGGCGACGAGTCCATCGCCGACGTGTGCGACATGTCCGCCGAGAAAAGCCTCGAATGGATCAACGACCTCCGTCTGGATGGATCGGCCGCGAAAATCGCCGGTGAGGTCGTCAAGGAGATCCGTGCGCGCCTCGGATTCCTCAATGACGTCGGTCTGAACTATCTGACGCTGTCGCGCGCCGCGAAGACGCTTTCCGGCGGAGAGGCCCAGCGCATCCGTCTGGCCACGCAGATCGGTTCCGGACTGGTGGGCGTCATGTACGTGCTGGACGAGCCGTCCATCGGATTGCACCAGCGCGACAACGAGCGTCTGATCTCCACGTTGCATCATCTGCGCGATCTCGGCAACACGTTGATCGTCGTGGAGCACGACGAGGACACCATCAAGAGCGCCGACTGGGTCATCGACATCGGTCCCGGCGCAGGCGAACATGGCGGGGAGGTCGTCTACTCGGGCCCGGCCGCGAAAATCGTCGACGCTCCGCGCTCCATCACCGGCGACTACATCGCCCGCAGAAGAACCATCGAGGTGCCGGCAAGCCGCCGCAAGGTGCGCAAGACCAAGCAGCTTCGTGTGATCGGGGCCAGGGAGAACAACCTCAAGAACCTGAACGTCGATTTCCCGCTGGGCGTGTTCACCTGCGTTACCGGCGTGTCCGGCTCCGGCAAATCGACTCTGGTCAACCAGATCCTCTACCCGGTTCTCGCCGACAAGCTCAACGGCGCGAGGATCGTGCCGGGCAAGCACACCCGCGTCGAAGGCGTGGACCAGTGCGACAAGGTGATCCATGTGGACCAGAACCCGATCGGACGCACGCCGCGTTCCAATCCGGCCACCTATACCGGCGTGTGGGACAAGATCCGCACGCTTTTCGCCAAAACGCCGGAAGCCCAGGTGCGCGGATACGGTCCGGGACGGTTCTCCTTCAACGTCAAGGGCGGACGGTGCGAGGCATGCCACGGCGATGGCACGCTGAAGATCGAAATGAACTTCCTGCCGGACGTGTACGTGGATTGCGAGGAATGCCACGGCCAGCGGTACAACCGCGAGACCCTGGAGGTGAAGTACAACGGCAAATCCGTCGCCGACGTGCTCAACATGCCGATCGAAGAGGCCGCGCGGTTCTTCAAGGCGTATCCTTCGATCTCACGGTATCTCGACACGCTGGTGCAGGTCGGATTGGGATACATCCGCCTCGGACAACCCGCGCCGACCCTGTCGGGCGGCGAATCGCAGCGCGTGAAGCTCGCCACCGAATTGCAGCGCCGCTCCACCGGCAAAACCGTGTACATCTTGGACGAGCCGACCACCGGCCTGCATTTCGAGGACGTGCGCAAATTGCTGATGGTGTTGCAGGGACTGGTCGACAAAGGCAATACCGTCATCGTCATCGAGCACAACCTCGACGTGGTCAAATCCGCCGATTGGCTGATCGACCTCGGACCGGAAGGCGGCGACGGCGGCGGCACGGTCGTCGCCGAAGGCACACCCGAACAGGTCGCGCAATGCGAACGGTCCTGGACCGGCAGGTTCCTCAAGGACATGCTGTGAGCAAGATGATTGAGAAGCATAGTCCGGAAGTATGGCGCAAAACCGCTGAGAGCATGCGCGGCCCCGTGCCGCCACAGGCGCGGCGCGGGGCCGCTGGCAGGGGAGTGAACAAAAACGGCGCGCCCCTGCTGGGGGACACCAGGGATCTGTTCCGTCCGAAGACCTCCGATATTCCGGCCCAGCCGGGCGTCTACAAATGGCGTGACGGCGAGGGAAGGGTCATCTACGTCGGCAAGGCCAAGAATCTGCGCAACCGACTGACCAATTATTTCCAGCCGCTGTACCAGCTGCATCCGCGTACCCAGACCATGGTGCTGACCGCACGCAGCCTGGAATGGACCGTGGTCGGAACCGAACTGGAATCGCTGACGTTGGAATACACGTGGATCAAGGAATTCGACCCGCGGTTCAACGTCGTCTTCCGCGACGACAAGACGTATCCGTATCTGGCCATATCCTCCGGGGAACGCGTGCCCCGCGTATGGATCACCCGTAGTCGAAAACGCCGTGACACCAGATACTTCGGGCCTTACGCCAAAGTCTGGGACCTGAAGCAGAGCCTCGACCATCTGCTCAAGACGTTTCCGGTGCGCACCTGCTCGCAGAACGTGTTCCGCAAGGCGGAGCTCACGCATCGTCCGTGCCTGCTCGCCTCGATAGGCAAATGCTCGGCCCCATGCGTGCAACGCATCGGAGTGGCGGAACACAGGAGAATGAGCGAGCAGCTGGTCGGCGTGCTGACCGGACGCATCGGCAAGTCGTACATCGCCCAGCTCACGCGCGAAATGAAGAACGCCAGCGCCGAACTGGAATTCGAGAAGGCCGCGCGGTTGCGCGACCAGATCCATATGCTTTCCACCGTCGTCGAGCAGAACGCCGTCGTGTTCGATTCCGACGTCGACGCGGATGTGTTCGGCATCGAATCCGATGAGCTGGAAGCCTCGGTGCATGCTTTCTTCGTTCGGGCCGGCTCCATTCGCGGTGAGCGCAATTGGAGCGTGGAACGGGTGGAGGACGTCAGTGACGAGGAGCTTGTGTCCGACCTCATCACCCAGGTGTATTCGGAACTGTCAGGCCGGCATGCCATGGAATCCGCCACGGCGTCCACCGTCGTCACCGAAACGCGTGACGCGATCGGTTCGACGCAAACGGTGACGGCGACCGATGCCGTGGCCCGCGCGCAGGCCACCAGGGAGCGGAACGAGCGGCTGGAGCAGACCGGCCGTGCCGATCTGCTGGCCCCCATAGCGCCGGTGCCCCGCGAAATCATCGTGCCCATCGAACCGGCCAGACGCGGGGAGCTCGAACAGTGGCTGACCGGTCTGCGCGGAGCGGCGGTGACCATCCGCACGGCGATTCGCGGTGACAAAAAACAGCTTATGGACCGTGCCGACGACAACGCCAGGCAGGCGATGCGGCGCAGTAAGATGAGTCGTATCAGCGATATGGGCGCACGCGCCACGGCCATGAACGACGTGGCCAAGGCGCTTGGGCTTGAGCAATCGCCGTTGCGCATCGAATGCTACGACATCTCGAACACCATAGGCGGCGCGTTCCAAGTGGCGTCGATGGTGGTGTTCGAAGACGCCATGGCCAAGAAATCCGAATACCGCAGATTCGCCATACGCGGAGCGGACGGCAAGGGCGCGTTGGACGATCTCAGCGCATTGTACGAGACGCTGACCCGCCGATTCCGCCACGGCAACATCGCCGGCGACTCCGGCGAGAGCCTCGACGACGAGCATCGTATTTCCAAACAGGGGAATCGGGAGCCTGCGGCCGGAGAACCATCCGGAAACGGTGAAACCGTGGTGCGGCAGAACCCGGACCGTAGGCATTTCGCATACAAGCCCAATCTCGTGGTGGTCGATGGCGGCAAGCCGCAGGTCATGGCGGCGGCCAAGGCACTTGAGGACTGCGGCGTCGACGATGTGGCCGTCTGCGGCCTCGCGAAACGGCTGGAGGAGGTTTGGGTGCCGGACGACGACTATCCAATCATCCTCAAACGCCAGTCGGAAGGCATGTATCTGCTGCAAAGGGTGCGCGACGAATCCCATCGGTTCGCCATCACCTACCATCGTCAAACCAGGCGGAAAGGCGCATTGCGTTCGGCCCTTGACGACATTCCGGGCATAGGGGAGTCCTATCAGAAGCGGCTGCTCGGCCATTTCGGTTCGGTACGCGCCATGCGTTCGGCAAGCGTCGAGGATTTCGAACGGGTCAAAGGCATCGGCCATGCGAAGGCGGAGGCCCTGTACCGAGCCTTGCATGATGACGCTCCGACCGACGCTGCCGATGCGACGCATGCGGAACATTCCGGTTCCACGGCGAAAACCGGAAACAGAGCATCGGAGAACCCGGAACGTTTTGCGGAATGACAGCATGCCGTGCGATAACGGCAAACCTTGCTAGCATAGGACGGGACACTAGGGAAGGAGCATGATGGCAGAAATCAATCATCGCTGTGCGGTCTTAGGCAGACCCATAGCGCATTCGCTTTCCCCGGTCCTGCACAACGCGGCGTATCGGGCCCTGCACCTTGACGACTGGTTCTACGACAGGCACGAAGTCGGAGAAGATGACCTGGAACGGTTTCTGAAAGGCCTCGACCCCACATGGGCCGGACTCAGCCTCACCATGCCGCTGAAGAAGACGATTCAACCGTATGGGCTTCCCTGTGACCGCTGGTCCAAGGAACTGATGGTGGCGAACACCGCGGTGTTCGATTGGAAGGGCGCATGTCGCAACGGCGATGAATCGTTGCCGGCCATCAGACTGTACAACACCGACGTCCGCGGCATCGAGCTCGCCTTCGAACATTCCTATGACGCTCGCGGCTCCCGCCCCGTGTCCGACCATTCGTGCGATGCGGTGATCATCGGCAACGGCAATACCGCGACCTCCGCCCTGGCCGCATGCGTCGGCATGCCGGCCGTCGGCCATGTCACCGTCATCGCCAGGCACCCCGACAAGAATCCCGCCCTCGAACCGCTTGCGCGCAAATTCCTACCGGACGGCGACCCCATCGGCATCGTCACCATGGACCATGCCGTCGAGGCGTTGGAAAAAGCGACCGTCGCGATCAACACCATACCGGGCCATGCCGCCGACTCCATCGCCGCGCAGCTATCCACGTCCGGCCGTCCCATGCGCGGCACGTTGCTCGACGTGGTATACGACCCCCGTCCCACCGAGCTGATGAAGGCATGGCGCGCACAAGGCGGCACGGCCATCGGGGGCGAGGAGATGCTGCTGTACCAAGCCATGGTTCAGGTATGGCTGATGACGGGTGCAGGAAACGCGCCGACATCCAATGCGTCGGGCGCGGAAACGCGTTTCGAGCTTGATGAAGGACTTGAGCACGCCATGCGTGCCGCACTTGAGGAGGCTCTATGACGATTCGGAAGAATGACGAAACGTTGCCGAACGGCACCCATTCCAGCGCGCCATCGCCCGCTGAGGGCTTCGAGGTGCTGCTGATCACCGGCATGAGCGGCGCAGGACGTTCCCGCGCCGCCGACAGCATCGAGGACATGGGCTGGTATGTGGTCGACAATATGCCACCGAAGCTTCTGGTGCCATTGGTCGATATGATGACCTCAGCGGGTTCGGGCATCCACAAACTCGCCGCCGTCATCGACGTGCGGTCGCGCGACTACTTCGACGATCTGTCCGCGGTGCTCAGCCATTTGGACGACCTCGGCGTCAAAACACGCATCCTCTTTCTTGACGCGAGCAATGAGGTGCTTATCAAGCGTTATGAATCCGTGCGCAGGCCGCATCCCCTGCAGCATGGCAACCGCCTGATCGACGGCATTCTCGAGGAACGCGACCTGCTTGAGAACCTCAAGGAGCGCGCCGACATCGTCATCGACACCTCCACGTTGAGCATCCACCAGCTGTCCACGAAGCTTTATGAAGGCCTGCTCGGCGCCGGCCCCTCAACGGTATCCGTGCACATCTTCAGTTTCGGATTCAAGTACGGCATCCCGATAGACGCCGATTTCGTCGCCGACGTGCGTTTCCTGCCGAATCCGTTCTGGGTGCCGAAGCTGCGTTCGATGACGGGGCGCGACAAGGCGGTCAGCGATTACGTGCTCTCCAGCGAGGGCGCTTCCGAGTTCCTCGACGCGTATGAAAAGGCCATCGCGGTCGCCATCGAGGGGTACGCCCAGGAAGACAAGCATTTCGTGACGATCGCCATCGGATGCACCGGCGGCCAGCATCGTTCGGTGGCGATAAGCGAGGCTTTGGCGAAGCGGCTGCGGTCCCGCGGATTGAACGTGTCCGTTTCCGCCCGCGAGCTGGATAACAAGGGAACCGAAAAGTGACCGCATTATGAGAAGGACGCGTCCGAATACAAAGAAAGCATACGGCGATTGTCCAAGATATTCGGTATCACAGTAAGCCGGTACTCTCGCGGGAGGAATCCGCGACTCGCCTGAAATTTAGGGAAGAACAGGAAAGTAGGAGGTTGGCTCTTGGCTCTTCTGGATGACGTCAAAAGTGAGCTGGCCGCAATCGACAACGAGCTGCCCATCGCCAAAAAGGCGCAGGCCACGGCAATGATTCGATTCGGCAACGGTTTGCACTCGGTGGACCATCACATTCTGGTGCAGGCTCAACTTGACTCCAAGGACGCGGCCTTGTGGCTGCAGGACACCATCAAGAACCTGTACGGTCACGAAGCCACATTCACTCCCATCGCACGACAGACTCCGACCGGCACGGTACAGCGCTATGTGGTGCGTGTGCCGAAGGGCAGCGCCGCACTGGTGTTGCAGACCGGTCTGTACAGCCGGTACACCAAGAACATGGTATTGGGACTGCCCAGCGAGATCATCAACGGCAAGATCGCGCAGATCAAGGCCGCATGGCGCGGAGCGTTCATGGCCAATGGCCGTCTTTCCGACCCGGGCAAGGCAAGCTACCTGGAAATCGTCTGTCCGAATCACGAGGCCGCGTTGGCGCTGGTCTCCACGGCGAGGCGTCTCGGCATCACCGCGAAACCACGCAAGCTGCGCAGCTCCGAGCGCGTGACGCTGCGCGATCCCGATGCGATCGAACGCATGCTCATCCTCATGGGCGCGCCCCATTCGGCCCGCGAATGGACCGGAAAGCGCTCCGACGGCGAGGCACGCGGCAAAGCCAACCGTCTGGCCAACTTCGACGACGCCAACATGCGACGCAGCGCCAAGGCCGCGGCCGAGGCATGCGACAAGGTCCGTCAGGCTTTTGAGATTCTTGGCGATGACATTCCCGACAACCTCAAATCCGCGGGCCAGCTCCGTCTCGATCATTCGGACGCCTCGTTGGAACAGCTCGGACGTCTGGCGGAACCGCCGATCACCAAGGACGCGATCGCAGGCCGCATCCGCCGTCTGCTGCAGCTCGCGGAAAAAACCGAGAAGGCACGTCACCAAGCGGCCTGAGTCGTCCGTCGGCTCCACTTCGGCAAAACACCATGCCCGTTTTCGAACGGCATGGTGTTTTTTGTTCCATCGGGCTGTATCATTCGTAAGTGGCAATATGGCCATTCCACGCTTCAAGCGGCTAGGAAAGGATATACATGAAGACACTCAAGGATCTTGGAGATCTCAAGGGCAAGCGCGTTCTGGTCCGCGCTGATTTCAACGTCCCGCTGGACGGCACCACGATCACCGATGATGGTCGTATCAAGGCCGCCCTGCCTACCATCAAGGCCCTGCGCGAAGAAGGCGCCAAGGTCATTCTGATGGCCCACCTCGGCCGTCCGAAGGGCAAGGTCGTTCCGGAACTGTCCCTGGCTCCGGTCGCCGTCCGCCTTGGCGAACTGCTCGGCATCACCGTTCCGCTGGCCGAGGACACCTATGGCGCCGACGCTCAGGCCAAGGTCGCCGCGATGAACGATGGCGATGTCGTGCTGCTGCAGAACGTCCGTTACAACCCGGAAGAGACCAGCAAGGATCCGGAGGAGCGCGCAGCCTACGCCAAGAAGATCGCCGCCCTCGGCGAGGTCTTCGTGTCCGACGGTTTCGGTGTCGTCCACCGCGCCCAGGGCTCCAACTACGACGTCGCCGCCGACCTTCCGTCCGCTGCCGGCCTGCTGGTCGAGAAGGAAGTCAAGGCCCTGTCCCGCGCCACCGTGAACCCGGAGCGTCCGTTGACCGTCGTGCTCGGTGGTTCCAAGGTCTCCGACAAGCTCGGCGTCATCGAGAACCTGCTCGACAAGGCCAACCGTCTGGTCATCGGCGGTGGCATGGTGTACACCTTCCTCAAGGCCAAGGGCCTTGAAGTCGGCACCTCCCTGCTGGAAGAGGACCAGGTCGAGACCGTCAAGGGCTACATCGAGCGCGCCGAGAAGAACGGCGTCGAACTCGTGCTGCCGACCGACATCGTCGTGAATCCGGTCTTCCCGAAGTCCGACGAGGACATCGCTCCGGAAGTCGTTGCCGCTGACGCGATTCCGGCCGACAAGATGGGTCTGGACATCGGTCCGGAGTCCCAGAAGCTCTTCCACGACAAGATCGTGGACTCCAAGACCGTCGTGTGGAACGGCCCGATGGGCGTGTTCGAGGTTCCGGCCTTCGCCGCTGGCACCAAGGCCGTGGCCCAGGGTTTGGTCGACGCCACCGCGGCCGGAGCGTTCACCATCGTCGGTGGCGGTGACTCCGCTTCCGCGGTGCGCAACCTCGGTTTCCCGGAGGAAGGCTTCTCGCACATCTCCACGGGTGGCGGCGCTTCCCTCGAGTTCCTTGAGGGCAAGGAACTGCCGGGCCTGAAGGTGCTCGACTGATTTCGTATACGCATAAATACGGATAACGAAGAGCGCTCCCTCATCATTGGTGGGGGAGCGCTCTTCGTTCGCGCGCCGTTACATGGGCGCAAGTGAAAGCAGCTATCATTCGAAATATCGATGGGGGATGGTAATGAACATGGCACCGCAACGCATTCCGCTAATCGCAGGCAACTGGAAGATGAACTTCGATCATCTTGAGGCCACCTATTTCGTTCAGCAATTTGCCGAGAATCTTCGTGATATCCATTTTGATTACAAGCATTGCGAAATCGCGCTCATGCCTTCCTTCACATCATTGCGCAGCGTCCAGGTTCTTGTGGAATCGGATAATCTGAAGATCCGTTATGGGGCGCAGGCCGTATCCGTGACATCGCAGGGCGCATTCACGGGTGACGTGTCGGCCGATATGATCGCCCGCCTCGGATGCTCCTATGTGATCGTCGGCCATTCGGAACGTCGTAAATACCATCCTGAGGACGATGCGAACATCGTGGACCAGGTGCGTGCCGTGCTCGCAGCCGGCATGCAGCCGATCCTCTGCGTCGGTGAAAGCTACGAGGAACGACGCCAAGGCATAGAACTCGATTTCGCGGTGGGACAGGTTCGTGACGTGACGCGGGATCTGTCGGACGAGGAGGCCGCGCGGCTGATCGTCGCCTACGAACCGGTCTGGGCGATCGGTACTGGCATGGTGGCCACGCCCCAGTCCGCACAGGATGCGGCCAAGGCGATTCGCGACGATTTGACGGCGACATTCGGCAGGCATGTGGGCGAGGCCGTGCGCATCCTGTATGGAGGATCGGTCTCGTCCAAAAACGCGGTGGCCTTGATCCGGGAACCCGACGTCGATGGATTCCTCATCGGCGGCGCGGCGCTGAAGGTCGACGAACTCACCAGAATCTGCAGACTCACCATGGCTGAAATACGATGATTCGACATTAATGCCGGAAATCACGGGAATAGGATCGTTTTTCTCAGCACCATGCGCTATTGTTGAAGACAGTGTTTACGAACAACTGGAGGTTCACCCGTGTCCGCTATGGCCATCGTCAAGCTTGTGCTGCAGATTATTCTCGTCGTTTTCAGCCTTCTGCTCACCCTGCTGATTCTTATGCACAAGGGTAAGGGCGGCGGCCTGTCCGACATGTTCGGTGGAGGTCTCACCCAGAATGCTGGATCCTCCGGCGTCGCCGAGAAGAACCTGAACCGCTGGACCGTCATCATCGCGTTGCTTTGGGTGGCCATCATCATCGCCCTCGGCCTGATGACGAAATTCAACCTGATCTGAGCATTCGGATTTTCGGCCCGTGGCCTGAATGGTCATGGGCCTTTTTCTATGCGACGATATTCAATCATCTTCCCTCGCCATTCGTAATAAAGGATTATCTCGTATGCCTTCTTCAATTGCCTCGGCCTCCGAGCCGACGACCATGGTGGTAGCCGATCTGGACGGTACGTTGCTTCACGATGGGGCGACGTTCGAGGAACGGTTCCTCACGCAACGGTCCATCGACAGCATCAATCGCCTGCATGAAGCCGGAATGACCTTCGTTGTGGAGACGGCGCGTCCCGTCAGCACGGGATACGCGTTCGTCGAAAAACTACCGGTGGATGCCGTGGCGTATCTCAACGGCGCCCTCATCGATTACAATCCCGCGGCGTCGGATTACGATATGCTGACTTCTCCGAATCTGCCGGAGGACGGGCATCTGCAGAAAATCGGATTCTCATCGAAACGCGCATGTGAGGTGTGCAAGCAACTGCTTGAAGAGCTTCCAGGCATGGAGGTCGGCATCGTCATGGACGATGTACGATACACGAATTTCGATGTCGGCAAGTACTGGAAGACCCAGACCTGGCGGTACACCGATTTCGATGACGTGCCCGATGGCGTCGCGGACAAACTCATCCTGTTCCCGAACGAAGAGCAGTGGAATCAAGTCGGAAAGCTTGTGCCCGATGATTTCGAAGTCCATATTTCCGAGGGTTCCTTGTGGATGTTGATGAATCCCAAGGCCAACAAGGAACACGCGCTTGCATTGCTGGCCGATCATTTTTCCACGCCGTTGTCGCAGGTCGTCTCCTTCGGCGATGATCTGGTCGATATCGCCATGCTACGCGAATCCGGCAGGGGAGTGGCCGTGGCCAACGCGAATCCCGATGTGTTGGGCATCGCAGACGACGTCTGCCCATCTAACAACGATGACGGCGTGGCGCAATGGATCGAACGGCATCTGCTGTGACACCGCATCAAAAGTTCAATTTATGGAGATGCGCGGAATACCGCAAATTGAACTTTTGATGATTATGCAGAAAGAAGCATTGCACCCATAATTGAACTTTCAACATGTCTTTCAACATGTTTATACAGTATGGGTGATAGACTTTGAACCAATGCTCGAGATAAATTGAACCGAAAGGGTTGGCATGACGGAATCATTCTCCACCAGGCTTGGCAGCATCATGGAGTCGCGCGATTTGAAACAAGTCGATTTCATCCACGCCGCGCAAAAGTTCAATGTCAAGCTCGGCAAAAGCCAAATGAGCCAATACGTGAGCGGCAAGACCGTGCCTCGCGCCGACATCTCCCGATTCCTCGCGGAATTCCTGCAGGTGGACGAGGACTGGCTGATGGGAAAGGACGTTCCCATGGAACGGACGGTCTCCACTCGATCGGGCTCACCAGACGCTCACCCGGACGATATCGCGTCAGCGCAAACGCAACCGACAGAAGGAAGAACCATGCGTACCTTTACTAAATCCCACAAACTTGACCATGTGCTTTACGATGTTCGTGGACCGGTTGCGGATGAGGCCGCGCGCATGGAATCCGCCGGAACGCATATCCTCAAGCTCAATATCGGCAATCCCGCGCCATTCGGATTCCGCACTCCGGATGAGGTCGTTTACGACATGTCCCAGCAGTTGCCGGATACCGAGGGCTACTCTCCATCGAAGGGTCTGTTCTCCGCGCGCAAGGCCATCATGCAGTACGCCCAGCTGAAGAACATTCCCAATGTGTCCATCGATGACATCTACACCGGCAATGGTGTGAGCGAACTGATCAACCTGTCGTTGTCGGCCCTGCTGGACAACGGCGACGAGGTGCTGGTGCCATCGCCGGATTACCCGCTGTGGACGGCATGCGTCAATCTGGCCGGAGGAACTGCCGTGCACTATATCTGCGATGAGGATTCCGAATGGTATCCGGACATCGAAGACATGCGCGCCAAGATCACCGACAAGACCAAGGCCATCGTCATCATCAATCCGAACAACCCGACCGGAGCGCTGTATCCGAAGGAAGTGCTGCAACAGATCGTCGATCTGGCCCGCGAACACCAGCTCATGATTTTCTCCGACGAAATCTACGATCGTCTGGTCATGGATGGTCTGGAGCATGTCTCCATCGCGTCGCTGGCCCCCGACCTGTTCTGCGTGACGTTCTCGGGACTTTCGAAATCGCATATGATCGCCGGCTGGCGTGTGGGCTGGATGGTGCTGAGCGGCAACAAACGTCTGGCCAAGGATTATATCGAGGGTCTGAACATGCTGGCGAACATGCGCATGTGCTCCAATGTGCCCGCGCAATCGGTGGTGCAGACCGCGCTCGGCGGGCATCAAAGCGTCAAGGATTACCTTGTTCCGGGCGGTAGAATCTACGATCAGCGCGAACTGGTGTACAACATGCTCAATGAGATTCCAGGCATCACCGCGGTGAAGCCGAAGGCGGCGTTCTATATTTTCCCGAAGATCGATGTGAAGAAGTTCAACATCCATTCCGATGAGCAGTTCGCGCTTGACCTGCTGCATGAGAAGCATATTCTTATCAGCCATGGCGGTGCGTTCAATTGGCAGGAGCCCGACCACTTCCGTGTGGTGTATCTGCCACGTATGAGCATGTTGAAAGAGACGATAGGGGAGATCGGTGATTTCTTCAGCACCTATCATCAGGCCTGATTCTCCAGCTGCGAATTCATGAAAGCGTTGAGGCTGGTTCCTTTGTTGAAGGAACCAGCCTCAACGCTTTCATGTCAGAATCGCGAATTCGCCTTCACCATGGCAGGCGAATTCGACGTTCCTGGTCGAATTCAGCCGTTGACGCGGTCGATGCCGGCCTGGACATCGGCAAGGACGGTGTCCCAAGAGGCGATGAACTTGGCGACGCCATCGGCTTCAAGCTGGTCGGTGACATCCTTGATGTTGATGCCCAGCTCGGCGAGCTTGTTCATGATGGCGTGGGACTCCTCGTAGGTGCCCTTGATGGACGGGGCGCCATCGCCGTGGTCGGCGAGAGCGTTCAGGGTCTTCTCCGGCATGGTGTTGACGACGAACGGGGCGACCAGCTCGTCGACGTACTTGCAATCGGAGTAGGCGGCGTTCTTGGTGCCGGTGGAGGCCCACAGCGGACGCTGCTTCTTGGCGCCCTTGGCCTCAAGCTCGGCCCAACGCGGATCATTGGCGAACTTGTTCTCGAACAGTTCGTAGGCCAGGCGAGCGTTGGCCACGGCGGCCTTACCTTCCAGCGCCTTGGCCTCTTCGGAGCCGTTGGCTTCCAGCAGCTTGTCGACCGCGGTGTCCACACGGGAGACGAAGAAGGAAGCGACGGAGCCGATGTGCTTCAGGTCGTGACCGTTCGCCGCGGCCTGGGCGATGCCTTCGATGTAGGCGTCGATGACCTGCTCGTAACGCTCGATGGAGAAGATCAGGGTGACGTTCACGGAGATGCCCTTGGCCAGGGTGGCGGTGATCGCCGGCAGGCCCTCGAGGGTGGCCGGGATCTTGATCATGGCGTTCGGACGGTTGACCTTGGCCCAAAGTTCCTCGGCCTGCTTCTCGGTGGCTTCGGTTTCGTGGGCCAGACGCGGATCCACCTCGATGGAGACGCGGCCATCGACGAAGTCGGTCTTTTCCGCGATCTCGCGGAAGATGTCGGTGGCGTTGCGCACGTCGGTGGTGGTGAGCTCACGCACTGCGGTCTCGACATCGACCTTGCCCAGTTCCTTCAGCTGCGGGTCGTACGGGCCGACCTCGTGAAGCGCCTTCTGGAAGATGGACGGATTGGTGGTGACACCGACAACGTTCTTGTTGGCGATGAGGTCCTGCAAAGAACCGGACTCGATACGGGAACGGGACAGGTCGTCCAGCCAAATCGAGACACCGGAATCGGAGGTGCGCTGCGTTGCTTCAGTCATTGTTTTTCTCCTTGATACCTTTTTGGATCAAAATTTTGCATAGGGGAGGAACGGGACGTTCCCGTTCCTCCCGATTGGGTCACTTGGCGGCTTCGGCTTCCGCGATGGAGGCCTTCGCGGCTTCCACGACATGGTCCGCGGTGATGCCCAGATCGGCCAGGTTCTGAGCGCCGTCGCCCTGCAGACCGAACTGTTCGATGGAAACCGGCTTGCCGTAGGAACCGAGGTACTTGTACCACGGCATGGCCACACCGGCCTCCACGGAGACGCGGGCCTTGACGGAGGCCGGAAGCACGGCTTCCTTGTACTCGGCGTCCTGCTCCTCGAACCATTCGAGGGACGGCACGGACACGACGCGGGCCTTGACGCCCTCGTCGGCCAGGGTCTTGGCCGCGGAGACGGCCAGCTGGACCTCGGAGCCGGAGCCCATGAGAATGACGTCTGGGGCGCCATCGGTGTCGATGAGCACGTAAGCGCCCTTCTTGACGCCGTCCTTGGCCTTGGCCGCGGTCTCTTCGAGAACCGGAAGGCCCTGGCGGCTCAGCACCATGGCGGTCGGCAGCGTGTTCTTCTTCTCGAAGAAGTAGCGGTACGCCTCGGCGGTTTCGTAGGCATCGGCCGGACGGACAACCTCAAGCTGCGGCATGGCGCGGAAGGAGGCCAGGTGCTCGACCGGCTGGTGGGTCGGACCATCCTCGCCGACCGCGACGGAATCGTGCGTCCACACGTACAGGTTCGGGATCTCCATCAGCGCGGCCAGACGTACGGCGGAACGCTCGTAGTCGGAGAACATGAAGAACGTTCCACCGAACGGACGGGTGTGGGAGCCCAGCAGGATGCCGTTGGTGATGGTGCCCATCGTGAACTCGCGGACGCCGAAGTGCAGCTGGCGTCCATACGGGCTGCAGACCGGCCACTGCTTGGTCGCGCAACCTTCCGGAGCGAAGGTCGCGGCCCCCTTGAGATCGGTCTTGTTGGAACCACCGAGGTCGGCGGAGCCGCCCCAGAATTCCGGCATGACGGACGCAATGGCGTTGAGCACGGAGCCCGAAGCGCCACGGGTGGCGACGGCCTTGCCCACCTCGAAGGTGGCTTCGACGTCGTCCAGGGCCTTGTCGAAGCCCTCAGGGAGCTTTCCTGCCTTGATGCGGTCGTACAGGGCGGCCTTGTCCGGGTTGGCCTTGCGCCATGCGTTGTACTTCTCGTCCCATTCCTTGTGGGCTTCGAGGCCGCGCTCGGCGACCTTGCGGGCATGGGCCAGAGCCTCCTCGTCAATGTGGAAGGACTCTTCGGGATCGTAGCCGAGCACCTTCTTGAGACCCGCGACGGCCTCGGCGCCGAGCTTGGAACCATGGGCGGACGGGTCGTTGGTCTTGCCCGGGGTCGGCCATGCGATCAGCGTGTCGACCTTGATGAGCTTCGGCTGGTTCGGCGCCGCCGCGCGTGCCTTGGCGATGGTGTCGGCCAGACCTTCGACGTCTTCCTTGTAGGAACCGTCGGGCTGGATGAAGCTGAACTCGTCGGTGTACCAGCCGTATGCCTGGAAACGCTTGAGCACGTCCTCGGCGAGAACGAGGTTGGTGTCGCCCTCGATCTGGATGCGGTTGGCGTCGAAGATCACGGTCAGATTGCCGAGCTGCTGGTTGGCGGCAAGGGCCGCGGCTTCACCGGAGATGCCCTCCTCGATGTCGCCTTCACCGCAGATGACCCAGATGTTGTGGTCGAACGGGGACTCTCCGGCGGGGGCCTCCGGATCGAGCAGACCGCGCTGGAAGCGCTGGCCGTATGCGAAACCGATGGCGGAGGCGAAGCCCTGGCCCAGCGGGCCGGTGGTCATTTCGATGCCGGGGGTCAGGCCGTATTCCGGATGGCCCGGGGTACGGGTGTCGGCGCCGCCGCGGAAGTGCTTCAGGTCATCCAGGGTCAAACCATAACCGGAGAAGTACAGCTGAACGTATTGGGTGAGGGATGCGTGGCCACCGGAAAGAATGAAGCGGTCGCGACCTTCCCACTTGGGATCGTTCGGATCGTGCTTGATGAAGTGCTGGTACAGGGTGTAGGCGATGGGCGCCAGAGAGACCGGGGAACCGGGGTGTCCGTTTCCCGCATGCTCAACCGCGTCGGCCGACAGGACCTTGGCCATCTTGATGGCGCGCTCGTCCAGCTCAGTCTCCTTGAATTCGGTCATGGATTACTTTCCTTCCAATTGGTCGGGCCGCGTGTCCGGCTTGTGCCGGGCGCTCGTCGCCTTCACATTGCATCTCCCATAGTAGCGTCGTGATGTGACGTTTCCAGTGCATTTTTGGCGTGTTTTGGTAATTTATGTTCTGTTAGCGCTCACAAATAATTGATTCATGCAAATGTTTTTGTTCGCTTAATGTTCCGTACAACCATGTCCGACATTCGCCCAAATGCGCATACATATCATACAGATGCCTGTTCGGAGATGTCGGGGGACCGTCCGGAAAAGGAAAGAGACCCGCATCCGCACGACCTCGGTGGCGCGTGCCGCCTCGCGAACAATCACTCCGAAAGCGAACCCAATTAGCACTCCGGGGCGAAGAGTGCTAAAACAGTGGCATGGTTGCTTATGCGAACGGGCGGCACGTCGAGCCGCCCGTCCTGACGTTATAAGGAGGCGCGCATGACGCAGTCGAGACGCATGCTGGTATTGCGTGCCGTCGTCGAGGATTACATCCGCTCCCAAGAGCCGGTTGGCTCCACCACCTTGACCAAGGACCACAATCTTGGCGTCAGCTCGGCCACGGTACGCAACGACATGGCAGCGCTGGAGGATGACGGGTATCTGATTCAGCCGCACACCTCCGCCGGGCGCATTCCCACGGAAAAGGGATACCGCTATTTCGTCGACCGTTTGGCGACGGTCGTGCCGCTGTCGCAGGCTCAACGCCGTGGCATCAGCAGTTTTCTGTCGGGATCCGTCAATCTGCAGGACACGCTGCAGCGCGCCGCGCGTCTGCTGGCGCAGATCACAGGCCAGGTCGCCGTGGTGGCCGCGCCTTCGCTGTCGAAATCGACATTGCGCCACATTGAAATCGTCCCCGTGGCGGTCAACACCCTGCTGGCGGTAATCATCACCGATACCGGTCGCGTCGCCCAGCATACGCTCAGCGTCGCGGAGCTGCCCGATATGGCCGCCCTGACGCAACTGGTCAATGAAATCAACGCGCAGTGCGTCAGCGTTCCGTTGACGCGAACCGCCGATTACGTGCGTCAGCTTTCCACGCGCGAGGAATACCGCTCCATCGCCACGCTCATCGAGGCGTTGGCTTCCGCCATCAGCAGCATGGCGGACGACGAATGCGCGGGAGAGCTTTACATGGCGGGAGCGTCCAGTCTCGCGCACCAGCGCGCCATGGCCGATCTCGCACCGCTCTTCGACGCTTTGGAGGAACAGGTCGTGCTCATGAAGCTGATGAGTTCATTGAGCGAGGGCACCCAGTCAGACGGCATCGGCGTCGCCATCGGCTCCGAAACGCACACTCCGGGATTGCTCCATGCCTCCGTGGTGTCCAGCGGTTATGGACGCACTTCGATGGCAGCGGAGGGCGATGGCACGGAAGCCCTGCCTCGCGGTTCGGATGCGAAACGGAATGACCCTCAGCATACTTCCGAACCTGTCGCCTTTGTCGGTTCCATAGGGCCGACCCATATGGATTACGCCGCCACCATGGCGGCCGTGCATGCCGTCGCCAAATATTTGACGGCGTTCCTCTCACACGATGAAAATCCGACCAATACCTGACCCTGCCTCATGGCACAATGACACGCGAAAAACAATAGGGAGAAAGAAATCGTGACGGACTACTACGAAGTGCTGGGCGTCGACCGTTCTGCCAGCGACGAGGAGATCAAGAAGGCCTATCGAAAGATGAGCCGCAAATACCATCCCGACATCGCCGGTCCGGAGTTCGAGGACAAGTTCAAAGAGGTCAACAACGCCTACGAAGTGCTTTCGGATCCCAAGAAACGTCAGATGTACGACGCCGGCGTCGACCCGAACAATCCGAACGCCGGCAACATGGGCGGCGGGTTCAGCGGCGGCTTCGGCGACATGGGGGACATTTTCAACATGTTCACCGGCGGCGCCTTCGGCGGCGGCAACGGAGGGCCGACTCCCCGTACGCAGCCGGGACGCGATGCGTTGGCCACCGTGACCATCGATTTGAAGACCGCGGTGTTCGGAGACACCGCGCATGTCAAGATCAACACGTTCGGACTTTGCCAGGAGTGCGCCGGCACCGGCTGCCAGAAGGGAACGCAGCCGAAACAGTGCCCCGATTGCCACGGACAGGGATACGCGCAGCGCGTCGTGCGCACCATGCTGGGGCAGATGATGACCACGGCGCCGTGCGAACGATGTGAGGGCCACGGCACCATTATCGAGAAGCCGTGTCCCTCATGCATGGGACACGGCCGCGTGCGCGTCACCCGCAACGTCGGCGTATCCGTGCCGGCTGGCGTGACGAACAACACCAGGCTCCGTCTCGCGAATCAGGGCGAGGTCGGCGAAAACGGCGGAGTCGCCGGTGATTTGTACGTCGACATCCGCATCGCCCAGGACGACACGTTCACCCGCGACGGCGACGATCTGCATTGTTGGATCCGCGTGCCGATGAGCTGGGCCGTGCTTGGCCACGACCTCGACATCGACACGTTCGACGGCAAGCAGACGGTAAGCGTTCCGGCCGGTTGCCAGCCCGACGACACCGTGACCCTGAAGAACCTCGGCGTCACCCACCTTAACGGCAATGGGGACCGCGGCGATCTGGTGGCGCATGTGGTCGTGGAGATTCCGAAGAAGCTGAGCGACGAGGAAAAGACGCTGATCGAACGGTTCGCACAACAGCATGACGCCGACGCGAAACACGTCACCATCGGCTCTCGCCCCGCCTCCGGCGCCAAGAAGGGCTTCTTCTCCAAGCTCAAGGACGCATTGCGATAATCCCCGGTTTTTCAGCCGTCAGGAAAGGACGCATGGGAAAGCCCGGAACCACCTCTTGCAGAGTGGTTCCGGGCTTTCCCATGCGTCCACGGCGTCAGTGCAGCAAAGACCTGCACATGGCGCGGTACTGGCTGACGTAGCCGCCGCCGAAGAACGAGCAATGTCCTGCAATCGGATACAGCTGCCATACCGTCATGCGTTCGCGCCAACCGGCCTTGAGCGGATGCACGGACTGGTATCCGTCGAGAATCTCATTGAAATACGACATGCCGAACAGATCCAGCATGGCAAGGTCCTCTTCGCGGTGTCCGCCATGGGCGGCCGGATCGATCAGCACGGCCTCCACGGAACCGGAATCCGCCGACCACATGACATTGCCGCTCCACAAATCACCGTGCAGGCGCGCGGGCTTGTCGCCGGCGGCCTTGCCAAGCAGCTCCGGCAAAGCGTCGATGACGTTCTCCGTAAGCTCCTTGTCGTAATCATTCAGCGTCCGGCGCTCGATGCCCATTTCGACCATCGGACGAAGCCTGCCTTCGGCCCAATAGGTCGCGGCATCCCGCCATTGCCCGGTCGCCATCGGCAGAGGATCCTGCAACGGACCGTAATAGCACGTTCCCGTATAGCCGGCCGGCGCGGAACCGAAATACTCGGCGCCGACATCATGCAGGCGAGCCAGCGCCGCGCCGAAATCATGGGCGGCCTGCGGCGTGGGCGAACATGGATTGACGCGTTCGATGTCGAGATAATCCTTGCCCCAATCGTAAACCTCCACCACACGCGGACCGCCTTGCGACTGCGCCTCGCCAAGCCATTCGAGGCCTTTGCCCTCGCATTCGAAAAATCCCTGCGGGCTGAATGCCCGGCTTTTGCGGTATTTGCTCATGCCTTCACGCTCCTTGGTCTTCGACGTGCTCCTTCGATGAGACATCGACTATGGCTCCATTGTGTGCACGGTTTGAGACAACCGCGGCGAATGCACCCGAAATCTAGAGACCGTTCGCTACTGTGGGTGACGTACCAGTAGCAGAATGCGCTATTCAATACAATATGAGAGAGGGCTCATGAATTTCTTCCAAGCGATTTTCCTTGGTCTTGTGCAGGCGCTGACCGAATATCTGCCGGTTTCCTCCAGCGCCCATATCCGCATCATCGGTGACTTGATGCTGGGATCCGATCCGGGCGCCGCGTTCACCGCGATCATTCAGATCGGTACCGAATTGGCGGTGATTCTGTATTTCCGACGTGACATCATCCGCATTCTGGGCGCATGGTTCAGCTCGTTGTTCGGCAAGGAGGGCAGGGACTTCAAAAGCCGTATGGGCGCGCACAATCCCGATACCCAGATGGGCTGGTTCATCATCCTCGGCACCATGCCGATTCTGATTGCCGGATTGCTGTTCAAGGATGCAATCGAAAGCACGCTGCGCAACCTGTGGATCACCGTCACCGTATTGATTCTTTTCGGCATTTTGCTGTGGATCGCCGACGCCCGTTCGAAGCAGGTCAAAACCATCAAGGAGATGACCTGGAAGGACGCGCTGATCTTCGGCATCGGACAGATGCTCGCCTTGATTCCGGGCGTCTCCCGCTCCGGCGGCACCATCACGTTCGGACGCGCCATGGGATACACCCGTGAGGCCGCGGTGCGCGTAAGCTTCCTCATGGCCATTCCCGCCGTGTTCGGCGCCGGCATTCTCGAAGCGGTCTCCGCGGTCAAGGACGTGGCCGCCGGCGACGCGGGCATGTTCCCGGGCTGGGGCGCCACCATCGCCGCCACCATCGTCGCCTTCGTCGTAGGCTATGTGGTCATCATCGGATTCCTGAAATTCGTGTCCACCTTCTCGTACAAGGCGTTCGCCATCTACCGCATCGCCCTCGCCGTCATCGTCGCGTTGCTGCTGATCGCCGGCGTGCTGTCCCCGACGGAAGTGACCGCAGCGGCATAGCAAAGGCCTCGAAAACCGTCTATGGGAATGCCACGGTGCCACACAAGCACCGTGGCATTCCCATATCCATGCCATTCATCGCATCAAAACCTTTTCAATCGGCGTTATTCCCGTTAAGGAACGATTCCGCCTCACGAATGATCTCCTCGCAGGCGGGCATGCCATTCGACGCGATACGACGCGCCTGCGCGTCCAAATCGTATTCATGCTCCAATCGGGCAAGATAATCCCTTGCCTGCATCCGCTCGATGGTCTCATCCGCCGTCGCACGCCATTGTACGGCCTTCCGATCCAGATCGCCCTCGACCAGTGGCTGATCCAGAAACAATGAAAGGGCGCGGACCAATTCAAGCGTGCCCTGCATGCACTCGGTTTTCGCGCAATACTGCGGCACGGACACCCACATCGAGGACGTGCGGAAACCCGCGTCCTCGGCAAACGCGTCAAGAATGTTGGGAATGCCTACGGGACCGTTGTAGTCCCTGTCCGATTCGCATTCGCAACCGCTTTTCGAAATGGCCAGCGGCAGTGGCCTGGTATGCGGGCAATCGTCGAACATGGATCCCAGAGTGACGAAATCGCTTACCGAATAGTCGGAGGCGACCTGCAAGGTCCTATCGCAGTATTCCTTCCATCGGTAATTGGGCTCTGGCGCGATTTGCGCCAGAATATGCGTTTTGGGGGAGACGACGATATCGTAAAACGTGGTCCGTGGCCAGATGATGCGTTTACGCCCCTGTACGGAGCAGACCATGGGGCGCGCGACCTGATAATCATAGAATTCGCCACCATCGATATGGCACACCTCATGGGAATCATATTGCGCCACCAAATGCCTGATAACATTCGTCGCCGATTGGCAGGCATCGTTCCAGCCTTCGAAAGCGGCAAGCAAAATCATCCTCGGCATTGTTGTCTCCTCGCACATATTTCAAATGTATAACGTTTTCCCATCCATCTCGCACGCTTTAGCCAGAAGTGAAGGCACAAAGCCAGTGGCCGCAAGGGTTTTTCGGGATTCGCCGACTTCGCGCGACACGCATGCGACACGCGGATTTGCATATCTCGCGAATCCGGTTATAGTAGTTACTCGTGCTCAGGCAGTGGTACTGCTGAGAACATGCGGACATAGCTTAGTTGGTAAAGCGCAACCTTGCCAAGGTTGAGACCGCGGGTCCGAGTCCCGTTGTCCGCTCTAAGGTTCCGATTGATTATCGACCTTATGGTGGGTTAGCCAAGCGGTTAGGCAGCGGCCTGCAAAGCCGTATAGACGAGTTCGACTCTCGTACCCACCTCTCTTCATGCGGGATTTCGGTTCCGCATGATGCATGACCCGGGCGGTTGGCGCAGAGGTAGCGCACTTCCCTGACACGGAAGGGGTCACAAGTTCGAATCTTGTATCGCCCACTGGAGTTTGACTCCAAGAGATAGCCGGGTGATTGGCGCAGCGGCTAGCGCACTTCCTTCACACGGAAGGGGTCATAGGTTCGATTCCTATATCACCCACATCATGATTTTAGCTCGGCTGTGCGCCGGGCTTTTTTGTTTTGCCGTTGAACATCGGCGCCTGTTGGTCGGGGCACAGTCGGATGAAGACGGTATCCGCAAGCGGCTATGCAAGAAATTCAAGAAGAGCCGACAGATATACAAAAAAACAGATAGTCAGGCAATGACGTCCCGCAGGTTTCCTCTATACTGATAATTGTCCACAGCAAGCAAGGCACCACGGCACGGGATGTGCCGGAGGATGAGGTAGAGGTAAGGAGAATATCATGAAGAAGAATGCAATTTTCTCGGCAATCAAGCGTGGTTTCGAAGTCAACGGTCTCAACACCCTCGCTTCGGTCAACGGTTCCGCTTCGGTCAACAAGGCTCTTCAGGAGATGCTGGATCAGCGCCGCTGAAGTCCATCGAAGTTTTTTGTGAAGACGCTCGAAAATATGGTATACGTACCGTTTTCGGGCGTCTTTTCATATTTTCGAGACAAGCGGCTACAATAGCGACTTGTGGGTGACGAAGCATTGAATCTCAAACTGCCCGTCAAGGATATGGGCCCCAATGAGCTGAAAGCCTATGCGAAGCTCGGACAGGCGCAACATGACGAGGCGAATCGCGAATTGGAACGTCGTTGGCGCAGCTACGATGACATGCTGCCGAAAGACGAATTCGTCTCGATTATCGACAACGACAGATAAAATGTCCATTCCACGTATATAGTGCATGATTCGTGACCATGCCGGGTTCAATGCCTAGGATTTACAGGGGAAATGAGTACAATGGCCAGTATGACTGATCCGATTCCAAGCGCAGGCGAAACGACCATCATCGGTCTGCCTGCAATCACTGTACCGGTTACTTCGACCGGAGACCGTCCTTTGACCAAGGATGACCTCGATACGATTACGCGTCTTGCCGATGGCACGGCATTGCTGATTTCGACCAGGGGAGCGGTGGCCGGCTCCCGGTATCTTCTCGACGAGGATGAAATCACCGTGGGCCGCGATCCCAATGCGGACATTCTGCTGGATGATTCCACCGTTTCACGCGCTCACGCCATTTTCCGTCGCGTCAATGGCGCGTATTCCGTGTTCGACGCGGGCAGTCTGAACGGCACTTACGTGAACCGCCAAAGGGTCGAACACACCGAGTTGAAGAACGGCGATGAAATCATCCTCGGCAAATTCCACTTGGTGTATTTCACCAACACTGCGGTCGTCGCGCGCTGATTCAATACGAGCCGCACGCGCAGCAGGAATAGGTTTTCACGCCCATGAGCATTCTCATATGAAGCCCATGGGCGTTTTGCATATGTCTTGGCATATGGAAAAATGAGCGATAGACGGCGTATATTTGTGATTCTTGGATAATGGGCAGGGGAGTGATCATGATTGACGTTTTGCCGGCGCTGCTGTGGATTATGGCTGCCGTCATCGCGGTGAACATCTGTTCCATAACCGCGGTGCGGGGCAATATTTTCGCCAGCGAAACGCGTGACGTGCATCCGGTGCGCTGGTCGATAATCGCACTGCATTTCACGTCATTGGTGCTCGGCGCGGCATCATATCCGGTGTATTCGATTTTCAAATCGAGCATCGCACAACGATACCGTAATTTCTATACGCATGTCGGATGGCCATCCGCCGTGGTTTTGGTGCTGCTGATCGCATGCGAATTGCTGTTCATGTATCTGCAGGCCAGAAACGGCATGAAAGGCGAAATGAAACGTCGTCTTGAACGGGCCGTCAAATGACAGAATCCGATTTTGCTGTCTGACATATTGTGACGTCACTTGACGTCACATGGCGGCAAAGGAACATGTACGCAGGCAACATCATCTAATGGATGGAATCACGCATTGCGTTCGTGAGGATGAACCATTCGCGCGGATGAATCCAGGAAAACAAGGTCATGGAGTAGTGGCTTGATAATGCGCCCATATCTTTTCTGACATAACGTACATTATCGGATAATGAATACTGTCTTTGAACCATAAAGAAATCCCGTTCCCATGCATCTTATATGGGAACGGGATTTCTTTATGGTTCGTCGAATCAACTGCATCAGCCGAAATATTCTTCGACGGTCTGCGCGAGCTCATCCACGGAATCGATGACCTTGTATGCGTCATGCTGCTTGAGTTCGCCCGGTTCCGCGTAGCCCCAGCCGCAGCCCAGGCAATCCAGGCCGCATGCCTTGGCACCATCCGCATCGGTCCAACGGTCACCGATCATCAGGGCCTTGTCTCCGGCGGCCTCATCGAATCCGATGTGCTGGAACGCCCAGCGAATCACCTGATCCTTGTCCAGACGCGAATTGTCTTTGCTGGCGCCGTAAATGCCGTCGACCATGGTGTCCAAGTGGAAATGCTCGCAAATCGGAATGCACTGGTACTGCGGCTTGCAGCTGGCGATAGCCAGATAATAGCCGGCCTCGCGCAGCTTCCTCAGCTGTTCCGGGATTCCCGGATAAATGGTGTTGTTCAGACGTCCCGGCACTTTCTGACCCGGATTGTTCGGATCGTCGAACACCGCCTCATCCGAATAGTATTTACGGTAAATGACGACCGCCTCGTCCAGCTTGTCGTCAGGAATGCCGTTACGCTGCATGGATTCGCTGATGGCCGGTCCGATGAAACGATGAAGCTCATCATCGTCCGGAACCGGATATCCCATCTCTTCGAACGCCTTGACGACGCAACCGATAATACCCGGATCGGATTTGGTCAACGTGCCGTCAAGATCAAGCAGTACGACCTTCTTCGGATGTTCGGACATTTCTGACATAAGATGGCTCTCCCCTTATACCTTTGATTTCATTAGCGGTACTCTAACGATTATGCCCGGTTATTGTGACCGGGCATAATCGTTCAAGTGTCGTTCAACCGCCGGTCACTCGTAATCCGGGAACCAGCCGTCACGGTGCATCTGCAGCCGCTTGTCGAGCAACGCCTTCAGCTCGTCTTCGGTACGACGCTCCAGCAGCATATCCCAATGCGTGCGGGTCGGCTTGGTGATCTCGTCGGCTGCGCGGTCATCGTCGCCTTCACGATGCGCGGTGGCACCGCAACGGCATTCCCATTCCTCTGGGGCGTCCGCGCCCTCAGCGAACGGCAGAATCGTACGATGTCCCTTCGGGCAGACATACGCGACTTCGTTCCTTGCCACGAAATCCACGTTGTCATCGGATTCCAACGATTTCGCACCGATGCTCATGCCTCGCAGACTACGTTCCGCCATATTGCCTTTGCCTCCTTGGATTGTTTGCTCACTCTAAGCTACAGAACAGTTCGGACGTGTCGTTTATTCCGGCCGGAGCCGAACACACGATGATTTCGCCGCTCGTCGGCCGATGCGATCAGTCGACACCGGAATATGCGACGATGCCACGATTGACCAGCGCGCACGCTCGTTTGGCGATCGGCGCCAACGTATCGGCACGCTTGCCGAGATATGGCGCGGCGACGGCGATCTGCTGCAGCACATCGGCAAGCCGCTTGCAATTGCGCACGAAATCCCCGCCGGTCAAATCCGTGCCATGCAGCACCTGGGACAGACTCTTCCCCTGGGCCCAATCATAGACGATATCGGTGAGTCCGAAATCCAATTGGCGGGATTCCTCCAGCGCGTAATCTTCGCACAGCATCGCAATCGAAGCATGGACGCCCTTCAAATGCGCCGAGCATACCGCGATGTCGCCCTGCAGACCGCCGGGATAGCGACGCGGCTCTCCCCCGCTGCCCCTGCGCGGCTCATATACGAGCGAGGCGACGACACTGGCAAGGCCGGGCGCATCGAGGCCATCGAAAACACCCTCATCAATGGCCTGGGCCAACACCAGATCCAGTTCGCTGTACAGGTGCCGCAAGAGCTGCCCGTGTTCCGTCAGTCGGTAGTCCGCATGCTCGTCGGTTCCGGCGAACTCCAGATATCCCAATTTTTCGAGCACGTCGCAAATGCGGTCGAACCGCCGAGCCACCGAACCGGTGCGCGAATCGTACCGATGCCGCACTCGTTCCAAGTCCCGCATCTCACGCGCCCAGCGGTGGCCCCATTTCAAATGCTGCTGCAAATCCGGGCACTTACGGCATGGATGGTCGCGATCCTCGGCACGAAGCTCCGCAATGCGGCGGTCAAGGTCTTTGAACGCCTGGCTACGGGCCTTCTGCGTACGGAACACCTCATGCTTGAGCCTGCGGCGTTCGTTCTTCTCGAGTTCGCTCAGCCGCATGCGCAGACGCATGAACTCCGTGAAGTCGCCGAAATCGCAGGCGAATGCCTGCTCGTATCCTTCGATGGCCTTGTGCAACGTGTCCATCTGGTTTTCCAACTGCCATGCCGATTCGTTCGCCTCCCATTGCGCGAACGAATGGTCCAACGTAATGCGGGCGGTTTCGTAATCGCTGGAATTCAACAGATTGACCGCCATGTTGAACGTGGGGCGGAAACTGGAATGCAACGGATACACACGCTTGCTGGACAATGCCGCGGCGGTTGCCGGAATGAAGCCACGATGGTCCACGACCACCGCATGACCGATGGTGTCGATGCCGCGTCGCCCGGCGCGACCGGTCAATTGGGTGAACTCCCCCGGCGTAAGGCCGACATGCCCGGTGCCGTCGAACTTCTCGAGCTTTTCGACCACGACGCATCGTGCCGGCATGTTGATACCCAACGCCAGCGTTTCCGTGGCGAAAACCACCTTGACCAGGCCTTCCTCGAAAAGGCGCTCGACGATCTGCCTGAACAGCGCCACCATGCCGGCATGATGCGGGGCGAATCCCTCTTCCAGCGCGAATCTGAACTGCGAGAAATGCAGCGCCTTCAGATCTTCCTGGCTCAGTTGCCCATCCACCATCTCATCGACGATGCGGCGAATGCGGCGCACCTCGTCATCCGTGGTCAGCTCCAGACCGGCGTTGATGCACTGCTCGACGGCCTGGTCACAGCCGTTCCGCGAGAAAATGAAGAAAATGCCCGGCAACATGTCCAGAAAGTTCAGCTCGTCAACCACCGCCCAACGACGGGGTGTATGGCGCTGGGCTTTCTGCTGGCGGTCGTTCCATCTGCCCTTGCCGTAATGCTTGCTGGGATGACGCTCGCCTCTGCGCTTGGCCGCCTGACGGTCGAGCTGGTCGAGCCTGTCGACCAGATGCGCGTTGAGTTTGACGGTCTGTTCGCCATTCGCGTCACGGCGATACAAATCGATGAGTTCAGGTTCCGTGTGGTCGTCCGCCTGCACCATGACATGCTGTTCCAAAGGCACCGGACGCTTTTCCGACACCACCAACGTGGTATCCCCACGGACGGATTCTATCCACTTGGAGAAATCCTCGACGTTCGAGACGGTTGCCGACAATCCGACGATCTTCACGCTTTGCGGAAGATGGATGATCACTTCCTCCCATACCGGGCCACGGAAACGATCTGCGAGATAATGCACCTCATCGAGAATCACATACCGCAGCGCTTCGAGCGTCACGGAATGCTCATACAGCATGTTGCGGAGCACCTCGGTGGTCATGACCACGATATCCGCTTCGGAATTGATCGACGTATCGCCGGTGAGCAATCCGACCTTGTCCGGACCATATTGATCCACGAGATCATGGTATTTCTGGTTGCTCAACGCCTTGATCGGCGTCGTGTAGAAAGCCTTGACGTTATGCTCCTGCGCCAGATAAATGGCGAAATCCGCCACCACCGTCTTGCCGGCGCCGGTCGGAGCCGCGACAAGCACGTTGTTTCCCGACTCCAACGCATCATTCGCCCGCAACTGGAAATCATCAAGTTCGAACGGCATGGATTGCGCGAACCTCGCGGCAACCGACTGGCGTTTGGCTTGGGACTCACGGAATGCGGCGTACCGTTGCGCGGGTGACAAGACACCCGTCTCGTTGGTCTTCGACGTACTGTTTCCGTCATTGCGACGGCGGCGATGATGTGTCATGGCTCCTTCGAATCAGTCGTTGAAATGTTTCCAATTCGCCCATTGGCGCCTATGCCGGTTGCGTTTGGCCTCTTGGCGTTCGATGACCTGCGCATGCGCATCGATGTAGCAGTCGGCGGCATCCTGCAAAGGCCGGGTGAACCATGGCGCCTCGTTCTTCACCTCCGTCTGCGACGGAGACTCGCCCATATCCGAAAAACGCTCCGTAGCCTGCCGGCCGACATGCATGATACCTTTGATCGCACGATATCCATGCATACCGGCAAAGACGAGGCCGGCGATGAACATGCCCAGCATGAACAGGGCAAGCAACAGCCAAATCCACCAAGGCATAGGTCTCTCCCCTACCGTTCTTCGCCATCATGGTCGCCGATGCTCAGCTCATGCTGCGCACGCGCCACGATCATGGTTCGCAAGGTCTCCGGCGCGACGGCCGTGATGTGCCGCGCATGCGCGATGCAGAAGGCCACATACCAGGAGTCGGACGATACGACAAGATGGACCTTCTCGCCTTCGCCACATTGCTCGACCTTCGCGCCCGAAAGATTGTCGATGAACGACAGGTTCTCCTGATTGGTGATGAACACCGCGGATGTGCCGTTTTCGAAGCTCCACTCGCGCAATTCCGATGCCGGAACATCGGGAATGTCGAGCTTTGCGGTCGGTTCCACCAGTTCGGCCTTCTCGATGCGGGAGATGCGCAGCACCTGCCAGATACGAGGCTTTCCGGTCGCCTTGTTGATGGCGGTGTCCTTCTTGACGTATTGCGCCCTGTCCGCAGGAGCCGCGGCGGCGACATCGGTCCAGACCGCGACGTAGAAGACGCCCTCATCGACGAAGATCTTGTCCGGGGCGACGAGCTTGCGATGCGTGCGACCGGCGCCATCCGTGTATTCCATATCGAGCAGTTTGCTCTTGGAGATGGCGCTCTTCACAATCGAGAAGCTCCGCGGCTCCATCTCATAGCCGGTGAGGCTCAGCCAAGGCATGTCACCCGGCTTGACGTGCTGGCGAAGACGCGTGTAGAGGGAATCAGCCTGCTCACGGAGCTTGTCCGGCAACAACGAGGAATGGGCAAGGTAGCTCACGGACGCGGTCAGCATGCTCAGATACTGCTGTGAAATGCCCGCGAGACGCTCCAATCCCAGAGAATTCGTCGCCGACACGATGCCTTCGGCATCCAGCAGCGACCAGTCGATGTCGAAGAACTGGCTTCCCGCCATCTCGCCATCATCGGACACCGTAGTCAGCGTGTTGATGTCCTTGTGGATGACATTGACGAATTTCTTCAATTCGTCATCGGATTTCGGCTTTCCGATGAATCGCTCGGCCAATTCCTCCAACGAGTACTCCTCGCCGAGGTGTGCGGACAGGAACAGCATCAGACGCAGACGCCTGTCCACTTCACTGCCGGTCTGGAACGCAGGACTCTTCTTCGCGCGTCCCTTGAGCTCTTCGGCCTCATCCTCGTCCGCGCTCTTGCGGTTGATCTCCGGGGAAACCACCGTGGAACTGGCGGCACCGGTGGAATCATCTGCCGGCACGAAATGGGCCGCCGCGTTCAAGCGGCGATTGAACGCATCGACGGCCTCCTGCGGGCTGACGATGGAAGCGCCCGGATGGGACAGCACATACATGGCCAGATCGTCCGAATCGGTGTAGGCGACATTCAGATGTTCGCCATCCACATCGACCGTCGCCGCAAAACGACGCTGGTCGACCACCTTGACCAGTTCCGGAGGGATGGATTGGGTGCCGAGCCCCGGAGCGATGGAATCCAATCCGAGTCCCGGCACCGGAGTCTGCGGCACGCGTGGCGCGGTACGCGACGTATGCTGCGTCTCATGTGCGGGAGCGGAGGAAATGGACATGGACCTGGCCAGATAATTCGCCGCGGCGAGAATCGGCAGATCCTCGTCTCCAAAGAGCAGGCGCACACGTGGCTCATCGCCAAGCTGCAATCGATAGGAGGCGAAATCCTGCCCTTCGGATTTGGACGAATATTCCGGTTGGCGTGATTCGATGGCGATTCCCATCGCCGCGAGCTTGGCGCGGTCGCGTTGAAATTGCTTGGCGAATGCCGCTTTCGCCGCCTGATCGGCCAGCTCGCCGTACGAGTCGGCGTATGCCTTCACACGCTGGGCGATCTGACGGGAGGTAAGCCATTGTGGGAAAGCTGAGGAAAGCACGGCCAAAACATCAAGTTCGTGTTTGCCCCATTTGTCGGAAAAACGACGTCTTCCGTTACTGCCTTCTGCCATTAGTCCTCACGTCTCGTTAACGTTTCATTAAAGTGTGTGCGACATATGACGCCGCACACTTCACTCTATGATAGAGGTTTTTCATTCAGTTTGTGTCTTTTTCCCGAAAAAACATCGTTTTCGTTTGGAAGGACACCCCCGAATCAGACCCAATCGTCAGGCTCGATGCCTTGCGGGCCAACATATTCGCCGTTAGGCACATAGCTCGGCTCCTCGGTGTTCGGCAATTGCGCATCGCCGAACAGGATAACATCCCTGCCGAAGGTCCAGTCGCCGTTGATGTTGACGGAATTCGCCGCGGCGAGGGAAGGAACCCCATACGGGAAATGCGCGTCGAAATCGTGGATGTTCTTGTAATAGCGGGCGTCAAGACGCACATCGGGGAAGATGTAGTTGCCGTCCTCCATCTCATATTGGTCCGTCAGATGGAATCGGTCGGACCGCATGATGAACAGGTCGTCGGTGGTCTTCACCGGCAGGAAGCGCATGCGGTCCACGCAAACGCATGTGGCGCCGTCGAACAGCGTCACGGCCGCGCCCATGGCGGTCTCCAGCTGGATGACCGGTTCGCTCGTCGGATCGGTCGGATCCACCGTCTTCTTATTGCGGATCACCGGCAGCGGCAACACACCATCGCAAGCGGCGAGCTTCGACTTCAAGGCGTCGATGCGAATCCAGATGCTGTTCGTGTTGAAATACGGATGCTTGTCGATATCCTGCGCATCCGCCTTGTCGTCCGGGTGCACCTGGCTCATCTCGCGAAGCATCAGACGGCCGGTGGCCTTGTCGCGGACGATATGCCCGCCCTTGCGGTCGGCGGGAGTGCGCTTGGCCACCTCGATCATGAAAGGAGCACCGGTGTTCTCAAAGTGCTGCGCCAAGGTACGGGACGGGCGCGCGCCGAGGTTGTCGGAATTGGAGATGAACAGGTACTTGAACCCATGGGCCTCCAGAGTATCCAGCAATCCGGATTCCCAGATCGTGGAGAACAGGTCGCCGTGTCCCGGCGGGCACCATTCCAGTCCCGGGTTCTTCGGGAAACTCACCGGCAGGCCCGTGGCCGCGCTGATTTTCGGCTCCTGATGCTGCACGATCTCCATCGGGATGTCCTCCTGGTGGAATTTCTTGTTGGCGTGCAGCACCTTCATGGTGTCTTCGGACGTACGGAACGAATTCATCAGGGTCAACGGCAGATCCACCCCAAGACGGGTGCGTGCGGTGAGCACCTGGCCGATGATGATGTCGATGAAGCGCATCTGACGTGCCTTGTGACGGCGGACGGGCAACAGGGACTTCGCGCAATCGAGTCCCATCGAGGTGCCCAGGCCTCCGTTGAGCTTCAGAAACGCCGTTTTGGCGAACGCATCGACCGCCTTGTCGTGGTTGATGGTCTCATACACATCGTGGAAACTCGGCACACCCACTAGTGGCTCGACGGTGTCCTCGCGAATCCAGCTGCTGGATTCCTCGGTGCGCCAAACGTCATATAGACGCTTGAACTGCGCGATGGCCATGTCGCTCATGCCATGCTCGCGCATCTTCGCTGCGGAATGTTCGAATACGTCCTCAGTCAATCTCTGTTCCTTCCATGCGGGCGTGTTGTCGTTATACCTCGTAGCCATCTTACACAACATTTTTTCAACGGGGGTGTTTACGTCGGAAAAGGAGAATTCTTAGTGCAATAGACGCATGCCGTTCACCTTACGACACGACGCGATTTGCCATTGGCAAGACGTTATGCTAGATTTTCTTTTCGGTGCTTTTGCACCGTTCGGACCATAGCGCAGTTTGGTAGCGCACTTGACTGGGGGTCAAGGGGTCGCGGGTTCAAATCCCGCTGGTCCGACTTTCAAAGGTCTTGGGATCTCGGTTCTAAGGCTTTTTCTTTTTCCTCCCCGCATACAGCCACGTATGCGCGCAGATACGATTTTCGCCAAAGATCGATGGGCAAATCCTCAATGCGTTGCGCATCATCGCTCACGGGTCTCTCACGACATGTCCCCGCGGTGCCGCTGCCGTTCGGCACCGAACATGGACGACCACGCGGAAAGTGATAACATTCCCATTGCTGGATGCTTTATGAGACCCTTTCTCGTCCGGGAGGTGACTGTCCATGGAACCGGTGAACGACCAACCGCAATTCGATGACGTCGATGAGTTGGCCCATGTGTTCGACGATTCGGCCCGCGAAGACGAATGGAAGATCCGGCTGCCACGCGAACTGGGATTGGACGCAAGGGAACGCGCCAAACACGACGGCATCACACTCACCGAATTGACGCGCAGGGCTTTGGAACGCGATGACGCCGACGAAGGCACGGACATGGTACGGCCCGGACGCATGCCCAAGAACAGCAATGGCCGCGAACAGCTCGGTGACGAATGGAAGATCAAACTTCCTTACGAACTGGGCCAAAGGGCGCGAAACAAGGCGAAACGGGATGGAATCTCCCTGAGCTCATTGGCGCGCCGCGCCGTGACCGGCTATCTACAGGAGCGCGACAAGGCGGAACGTCCGCTGTTCTAGAACGCGCGTTCCACGCCAATATTGTTTGTGGGGGTGTCCGCATGCGCGGACACCCCCACAAATTCACTCGTCGAATTCTGCCTACTTGCGTTTCTTCTTTTCGCGAATGTTCACCGAAATCTGAATCGGGGAACCCTCGAATCCGAATTCCTCACGCAGACAGCGCTCGATATAGCGCCGGTAACCATGCTCGAGGAATCCGGTGGCGAAGATGACGAAACGCGGCGGACGCGTTGATGCCTGGGTGGCGAAAAGGATTCTCGGCTGCTTGCCGCCACGCAACGGATGCGGGTGCGCGGCCTGGATCTTGCCGAGGAACGCATTGAGCTTGCCTGTGGGAATACGCTTGTCCCAAGACTCCAAGGCACCACGCATGGCGCGTGCCAGACGGTTCGTATGCCATCCGGTCTTCGCGGACAGATTGACGCGCTGGGCCCATGTGACGCGTTCGAATTCGGTCTTCCATAGGCGTTCCATGCGCTGACGGTCGAATTCGTCCATCAGATCCCACTTGTTGAACACCAGCACGATGCATCGTCCGGCATCGACCGCCTGGCTCATCACTTTGAGATCCTGATCGGAAATCGGTTGTGAGGCATCGAACAGCACCAAAGCGAGCTCGGCGCGTTCGATTGCGGCCTGTGTGCGCAGCGACGAGAAATACTCAGCACCGGACAGCTTGTGCAGACGGCGCTTGATGCCTGCGGTGTCGATGAACAGCCAGTCATCGCCATCGACCCTCACGACCTCGTCGACGGGGTCGCGCGTCGTTCCCGCCAAATCGTTGACGACGCTACGTTCCTCGTGCGCCAATTGGTTCAACAGGGACGACTTGCCCACGTTCGGACGGCCGACGAGCGCGACACGACGCAGATGGGAAGGTGTGAGGAAACCGGAGGTCTTCTCGGCCTTCTTCAGCGAATCCATCGCCGCATCGAGTAATTCGCCGATACCCCGGCCGTGCATCGCGGAAATGCCGTATGGCTCGCCCAATCCCATCTTCCAGAATTCGGCGGTAAGGTATTCGCTTTCACGATCATCGACCTTGTTCACGGCAAGCGTGACCGGCTTGCCGGATGCGCGAAGCATCTTGACGATACGCGCATCCGTATCGGTCAGTCCGACCAGACCATCGACGACGAGGACCACGGCATCCGCCAGCTGCACGGCGACCTGGGCCTGGGAGGCGATGGCGGAGTCGATGCCCTCGACATCGGCTTCCCAACCACCGGTATCGACCAATTTGAAATCCGTGCCGGCCCATTCGGCGTCGTAGCTCACACGGTCACGGGTGACGCCGGGGGTGTCCTCCACAACCGCCGCGCGACGGCCGAGTATACGATTCACGAGCGTGGACTTGCCGACATTCGGACGGCCGACCACGGCGAGAACGCCAACCGGCTTCGGTCCGGACTGACGGCTTCCGCCGACGAACGAGGAGCCGTCGATCAGCCCCTCATCGCCCTCATCGAGCTCGTAATCGTCCAGGTTGGAGACGTACTGGCGGTACTGCTGCTCTTCGATGGCGTCATCGACGATGCGTATCAGCACGTCAAGGGTCTCGCTGAAGTCAAGGTCGGAATTGTCGACCGTCAGCACGCCTTCGGCGGCCGAGGTGAAATTCGTGACCTTGGAATCCGCTTTATCCCTTGCGGCGACGTTGTCGGCGCCGACCCCGGCCGTGGACTGCCCCGCGCGACGAGCCTGACGCACCTCCTCGCGGGCGGTGAGCAATACGCGCACCTCGGCATCCGGTGCCACGACGGTGGTGATGTCGCGGCCTTCCGCGACGATGCCCGCACCCTTGGAGAAGGAATCCACGGCGGTCTCACGCGCGATGTACGCACGCTGGGCCGCGATCAGCACATGGCGCACCGGAACGATTCCCGACACCTTGGAAACATGGGAGGACACCTCGGAGGAACGAATGGCCTCGCTGATGTCCTCGTCATCCGCATACACGCGCGGATCATCGGGATTCACGCTGATGTCGAAATGGCCGTCGGTGAAGAATTCGCCGACCGCCTCCGTGATTTCACGTTCGTCGACGGTTTCCGCATCCAGGTCGATGCCCTGATGCAGACACCACCACGCGCATGCACGGTACATGGCGCCGGTGTCGAGGTAGGCGAAACCGTAGTATTTGGCCAGAGCCTTGGAAGTGGACGACTTGCCGACGCCGGCCGGCCCGTCAATGGCTACGCGGATCACAGTCCGACCTCCTTGGAAAGGGAACGGACCTCGGTCTGCGAAAGCACGCGATAGCTGCCAGGCTTCAGATCACCGAGTTTGATCGGGCCGATCTGCGTGCGCACCAGACGCCGGACGGGAAATCCGATGGACCCGAAGATACGGCGCACGATACGGTTCTTGCCTGAGTGGAGCACGACCTTGACCAAGGTGCCCTCGCGGTTGGCGTCGAGGATGGCGCAACGATCGAGCTTGATCCAACCGTCATCGAGTTGCACGCCGGTGGTGACCAGCCGTCGGCACACCTGACCGCTGATGCGGCCCTCCAGCGTGGCGATATAGGTCTTTTCCACCTCGTACTTGGGGTGCATGACGTGCTGGCTCAGTTCGCCGTCGTTCGTCATGAGGATGAGACCTTCCGAATCGTAATCCAGACGGCCCATATGGAAAATACGCTCGTACTTGTCGCCGACGATGTCGCGCAGGGTGTAGCGGCCCTTCGGATCGTCCATGGCGCTCAGCACGCGCTTCGGCTTGTTCAAGGCAAGCGTGACATGGTTTGGGTTCACGCGTACACGAGAGCCGTCCACGCGAACCTCCTGATGCTTCGGATCGACACGGGTGCCGAGTTCGGTGACGAGCTCTCCGTCGATCTCGACGCGCCCATCGGTGATTATCTCTTCGCATTTGCGACGCGACCCGAATCCCGCCTGGGCCAGAAGCTTCTGCAGGCGAATACCTTCGTTGTCGTGATTGTGCGCCTTCATGGCGCGGGAATATGCGTTTGGCATCGTTCTCCCAACGTGGCCGGATAATACTGAATACTTACAGGGACTGCTGGTACTATTGCAGTCGTTTGCCGATTATGAAAATCGCAACCACATTATTATAAAACAGAGGAAAGACTATGACTGCTGCTGAACAAACGCTCACATTCCAGAAAGAACACAGCAAACCACTGGCGCTTCGTGTCGGCGCGGAACTTGTCGGAAGCTTCGTCGTCTGCTTCGCCATTTATGCGATCTGCACGCTGGGCACTGCCGTATACGGCGTCAACATGGCGTTCATCGCGCTGCTGACCGGCGCCATCTATGCGGCCGCGACCGTGATTTTCGGCAGGATCTCCGGCGCGCATCTCAACCCGGCGGTTTCCGTCGCCGCGATGCTCACCGGCAAGACCGGAATCATCGATGGCGTGCTGTACATCATCGCCCAGGTGCTTGGCGGCATCGCGGCAGGCGCCGTCATCCGTTTCCTGCTGCCGACTTCCGAACAGGTGACGTTGAAGATCTGGCTGGCCCAAGCGGTCAATGGCTTCGATAAGAACTCCATCTCCTACTCCGCTCTCGGCAATTATGGCGTGACGCTGAGCATTACCACGGCCATCATCGTCGAACTGGTCGCCGGCGTCATCGTCATCGCAGGCGCCCTTCGCGTCATGGACGACGACGAGTCCAATGTGAATCACGGTCTTGCGATGGGACTGGCATATGGCGTCGCCACGGCAATCGCCTATCCGGTGACCGGTGCCGCCCTGAATCCGGCGCGTGCCACCGGAATCGCGCTGTTCGCCCAGAATCAGGGATTGAACGAGCAGCCATTGCAGCAGCTTTGGGTGTTCTGGATCTGCCCGGTCCTCGCCGCGGCCGTCGTGTCCCTGGTGGTCATCATCGCCTCGATGCTCGGAGCGCGAAAGCATGATGTCCCCGGGAACGCCGCGGAAAGCGATGGCGAAACCGTCGATGCCGAATCAGAGGCCGACGGGGAGCAGACCAAGCAGGATGAACAATCCGACGCCCAGACTGATGCCGATGAAAGCGTCGAACGAAACTGAGCGCACCTTCCAAGGGCTGCGTTCGCGTAGCACGAGTCTGATCAGCCCCGTGACGATGGCCGCCACCGCGATCACCACGGTGGCGGTCTTCGTATATCCGAGGAACGCGAGCACCGTCGCGACGAAAACCACAACCGCGATGATCCATTCGAACCATGGTTTGCCCTCGTGGTCTTCCGAAACGTAAGGATGGCTCATTTGCGCAGGGCCTTTCTCTTAAGGTGATACCGGATAGCAATCATAATAAGGCGTGGCGTCTGGACCAAAGCGGTCCGGACGCCACGCCTTATTTTTTCGTTCGACACGACAAGCCGCAATGGCGGCTCATCGAATCAGTGGAAGAAGTGGCGCGTACCAGTCACATACATGGTGACGCCCGCCTTGCGCGCGGCTTCGAAGACCTCCTCGTCGCGAATGGATCCTCCAGGCTGCACAATGGCCTTGACGCCGGCGTCGATCAGAATCTCGGCGCCATCGGCGAACGGGAAGAACGCGTCGGAAGCGGCGACGGCGCCCTTGGTGCGGTTCGTGCCATCGGCAAGCGTGTTGGCACGTTCAACCGACAGATTCGCGGAATCCACGCGGTTCACCTGACCCATGCCGATGCCGACGGTGGCCTGATCGTGCGCAATCAAAATGGCGTTCGATTTCACGCAACGGATGGCCCTCCACGCGAATACCAGATCCTTGACGGTATCGGCATCCGCGGGCTCGCCGGAGACCAGCTTCCAAGCGTTCGGGTCATCGCCCGGAGCATCGATCAGGTCTGTGGACTGCACCAGCAGACCACCGTCGATCTGACGGAACTGCGTCTTGGTCTTCGGCGGTTCGGAGACCTTGAGGATGCGCAGGTTCTTCTTCTTGGTGCGCAGCAGTTCAAGGGCATCCGCGTCGTAATCGGGAGCGACGATGACTTCGGTGAAGATCGGACGAACGCTTTCGGCCATTTCCATCGTGACCTTGCTGTTCGCGGCGATCACACCGCCATATGCGCTCATCGGATCGCAGGCGTGCGCCTTCTTATGCGCTTCGGCGACCGTGGCGCCGATGGCCAGACCGCATGGATTGTTGTGCTTGACCACGGCGACGGCGATTTGTGGGGCGAAGTCCCACACGGCGCGCCATGCGGCATCGGCGTCGACATAGTTGTTGTAGCTCATGGGCTTGCCGCCGAGCTGCTCGGCGTGGGCGAAGCCGTTCTGATCGAGCGGGTCGAGATACAGGGAAGCCTGCTGGTGCGGGTTCTCCCCGTAACGCAGCACATGCGCGCGATCCCAGGTGCGGGTGAATGTCGCCGGGAATTTGGCTTCATTCAGTGCGGGCGTCTCGTCGGAGTCGGACTGCTCGATGGTCGCGGGTTTCGGCCAATGCTTGGAAGTCCACTCGTTGATGGTGGCATCGTACGCGGCGGTGTGGGCGAATGCCTTGCCTGCCAGCCAACGACGCTCTTCAAGGGAGAAGCCTTCACCGTTTTCGATGCGCGCGGCGACCAGCGCATAGTCACCGGGATCGGTGATAATCGCCACGGTGGCGCTGTTCTTCGCCGCACCACGAACCATGGATGGTCCGCCGATGTCGATCTTCTCGATGGTGGCCGCCTCATCCGCACCGGAACGGACCGTATCCGCGAATGGATACAGATTCACGACAACCAGGTCGAACGGCTTGATGCCGAACTTCTCCAACTGCGCGGCATGGTCCTTGTTCGTCATATCGGCGAGAATGCCGGCATGGATATGCGGGTCAAGGGTCTTGACGCGGCCATCGAGGCACTCCGGAAAACCAGTGACCTCCGAGACCTCGGTCACCTTGACGCCAAGCTCGGCAAGACGCTTCGCAGTGGAACCGGTGGAAACCACCTCGGTATTCGCCTTGATGAATGCCTTGGCGAGCACCTCGATGCCTTCCTTATGGAAGACTGATACCAGAGCCCGTCGTATCGGTCGATAGGTTGTTGTCACCCTGCTCCTCCTTGTTGTTGATGGATGAAACCACTGTACGCGCAACGCCGGTGGATTCACGATTATCCTCTTCGGAGTTCGAGACGGATTTCCCGCTCTTGCCCTCACGGAACCGTCTGACTGCCAGACGCGTTCCGAAGTATAAGAACATGACCACCAGCATGAGCAGCCATGATGAGAACAGTCCCACAGCAGTGGGCTGGCCGACCTTACGTGCCGAAGCAATCACGTCCACACCGACGCGGGCAAGATGTTTCGTGCCCAACGCTCCGTTGGAAATGGAGAACAGCGCGCTGGCGCATAGCGAAACCACCGCGCAGGAAATGCAAAAAGCACCTGCAGGGTACGCAAACCTCAAAGCGACGCGTTTTGCATCGCGATCGTCGTCGGCGCCTTTGAATCTGAAACGGAATCCCTTGTTGAACAGCATCACGACCATGCCGGCGATAAACGAAACAGCGAGGGGAACGCATAGCAGCGTGATGCGAATCCAGTCCGTCTCCACCGCCGAAGGGAGCATGCCGAAAAGAGGCAATGCCGGCAATGAACTCCCCTGCCCGCTCCATAGACTGAACGAGGCGAGATCGCCTATGGAGAAACCGGCTCCGAACAACCAGGAAACCGCCCAAACCACAAGATTCGGCAACCACGCCAAGGCGGAAATCGTAGTCAGTATCCGCGAGCCGGTCTGCATACCGGACAATGCATACAGTTTGACGATGGCCGTCTGGTTGTCCACGATCCAATACACGACCGCGGCCGCGCCGGCGACAAGGTAGCAGGTCAGAAGCAGCAGACCAAGAACCGTGCCGATGACCAAGGTCTTGCGCACCGGCATGGAGATGTGCTGTGCCAGCCAATCACGGCGTTCCCGGATGAACGCCGATTGCGGGACCGCCGCAATCGCATAGCCGATAAGGAACACGACCGCGGTCTTCGCCAGAAGAAGGCCGATGGAATCGACAAGCTCGACATTGACGGCATGCGCGAAAAACGCGTTCATCAATTCCCAGAACAACAGACCTGAGGTCAATCCGCGCAGGCTCGTTCCGAAACGTCTTCCGAGCGAAGCGACAAGCGCGATAACCGACATGGTCAACAGCAACGGCGTAATGGTAAGGACGATGGCACCGTCTTTGAAACCGCTCCCTTGGCTCAGCAGCACCATGGCCTCGGTCAGGGGAACCGAGAGGGCGGAAAGGTTGTCTCCGCCCTCCTCCATGGAAATGACCAGAAGCATCAGCGCCATATAGCAGCCAAGGGCAACGGCATACACAATCATGGACGTTGCCGCAACGGCAAGCCCTTTCAACCAATACTTCAGGTTTGCCATCATAGCGACGTGGAAGCGAGCACCTCTCGCATGATTTCAGCGGTCTGGCCCGGAGTGCGGCCGACACGGATGCCGACGGCCTCAAGCGCCTCCTTCTTGTCTTTCGCAGTGCCCTTGCCACCGGAGACGATGGCTCCGGCATGACCCATCTGCTTGCCTTCGGGGGCGGTGAAGCCCGCGATGTAGGCGACGACCGGCTTGGTCATGTGTTCGGCGGCCCATTTGGCGGCATCCTGCTCCGCGTTGCCGCCGATCTCACCAATCATGACGACGGCCTTTGTGGCCTCATCGTTCTCAAACGCCTCCAAAGCCTCCTGCAAAGTGGTTCCAACGATCGGATCGCCGCCGGCGCCCAGGCAGGCGGTGAATCCGATATCGGAAAGCTCGCCCATCAGCTGATACGTCAGCGTACCCGACTTGGATACCAGACCCAACGGGCCACGAGAGACGATGCCATCCGGAATGATGCCCAGATTGCAGCCGTGGGAACCTTCGGAGGAAGGCAGCGTCAACAGGCCAGGGCAATTCGGTCCGATGATGCGCACGCCCTTGCGCAGCGCGAGTTCGACGAAGTACGCGCTGTCGGCAACGGGGATGCCCTCGGTGATGACGACGATCAGCTTGATGCCGGCGTCTATGGCCTCGACCACGGCGTCCTTGGCGAAACGCGGAGGAACGAACACCACGCTGGCAACCGCTCCCGTCGACTCAACGGCCTCGGCGCATGTGCCGTAGACGTGCATGGTCGCATCCTGGCCATTCCTGGCGGCGGGGAAGACGACATCCAACCCGGCCTTGCGCGCATTGACCCCACCGACGATGTTGGTGCCCGCCTTGAGCATTCGAGCGGTATGGGTCATGCCCTGATGCCCGGTCATGCCTTGGACGATGACCGGAGCGCCATCCTCAATGAAAAGCGTCATTTTCAGCGAACCTCCTTGCCTTTGGCCGCGAGACGCGCGGCCTGCTGTGCGGCTTCCTCCATGGTCTGTGCGACATGCAGATTGGCACGCCTCGCCTCCGACAGGATGCGCAGACCCTCCGAGGCGGCATTGCCGTCGAAACGGACCACAAGCGGTTTCAGACTTCCGAGTTTGTCAAGCGCCTCCAAGATGCCGGTGGCCACCTGTTCGCAGGAAGTGATGCCGCCATACACATTGACGAGCACGGATTCCACCTGGGGGTCGGAAAGCACGATCTCCAAACTGCTGCACATCACATCGGCGGAAGCTCCGCCGCCGATATCGAGGAAGTTGGCCGGCTTGACACCGGTTCCCTGATCCTCGCCCGCACCGGAAACGGCGTCCAACGAGCTCATGACCAAACCGGCTCCGTTTCCGATGACGCCGACCGAGCCATGCAGGTGCACATAGTGCAGTCCGTGTTCACGTGCCTTCGCCTCGAACGGATCGGTATGCACGGTATCGGCGAAGCGTTTCCATCCATTATGGCGGAACGCAGCGTTGTCATCGAGGGAGATCTTCGCGTCCAACGCGCACAGCGATTTGGAGGATTCGTCATCGGGATCGCCGATTTTGGCAAGAGGGTTGATCTCAACAAGCGTCGCGTCGTTTTCCTTGAAGCATTTCCACATCTTGAGCAGAATCTGCGCCGCCTGATCGACATCCGCATGGTAGAAGCCGATGCTCTGCGCCATCTTGGTGGCTGCTTCGATGTCGAAATCCTCAAGGGCGTCGATATGCAGACGCTTTACGGATTCCGGATGCTCCTTGGCGATTTCCTCGACTTCGGTTCCACCCGCGGCGGTGGCGAGCACGTCGAAATCTCGGGAGGAGCGATCCACGGAAATGGAAACATAGTATTCGTGCAGAATGTTCTTGGCCTCGGCGACAAGAACACCACTGACCTTGTGCTTGTGTATGGTCATCGGAAGGATGTCCTCGGAAGCGAGGATGGACTCATCCCTGGTCTTCGCAAGCTTGACGCCGCCAGCCTGACCACGATGCCCGATCTTCACCTGCGCCTTGATGACGTTCGGATAACCGATCTTCTCGGCCGCTTCGGCGACTTCATGAGAATTCTGCGCGAAAATCGCCTTCGGCGTCGGGATGCCCTGCTCCTCAAGCAGTTCCCTGGCCTGGTACTCATAGAGATCCATGGATTCTTCCCTTTATGTTGTTTAATTAATGAATTAATTAATACAGAACGACAATCAGGCCGGCATGGTGATCAACGAACCGGTCGGATACTCCCCCAAAGATTTCATGCCGTCGATGCCGGTAAGCTCCATGACGAAGCTGAATCCGGCGACGCTGCCCCCGCGTTTCTCGATCAGGGCGCGCGCGGCGTTTGCGGTGCCGCCCGTCGCGATCAGATCATCGACGATGAGCACACGGGTCCCCTGACGAACGGCATCGGTCTCGATTTCCACGACGGCCTGTCCGTACTCGAGATCGTAGCTTTCGGAAACGGTGGGCGGCGGAAGCTTGCCCGCCTTGCGCACGGCGATGAAGCCTTTGCCCAACCGCGCCGCAAGCGCGGGACCGAACAGGAAACCGCGTGCCTCAAGTCCCGCAATCATATCGAAATCATCGACATCGACGGGCAAAGTCCTCTCCAGCGCGTCCATCAGAATCCCAAAAGCCTTGGCATCCGCCAAAACCGGCATGAAGTCGCGGAAAAGAATCCCTTCTTTGGGGAATCCGGGAATGGTGTTGATCTTCGAAATAAGGTATTCGGCGTCCTCGGCATCGATCTTCTTCAGACCGGAGAGGGTGATATCCGATGTTGCCATGACAGTGGTTTTCCTTCTACCTTGGTTTGCGGCAATACAAATTATATGTTCGTCTTACGAAAAAGAAGGGCGAAAACCCCAAAAATGAGATTTTCGCCCTTCCCGCGTCCAACCTCAGACGTTCTTCGACTCTTCCTCGACCTTATCGGTCTGCGGCTCATCGACCGGCTGGGCCTCCTGTTCGGTGGCCGCAGGCAGCGGGTTGCCGTTTTCGTCGACCTCATCATCGTGCACATACGCCGGACGGACATATTCACGGCTGATGGCATTGAAACCGAAGCGAATCTTGGAACCTTCGGAATCGATGACGATCTCCTCGTACTCCGTGTCGACGGATACGACCTTGCCAATCACGCCGCCGATGGTGATGATTTCAGTGCCCGGCTGCAGATTCGCGCGGAAATCCTTACGCTCAGCCTGCTGCTGCTTGGCCTTCTTGGACTGCCAGAACATCATGCCGATCATTACGACCACAATGACGATAAGAAACAGGGAGCTGGGATCCACAGCACACTCCTTATATAGAGAAATTCACATCACAAGGACCGCAAAGTCCAATCGCAGAAGATTCTATGCCAGCTTGCTGACATCAAGCTGGGAATCATCGGGAACCAGACCGAGATGTTTCCACGCCTTGCGCGTGGCCACACGGCCCTTGGGCGTTCGCATCAGGAACCCCTCACGGACCAGATATGGCTCGCATACCGTCTCGACCGTTTCGGATTCCTCTCCGACCATGGCCGCCAGATTGTTCAGACCGACCGGCCCGCCGTTGAAGTTCGTGACGATGGCCTTGAGCACCGCGATGTCCAATCGGTCAAGTCCCTCGGTGTCTATCTGGTACAGCGCCAAAGCCTCCTTGACGTCATCCGGTTCGACCGATTCGAGGTCATGCACGATGGCCCAATCGCGCACGCGGCGAAGCAGACGGTTGGCGATACGCGGCGTGCCGCGGGAACGCATCGCCAGCTGCCGCGCTGCGCCGTCCTCCAACTGGACGCCCAAGACCTTGGACGACCGTTCGATGAGTTTTTCGAGCTCCTCGTGCGGATAGAAGTCGAGATGGGCGGTGAAGCCGAATCGGGCGCGCAGCGGAGACGGCAGCATGCCCTCGCGCGTCGTGGCTCCGATCACGGTGAAGCGCGGCAATGTCAGAGGGATGGATGAGGCACCCGGACCCTTGCCGACCATCACATCGACGCGAAAATCCTCCATCGCGATGTACAGCAGCTCCTCGGCCGCGCGAGGAAGACGATGGATCTCGTCGATGAACAGCACTTCGCCCGCGTCCAGGGAACTCAGGATGGACGCCAGGTCGCCGGCATGCTGGATCGCCGGACCGGACGTGACGCGAATCGGCACCTCCAATTCGTTGGCCACGATCATCGCCAACGTGGTCTTGCCGAGTCCGGGAGGCCCCGCCAGCAGAATGTGGTCCGGTGGCACCTCGCGTTTGCGCGCCGCATCCAGAAAGAGCTGCAACTGCGCCTTGAGCCGCGGCTGGCCGATAAAGCCGTCCAGAACATGCGGGCGCAGCTCCTCATCGCTGACGGGCTCATTGCCCATGGGCGACGCGGAGACCATGCGCAGCGATTCCTCATTGGCGCCGGTGTTCACCTGCTCGGGATTCCGGTCGTTCGTCATGCTGATTCGTCTCACCTGCCTCGATCAAGGGATGCCAATGCCAGTTTCAGAACACGCGGTACGTCTTCTTTGGCAAGCGGAACCGCGATGCCGTTGCCTTCACAGACCGTCCGTACCGCATGCACGGCATCCTGCTCCCGCCATCCAAGGGAGACCAGCCCTTCCACCACCTGTTCCGCCTCGGTATCGCGCATTTCGGAAGCGTCGGCCGCGGCTCCTTCGATCTGATTGAGGTCGATGGAGCCTTTGAGTTCGAGAATGATTTTCTGCGCGCCCTTCTTTCCCAGACCAGGGGCCTTGGAAAGCGCCGTGGCGTCGCCATCGGCGACTGCACGCGCCAGACGATCGGTCGGCAATGTGGAGAGCAGGGACAGCGCGACCTTGGGGCCGATGCCGCTGACCTTCTGCAACTGCAGAAACATGCGTTTCGCGGCCGCCGTGGAGAAACCGAACAAGGTGATGGCGTCCTGAGAGACGCTCAACGACGTGTACACCTTCACCGTCTGGCCGGCATGCATGGACGCCAAATCAGCGGAGGGCATCCTGAGCTCGTAGCCGACTCCGCCGACCTCCACGATCGCCGAGGCCGCGTCGATGACGTCGACCCGGCCATGAAGCATACCTATCACGCGGGAACCTCCTTCGCGCAACCATAAACGATACTATAGAACATCTGTTCGATACAGGCTACATGCCTCTGCGGACTCCCCGTCCACGCGCGGCCTTCTGTGAGGCAAGCGCCCACTGTCGTTGCGCCGCGGTGAGATGCTGCTCACGCTCCCCTCCCTGCAATGCGCCGGCAGGACGCAACGCATGGCATATCGCTATGGCCAAGGCGTCCGCGGCATCCGCCGGCTTGGGCAGGGTGTTCAGTCCGAGGATACGCGCGACCATGCGTTCCATCTGAATTTTCTCCGCCTTGCCATTGCCCGTGATGGCGAGTTTCGATTCCGTCGGCGTGTGCAGCGCGACCGGTATGCCACGCTGCGCGGCGGCGAGCATCGCCAATCCGGCCGCCTGCGCCGTGCCCAGCACGGTATTGCGGTTCTCCTGCGCGAACACCCGCTCAATGGAAACCGCATCGGGAACGAACCGCTCGATCTTCTCGACCAAACCGTTATAGATGGTCAGCAGCCTGAGATCCTGCGACGTTTTGGGGTCCGAACGCACGACATCGACGTGAATAAAAGAAAGCCGGCGATATGCGCCGGCTTCAATCACGCCGACCCCGCAACGCGTCAGCCCGGGATCGACGCCGAGAATAATCACTCCCGATTACTCCTCGTCAAGCTGAGCCATGACCTCGTCCGAGGCGGTCCAGTTGGAATAGATGTTCTGCACATCGTCCAGATCATCAAGATTGTCGATAAGCTTGGAAACCTTCTGCGCATCCTCGAGGGTCAGTTCGACCTCGTTCTTCGGCATCATGACCAGATCCGCGGAGTCGTAGTCGAAGCCGGCATCCTGCAGAGCCTTGCGCACGTCGATCATGTCGGACGGATCGGTGACGACGGTGAACACATCGCCGTCTTCGGTCACGTCCTCGGCACCGGCCTCGGCGGCCTTTTCGAACAGGTTGTCGAAATCAACGCCTTCGGACGGGACGATGATCTGGCCCTTGCGCTCGAAGTTGAAGCTCACGGAACCGGAGGTGGCCAGAGAGCCATTGCCCTTGGTCAGCGTGGAACGCACTTCGGCGGCGGCTCGGTTGCGGTTGTCGGTAAGGCACTCGATGATCAGACCGACGCCGGCGGGCGCGTAGCCTTCATAGACGATGTCCTCATAGTTGGCGCCACCAGCCTCTTCACCGGAGCCACGCTTGACGGCGCGCTTGATGTTGTCGGCCGGCATGGAAGCCTTCTTGGCCTTGTAGATGGCGTCGTACAGGGACGGGTTACCGTCAGGATCGCCACCGCCCTGACGTGCTGCGATCTCGATGTTCTTGATCAGCTTGGCGAACAGCTTGCCACGCTTTGCGTCGATGGCGGCCTTCTTGTGCTTGGTGGTCGCCCACTTGGAATGACCTGACATAATGCTCCTAGGCAGGTTGCGAATATTTTCAAACGAAATGATTTTAAAGCGGTTCTAAGACAAAGTACCGAAAACGCCATGGAAAGAACACCCGTCAATGCTCCGGCGACGCAAAAGCGCCCATCAGCGATGGTATGTCTTCGTTCCGGTGGCCATTTGCCTGCGAGCTTCGAGAATCCGCTGAAACACTGTGATCACGCCCACAAAGGCCAACAGCACCATCGCCACGGCGAGCCACACCTCTTGATGGCTTACCCCGGCCACGGCCATGCCCACCAGAATGATGACCAGACGATCGGCGCGCGTGGCGATGCCGTTCTTCACCTCGAATCCGACGGATTCGGCACGCGCGCGTGCGTAGGAGGTAACAAACGAGGTCATTATGGAAAGCAACGCGGCGCCGATGCCGATCAGACTCACATAATCCGGAGAATCCATCGCAGTACCTTGCCACTGGCCGCCATGCAGGAGGAAAAACAGCATCACTCCGGCCAACAGCGCCCAATCGGCGATACGGTCCAGCGTGGAGTCTAGAAACGCGCCGAATTCAGTGCCCCCGGTGGTGAGTTTGGCGACCGAGCCATCCAGCGAATCCGCGAGCACAAGCAATGTCAGGACCACGGCGCCGATGAACAGCCGACCGGTCAGTCCTGTGACGATGGCCACGACTATGGTGCCGACCGCACCGATGACGGTGATCATGTTCGCAGTCAGGCCAATGCCCACCAGCGCCTTGGCCAGTGGCTCGATGAGTCTCTTAAACGGTGCGCGAAGGTGTTCCAACATGGTCGGGCTCCTTATTCCCATTCGAAAAACGAAAACGGTATGCGCGAACAGTGAATTCGTGCATACCGTTTTCCATGGTTCATGATTCTAGCGTATTACCATGAACCAGCGTAACGATCAATCGGCGATGGCGGCCTTGAAATCGTCGACGCTGTTGACTTGGACGCGCTTCTTGATGACCTTCATGATCTGTTCCTTGGCGTCCGCCACCGGCACGCCGTTGAGCTGGCTGCCGTCGCGGAAGCGGAAGCTCACCGCGTTGTTGTTCATGTCCTCCTCGCCGACGATGAGGATGAACGGGGTCTTGGACTTGGACGCGTTGCGGATCTTCTTGCCGAATCGGTCATCGGACAGGTCGATTTCGCAGCGGACGGTCTCCTCCTCCAAGCTGCTGATGAACTTCTGCAGATGCGGAGCGAACTCGTCGGCGACCGGAACGCCAAGCACCTGCACCGGAGCGAGCCACACCGGGAACGCGCCGGCGTAATGCTCGAGCAGCACGGCGAAGAAACGCTCGATGGAACCGAACAGCGCACGGTGAATCATCACCGGACGCTTGTGGGTGCCGTCGGCGGCGATGTACTCGAGCTTGAAACGCTCCGGAAGGTTGAAGTCGAGCTGGATGGTGGAGACCTGCCAGGTGCGTCCGATGGCGTCGCGCGCCTGCACGGAGATCTTCGGTCCATAGAAAGCCGCGCCGCACGGGTCGTCGACCAGTTCCAAACCGGATTCCTTGGCGACCTCGGCCAACGTGTTGGTGGCCTCCTCCCAGATCTCGTCGGAACCGACGTACTTGTGCGGATCCTTGGTGGACAGCTCCAGGTAGAAGTCGTCCAGACCGAAGTCCTTGAGCAGGCCCAGTACGAAGTTCAGCAGGCTCTTGAGCTCATCCTTCATCTGCTCGCGGGTGCAGTAGATGTGGGAATCATCCTGGGTCAGGCCACGCACGCGCGTCAGACCATGCACCTCGCCGGACTTCTCGTAACGGTAGACGGTACCGAACTCGAACAGACGCAGCGGCAGCTCGCGGTAGGAACGCTGGCGGGACTTGAAGATCAGGTTGTGCATCGGGCAGTTCATCGGCTTCAGGTAGTAGTCGAAGCCCTGCTTGACGACATTGCCGTTCTCGTCCTTCTCCTCGTCCAGACGCATCGGCGGGTACATGCTGTCCTTGTACCAATGCAGGTGTCCGGACGTCTCGTACAGACCGCCCTTGGTGATGTGCGGCGTCTGCACGAAGCTGTAGTGGTGCTTGCGGTGCATTTCGCGGGAGTAGTCCTCCATCGCGTTGATGACCGCGGCACCCTTCGGGTGGAACACCGCCAGTCCCGGCCCGATCTCATCCGGGAAGGAGAACAGATCCATTTCCGCGCCGAGCTTGCGGTGGTCGCGCTTGGCGGCCTCTTCCAGACGGGTCTGGTACGCCTTCAGGTCCTCCTTGGTGGCGAAGGCCGCGCCATAGATGCGCTGAAGCATCGGGTTCGCCTCGCTGCCACGCCAGTATGCGGCGGCGGAACGCTCAATCTTGAACGCCTTGATGTAACGGGTGTTCGGCAGGTGCGGGCCGCGGCACAGATCCTTCCAGACCACATTGCCTTCGCGGTCGACGTTGTCGTAGAAGCTCAGCTCCTTACCGCTGACTTCGGTGGCGGCTTCGGGATCGAGATGCGCCTCCTTGTCCTTGATGAGCTCGAGCTTGTACGGCTGGTCGGCCTCTTCGGCAAGCGCCTCTTCTTCGGTCACCACACGGCGGCGGAAGGACTGGGAAGACTTGATGATGCGCTGCATGCGCTTCTCGATGGCCTTCAGGTCATCCGGGGTGAACGGGGTCTCCACATCGAAATCGTAGTAGAATCCGTCCTTGATGACCGGTCCGATGCCGAGCTTGGCGTCCGGACGAATCTCCTGGACGGCCTGAGCCATCACATGGGTCGCGGAGTGACGCATGATGGCCAGACCATCCTCGCTGTCAAGCGCGATGGACTCCACCACATCGCCATCGTGCAGTTCGGTGTAAAGGTCACGAGGTTCGCCGTTCAGACGCACCGCGATGATGTTCTTGTCTTCCGCGAAAAGCTGGACGCCGGTCTGGTCTGCCGCCACCTCCTTCGCTTCGCCGTTGAGTGTAATAGAGATGGTTTGTTCAGCCATGGGTTGTCCTTTGCTATCGGGGTCCGCGTTACCAATGTGCAGGCCTGGACTGTGTGTCAACGATGAACAAGATAGGAACGAGTGCCGACATCGACGCGCGCCGCCGCATGGACGCCGTCGAAGGAATGGACGGCATGCACAACCCATGAGGGCGCCAGGGACGAAGCGCTATTGCCCGACGACATGCGCATAGGTGTACTGCGGCGCCTTTCGGATTGCGTTGATCTGCACGTTGTCGGATGGTTTGACCGATACGGAGGCTCCATACTTCACCTTGAGTCTGGAACCCACGCCGCCCGCGAGATTGACCGCGTTCTGCAGATTGTTGCGGTCCCCGATCGCGGAAATGACGTACGGCGCCTTCAACGAGATGCCGTCGCACTCAAGTCCGTCGTCGGTATCGCTGATGTACGTGCTGGTGATCACCCTGACATCGTTGATCTCAATGACCTCGGCACCGCTGTTGCGCAATTCCTCCAACAAGGTGAACAGAATCGACGCGTCGATGGACTGCTTGGTGCCGCGGGAGATCTTGATGACCACGCCCTCTCCGGAGGCGGGAAGGCGCCCCGACAGGATACCGTTGGATTCCGCGTTCTGTTTGGCGATTTCCGCGGCCTTCGCGTTTTTGTCGGCGGTGTCCTTCAGCGAGTTGAGCTGGCTGGTGAGTTCGCTTTTGCGCTGTTCGAGCTTCTGCGCCTGCGCGTTGGTCTCGCTGATGAGCTTGGTGAGCTCGTCCTCGCTCATCGTCTCATAGGTGGAGGTCGAGTTGTTCAGCTGGATGGCGTATCCGAATCCCAACAGCGCGCACAGCACCGTGACCAGCACGCTCGAATACAACCGGGCACGCGTCGATTTCGCGTTGAGCGAAATACGCCTCGGCTTGCGCCTGACGACGGGGAAGGAACCGGTCTGCGTACTGTCGTTGTCCTGGTCCTTGACGATCTGCTCATGAAGTTTGGACAGCATGTCCTTTGATTCACGGTTGTGTCTGGGCACGCGGCATCATCCTTTGAAAATAAAGCGTCTGATGGATGACACATTGGTGAAGATGCGGATGCCGAGCACCACGATCACCGCCGTCTGCAGCTGCGAGCCGACACCGAGCTGATTGCCGAGGAACACCAGCAATGTCGCCGTGATGACGTTCGAGAAGAAGGAGATCACGAACACCTTATCGGAGAAGCTGCGCTGGAAATACGCGCGCGCCGCGCCCAACAACGCGTCCAAGGCGGCAAGCACCATGATGGGGAGATAAGGCTGAAGCTGGATGGGGATGTCCGGACGCACGAACACGCCGACAACGACACCGATGATGAGTCCCAGAACGGCTGCCATTACTTGTCTCCCTTCGCATAGGTCACCTCGCCGGTCACCGCGGCTTCCAGTGTAATCGTTTTTGATTTACTGACTTGGGGATATATGCCGGCCTTTTTGAAATCATCGTACAGCTGTCGTTGCGTGTTCTTGCCGACGGCTTTGGCCAAAGCGCCGGAATTGCCGATCGCCTCGATCTTATAGGGGCTTTGCACCGAATTCACCCCGATGAGAATCGTCGTTCCCGCTGTTCTGATCGATGTCTGGACTCCAAGACGATAACCGTTGATCGCTATGGCCTCTGCGCCCGATTGCCAGAGCAGCGATACGAGCACCTGCAGATCCGAGTCGGTCACCACGCGAATCTGGCTGCCGTTTTCCCTGGGAAGCGAGGAGTCCGCGTTGTCTCCGCTCACCGAAATCGGATTCGCTATGGTGAGGGTGATGCCCTCGCCTTGAACGGGAAGCACGCCGTTGACCATCTCATCGTCCCGTACCGTTTGGTTCAACGACCAATTCGACACCGATTTCGATTCATCCTCCACTTGGGCGCGCAGATCGTTCACGTTTTTGGTGAGTTCATCGACCTTCTGCGTCGATTGCGTAAGCTGGCTCGCCAGCTGTTTGCGCACTTCCTTGCGCGGATCCGTGCTCAGCTGACGCACGAACACGCTTCCCGCAGTACCGACGGCGATGCAAATGAGAAACACAAGGACACGGGTGAACCAAATGGAAACCGTGGAAGGCGTCTTGTTCGACAACCGCGAATCGGTGTACAGCACATCCATCGGACGGTTGCTCAGATCATCGATGAGACGGAGGGAATCATCCTCCAGACGCCGTCTGCGCGACATCGATACGATGGATGCCGGCTGTACGTGATGCGAGTCCAGATTCGCGAAGGACGCGGAAAAAACGGCACGGTGCTTCGCCGGCATGTTCTCCGGAGATACGGGGAACGCCACGATATTCGAAGCATCATGCGCCATGCCGCGTCCTTACGTCCTTATTTATCCTGTTTCAGCAATCCTATGCCCTGCCGGATATAAATATATCCCGCCAGCCAGTACAGGCCAACTCCCCAGATTCCGGTGGCGAGTCCGCACAGATGGAGCACATTGGTCGCGTCATTGGTCCATATATCGGCGAAAATCAACGAGACGATGGCGATCAGGAGCATCGCGGTGCCCGCCTTGCCGACGAAATGCACAGGCAAAGGACCGTAATCGTGCTGCGCAAGCACAATGATCAACGCGGCCATGATCAGATCGCGCAATCCGACGACGATCAGCATCCACCATGGGATGATGTTGGCGATGCCCAATGCCAGGATGCTGGAGAAGATCAGCAGGCGATCCGCTATCGGATCGAGAATCTGCCCGATTTTGCTCACCTGGTTGAACGACCGCGCGATCAGACCGTCCAACCCGTCGGAAACCGCCGACAAGGCGAGGATGATCAACGCATATATCATCTCATGCCGGGAAACGAACACGGCGATGAACGGAATCGAGATGATTCGTAGCAGACTGATGCAGTTCGGAACCGTGAAATAAATATCACGCGGTTCCGGACTGTACTGTTTCTTGATGATGAGTTTGCCCATGCCCAGAGCAAACTCACATTCGCGAGGCCTGCAGGGCGGTGACGATGATGCCACGGGCGCCCACCTCATACAGCTGGTCCATGAGCTGGTTGACCTTGGCCTTCGGCACGACGACGCGGACGGCTGCCCACTGCTTGTCGTGCAGCGGGGAGACGGTCGGGCTCTCGAAGCCCGGGGTGATGGCGACCGCCGCGGAGACCCTTTCGACCGGAATGTCGTAGTCCATCAGCACGTTGCGCTGCGCGGTGAGCACACCCTGCAGCCGACGGCTCAGAATCGTCAGCCGGTCATCGTCCTCCGCAAGACGCGGAGAGCGAATCAGCACCGCTTCGGAATGCAACAGCGGATCGGAGAAGACCCTCAGACCAGCGTTGCGCAACGTGGTTCCGGTGGACACCACATCGGCGATCAGGTCGGCGACGCCCAACTGCACGGAGGACTCCACGGCGCCGTCCAAGTGAACGGTTTCGGCGTGGATGCCATGCTCGGTCAGGTAATCATGCACCAGTTTGTCGAACGTGGTGCCCACGCGCTTGCCCTCGATGTCCTCAAGCCTGCTGATCGGAGAATCATTGGGAGCCGCGAAACGGAACGTCGACGCGCCGAAGCCGAGCTTCATGTGTTCCTTGGCGTCCGTACCCGAGTTGAGCAACAGGTCATGCCCCGTGATGCCGACGTCGATGGTGCCTCGTCCGACATACACCGCGATGTCGAGCGGACGCAGATAAAACAGTTCGACCCCGTTGTCTGGATCTTCCACGACCAACTGGCGCGAATTGCTCCGAAGACGATAGCCGGCCTCGGCCAGCATATTCCATGCGGGCTCGGATAGCATGCCTTTGTTGGGTACAGCGATTCTCAGCATTCTTCCTCCAAAAAATGGCCATGCCCGTACTGGCATGGCCGAAAATATGCTTACAGGTTCTTGTAGATGTCCTCGAGGGTGATGCCACGATCGATCATCATGACCTGCAGATGGTAGATAAGCTGGCTCATTTCCTCGGCGGTGCGATCCGCGCCTTCGTATTCCGCGGCGATCCAGGTCTCACCCGCCTCTTCCACGATCTTCTTGCCGATGAAATGCGTGCCCTTGCCAAGCTCGTCCACGGTCAGGGATCCGGCCTGCTTGGTGGCGGCCTTTTCGCTCAGTTCGGCAAACAGCGATTCGAAGGTTTTCATACTCGTCCTTAATTGTTGGTTATGTGCTCAGGCTTTGAACGCGGCCTCGGCCTTGGCACGAATGGAATCGATGGCTTCTGCGGGATCTTCGGCGCCGTAGACCGCGGAACCGGCAACCAGCACATCGGCGCCCGCTTCCGCCACGATATGGGCGGTCTTCGGGCTCACGCCGCCATCGACCTGGATTTTGGTGTCCAAGCCACGACGCGTGATCTCATCACGCAGGCGACGCACCTTGGCCATCTGGTTGTCAAGGAATTTCTGGCCGCCGAATCCCGGTTCGACGGTCATCACCAGAATCATATCGAATTCATCGAGGATGTCGAAAATAGGCTCGACGGGTTCGGCAGGGCGCACCGCGAAACAGGCCTTGCAACCCATCTCGCGCAGCTGGCGGGCCAGCCGCACGGGAGCATGGGTGGCCCCCATATGGAAGCTGACCGAGGCCGCGCCAAGCTTGGCGTATTCCGGAGCCCAACGGTCGGGGTCCTCAATCATCAGATGCACATCGACCGGCAAATCGGTCACTTGGCAGATACGGGCCACAATCGGCTCGCCCAAGGTCAGATTCGGGACAAAATGGTGATCCATCACATCGACGTGCACGAGATCAGCGTTGGAGATCGCCTTGAGGTCACGCTCAAGATTACAAAAATCAGCAGATAGGATGCTGGGGGCGATTTGAATAGTCATGGTTCACATTCTATGGTTGGCGAAAGACTATCGCCGTTCGGATACTGGCTGCGTGCCGTCATCCGAACACGTGGTCTCATTTGTTGTCGGTGAATTCATCGGTTGTTCGCGTAGCCGGAACCTCCGCTGTTACGGTTTTGGATTCGTTCGAGCCGTCAACGCGTTGCCCGCCGTACGCCTGAATCTCGATTTCGGTGACCGTCCGAAGCTTCTCAGCCAGCAGATCGGTGTGCTTGCCCATCTGCTGGACGGCGATGAACGACACCACACCCAATACGAACACCACCAGGGACACCCAGACGTTGATGCGGATGCCGAGGAACTCATGCGCGTAATCGATGCGCAGGGACTCGATCCATGCGCGGCCGGCCGTGTACCACATGATGTACACCGTGAACAGCGAACCAGCTTTGAGACGTCGCATCGCCCTGGCGCCGATGAAGATGATCACAGCGGCTCCGATGAGATTCCAAATCATCTCGTAGAGAAACGTCGGATGGAACAACGTGCCCACCGGGCAGGTCGCGCCGTCATAGCACTGTTCGCTGTGCCCGATGGCGGAACCCGTGGTATTGAGCTTCAGCCCCCAAGGAAGCGTCGTCGGAGCGCCGTACAGCTCCTGGTTGAACCAATTGCCCAGACGTCCGATGGCCTGCGCCACCAGCAAACCGGGCGCCACGGCATCGCCGAGCAAAGCCATCGGATAATGCTTGTGGTGGCACCACGCCCAAGCAGCGAGTCCTCCTAGAACGACACCGCCCCAAATGCCAAGTCCGCCGTTCCAGATGCGGAACATCTCCACCCAGTCGCCATTGGGGCCGAAGAAACGTTCCGGGGTGGTGATGATGTGGTACAGGCGCGCGCCGATGATGCCGAACGGTACGGAAACCAGCGTGATGTCGAGAATCTGGTCGAAATTGCCTCCGAGTCGCTTCCATCGTTGGGTGGTGATCCATACCGCGAAAACGATGCCCGCCAGAATGCACAGGGCGTAGATATGTATCGTCACCGGACCGATGGAGAACTGCGATATCGTCGGCGATGGAATGTAAGCAAGTGTCATGGTTCCCTGATGGTAGCCCACAGAGCCGATATGGCCTGTGGGCTACCGAGATGATGATTATACGGTTTTGTCAGCCGCGGGCGTTGTGGATGCCTTCGGCAAGCTCTTCGGCCTTCGCGGCCAGAGCCTTGAGGCCATCGGCTTCGGCAACGGCCTTCTTGCCGGTTTCGTCGAGCATGGTGTGCACCAAGGCGGAACCGACGATCACACCGTCCGCGTATGCACCGACACGGGCACCCTGCTCCGCGGTGGAGACTCCGATGCCCACGCAGACGTTCTTCGCGCCGGCCGCGCGCGTGCGCGACACCAGCTCCTCCGGTGAAGCGTCGATGGTGGAACGCTCGCCGGTGACGCCCATGCGCGCCGCCGCGTAAACGAAACCCCTGGCGTTTTCGGAAACGACTTTCAGACGTCCTTCTGCGGAATCCGGGGAAACCAGGAAAATGCGGTCCAAGCCATGTCGGTCGGAAGCCTCGATCCATTCGCCTGCCTCATCGGGAATCAGATCCGGAGTGATCAGTCCGGCTCCGCCGGCGTTTTCGAAATCGCGTGCGAAGCGCTCGACGCCGTAATGGTAGATGAGGTTCCAGTAGCTCATCACCAGCGGCACTCCGCCGGCGTTCGCCACGGTTTCAACCGCTTTGAACACATTGGCGATCTTCTCGCCGTTGTCGATGGCGATCTGGGAAGCCGCCTGGATGACGGGACCGTCCATGACCGGATCGGAATATGGGAGACCGATTTCGACGGCATCGACGCCATGCTCCACCATCGTGCGGAATGCCTTCAACGAATATTCCGGATTCGGGAAGCCATACGGAAGGTAGCCGATGAACGCCGGTTTGTCTCCCGCTTTGAACCCATCGAACATGGCCTCGCATGGGCTTGGCTTGTGGCTGATGCCCAGCGGCTGACCGGACGGCGTGTTTGCTGCAGTTTCGTTCGTCATAATGATCGTTCCTCACTTCCTACTCGACATCGGCGTTGTTGCCTTGGGCACCGTTGGCTTCCAAGGCCTTGGCCTGCTCGTCGGTCAGGTAACCGAACCACTTGCCGGCGGTGTTCATGTCCTTGTCGCCTCGACCGGAGATGTTGATGATCATGACCGGATGCTTGTAGCCCTTGGCCTTGAGGTCCGCGGCGGCCTTGTAGGCGCCCGCGACGGCGTGGGAGCTTTCGATTGCCGGAATGATGCCTTCGGTCTCGCACAGATCCTTGAAGGCGCTCATGGCTTCCTGATCGGTGGCCCATGAATAGTTGACGCGGCCGATGTCCTTGAGCCAGGCATGCTCCGGTCCGACGGAGGCGTAATCCAAGCCGGCGGAAATGGAGTACGTGTCGCGGGTCTGTCCCTCGGAATTCTCCAGCAGATAGCTCTTGGCACCTTGGAACATGCCCAGCTCGCCGGTGCCGGGAGCGAAACGGATGGCGTGGCGTCCGGATTCCGGGCCGTCTCCACCGGCTTCGTATCCGTACAGGTTCACGCGGTCATCGTCCAGGAAGGCGTTCATGATGCCGATCGCATTGGAACCGCCGCCGACGCATGCGCAAATGGCGTCCGGATGGTCAATGCCATACCAATCCTGCAGCTGCTGCTTGGCCTCCTCACCGATGATCTTCTGGAAATCACGCACCATGGACGGGAACGGATGCGGTCCAGCGACGGTGCCAAGCAGGTAATGCGTGTCCTTGACGTTGGTGACCCAGTCGCGCAGCGCCTCGTTGATCGCGTCCTTGAGGATGCGGTCGCCCAGCGTGACCTCCACGACTTCCGCGCCGAGCATGCGCATGCGCGCCACGTTGAGCGCCTGGCGTCGGGCATCGATCTGACCCATGTAGATGCGGCATTTGAGACCGAGCATGGCGCATACCGTGGCGGTCGCCACACCATGCTGGCCGGCGCCCGTTTCGGCGATCACGCGCGTTTTGCCCATGCGCTTGACGAGCAGCGCCTGCCCCAGCGCGTTGTTGATTTTGTGGGCGCCGGTGTGGTTGAGGTCCTCACGCTTCAGGAAAACCCTTGCATCGAGTCCGGTCTTCTCCTTAAGGCGTTCGGCGAAACGCGGCGCCTCGGTCAGCGGAGAGGGACGTCCTACATACTGCTTGTTGAGCCGTGCCAGTTCCTTGTGGAATTCCGGGTCGGCCTTGGCTTCCGTGTAGACGCGTTCCAGTTCATCCAACGCCGTGATCAGCGCCTCCGGGACGTAACGTCCGCCGAATTGTCCAAAATACGGTCCTTCGTGACTTGCCAAAGGGGTTTGTTCGGATGCCTTCACTCTTGCTCCTGCCTTTACTAGTCGTTCCACGGCCTGCCTGTGATCGTCCGCGGTGGCCACGCCTTCGCCGACCAATACCGCGTCCGCACCGGCACGCGCGTAATCCTCGAGCTCGACCGCGCCGAATACGCCGGATTCCGCGACACGAATCACATCGTCCGGCAAATCCGCGGCAAGTTCGTTGTACTTGTTCACATCGACCTTGAGGTCTTTGAGATTCCTGGCGTTGATGCCGATGACCTTGGCGCCGACCTTGATGGCGCGCTGAATCTCCTCGCGCGTATGGGTCTCCACGAGCACCGTCATATTCAGACTGTGGGCCAGATCCAACAGGGTCTTGAGCCTGTCGTCATCCAACGCGGCGACGATCAGCAGCACCAGATCGGCACCGTGCGCGCGCGCCTCCCAAATCTGGTATTCGGTGACGATGAAATCCTTGCGCAGCACCGGAATATGTACCGCGGCACGCACCTTGTCGAAATCGTCAAGGGATCCCAGGAAACGTCGTCCTTCGGTAAGCACGGAAATCGCGCTTGCGCCACCTTGTTCATATTCGCGCGCCAATGCCGCCGGATCCGGGATGTCGCTCAAATGGCCTTTGGATGGCGACGCTCTCTTGATTTCCGCGATGACCGGGATGCCATCCGGCCTCTTCAGCCACTGGCTTGCGTCAATCGGCGCCGCCGCCTGAGCCGCACGGCGCTTCACCTCGTCAAGCGGCACGACCTTTTCGCGGGCCCGTGCATCTTCGACGGCCCCCGATACCAGTTCATCGAGCACAGACATAATGTTCCTTTCTGTGGTTCATCCGATTGGTCAGTCTTACAGTTGGCGCAGCTGCGCGGCGATCTGTACGGACTCGACGCTTGCCTCGGCCTTGTTACGGGTTTCCTGCCATTCGTTGGCGGGTACGGAATCAAGCACGATTCCGGCCCCTGCCTGCACGCTCGCCTCGTGGTCGCGGATGAAAGCGGTGCGGATGGCAATCGCCATGTCGAGGTTGCCCGAGAAGTCGAAATATCCGACGGTGCCGCCGTAGATGCCGCGGTCGGCCGGTTCGAGCTCATCGATGATCTCGATGGCCCTCGGCTTCGGCGCCCCGGACAGCGTTCCCGCGGGGAATGCCGAAGTGAACACGTCGAACGGCGTCACATCGGGACTCACGGTTCCGGTGACGGTGGAGCAGATATGCATGATGTGGCTGAACCGCATGATGTCCATCAGGGATACGACCTCGACGCTCTCCGGAAGGCATACACGGCTCAAATCGTTTCGGGCGAGATCGACAAGCATGATGTGCTCGCTGCGTTCCTTCGGATCGGAAAGCAGTTCCTTCGCCAAGCGCTCGTCCTCCTCCACCGTGGCTCCGCGTGGTCTGGAACCGGCGATTGGGAAGCTCATGGCATGGCCGTTATCCACCTTGATCAAGGTCTCCGGGCTGGAGCCGATAACGTTGAAGTCATGGCCTTCGGCGTCGGTCAGGGCCATGAAGTACATGTACGGGCTGGGATTCAGCGTACGCAGCACACGATACACGTCGAACGGATCAGCAGGGGAATCGATATCGAGACGCTGGGAAATCACCACTTGGAATACATCGCCGTCGACGATGTGCCTCTTGGCCGCCTCCACGGACCGCTCGTAATCGCTTTTCTCCGTGCGGAAACGCAGTTCGGGCTGCTTGACGGATTCATCAAGCACATTGACCCTCGCCTCACCGGCAACGGGCGTCGCGGCCCTGCGCTGCATATCGTCAAGGCGGTTCACCGCCTCGTCGTACGCGGCATCCGCGCGGGTCGGACGATCGTCGACGTTCACCGCGTTGGCGATCAGCCACACCGATCCGGACACATGGTCGACCACCGCGATGTCGGTGGCCAAGGCCAGCACCGTCTCCGGCTGGCCGGTTTCGTTCGGCGCTTCGGCACGCAGCGTCGGCTCCCAATGGCGGATGGCGTCCCAGCCGACGGTGCCGACCAATCCGCTGGTCAGATTCGGCAGCCCTTCGACACGGGGGGCCTTCAGCACTTTCAGCGCGGCATGGGCGACTTCCACGACGTCACCTTCGGTGGGAACTCCCACGGGCACCTGTCCCAGCCAATCCGCCTTGCCGTGATTGGAACGCAGCTGCGCCATGGAGTTCACGCCTATGAAGCTGTATCGGCTCCACGTTCCCCCATATTCCGCGGATTCCAGAATGAAGGTGCCGGATCGTCCACCGGCGAGACGTTCATAGAAACCGACCGGCGTAAGCGAATCGGCAAGCAGGCGGCGCACAATCGGAATAACGCGGTAGCCTTCGTCAGCCAGCTTGTGGAACTGCTCGCGATTCGGCCATGTCGCGCCCCATTTGAGTGCCTTCACGCTGCATTCGCCGCTCATCGTTGACCCTCCTGTTCCTTAGTACGGTATCCCACGACGACCGGAAGCGTTCCTCCCTCATCGAAGCACGAGCGCTTGCCGGTATGGCATGCGGCACCGACCTGGTCCACCTCGACGAGAATGGCATCGCCGTCGCAGTCCAGCGAGAACGACTTCACATACTGGGCATGGCCCGACGTATCGCCCTTGCGCCAGTATTCCTGCCTTGATCGCGACCAAAACGTGACACGGCCGGTGGTCAGGGTGCGTCGGATGGCCTCGTCATTCATATAACCGACCATCAGCACCTCTTTGGTGTCGAATTGCTGGATGACGGCAGCCACCAATCCTTTGCCGTCTCGTTTGAGACGCGCCGCGATGCGTGGGTCAAGAGTGGTGCTGTTGTCGTATGTTTCGTTGGTCATGATGATATTACGTTCGTTTCTTTACGTTATGTGATTGTTGGCGATGCGCCGAATTCACCGCACGGCATATCCGGCGGAACGAATCGCGTCCTTGACTTCCTTGATGGTGACTTTGCCGTAGTGGAAAATCGACGCGGCCAGCACCGCGTCGGCGCCGGCCTCGATCGCCGGGGGGAAATCCGATGCCTTTCCCGCTCCGCCGGACGCTATGACCGGAATCTTGACCTCCCTGCGCACGGCCTTGATCATTTCCAGATCGAATCCCTGCTGGGTTCCGTCCGCATCCATGGAATTCAGCAGAATCTCCCCGGCCCCGAGTTCCTGGGCGCGCTTGACCCACCAGATGGCGTCGATACCGGTGGATTTACGCCCGCCCATGGTCGTCACCTCGAAACCGGATTGCGTATGGCGCTCCCCTTGTTCGCGACGGGCGTCGACGGACAACACCAACACCTGGTTGCCGAAACGTTCCGCGACGCGGCTGATCAATGTGGGGTCGTTGATGGCCGCGGTGTTGACGCCCACCTTGTCGGCTCCGCAGCGCAACAGGGAGTCGACGTCCTCGGGAGTGCGTACGCCGCCGCCCACGGTCAGCGGAATGAAGATCTGCTCGGCGGTGCGGCTGACCACATCGACCATGGTCTGCCGGTGGGAGCTCGATGCCGTCACATCGAGGAACGTGAGCTCATCGGCACCCTGACGGTAGTATTCCGCAGCGAGTTCGACGGGATCGCCGGCATCGCGGAGATTCTCGAAATGCACGCCTTTGACCACGCGTCCCGCATCAACATCAAGACATGGAATGACTCGGACTGCCAGTGACATGCTGTTTCTCCTTCGTGCGAACGGATGACGTGCGACGTCTGCAAGAGTAGCCGGAGAACATCGTGCATGTTCACTCGAAGTCCGAGTATCGGACAGGAGGACGTTCAGTCGCGCTCCTTCGCGGCAAGCTGGCCGCAGGCGCCGTCGATATCTTGGCCACGGGTGTCACGCAATGTGGCCGTGATGCCCGCCCGGTGCAGGATATCGAGGAACCGCTTTTCGTCTTCGGGCTTCGAAGCGGTCCATTTCGAACCTTCGATCGGATTGAGCGGAATCGGGTTGACGTGCGCCCAATTATCGCCATAATGATTCAGTCGCTTGGCGAGCAGCCGCGCATGCTCGGCCTGGTCGTTGATCCCCCTCATCAACGCGTACTCGATGCTGACGCGGCGTTTCGACGCCAGATAGTAGTCATGCGCCGCGTCAAGAACCTGCGTGGTGTTGAAGCGCTTGTTCATCGGCACCAATTCATCGCGCAGCTCATCGCTTGGCGCATGCAGTGAAACCGCGAGGCGCACCGGGATTCCTTCCTCGGCGAGTTTCCTGATGCCCGGAACCACGCCGACGGTGGATACCGTGATGTTTCTCGCGGAGATGCCGAATCCTTCAGGCGGCATGGCGCTGATTTGGCGGACCGCGCTCAGCACCGAACGATAATTGCCCATGGGCTCGCCCATGCCCATGAACACGATGTTGCTGAGGCGTCCCGGGCCTCCTGCGACTTCGCCATCGCGCATGGCCTTGGCCGCGACACGGACCTGTTCGATAATCTCGCCGGCGGACATGTTGCGGGTCAATCCCAGCTGGCCGGTGGCGCAGAAGGGGCATCCCATGCCGCATCCGACCTGGCTGGAGATGCATAATGTGGTTCGCGTCGGGTATCGCATCAGCACGGATTCGATCAATGAGCCGTCGAACAGCCGCCATAGCGTTTTTATGGTGGTACCCTCATCCGCCACCTGCCGTGTGACCTCGGTGATGAGTCTCGGGAAGAAGGACTCTTCGGCCTGCGCGCGCTTCGCCGCGGGAAAATCGGAGAATTCCTCGGCGTTGACATCGAAATGGCCGTAATAATGATTGGCAAGCTGCTTGACGCGGAATTTCGGCAGACCGAGTCCCTTCGCCGTTTCGATGCGCTCGTCCTCGGACATATCGGCGAAATGCAGCGGCGGCTTGCCACGACGCGCATGGTCCTTGGACAGCACATCGCGGAAGGCGCCGGTGGTGCCTCCTGGCGTGATTCCGGTTTCCGGCATGTCCTTCGAGGCTTTTGCGGATTCGCCCATCATGGTGTTTTCCTCTCCCCCTACATTCCCGCGGCCCACAGCAGCACGCATACGAATGGCGCGCTGAGCAAAATGGAATCGACGCGATCCATCACTCCGCCATGTCCTTTCAGCAGATGGCCCATGTCTTTGATGCCGATGTCCCTTTTCAGCATGGAGGCGCACAGATCGCCGAATGTGCCGGCGACGCCGATCATGAAGCCGGCGATGATGGGGACCCACCAACGCCGCGCCCACACAGTGGAGTCATATGTGCAGAGCATCACCGCAAAGGCGCCGATCATGGCGAACAGGATGGAGCCGGCCAATCCCTCCCAGGATTTCTTCGGCGATATGCGGGGACTGAGTTTGTGCTTGCCGAGCCATGCTCCGGCGAATAGGCCGCCCGTATCGCTCAACGCCGGCATGAACACCAGCATGATGGCATGCGCCACAGGATGGTCGTTGAACGTCAACGGCATGATGATGCATGATGCCAGCAAAGGAATATACATCACGGTGAACATCGATACGGCCACATGGCTCAAACGGCTGTGCCGGTGTTCGCCCTGCTCGTGGTTGAACGAGGACTCCAAGCGCGCGCCGGCATCGGTGTGCGAAAGCTTGTCGGCCACCGCCAGCGAGATTCGGCTGCCGAACGTCACTTTGGCGCTTGCCGCGAAAGCCACCAGAACCAACGAGGCCAGCACGCATACGGTCATGGCCACAATGTGCCACTCACTGTAGTAGGTGGCGAGCAACGTGGCCGCCGAGCAGACCCACAGCACCACCACGGGAATATGCAATCCCGCGGTGGCGAAATCGACGCGCAGCTCCCATAGGGCGAGAACCATGAACAGCACGACCAGGTAGACGAACAAATCGACACTGATCAGCAGGCACGCGAGAATGATCGCGACAAGAACGACCGCCGTGGCGATGGCCTGCGGCATGTTGCGTCCCGTTTTCTTGTTGATGGCCTCAATGGCCTCTTCCGCTTCTTTCTCGCGTGATTCCTGATGTTCCATCGTTTCTTCTCCAGTGGCCGTGCGTCGATTACGGTGCAGAGGTCAGACCTCCATGATTTCCTTCTGCTTGGCCTCAAGCAGGGTGTCAAGCTGATCCGTGGTCTGCTTGGTGACCTTGTCGAGCTCCTTGAGCAGACGATCGCCCTCGTCTTCGCCCATGTCGCCGTCCTTGATGGCCTTGTCGATGGATTCCTTCGTCTTGCGGCGAATGTTGCGCACCGCGACCTTGCCGTCCTCGGCCTTGCCCTTGGCCAGCTTGACGTATTCCTTGCGGCGCTCCTCGGTCAGTTCCGGCATGGTCAGTCGGATGACGTTGCCGTCACGACGGGGGCTGGCGCCCAGATCGGAATCGCGCAGCGCCTTTTCGACGGCATTGGCCTGGGAAGCGTCAAACGGGGTGACCGCCAGGGTGCGGGGTTCCGGCACACCGATGGTGGCCACGGCCTTCAGCGGTGTCGGCGCGCCATAGTAGTCCACGGTGATGCCATTGAGCAACGCCGGATTCGCACGGCCCGTACGGATGCCGGAGAAGTTCTCCTTGGTGGATTCCACGGACTTGGCCATCTGGGCCTTGGCCTGTTCGACGATAGTTGCCATTGTTGTACTCCTTAATTGTTGGTTGATCGATATTCGACGTTGAATGTCGTTACTCGGCCAGAGTGGATTCCGCGGTGGAAACCATGGTGCCGAGCTCTTCGCCACGAAGGGCGCGGGTCACGTTACCGGCGCCTTCGAGTCCGAAGACGCGGATGCGCTGCCTGTTGTCCCTTGCCATCGACAGCGCGGCCGCGTCCATGACGGCAAGATTGTCGACCAGCGCGCGGTTGTAGCTCAGCGTGGCGAAGCGCTTGGCGTTGGCGTCCTTGCGGGGGTCGGCGGTGTACACGCCGTCCACACCGTTCTTGCCCATCAGCACCTCATCGCAATGAATCTCGAGAGATCGCTGAATCGACACCGTATCCGTGGAGAAATAGGGCATGCCGGCACCGGCTCCGAAAATCACGACACGCCCCTTCTCCAGATGGCGAATGGCCTTCAACGGAATGTAGGGCTCGGCGACCTGGCCCATGGTGATGGCGGTCTGCACTCGCGTGGCCTGGCCCTCCTGCTCGAGGAAGTCCTGCAATGCGAGGCAGTTCATCACCGTGCCGAGCATGCCCATGTAGTCGCCGCGGGAACGGTCGATGCCGGCCTGCTGCAGTTCGGCGCCACGGAAGAAGTTGCCTCCACCGACCACGATGGCGACCTGAACGCCATGCTGCACGGCCGGAACGATTTCCTCCGCGATTCGGCGGACGACGGTCGTGTCGATGCCGACCTTGCCCCCGCCGAATGCCTCGCCTGAGAGTTTGAGCAATACCCTGCGCGGATTATCACCAGTGTTTTCGCCAGTCATGAAAAGCCTTTCTTGCTGGAAAACTCACGAAATTTACCGCTCTTAAGAGTATCCGCAAACACAGACACCCGCAGCCTGCGTGCAGGAACCAGCGCAAATGGAAAGGTGGCCGCCATCTTTCCGATGGCGGCCACCTATGACCATGACCATGTGCTGCTCATGGTCTCAGAAGCGGATTCACTCCTCTTCGCCCTTGCCGACTTCGATGCGGGCGAAAGCCAGGGCCTTGCCTCCGACTTCCTTGAACAGATCGCCGACGGTCTTGGACGGATCCTTGACGTAGGCCTGCTCGAGCAGCACGGTCT